>JGI24508J20089_1000085_pt1 | contig 181479 bp, 191 predicted proteins | sample LinPmetageLP24_FD_20089 | JGI IMG/M metagenome (IMG submission 20089)
ATTTTCGGCCACAGGACTCTGAAATGCCACACTTCTTAGATATCCGAGTCAACGGAATCGCGCCTTTGTTATCGGTCAAGGCGTCAAAAAATTTCGTTCTTCTTCGCGTCGTAGCATCTCGACCAGCAAGAGGTGACCGTGGAGGAGTTCGATATGGATTTAATCGCGTTGGTGGTGCCATAATCACGAAGGGTTGTTGTGTTGTCAAAAATAAGGGGGAGACGCGATTTAGTCTTTTGGTGGGGCTGACTAATCCGCACAGAATTCGTGCACCCACTGTTGCCGACAATGCCAGTAACGCTCTCGCTTACTAGTTTCCTCTACCATAACGAATGTAGCATTGCCGTCCCCGTTCCCGTGTCCGCTTCCGTCCCCGTCTCGGAGGCTAAAGAGACGCAGCAACCGAGTCTTGGTTGGCATATCGCTCGGGTATGCTATCTCCGAAAACCTTAATGCCAATACTTGTTGTAAGCAAAGTGTAACTAATGTCGGTGCAATGTGAAGAACGAAATAAGGAAGAAGAATTAAGACATTGGACGAAAAGCATTAATAGGCAGTCCTTCTCACCGTTCGGAATGGTGACAGGCAAGCAGGCTCATTTCGATTTTCTACGACCACCAGGACTTGCAAACAAGATCCTTACCAGATACTTGATACGTATCTATCGACAACATGTCAAACTTCGGCGCTTCCACAACTGGGAAAGAAGTTGTCTCGGCCTATCCAGAGCAAGTTGCCGGTAGAACTTGTAGGTGTCGTCTCCGGATTAGGCTTTCTTCTAAGGGCGTTACAATATCTGACCTATTGCAGTTGCAATCACTGGGGCTAGTGTTGGTGGAATTGGTGCTTATGTGGCGTATTGCCTTGCGGCTGCCCATCCAGCGACGATTATCCTCCTCGGACGCAATGAAGCCAAAGTCTTTCCAGTGGTAGAAACGATCCAGCAAATAAGCTCTTCAACCAAAGCGCATTTCGTCAAAGTCGATCTTGCCTCAACTGCATCCGTTCGCGTAGCTGCAGCAGAAGTCCAGAAACTCGTTACCAAAATTGATGTCCTCATTAACAACGCTGGAATCATGGGTCCTAAGCTGTCACTTACTCCTGATGGCGTGGAGAGTCAATTTGGCGCCAATCACATCGGACACTTCCTCCTCACCAACCTTCTGATGCCACAGATTGAAGCTACTGAAAGGGGTGGACGCATCATCAATGTTTCTAGCTTGTTGTACCAATTTAGTGCGGTGCGTTTCGACGACCACAATTTCTCAAACGGCGAGACTTTCAACACCTGGGAGGCCTACGGACAATCCAAGACGGCAAACATCCTCTTCTCTGTTGCCCTGGCGAAGAAACTGGCTGGCAAAGGTATCAAGAGCTTCTCATTGCATCCAGGTAATATTCAGGACACGAACTTGTCCGCCACCATAGACCCTTCTGAATGGCCGATTGTGGGAGCAATGTTCGGAGAGAAGAACGTTGAGCTGCCGAAGGCGAAAACGATTGAGCAGGGAAGCGCAACTACCCTGGTCGCTGCTTTGGATCCCGTACTTGACAGTGAGTGCGACTGTACTACCTGACGGCTCTGTGAATGTGCTTATGGATTCGTATAGATCTTTCGGGCGCATTCTTGGACGACTGCAAACCTTCCAAGGCCTTGGAATATGCTTCTAGCTTTGAAAATGCCGAGAAACTTTGGGCTTTGAGCGAGAGAATCGTGGGAGAGAAGTTCACCTACTAAGCAGCGATCTAGCAGGGTTTCTGTAGGGCTAGATCTGTCCTGCACGACGCCAAGCCGTTGCGTGGGAGAGAGAGATCGGGGCCAGTATCAAGAAAAAAAAATTGGAGAGGGCTGTTGTTTGCAGTCTGTACCTCGATATTTGCCTGTGAAGTATTCAATCTGTGGACTTGCTGAAAAACTCATCGGAGTGAGGCTGAAGCCAAAGGACCAATATAATCTGGAGGTGAGCGGAAGGCATCGCATCCTACCGCCGCATCGGCCGTGGGAAGACCTCGGCGAGACGGGAGCGGGAACTACTGTTCCCTACCCTACACCTGCAGTCACATCCACCATAATGCCGATCAGCTTGGTGCTTTGTAAGCTGCTTGTTTGGTTCCGGCCATACACGTACAAGCACAAGTACAAGTAGCATGTGAAGCATCCTTGAATTGATTCTTTCTCCCATACTTTACAGTTTGTAGACTTGCCTCAGCACCGGAGTGTATGGCTATATATCCATGCGACCAGGACTTTACAAGAAACTAAACTCTCAACCGATACGCTAGTTCTGTCCAAAGGCAGGAAAAAACCGACAGTTTCCATTCAGCTCAGATCAGACTCGGTCCGACCAAAGTTGCAGACCTGCAGTGATTCAAGCACAACCTATGGCTCCTTCCATGTACGTGGCCGCTTACCTCTCAGCTCAGCCTCCCCATCCGTCTGAGCATCCGACCTCGAGCATCTTCGGGTCATGCCTGGCAAACCAGGCTGCATTAATAGACTGCCCTCCACGGGCACTTCCATCAGGTTCTTCTTCTTCGTGGGCCAGCTACCTTGCTGACTTTTACGCCTGACCACAGACTTGTTGTTGGTGCAACAGGCAACACCGGCCGCAGCGTGGTGTCCACCCTCTCAGGCTTGATCCAGGTCTCCGACAGTCCGGTGGCCTCCTTCCGCCTGATCGCGCAAACACGATCGGCTTCCAGCGACGCTGCGAAACAATTGGCATCCCTGTCCAATGTCTCGATCCTGGAGCAGAATTGGCTGGACATCACCAGCGAATGGCTCCGCCAAAATGAAGTCAGCAAAGCCTTCATCGCCTCCCACAATGCGCCGTCAGCTTTCGCGGAGGAGTCTCATTTCCTTGTTGCTGCGCTAAACGCGGGCGTGAAGCAGGTCGTGCGTATTTCCACTACAGCTGCAAACGTGCGACCAAGCTTCCGGGCCTACTATCCTCGCACGCATTGGGCCATAGAGACAATGCTGGACACCGATGAGTTCAGAAGAATGGCCTGGACGAGCCTTCAACCGAATGTCTTTTCCAGCTTTGTTCTGGCCAATGCTGTGAATTTGGTCAAGCAGTACCGCAAGACAGGCGAGCAGCAGCCGTTGAGCCTGATATGCTCGAGAGATGTCGGTTCTGGAATCATTGATGCCAATGATGTTGGGGCTTTCGCAGCACATGTACTGGCAAGTCCCCATCCGGAAGCTCACGACAGAAAGCGATATATTTTGAATGGACCGGAGGACGTCAGCGGTCAAGATATTGTCGATATGGTCGAGGAGGAACTCGGAACCAAAGTCGAAAGCGTGATCTACAAAGATCTATCTTTCCTTGAACGCAATGCTCATGGACCCTTGAAGGTCCTTCCACTATCGATCAAGCATGCGGTGGAGACAGCATGGGAAGGGAAGTGTGGAACGGACACAACGAGTAAGGAGGTGCTTGAAATTTGTGCACCAAAAACAACGGTAGCTCAGGCTTTCAAGGCAGCTTTGAGTGAATAAAGATGGCCATATTGCATAAGGTTATACACAATAAAATACCTCGCGTGTATCGATTGTCAAAAGCCGAGGTCCTCAGAAACCATTTGAGAAGCTCGAGATGCCCCGCAACTCCGAAGCTAATGCGTCCCATAGACTTCAGACTTTCACTTCGTCGCTGCAATGATCCGAAACCTCGAGCCGTTCCTTTAGATCGATGTTGTAGCCCGCAAGTGCTGGACTTATTGCCAAAGGGAAGACATCGGTCTGAATGATATATCCAAGGCTAAATGCTCCATGAGATTGTCTATTAACATGCTTCACTCAACGCCCAAGTTCCTCCATAAAAGCCACTCTATGCTGAGTGTAGCAGCGATGATCTTAGATGTTCTAGCGGAACGAGCGGCTCAAACGATTGTCACCAGATTGTGATTCTCTACATCGTCGGATCGATGGGTGGGATCTGAGAGCAAGTCTTACTGTAGAAATCACAGCAAGTCCTCGCCAACAGATTTATCTTTCTTGCTGAACAGCCGGTGGATGCGGGTACGGCAATGGTGTCGAGCTACCAATGCCTACCGACTGACTTTGATATGGCAGATGCGTTTGTGAGGCCGCGCCCTTATAGCTTGTATCACTCTCGCCTCCGTTGTCAGGCCTCGTCGGTTCGTTTAGCATCCCAAGTTCTTCATCGCTTCCATTCGCGGAGATGCCCCGCTCCACCATGATCGTTCGCTGTTAAGAAATTTAGCAAGTGCACATATTGGTGCTCGGAATTATGGATCGAGAGCAAGGTTGCAAGAGCCCAGCAATGTGATGTCTCGGATCAAGGAGGATTGCATTTAGGGATCGACATACCGTAGCGACGGCCATTTTCCTTCTAATCCACATGCTGGCAAAAATCGTAATGATTACTACGATGGCAATCGCAGCCACCTTGCCCCACTTGGCTGCCTTGGAGTTCTTGCTGGATGGGGATCCAAGGGCAACGAAAACCATGGACTTCGGAAGGGAGAGGACGACCGTTGCCATGTAGATCCAGAACTTCATACCAGTGCATGAAAAGAGGGGATTCGCGAGATCTAGTGATCTGTTAGTCCAATTTCTTCATGCATGGTTGAATTCGGGGGCTACTGACGTGGGGGAACTATCGAATATCTGATCACCAAAACGCCTCGGAATCCGGCCTCTTGCGTGACACGTGCCGTAGCAGCCCAGTTTACTTTCTGTGAAATCTTCTTCTCCACCCAGCCAGTAAAGAAGTACTTGAAAACAATACTGCGCCCCGTTAGCTGCGAACATGTTCAAGAACGAAGAACTAAGAACGACAGGAACTCACAAACAGGCAGCTTCTCCTATCACAGCGCCAGCACATGCAATGCCCAATGCAACGCCTAACGGGTAGGCGAGTCCCACAATCAATTGGACAATTTCATGGCCGAATAATGGCGGGAAACTCAAGATCACTAAAATTGCGGTCGGAATCGTCCAACTCCAAGATTCTCTTTCTTTCAGCCCTGGGTACCTGGGAGTTAGTCTTGATCATTTCAAGGTATTTAAGTCCAAGACAGGATCTGAAACAACTGGCTAAGGGTATGACGAGCACTCTCAATACCTACAGTCAGAGACCGGCTTCAACCAGCGCTCAAAGTCATCTTTATATACCTCGAAAAGAATGGCCAGGACAAGTGCAACAATAGATAGTGGTACAATCCTGTTGAGTGTTAACAAGGGCGGTTTTATGAAAGGAGCTCGAATCACATGACGTGATCATGGGGATCGTACCAGTACAACCGTTTCTGCCACTTCTTGCTAATCTTCTTTTTAGATGTGAAGCCCTGAATAAAGCCTTTCATCGGCTGCCATTTACTTGTCGATGCTGTGTCGTATGGCGATGGGTGCGGTGTTGGCGTAGCGTACCCCTGACTTGCCAAAGGAGGTGGCTGGATCGCTGGAGGCGGATCGTACAGCGTCACAGGCGGTCTCCTGTGAGCATCCCCAATATCGCCCTCCGAATAGGGAATATATGTCTGTGTATGAGGCGTCTGATTATCCATCGTGGGGTCGTACATTTTGTGAAAGTGATGATGTCTTCTGGGCGCCGAGGGTTGATTATATGAAGAGGGAATGTTTTGGTTGGTGAGGCTTACGTATAGTGCCTGAATGTCACCGCCCTGACAAGGCTGAAGCTTTTTAGCTGGCTGAGCCACAAGCTTAAAGTGCCCTTGGCCGGAATTGGCATTGATGTCGCGCTTTAATTAGCATGAGTGTTTCATTGGTCAATTCCCCAACGAATGGCTCGAATGGCTCGCTACTACTGTCATCATGCAGGTTACTGGAGTTCAGCATCGCACCAATGCTTACCGGGTTTACACTACAGTAAGCTTCTGTCACAGAGCGCAGCACGTATGTAGCTTTTCGCATACTTTTTACGTAAATAACGTCTCTACCCAGGGCAGGTAACCAGTTCTGATCACGTGCGTTGATCACATGATATATATTTCAAGTTGAATCTACCTACCCACCCAAGTATCTACGAGCCTGTCAGGTCTTCAAGAGGTAGTAAATGACTAGACATCGAATGATCATTGGATGAAGCAAGGCATTCGGCAAGTTAATACGCGATGCCTTCTAACAATATCCCTAGTCAATGCAGCCATGTGGATGTGAATTCTTCTCTTGGCTTCCCTCGAGAAATCCATTCTGAATCGTCTTGTCATCAGAACGCAATTGACAACACAATAATCCAAAGTTTGCATAGAGGCGCATTAGTATAAGTTCCTTTTACCTCAGATGCTCCTTATTGATTCCGTCACTGCTTCACTCGCTTAGCATTGGCTTAGAGTCAAATTGTCAAGAATCCCTCCTTAGTGTCCAAAGCATACAAACTAAACAAGAATCCGAGAAAAAGAAGAAAAAAACAGATTCCAAGGAATTGGAACACCCTTCATTGAAGAACAAAACACGTGATATCTGTAGGTCATCCTGCCTACGTAGGTCTCGATATATCATTTGCTTTTCGAGGCAGGACTCTGACAAGACTCAGCTTTGTAAGCTAAGCACAAAGAAGCTCCAGACCAACCATACTATACTAAATTACCTCCAAAAAAACTTCTGCTTTCATATATGAAACAGCTGCTCCGCAGCCGTGGCTTGGTCTCCTTCGGAACTAACTTAGAGACGGCTAACCCCACCCCAGGCTAAATACAGTTTGGTTCAACGAACAACATCAACGAGACTGAAGTATCACAAGCCACACGCATCTTATCCGACTCTGCTGAAAGCCTGACATTCCAAAAAAAAAAGTTATCCTGCTTTTAGCATAGCCTTCTACGTTCTCCCGCCGTCGTCAGAATGACCAATTCAAGCTCCCTACTTCTCTACGATATCTCTTCACCTTTACAGCCCCGCTCCTACGCGCCAAATCCTTCCAAGGCACGTCTCGCACTCAGCTTCAAATCTGTACCCTTCAAAACATCTGTAAGCCCCGACTCAGTCCATGTTGATCGATCCCGACCATTAATAATTTCATGAACTGACCTAACGAGCTCAGTGGGTCGATTTACTTGATATTGCTGCTGTCCGCAGAGGTCTTGATTGCCCGGCCACGCGCAGTTTCAGAGATGGCTCCGACTTTTTCACACTTCCTATTCTACAGAATAGTGCCACTGGCGAAATAATCGGAGACTCATTCGATATCGCAAACTACCTCGAGGACACGTTTCCGCATTCAGGTGGTTGTCTTTTCCCGCCTAACTCCACCCGTACTGGGCTTGACTACGAGAGCCCCAACAAGGACATGTTATTCCTCGTGCCTCTGACTTCCAGGGAGGGGGCCAAGAACAGCGACTACGCAAGGTTCAACGTACAAATCGACGCCACCTTTACAGCCTACGTAGGGCTTGTCGCAGAGTATCTTCCCTTCAACTCTGACACGACTGAGGCCACAAGGACAGTCTTTCTGAAGCGGGCGGGTTTAAAGTCTTGGGATGACATGGCAATTCGGGGCGAAACAAGAGAGCAAATGAAGACGGCATTCAAACAAGGACTAACATCCTTGGCTCAGTTGTTCATGGTGCATGAGAGAGGACCGTATTTAGAGGGGAAAGAGGCTAATTATGCCGACTTGATTGTAGGCGGGTGGTTAAGTATGCTTTCTACCACTATGCCTCGAGATGAGGTATGTTGTCGTCTCTTTCCACTGGTCTATGTCCAAGAGGTTGATACGAAAATCAAGCACTGACTCTTTGAAAGTGGATCGATTTTAGGACTTGGCATGGTGGTATCTTTGCGCGACTACACGATGCTCTGCAAATTAATTACTTCAAGTGCATCTAGTCTCTGCGACACGATTAGAGCATTGATGTCACACAAAACACCCCAGAGACCCTTTAGCGCGCTCCCTTTGGTAGTTCTTTTGTTGTGACGTTGGATCAGCAGAAATTTTACGAGATGACACTGTAGCGTATGCTGCGAGACTCTGGGAAGTGTCGCTCGGGCTGAGCTTCATGTCTAACAAGGAGGATTTCATGAATTCGAACTCTTCCTACCCGTTATAACCGTCTATAGGGCGTCCAGGAAGGTGAAGTTTTTATGAGGAAGGATATTTAGACTTGCTGCTTCACGAGCTATCTTGCAGATATACTGTGTAGACAGTGCTGAAACAATGGAAGTCGAATAGAAGCCAACGTAACTCGCAGAGGTCTAAAAGATTCATCAGACAATTTTCCATGTCATGTAATTGACTCATTGTTGTACAATTACAAGATCCAGACTTTCCCAACGAGAGCCTCCATGACATCGATACATCTGCTCGATCGCCGCTTTGCGAGCTCTGATGGACGTGCGCATCCTGCTATGGTTGAGTCAAGAAGTAATGTGAACATAAATTTGGTGGCGCACCTCTCCCGTACGTGGAAAAGACTGAAGATCTCTGCCGCACCTCTCGATATCTTGTATCACTACTAGACCTCCAATTCTCCATGAAATCTCTCAATCATCCTGGTCCTCGTCGCAGCAAAACTGTCTACGGAGCGCTCGAGGGCGGATATGGTGGGGTCAAGAAAGTCGCAACCATGCCCATGCGTGCCTCGTTGCCAGATCGAAGTTCGATTTCTCGGACCAGCTTGAACTTGGGAATGATAAAAGACAGCTGGGAAAACCTGTCAGCTTGATGGGACCTCTTCTAATTTTTCCTGCTGGGTACGTTACACCATTCAGAAGCTGATTGATCGCATTGAAGTCTCTACGAACATGTCCTGTCTCTACCGACTGCTCATTTAACTTGCATAGCATGTTCAGCACCTGATCCCACTCAGGAGTGCCCCATATCGCGAGAGGATCGGAGTTGTTGACCGACTTGTCAGCGGTGTCAGACATTCTATTATGTCTGTATCAGCGCGGATCAAGCGTGGCAGTAGAGATGTGCATGCTTACATCGACGACTTGGCGAGCTACTGACAGGTCAAGAGGATGACGACCTTGATCTTGATGGAGCGCTCCGAGGCGTTGGTGTGCGGCTGATAGAGTGCTCGAAAGCTATTAGCATGGGTTCGTTTCATAGACTGAGTCCCTAGATGCAAAGGGGTGTATTATGGGAGTCGAGAGTGTCTTCGGACGCGACAAAAGTACAGACACAGACGGGCGATAGCCTCGTTCTTGTAAGCTAACCCAAATCGGCATTTTGTTGCCAAGACACCATTTGTTTACTCTAGGCAAGAAAAACAAAAGAGATTCGCTTAGGGTAAAGTCATCAGTCTATCCGCGCAATCGCCAGCAAGCTGCGGATCTAGACCAGTTTTCTTCTTGAATAACATTTCCGATCATTACGCCAGTGTGGTCACTGGGAAGTCATGGGCAAGCTAGGTGCGAACCGGTTGAGGGAGGTGGTCGATGTTCTCGGTTGGGACAGAACATCGATCCGAGATGTTCTGCGTGTCCAAGCATTAATCATTACAATGTGCACCGCTGTAATTACCAAGTCTTGCCTATATTATAAGTTTTGTCCAAAATCGCACTCTATTTGGTAGTACATACGCCACATCCTAGAAGTGCTCCGACAGCCTGATGAACCAGCGCTGCTCCATGCTGATTGCCATACCCCTCTCTTCATGATAGACGATCCACACGAGACTCTGACTCGTAGGCAATGGGATCGTAACCAAGCAAAGCCCTTCATTAGGTCTACCGCTTTCTTTGCTCTTCAATTATGTCTACCTTCTTGGCCTCCAGAGCTTGCCTCCTTGAAACTATTAGATTTTGACGGAGCGACGTTCTAGGCTACGGATATGCTCTATCCTGACACTCATACTGACAAGGATCAACACAACGCACAAAGTACAATCGATAGAATATGGAGGAAGTCTAAGGGTCATGGGATCAGTATTGCAGGTACATTCGCTTTGTGCCGGAACAGGAACTCACGCTTTGTTAAGTGCATCATCTTGTCGACACATCTTCGATCTTGTCGCCTGCAGGTCTACAACCTTCCCTGGTTGGGCTTTATAGAGTCTTTGCGGCATCAGAGCCGACACCAATCCAGTCCTTCTACTACTTACCACCACCTGGCCTGAGATGCCCCAGAACCTCCTCATGGAAACCCGTCTCGCCTTGACTCCAAATGCACTCTCGTCGTTCTTGTGGTTTCTGGCCGTGGCTGACGATGTCTTAGAGATATGGCAATGTTGCGTTGTTGGGGCGCAACGTCTGATATGACCATACAGTTGCAGAGATGGACATCCATGGACACTGTGTCAAAGAAAAGGCGTCCTTTCTGGCAGACCACCAAATCGCCGCGATCGATACAACCCCGAAAGGGCACACGTTCCTGGACACGAATACTAAGCATCCATCTTGGATCAGTATCATATGATAGCATTTTGCCAGCTCGATTAGATCTCCCCAATGCGAAACTGATTGCCAAATTTGATCGCAACTTGAACGCAACTTGAACGAGTCGTGAAAGACTGCCAAGAATCCTGGAAGTTGGCTAGAGCGCTGTTCCAATTCGTGAATTACTGAAATAGCTCTCATTTTCGATAGCTCGTGGCTGCGAGCTGACATTCGTTTTGCCGGTGAGAGTCAGCTCGATGCTTTCGCCGGTTCCAGTCGGAGGTGCAGGTTGTGACCGCTCGTATTCACCAGCACGAGAGTCGAGTCCAAAAATTCCAGGAAATTTGAGAGAGAGGAACGACCGAATAGCAGGGAGATTCTAAAGCTTTTTATTAGCGAGAATCTTGCGTACGAGGTGAGGCTTGCGACGCATGGTAGGCCCAATATGTGAAGTTCCTCCTATCTTTAAATGGAATTCAGCGAGCCAATACTGACTTACAGGTACAACAACAGTCACGTCTGCGATCGAGGGATACGTAGATTAGCCTTTGTCCCACATTGCGCAACCAAATTGAACCACGAAGCTTTAGCAAGACGATAAAGGGGTGACTGGTGGGTCCAGAAAGGGATGGTAACTTACAGGTTTCAATCGCAGTCCAGTACGTAACATCTACGAAATCTCCTACGGAAAACATCAGCTCCGTCACCGCTAAGTTTCATTTTGCCTCACTCGTCGGATTGCTACTGTGATCCGTAAACTTTTCCACCGTAAAGATTCGAACTATCGAGCAGATACAGATACTGGAAGTCGTCAGCATATGGCAGGACGTATGAGCCTGCGAACCTACAAAAACCCGAGACTGAACATGAAGAGAACGTGCAATTTCTTTTTCAGAGTGACCCGTAGCCTGAGAAGCCACGGAATAGGAAGCAGCAGAATGATGATGTCCTGAGCGATATTTATTGCGGCGCTTGCAAATGACTGGGCGTTCAAGTTCAAACATTTATCTCGACCTCCTTTCTTTTCCCATCCGGTCCAGTTGGTCGAGATCGGAATACATTGCAAGAGAGTGGACAATGTGAAGACGACGGTGTTGAGTGCTACCCATCCGAGTATGATGTAACAAAACTTTCGAAATTTTTGGTGGGGAAAGATGCGAAGGTAGAATGTGAGAATCGATATCTTGCAGAGACCAAGGATCATGACATAAAAGATCTCGTCCCAAAAGAATAACTGTGTATGTTTAGCACCTCGCTAGGTCACTTGAGGATTGTACTGACACCGAGAGCCAAATACAGATTTTCCACGCTAGAAAAGCATACCATCAGCATAGAAAGAGACAAATATCTTCTGTGTGCCCAAGGTCTTTTGCTTGGAAGCAATTGCCAAATTTGATGGCAGACTGGGGGATAACTCACTCCCATGCATCAAGGCCAAATCCTTCTGCTACAGTCAGAGCTCCAAGCGTAGAGAAGATAAGCAACATAATCTGATCAAGTAAAGTTAGAATTTGAAACTAGAAGGAGCAGAAACACAAACGTTCACAATGACCATAATCCAGTCATCTTTGTTAAATCTGCCTTCAGACCTCCATCTAAATTGTATCTGGGTTAGTAGACAACGCTTGCAAAGTTTAAGTAGCTCGGACAAATATACGAGAGTCGCAGTATCAAAGTAAAGGCGATGATGAGAGTCGGGATAGGAGTAAGTTGATCCCGACAGTTTTTTATGGACTCGAAATTGACATACCTCAACCACAGACGAGCGTTGACAGATATCGAAGCAAGGGCGCCAAAAGCAACGGTGGACAGGATCTGCGGTTGGCGGGAGTTTTTCTCTCTAGAACAGAGCTTGTTGGTAAGCTTCGTTATTTCTGAGAAGCCATTATTGACATGTTCCAATGAGAATCGGGAAGAACTCACCCCATGAGTCCAATCTAGTACAGTTTTCATTGACACAGAAGTTGGAATTGTCGGAAATGGAAGAGTACAAGCACAAGCAAGTAACATCTACAGGCGCATTTGTATCTCGAGGAATGCAAGCCGATAGACAATCGATCTGCATTAGAGTCAGCTTCACAGTCCACAGTGAGGAGTGACCCATACCCCGCATATAGGAAGCCCACTTCTATATTCCGTGATATTTATCGCAGAGGAGAGGGGGACTAGTATAAGTGACATGAGGATGCCGGCTTTCATCGCAAGCTCCAGACCGGTTGGCGTTAGGGAGTCGGAACATAGGTGTTACCAGGTCGGACACTCGAGGCCAGAGAGCTGTTGCTTGCAGACTATCAGGAACCTAATGTCTCGGAACTACTCTTAAAAGCCTAGAGATTAGCTCGAGACGAAGATACTCAAAGTCCCTTTCGATGAAGGAAGTGAAGTGATGCTTCGAGAAAACCCATCAAGAATTTGGATGTAAGTGAAGAGATGAACTAGATGTGAGCCGTCGAAGGACGGAACATCGGCTTTGCTAAATCTGTCTAACATAAACTTTACCTCTAAGAAAGTATATAGATCAGAGACACCAATGACAACCATGGGGCAATGTCTGTGTGCAAGATAGCCTAAGACAAGAAAATGTGCCGGTAGGGACCATGCTCCAAGTTGAAACATTGAATCGGGACATTCCTGGTGGTGGGATATCAGACCTAATAGGTGCCTCAACGGTAGCGCGGTCGACTGACTCAAGATAAACTGCTTGCTTGTGAGGATGATCTAACACTAATGCCGCTTCGGTGATGCAAAGTACTGGAGCTAGAACACTACGGAGGTAGGAGCCTGTACAGATGGACGCGACCTGGGCCAAATTTTCAAATCTTCAAACCCTTGCTCTGGCGTTGAGTGATGTTGGACATAATGCCAGAGTGCTCAAGCTCCTGGCTCGGCAACGATAGGGCATGAACACTCTTGTATAGAAGCTGCGCTGCCTACCTGCGTGATCATGGAGACCCCCAAGACTCGCTGTAGCGACGGATATTACAGATTAACGAAACGTGGCTTTGGTCCGTCTTGCGAACCGAGCCTTTGGCCTCTTGGGCTCGTGCGTCCTCGATTGAAGTCAGTATTCGACGACTCACAGCCCTGTAGAACGGACATGACCAATGCTGTAGCTAGTTGCGAACCTTCGACGAAGATCCTGCAACTGGGATAGGCTTGCTGCTATGCAGAGCAAAAACTTGTAGAGCGAGAGGCAATGGACTGGAGAAGCACACGAAGCCCCCAACTGCTCAGAGCGGGAGATGGAGCTACGAAGAAAAAGACTATTGTGATATGGGATCGCCAGGTAGTTGATTGGGCCGTAAGTTAACGCATCTCTAGGCACAGAAGACTACACCACCACCGATCGATCGAGTCAACGGGCTGGGGATCAATTTCCTCTGCACCGTCTGTTGATTATGTATCTTCGCAAACAAGAGAAGGCACTGAAGCCGCGTTGCGCGCGCTTTGGCCGCGAAAGGCGTGGTGCCAAAAACCTCAACCAGGTGAAAGAACAAACACTGAGTTGGAAACCCTGCTGGTGTGATCTTTCTATTAAACCATGGACAACATGAGGCCATTTTTTTGTTGAATTTTGGTAAGAAGGGCTGGAAATGATGAAAAGTTGCGACGACGCCTAATGGGCAGGGCAGCCGGGCGGCCCTGCCGAGGTTGAGCTTCACATCCGATCCGATCTAAGCCCCACTATTGTTTATCTAGTACCATGTCCCCAGTACTAGGACTCCTCAGACATCGCGACACGATAGATAGGAGGACTATCTAAGGACCTCAGAATGACGGTCACTGTGCTTATTCTAGGTGCTGGAGCTATAGGAGCCTTCTATGCTAGGTACGTATCCTGTATAGCCTCTCCTCAATCAAGTCCCTGGCGACCGCAACAAACAACCAGGAGCTTGTGCCTGCTTGGGGCAGAAGAGAAGGAGCTGATATGATTAGTCGGCTTGCTCAAGTTCCAAATACTCAAATATCCGTCGTATGTCGCTCGAACTACAAAGCCGTTCACGAAAAGGGCTTCCAAGTATCGTCCCCTAAATACGGTACAAAGACATTCGTCCCATACAGGACCTTTGCGAGTCCACGGGAAGCCGCAGACTCCAAGCTCTGCTGGGATTATGTCGTCATAAGCACGAAGGCTCTCGCAGAAGATGACTCTGGTATCCTGTCGGGGCTGGTAGAAGATGGGCGCACATCAATAGTCCTGGTCCAGAACGGGCTTGGAGTCGAGCTTCACTATGCGAAACGATTTCCAACTACGCCAATTCTCAGCGCAGTCACTATTGCCAGCGCTGCGCAGATATCTCCAGGGATCATCAAGCATAACCGCTGGACGCGAATCAGTATTGGACCCTACCTACCTGAATCAAATGGGGACACAAGTGACGGATTGGGAAAGCGGGCACATGAGAGCAATCAGAAATTTGTGCAATTGCTGAAAGATGGTGGAGTCGCAGATGCTGAGGAATACTCCCATGCAAAGTTACAGATGGTCCGGTGGCATAAAATCGCTATCAATGCGAGTATGAACCCATCAGCCGTCCTGTCCGGGGGTTCGACAAACAACGAGATGTCAATGGATCCAGAGATGTACATCCATCTTAAGGGCGTTATGGACGAAGTGCTTGCTACCGCAGAGAAGGTTTTGGAGACGCCTTTACCGAAGGAATTTGCATCCAGTGAAGCAATTTTGAAGAGCACCCAAAAGAACACGAGTGGCAGCAAGCCCAGCATGTTGCTAGATTGGGAACAAGGCAAGAAAATGGAGTTGGAAGTTATCTTGGGGAACCCCATACGAATTGCAAGGGCAAAAGGATATGAGATGCCCAGACTCCAAACTTTATATGCGCTTCTACGGAGAGCGGAAGAGAAGAGAGAACACTCGAAGAGCAAAAGCAGCAAACTCTGAATACTATTCACTGCTAATGTGGCTGATGTTCTCCGCGTGGTTGTCCGTACCGATCCGGCCATATATCTTGCCTACCATGCAGGATTTGCCCATGTCAGGAGGCTCAGGCTGGAAGATGGTCAGTAATACACTGTACTGTGCGAGTGGGGAGATTTATGCTCGTAGTTCGTGATCGGACTATCAGATCGTGAAGGATCTGTCTGCTTGAGCCACCCCGATGTGGAGCTCTAGCATCGTCATGGGAATCAAATATGCCACTATGTTCTCTGGACTGCAAACCGCACCTAGTCGTTGCGGCAAAGCCGAGATTCTAAGAACAAATTCGGCACTAGTGAGAGCGAATATGGATAGATGATGTCTCCTCTTCTGTTTCTAACATGCTCTCTTACCAGAGAAACAACAAAACTAGAATAGGCAGTGGCGAGTCCTTGAAGACCTTAAAATTTCTATACTGATCGTTTCCAAATATATATCCGGAATCACAGGCATATGCTGAGTCTATTGTGTTATGGTGGCCAATCTGTCGCTAAGCTTGACCCCCTTTTACCTATATCATGCAAGTGCTTGACGAGATGTTATGTGAAGATCTCCCCTACATACGGAGTTGATACTTTATTATACAACCAATTGACTTTACAGCGCCTTTCAAATGGAAGCTATACCGCCAAATGTGCAACACAAACATTTCGCAAGAGCTAAGCCAGCGTACTCAAGAGCCCTCTCTTGCAGTCAGACCTTTCCTTTACTGTAAGTGGTTAGCGGCTTGGCACCCGTCCCAAAATGTCGATATCGAGATAGCAGAACAGATTCGCGAACTTCTCGTTTGGATCTGTACAGCTTACAACCTCAGTTTGATACTGAATGAACCCATGCCATCTGCTTTCCACACATTCAAGCTCGTCCCAGCAATGGCACCAACAGTCAATCGCCAGCCAACTCCAATCCTACCACCCTCAACACCTTCAAGCAGTAATGCCCGCCCTGGGAGCCAGCAAGGCCAACCACCACCAAGTAACCAACAGCACGAAAGTGCCGCCTCAACGCCTACCTCAGAAGCCCGCATGAACCCTCCACCGATTCCCCGCTCACTTATGACACCTGCCCGCGAAACGCGCGAAAGCTCGGTCGTTTCGTCTGCTGGAAGCAGTTCGCGCAAACCACGCCAAAATCTCGAAGAGCGCGACCACATCCTCATGTTGACCCATTGCTACGAGCAGCGGGGCAATTTCAAGGAGGGAACCAAAGCTCAATTTTGGACAGGCGTGAATACAGCATTTCAGCGAGATACTGGAAAGGTTTTGGCTCAGATGAGTGCTACGGTGGGAAGATTAGTAGAGGCCAGGAGAAGGCAGATATCGGATTGGGAAGCTGGTGTCATTCCGCAAAAGCCTGGTGGTGAATTGAATGATAGACTGGACCAATGGATGGAATTTTTGAAAGTTGAAGACGGAGAAAATGAGGCCGAGAGAATGAGACAAGTGGATGCAAGGAGAAAGGTTGAGGAAGCAAGGAAAGAGGCCAGGAGACAGGCAATTGCGGCCGAGGCACTGGCAAGTGCTCAGAATCCTCCGGAACAGAATGCATACCCTGGACCCCAACCTCCCCCTCCACAAATAGCTCATATGGGACATCCTACACAGAGCCAACCGGCCCAGCAGCAGCACTCACAACCGCAACATCTTCAACAAGCTCCACCAACACCCCAATACCAGCAACAGCAACACCCACATGCATATCCCGAAGAGAACCAAGAGTTAGTCGTAGTCAATGGAGAACAAGAGATGAACGGGCACCGACCACACAAACGGAAAAGAGGAAACGAGCGTGCCCTAACCCGTGAACTACAAGCACAACTCGAGCAGCAGCAATGGGAAGCCCAACAATACGCACTAGCCCACCCACCAGAACCACCTCGGAGAGTTGTCGTGGAGGGAGCTCTGACGAAGGAAGACTGGAAAGACATCATGGGCAACGACGCACGACTACGAGCTCTCGAGAACAAAGTCGACAAGATCGAATTGATCGTATCACAGAACAACAAATTGCTCCTGCAGCTCGTACAGAACCAGAATAAGGACAGAGATCGCCATTCGGAAGAAGAACGGGTGCCGGTACATCTTGATGCTGAATTTGAGCGGGATTACTTGTGAGCCAGAAAACCCTCGATGCATATCTATATTCGAAGTACTGAGAATTCTTTGAGGTCTGGCCGATATGCGAAGACGCCGTTACCTATCACTTGATGTGAGCCCAGTTTCGATCATCTTCGTCAGTACTGGAGTTTAGGAGTTGTAGCCGAGTATCAACAATGTGCGTGGGATATGTGCTGAGGTAGCAAGCTACTCTCCAAGCACTTACAATTTTCCTGCGCAATATCTTTTCTTTTCTTGTAAATAAGGTATGCTTCCATTCCGCTATCCCAAAAAAAACTTCCAGCCAGATCAAGCTGACTCGCCACTCCAGCACTTTGCAACATACCACCTGCCGGCCCACAGTTCCTTGAGAAGCGGAACGGCTAGCTCGTTCACATTTAGGGCCATGATCATTTTAATATTCCCACTATTCTAGGTTTGAGGCTGGTTCACACCGGGCGGCGTTCTACGGCAAAAGCGAATCCCTTTCCTTGTACAATAATTACAGCCCTTTCTCGCTTGACTTCTGCGAGAGGGAACCTATTTCTTTGCACTGTTCTTTGATTTCTGGCGCTGGGGGAAAAGCTTTTATACCCGATCGATCCATTCTCGATTTCAGATCAAATTCTCAATTCCCGAAGTAGAAGTTTATAATATTTCAATCAAGAAGCCAGCACGCGAACTTAATACCTCAGGCATTTGATTGCAAGGAGGTGGGAAATGAGTGGGTAATTGCTGCCGGCTAGTACTCGTACCATTTGGAAGCTTACCTATCTCATGACGCATGCCTTTCCTCGGTTTTCAAGCTGTGGATGAGATATCGTAAAAATAAGCGACAGCAAAATCAAAACAAAGACCTTTCACATCCACATAGATGACGCAAAATGAGCAACACGAGGAAAGGGAATGTTTGTATTTGTATGTAAAAGGGGTATCTTGAATTGCTCGCTTCTCGCTTCTCGCTCCTCCTCCCCTCTTGATCTTCCGGTCCTAATTCTCATCTATGTAAACGCACTTAGTTCCCTCGGGTTTCCCATCAACCCACCTAAACATCTGAGTGCCACTGGGCAAAAGCAACGCAGACCACACACAGATGATACCTCTCGCGAATCTCATCCCCTTCCCACCCTTGCCACCCATTCCAACTGAACTAAGCCTCTCTAAAACAAAGAAAAAATTATGTAGCGGACGTCCAGTCAATCTGTACTGGCTAGTCCTGTAGTCTATTCTCTTTCCTTCCTTTTGTCTCTCTGATTTCAGACTGCTGTGATTTCGACGGTACTATGCTGTGCTGGGGTATTCCTTCCTTTCTTCCTTAATTTCCATTCCATTCCTTGCACCAATCCGTCCCAGTCCCTCCATTCCAAGTCGAAGCTTAACACCCGTGAAAGAACCCGCCTAAAAAGAGAAGTAAAATTCTTTAATCCCAGGTATTGCTCCATTTTGTTTGTGCTTTTCCTTTCCGATTGTTTTCTCTCCCTTGCCGTCCCGCGCAATTGTGAATGTACCGTTCCCGTGATATAACAGTGACCTTTACTGCCACTGGATCGTGGCATGGATTAACCAGCCAGTATGAATGTACATCGAGAAATGAGAAAAAGGAAATGTATTGAGTTGGTGTTGTGTCGAGGAGAGTCCATATCAGAATCTTCTAGGCTCCATAATAAAATCCAACGCTGAAGTCGAGAAAGCGAAGAATGCTCCATGCTGGTAAGCCATTTGAAACGGATTCACATGCTCCCTAGAGGTCGGCCAAAGTTGGTACTTGGCTTGAGCTTCAGCCTGGGACCTTCATCTTTTTCTTCATCCTCCTCATCCTCTGCCGGGAGTGTCCTTGGAGGACTTGGAAGTCGCCCAGTTTCGCTGGTTGGACTGGCATCAGCGCTCGCTCGAGCTTTCGCTTCCACCTCAAGCTTGGTGACCAGCACGGAGAGAAACGGATCATCCTTGGCTAGATCATTTGTCAGACTGAGTGGCCCAGAAAGCTCCTTGTCTCCATCGTCCTCGTCGTGCACCTCCTCTTCAGCCGGTCCATCATATTCAGGCGCAATGGACGGTCTGTGGATGCTATCGGTTTCTTCGTGATGCTCCTGTGTTGGGGTCGCATTTCCGCTTTCCGCATCTCCACTCAAGAAGGAGAATTTGGAGACGGAGTGATTTGGTGTATGGCCAGCATGCATTGTCAATCTTCTATTCTCTGGTTGACAAGCAACCTCTAAAGTCATTCGGTCTTTCTCCTCCTGGGATGGACTTCTGACTCCTGTTCCGACGTCCCGACCAGGTGGTTTGATGTTTGGAGAAAGTTTTGATGGTGATCTAGGGCTCATGACGTTCTGAATGAAGGTTGGAGATACAGCGGAGGCTTTAATGGAAACTCCTTCCAACTCGGGCTGGATGTGCGATATGTCGATGCTCTCTGCAGGACTTTCGCTGATCGTGTTCAGTTGGTGGCCACTGGGAGGAGACTGGATCCCAAAGTCGGACGACTTGAGCTCTTTGCTGGTAACCCGGATAGCACTCTCTCTGGCTGTTGTGATTGAGTCTACTCGCATCTCTTCTGCCTCAGATGGATCGAATGTGCGGCTGGGGTTTCTTGGTGCAGGGGCGTAAAATGGCGTCCCGTCCGCATTCCTGCCTTTCTCCTGCGGGATGGATCGTGCAGCACTATCAAGACTTCCTGTCACAGAAGCAGAATTGGATCCTGGGCTGGCATAGTTGATAGCGGCCGGTTGTTTGATGGGCGAAAACATTGGGCTGCTTGCTTTCTTCCCTAATTCCGCCTCCAGCTCTGCAATTCGTGCCTTGAGGATATCTCGCTCCTTATCCCACAACGCTCTCTCTTCTGCCATGACCTCCTCCATCCTCGCTCTGTCTGCAGCCATGTGTGCTCTTTCGCCTTCGTTCTGACTCCTCAACTTCTGGGTGTATGTCCTCCAGTCCTCCACCAAGGCAGCCGTGCTGTCCTCTGCGCTGCCACTCCGTGTCTTCGGTGGTGAGATGGGCTGGTGCTGCGACGGTGAATGCGATGACATGAAGGTGTTCGGAGTGCCACCGCTGCTGGAATGGGCTGAAGATATGTAATCAGGAATGCTGCGAGGGACCATCATGGGCGAGATAGTCGAGTCGCTTCTCGGGAAGGTTCGACGGGGAGCATCAACGGCGCCGGAGGGAAGGAAAGAGTCCCACGGTTGCTTGGACATTTTGGCTGTATTCCAGAGGTGAGTTCAGTGTGATGCGCTGCGTTCTATCGAGCGCCGATAGTTATTGCAGAAAAGAGCGCGGACTGAACAGAAAAGAGAGGCGGGTGTAAGGCTTTTGATGACGATGTCGTGAGTCGCGTGCCGGGCCGAAGTCAATTCGGCTGTCACCAAGGCAAGACGAGGTGGAGTAGATGTGGGTTTAGTGCGCGATCTCGGGATTGATAGAGCAGAGTGAGTAAAGGAGATAGCGGAGAGGAATTGGGGTTGTTAATGTACGATCATCATCGGCGAATTTGTTTTGTGATGTGTTGTCGAGATGCGTTGGGATGGATTGACTTGCTTGGGAAGTGATGCAGGATGGGAGGGTTGTTGGTTGCGATGGAGACACAGAAGGGCCGGTAGAATAGCTGGAAAAGGGGACCGGGTGGACCATAAGAGAGGGAGAGAGAGGGTCCAAAAGGGGAGCCTTGCAAACGAGTGGTGGCCTTTTCCCTTTTGCCTTCTCCCTTCTCCGCCTGTCTGTTCATTCATCCATGTCCATCCACAATCCATAAGATCCCTGTTCATCCACACGAGAGACTCCACAGCACAAGCAGCATTTGACCCTGACTTGCCCATCCTCCTCAGTCCTCACCCCGGTAGCAGATCATATCTCGCATTGAATTTCACATGTCCCGGGCCACATCCCGCGATAGATCAGGGCCTGATAGGCATGATAGCGGGCCTTGTTGGACCCATTTGGACCCTTCTGAACCACTCAAAGACATCCGATCCAATTGGGTGGGACGGGCCGTAGTGCCAGAAGCCAGGAAGAAGCCAGGGCATGCCAATCGCCCTGGACTGAATTGAACTGGGCTGGACTGGACTTCCCTTCCCTTCCCTTCCTTTCCCTTCCCTTCCCTCCCTTGGCTGCACTTTCAGCTGGACCCGAGTAGATCAATCAATAGGAATGCGAGGCGTGTTCTTCTGTACCACTCTCACCGTTTGTTCCAGACGAACGGACCAATTCACACCGCCAGACTTTCTTATTGAAACCACCAGCCCCCATAAGGCTCGAACAGGGCAATGAGGGGCCACAAAGGGCCCGACCCGGGCGAATGGCGCTGCCCCTGAATGTGACGGATGTGACGTGGTCAAATCCTTGCCTGCATCCGCAATCCACTTACCCTGCTTGTTCTGCACACCCACAGATTCAGCTCTTTTGGGCGAAGGATGGTTGTGTTGGGTGTCTGGTGTGTACCCCTGACTAGGACTTGATTTGGTTGATGAGACGTCCATCAGTCACTCGCGAGTCTTACTAAGAAAGATAAGTGCGGACGGACGACACAGTCTTGACTGTATCGCGAAGCATCACATCTGCACGACCTTCCAAAGACAGAAGCTCGCAGATAATTGTGGGGGTAAAGACCCTCAAAGAAGCGAGACGTGGTCCCTGGAACAACAACTCAAGCATTTATTAATATGGGGCTGTACGTTCGTGTCACCCAGCACACCACCTGCAAGAGCAAACCCCACATGGAAGGTCCAGTAGAAGCATTTCCTGAGCCAACGGAATTGACAGTTTCAAGCTGGAGTCCAAGTAGGAAGAATCAGGTGTCAAGCTTTGGTCCCGTGGGAGCATGGATTTTGTTGTTCAGCTGGCATCTAAATCACGAAGTAGCAGTCCAAAAGAATTACATCTTGCTCCAGTCGGTAATCAGCTGTAAGTGGAGTACGGTGAGCGGAGATGTGTTTGTGCCACAGCGTGGCATAGCATCTGCAAGTCCAAGAACCCCACATCAAAAGTCCAGAACAAGCACATTTTGACCCCATGACAGGCAATAAATCAAGCCAAGTATATACTGAAGTCAAGCCACAATGCGGTGAGGACTTCAGCGTCGCCGGGGAACTTCTCTTCGAGCAGCCGAGCATGGCTGCTGCTAGTACACAAGTGCCACATCCACTTCCATTTCTCAAAGGAGAATACTCACTCCAATTATTGCCTAAACCCTGGGTCACATGCCGACTATGGGGCTGAGTCAGGTTGAGATCCCCTTGTTGCAGAGCACTTTGCATTCGAACGAGACCTCGGACTTCATTGAGGCGAAGATACATGCTCGTGTCAAGAGACAGCGTCTATCTTGAATTACACCCAGAAGCCTACGTCCAATCAAGCAGTGGAGACCACCAACTCACTGGATAGACGTGGCTCGCTTGAATACGTGAGCTCGAACAACAATATCAAAATGGATCCAGACTACTAGGACCGCGGACCCGTTCGTGCCACCACGTACCAGTACACCTCTTCAAAGCGAGAAGTTCGTATCATTGCCCACAACGAAGTCCCCCTCTATCAATGATATCTCCTCGCTCGCTGTAAATGTGGATACCGACTGCTATTCCGAGGCGAGAGACGTGGTACTGTCAAGCACCAGCACTCAGTTAATCAAGCAGTTCGACAGCGCCAAGTCATGTATCCGCCTTGATCTTTGAACATGTCTACCACCGCACAGTGCCAAGCAAAGTTACGATATCAGTTTTGAGTTTGGATCTGGAAGTACGTCCGTACTGTACAGCGATAAGGTCGATCAAATGACCGCACAGCGAGCTCTGAATCACACCTGTGTCGTAGGACAGGCAGCGAGGCCACGTCCTCTGCAGTATGGAATGACAAAAAGGGATTCCTGACCTCGAAGTTGAAGTCTGAGCTCTTCAGAACATGCTAAACAGCCAATCAAACATCCATTGAGTGTATACCTGCCATTTGGATCCTCAACATACACCACTACCAACCAGATCACCAATACCCGCGCACCGACATACACATCACCAAACACCAATCATCAGCACACAGTACCTCCTCTCACCACATCAAAAGCACAACCGACGCCATCTACCGTTATATGCGCCTCAACCTCAATTTCCACCTCCACCATCACCTCCGCACACTCTTCAACACCCTCGACGACATCGGTATCATCATCCTCCTCACGCCCCTCTCCACCATTCAACCCATCCTTCAGAGCCTCCTCCTCCCATCAATGTCCTTCCTCCAGAACATCGAATTTCTTAATCTCCTCGACGACATGGGGATTATTCTGATTATCCGTCCATTGGGTTACCTCCACCGCTTCGCTGAGATCATACTGCTAGCTGACGAGTGAGCGTGCAGAATCGCTGGATCGTGCTTGGCCTAAGGGATGGGAGAGGTGGGTTGCTAGGAGGGTGAGGGGTGAGGGCTTGTTTTGATGAGCTCCGGAGATTAGGAGGCGGGCTTCAGAAGTCGATTTGGAAGGCGCAAAAGTTGAGCTGCAGTTATGAGTTGTTGAAAAAATGCTGCATGCTGGAAGAAGATGATAGCTCGTGAGCCGGAGACCTGGTTTCCGTGGTCGATTTGAACGGCGGGTAGGTAGCTTCTCGTTCCCAGAATGGAACTTGGATGGAAAGAGGAAGAAAGCTTAAAGGTCTCTTGTGCTGGATGAGCCATGAAACTTGCGAGAAGATGTTCGGAATTGGGAAAAACATGGGCAGAAGGCCAAAAGTGTGGGTGGAAGAATTGTTGTTTGGCCAGCTAGATGGCAACCAACAATTCGTTGCATGGGAAGGAAGTCGGATGGGGGAACAAACATACATACTCCTTACTTTTTCTCTGTAATTTCTTTTGTATTTTGCCTCACACATGATTAAATCGTCTGCATTTCGGCACAGGATAGTTTACCAAACAACGTTTTATTTTCATCTCGCTTATGATCATTTCTCGGCCCCTGATCTCGCCGTTGAGGTCTTCACTCCCATTTTCGAAGGTATACAACACTGAAGTCGTAGAAAAACGGCAAAAAGAGATTCTGTTGTAAGTTGCTATTTTGTGTCGATATCAACTCCCCTTCCTTCAAATACCAAGTACCTTACTCTTCTTGATTTCAACCAAACCCAAATTTATATGCTCGAAATTCGGCGAGTCTGGCCCGAAATCAGTAATCGTCGGAGAGCTTGCTGCTACGACTCAATCGAAAAGATCGAACGTTGAACTCAGACCACTTATCTTGCCATCAATTGACACCCGCTCACACGCCCGGAAGAAGAGGACGAGTTTCCATGTTGTTCAAGACACGGAACCATTTCTTCATGGTCCATTCATCGGGAAAAACAATAAAGAGATATTCTGTCATCTCATCAGCTCTCCAAGTGATCCGGATGCTGTAGTAATCTACTCTGATATTTAGCCCAATTGATAACACCGCGACCGCTTTCTGCTTGCGCCTCACCTAGTTGGTTTATTTCCGTGACTCTGACTATGTTTGACGCCGTGATCTGTACTTCCAACTTCAGCTTCACTTGATTTAAATCATTAATTCCGTTGCTCTGTTCCTGACTTGACTGATGTCCATTCCCGGGAATGGGTGACGAAGTCTTCTTGAAAATAAGGAGGGAGCGTTCAAAAAGGCACAGTTGAAAGTATTGATCCAGGAGCTGTAAAGAGTAAAAGTGTTAGTAAAGAACCTCGAATTAGTCCCTTTTTCAGTGGACATGGGATATATGGCTGTCTCAGACGTACTGCTTTATTCCTAGCATTTCTGAGCAAAGGGAACCACCCAGACAATTTAAAGAAACCAGTATTGTCTAGACAAAAGCCATACGAGCTTAAGGTTCCAGAAATTGAGTCAGCGGAAGCCTCAGTTGACAGGTCTGGCAGGTCAACATCGATAGCTTTATTGGCTTTCTCAATTATCCTGTATATAGCCTCCATGCTCGAGGCAAGATTTGCTTGAGCCTTTTCATCAGCCACATACCGATCGTTGAGGGCCTGTGAAAGTCAGTAAGTCATATATATTGTCAGAAGAAGTTTTACCTTGAGGAGCAGTGGATATGCGACAAGCCTGCGTTGCGGCATCCTAATGAAATCGTCTAATTTACCGGATCTCGAAAACCGCGCATGGCTAATCTGTGAAATTTTGCCGACGTGTCGACGTGCAGCGAGGATTGCTTGTCGTAATTTGCCGATGTAAGTGATGTAAACGTTGAATCCGTCCTCGTATGTGACAAACAAACAGCTCCATTCTTGCACATCTATGGCGTGAAGGAGAGCTGCATTTTCAAGTCTGCCGAGAAAATTCCGGCAGAATTCAAGAATCGCGTCAAGATTCATGAAAATCTCCTGGATATCACTCGTAGAGATCACTTCGCGATGCTCAAGGAGATCTTTCAACTCGTGGAGCTGTGCTAGATTCTGGACGTATCTCTGTTCTGTCTCGACCCATTCGCGAATAACGATGTCGCGGTACTCTCGCTTCGCTTGTGCTGTTATACCAGGGTTAATTGTGGTCGATTGCCCGGAGCCACCATGGCTGGGATGCAGATGATGCTTCGTGCCGTTCATGAAACTTCTCCGACGATTCTCGAGTTCGCACCAGTAATAACCAAGAAGCTCATTCGGATACAATGGCAAGGCAATCACGGATATGTTGGATACCTCGGAGAGACTGAGACCGGAAAGGATGGACCAGACGTGACTCCGTACAACTGAAGTTGTGAAAGATTCATCCGACTTATACAATCGAGTTCGCGTGTATACTCTCGTAGTATTCAGATCCATTTCGAAGGAATGCTGAAAAGCAGATTCAGAAGATGCACCGGCAGTCAGATCACGCGTGGTGGGGCTGTCAATGAAGCCATGCATGCTGGATGGTGCTCCATTTATTGTTCCAGTCTCATCACCGGTATCAGCATGTCTATTCCTGAAGCAATTTGTGATTATACTCTGGGATTCAGCCATATCTTCGAGGCTATGTAAACGTCGGGCGATGTCTGCGTTACTCTCTAGAACTCGTTGGACAAGGCCATGAAGGTTGTCTCGAGAACGTTCAGCCTCAACGTTTGATGTTCTTTGACATGTTAGTGTCTACTGGACTAAGAATGAGAGACCACATTTACGATTGTGCGATACTCAACATAAGGAGTAGTGTGGATTTGTGGCGGTCCAGTCTCACCAAGAGGCTCTCAATCTGATCATCCTTCCATGCCCACTTCATCCGCTCTCTTATGGCAACAGTGGAGATCCCCAAAAATGGAGCCACCAAAGTTTCAAGTTCATCGAAGGTCAGTACAGCCTCGGTCATGGTCACGACCAGATCATCCACTTGTATCATCCCAACTTGTCCCGTCAAAGTACCGCCAGTATCTTGGAGCAACTTCTCAATCGCCGATAGCGCAATTTTGGTTCCATTGACCTGTGATAATGCATGATCTATGGATCGAGGCGCGTCTGCCAGGCTTGACTTGATACCAGACAAAGCAGAAGCTATCTTCGTTGCCGCAGCAAGGATGCCGACGACGGACGCGAGAACACTCAATGGATCACCCATGGCCAGACACTTTAAAAGTGGGAGGACCGCTCATGAAATTGAGTTGATCGATTTGATTCAGGTTGAAGGGAATAAGGAGTGAGAAGAGAATAGAGTCGGAGCCTCGTCGAAGTCAACCTCGTTGCGCCACAATGCATGCGCAGCCACACTGACATTACGCTGTCTACAGGTCATTGGCTGCCCCAGCCTAGCCCCATCATATACGATAGGTATGATAAAATTGATTGGCACTACTACATGGATAGGGCGCATCTCAAGGATGAAATAGGACAATAAAGATCGATATGACACCAGGCATAGCTGCCTTCACACTTGGCATCCGATATATCCGTCTGACGTTGCGACGTGAAGCCATCAACACTTGTGTGGCACCTCAAAAGTTATGCTGTGTCGACCAAGTCAATCATACTGTGAGGCTGTTATTTACGAGTCAATATTCTCTGCACTTGAAATCACAAAAGCCAGAGGACCTCGAACTAAAGTTGCGCAAATTCTAGCTTGTGAACCAATAATTTTCAGCTCGGACGCTTCTCAGTTACTTCTCAATCATAATCTTAAGCCGCAGCGTAGCTCTGATTTGTACAAGCTAAATAAAATGATGACTTGTTTTCAGCTTACAAGCATAGCAGGGGGATCTGAAGGTATTGGCCCCGAGAAGAATGGCCGAAGGAGATGCAGCTTTGGGTCTGGTAATTCGTGTTTTCGAATTTTGGGATCATTGCTACTAATTGGAGGCACCGGATACGAGTAATCTGATGCAGGAAGCTGTTGACGTATGTAGGAAGACGATATGAGTTGAATGAAGGATGAAGGAGTATATGAAGGCAAGAGCCCTCTTACCAGCAGGGAACACTAGCGGCCGCCTCGGTAATTTGATGGAGAACAAAAACAAAAATGCTCACGTTCAATCAAAAAGCTTCGAAAATATCGCGCTGCATTGAAAATCACGAGTGATGAATTTTCAAGAAATGTAACATCCTGGTCAAGTTTGTCCCCATTCCAAGTAGCTCCTCCTTGAAGAAACCACCGCCCAATCATTCGTCATTGCTGTCATTCTCGAAACAAACAAAGGAAATGCCGACGAGAAACTCAATACCAATCTCTCAGAGCCTTGTTCATGTATGACGCCAATCTACCAGGATATGGTAAGTCTATAAGCCTCCTGCTCAACAGCACGTACCATGACAGCGGCCTCATCACGCTTCCATGAGATGGTGAGCCTGTAAGCCTCCTGCTCAACAGCGCGCTTCTTGACGGAAGTCTCATCACGCTTCCAGGAGATGGTAAGCCTGTATGCCTCAGCGTCAACAGCACGAGCATCAAGAGGCTTGCTGATGCTGATGTCCTTGGATCCCTCAGGGAGGGTGCAGGTGATGTCGCCTGCGGCATTGGTGATACCTGTTGGGAGAGGGAAGTTAGCATTTGGTCGCTTCAACCTCTTTTTGACCCTATGAGAAATATCAAGAGTGGGTGATGCTAGATTGACTTACAAGCACCCGGGAAGTTGGAATCGAAGACTGGCGCAGTTGCGTACTCGCAGACCATGGCGCGGGAGGAGGCGTCGCCGTTGACAAAGTGGCATTGCTCGGGGATATCTGATCGTGCAGCAAGTGCTATAGTTGAAGCTGTCAGTTGTGAGTTCTGAGCCTCGACGAGAGTCGAGAGAATGTGGACTAACGGGTCAATGGAGCGGCGGCTGCGAGAGAGGCCATGAACGGCAAGAGAGCGATGATGTTGGAAGTGGTGAATTGCATTTTGAAGGTTTGGAAGGGGGAAGAAAGTTGAGGATGATTCTGATTCGAGATGATAATGAAGTTGTTTGAAGGTGTTGTAGTGTTGTTCGATGTGATCTGGAGTATTGGTTGATGAGGAGGAGTTGGGAGGAAGCGCCCCTTCTTATACTTGAGTTCATCATCATTTGCCATATCTCCAGCTGAAGCATACCAAGACTGTCAGCTTCTTCTGGATCAAAATGAATCTGACGATAGACTTCTCCACTTCATCAATGCTGCAAGGATATCTCACCGACGGTCATTCACGTTCCAGCTACGGATGGTCACACGGCTAGCATAGAAGTAAGAAATCTTTCTCAGCTGCTGCGATGTATAAATTTAGGAGAAGCATCTCGCCGACGGGTATTTAGTATTCAGCTTTGAAGTCATACAGAAATTTAAACAGTGACATTCTGGCTGCGGCGACCATGCTCTTCTTACTAAAGACGGACTTTACCCATGGGGGGAATTGTGGAGAATAGCTGCTGCGGTCATTCGGGGTGTTTCTATATGCATGTTCTAGAACATTGTCAAATTTGAGCATGCTCAGATCGGGAAGCGGTCATAACGTGATCATCAGTAATCATATCGTGATGTTCCAAGCTTCGTGTGCTCGCTAAATCTAGTGTTTATTTTGATAGCCGTGCTTGACACAGCATCTACACCATCCTCCCGATATATTAAGTCATGCAGTCATCACTTTCAGTACGGACGCGTCCGCCTCGGCACAATGTTCTCCAGTGACACAGCCAGTAACATCGTACGGAATTGATTCGACCTTCCTAATTGGGTATCACCCAGCCCTCGTTTGTCGCTCTGCGTAACATCGCGTCCACCGCGGAACTGCAAGTAAGAACTTAGTCTTTAATTCTGTGTGACAGAAGCTTGGAATCGGGGTAAAGCGTAAAGCTGAGGATTCTTTCATTTGTGCAAGTAAGCAGACTAGTTAAGCGAAGACAGCCAACACTTGACTTGTACCCCTGGACGTCAGACTATACGATGATTGCCGAATGCACAATATATTGGCCAAGCACGTATGGAGAATCATAGGCTGAACAACTACATGTCGTAGATCTCCACCTTTGGACTGCATTCTTGGATGCCTTCAGCCTTCCGTCGGACATTCCGAAGGATTCAAAGTACGGCAGTTGATTTTGCCAACATAAGCAGGAACGCGACGATTTCTTTGTCCAGAGCAAAGTTGAGAGAGTTGAGAGATTTCAAATTCCCAAAAATCTTGTTCAGTCTTCACACCCTTCCCTCTGCTATTGAGTTCAAGATGGTGCCTTTCAGCAGCCAAAGCAAAGTCGAAGAGGTGGCGTGGAAAACTTCTGCTTATTCGCCAGTCTCTACTTCGGACAGCGAAACTGGCAGCGCGTCACAGGCAAACGCTCGGTCAACAAGCTTAAAGATTCAGAAACTACTTCCGTGGTTTCTGCACACAGTTCTAATTGTTGCATACACCGCAGTTTATATCATTTCTTTTCGGCACAACGCAAATTTCGATTCCCTTGGGATTCCGTATGTACAGAAAGTGTTCGAGGTAAATCCTCATCTCAACCAATCTACTGCGCGGATCTATACTGGAGTACCGAGTGACGAGTTGGAAGAAGCATGGCACAAATTGATGAGACGTAAGTATCTTTGTTGCAGAAGCAAGAGACTTGCCGACTAATTGTTCGTGAAGACGCAAACATCAGAGTTCCCGAAAAAGATATCAAGCGTCTCGATCGCATGGACAACTCTGTCCGTTTCACAGATGGCTCAGGATATTTCGGCCAGATGACCGTATTCCATCATCTCCATTGCATTGTACGTTTCATACAGCCTCTTGAAATCCTCCAGACTGACGATAGTGTAGAAACGTATTCACAAATTCCTCAATGTTGAGCATTACTGGCCAAACGCCACTGCGGAAGAACTTTTTCTTCTTCGTGCTCACAACTGTGCGTCCTGAATACTGTTGAATTTTCCACAATAAATGCTGATTGAGAATAGTTCACTGTTTAGATACTCTTCGGCAAGCCATAATGTGTCACGGCGACACATCCCTCATAACATTTAAGTGGGGCACGAAACAGCCAGTCCCTTCAGCGAATTGGTCCACGCCACATACCTGCCGCTCATGGGAAGCATTGGAAGAATGGAATAAGGAGAGATTCGTAAACGTCTTCCAAACTGGACTTGTCGTTCACCCCAAGTTTGGTAAGAACTCTGATTGTAAATTTCACGCTGAGAGCATGACTGACTGTGACAGGTCCCGCTTATGGCGCCCCATCTGAACGCGAAGGTACAGGAACAGTGATAGAATGACACTGCCACGCAAAGTACAGTCGGGATAACGTTTAGATGTAGTCTGCTAGCAATTTCCAATACTAATGCATTTTCTCTACCGAATTCCAGTAATGAATCAAGATCATCCTCCCCGGCGACCCGCCAAGCCGACAGAACCATCGGCTGGTTGTTGTACGCTGTTACAAAACAACTTACATATAGTTAAGAGATTGAGACTTTCACTTCTCTCCAAGAACTTGGTCTTTGGTGTCTCCTCGTCTACTGAGGTCTTGCCCAATTTTGCTTGACCGACACTTCTTGGCATGGTAAAAGGACTTCCTTCGTATTTCATATATATCTTGAAAGAAGCACAAGACTGCCACATACGACCATAGACTGAAGAAAATAGGGCATCCCGTCCGCTCTGCCAAACTCAAGCTTCAGATCGGTGGATTAGTAGTTGGGTGGGTGACCACCAGCGAATACCCACTGTTGTATGTTTTTTGGGTGCTTTTTTTGGTGCTTTTTGTGGAGACCTGATGGACGAGGAGCCAAGCAAGTTACAGTTGGGCATTGGATCGACGAAGAATTTTGAATTCGGTAAACGGGACGGACGCAACTGGGAATTAGGGGCTAGAATCATGTAGAATAACATTGAAGAGAGTAAAGTGGGTTGGTATTTCGGGCTTGTTCTGGTCGGCTGTATCGACGAAATGAAGACAGTGGGGCGACTACGCTGATTTTCAGGGGGCGCGACAGCGCCGCCGGGCTGTCAATTTAAGCGAGTAGACAACAACATAAACAGTACCATGGACGGCATCTGCAAATCAGAAGCTTACTGGTAGCTCATGCAGTGGGAAGTTTTCGAGATGTATCAGGATTCGACATCATGCGATAAACAGTCCCGTTTACCAAAACAGAAATCAGGCACCAACACCATTAGGGTCTAAAGTTACTTTCCTAGGAGAATCACATGTCGTGACGTGCAAGTTCAATCGGCAATAGCTACTAGTTCTCAGTACCAATGCGCTGAGGATGCACGGGTTTCCTACGACAAACAACAAATAGTACGGTATCTGATACTGCGACGATGCAGTCTCAGTTCAATGGGAAGGTGAAGCGTGAGGCGTATGCGACGGCTGTTCCGTTTACCCCGTAGGTCGGGAGACGATGTTAGGGTTTTTTCTTGTAAATTCTAGTGGAGCCTGGTTTTGGACCAGGTTTTTCACGTAACGACTATGAAATGATAATAAAGCTTCACGCTAAATCCCACATCCTCTGTTGTTTGAGATCCAAAAATCAATACGAAGCTGGGCTCTCCTCACGTAACTGGATGGACACCAGGTCAGTAGACCGTGCCTCCATTCGCAGCAGATGCTTCATTTGAGCATGAGTATTGTGGCAACTCGACAGGTAGATGCTTGCAAGATTGTTCGAGTCGATCAGTGCTAAGAGGCTTCTCAAAGAGTACTTATACATTGGACCAGAGTCGGAAGAAACCGAGTGCTGACGCGAGCATGTGACTGAAATCGAGAAGTCAGGTCGTTCCTGAGAGTCTCGACGCTTCAGTAGAACTAATATTTCGCAACACTTTCGTTTATCGGTCTGCAATTCAACTGCCGCCCTCCATCAGTTTCAGATCTGATTAATCAGCATTTCGAGGTCGTGTTTCGACGGTCAGAGGAAAAGCAGCTTGATACAGCCCACCCACTCGATATCGGTTAGCAATCGCACTTTCCTCCCACAATCTGGCTCACTCACGGCCAAGAAGCTGGGGGACCGAGAAAGTCATATCCTAAGTTGCCGTACTTCGAAATTACTTTGAATATCGCTCCCCTCCATGCGAAGTCGAGGCCGGGAAGGCATCTCGCGTTGCCTTCGAAAGGCTTGAGGCATCGCTGCTTCGAAGCTGCCGCTATTGTCTTTCTCAGCCTTATAACTACATCACCTTTCCTCCAGAGCACGAACCTTGCAACTTAACAAATCGCAATTCTACGAAACGATTCTCCATCTTCACTTTCTCTGATAACGTTTACTAGCCAGATCCCTCGACCATTGGAGGACCGGCTACCTACTTTGACGATCCGTTGGTATCTTAACGGCCCGTTCCTAGCGCTGGGATGCCTCCAGACACCGTCGCGAACATTTACCAACAATCAAATTGAAAACGTGGGTGGGCATGATTGACGTGAGGAAACTGAAGAAACTACACGGAACGTCCGACGAAATTCCAGACAGGTTTCAAACCGAGAACGCTCCCAAGAAACTGTCGGCAGATCTACCACCTACCTAAAACGAAACCTGTATATTTTTCCCCTTTGTCCTTGCGGCAGCGAACGATATTCTTGGCAATCCGTCCTCTGCATATCCAAAGGCTTCTCAATTGCGATCGATTGATGCCAAAGCCCCTGGCATTTGCTACCATGCCGGCAGATACGACAAGCCCTTCGTCCATCATCTCCTCACTCCATAACAAGGACAAATCTACGAATAATTCCTTCCATACACAACAGAAAGACGCACAAACACCAAATTCGAGCCATTACTCGTCGCCGGAATTGCGACCAGTGAATTTGCAAATGTCCATACCGGAGGAGGCAGAAGAAGACGATACAAGCACTGAGAGGGTGGATGAGCCTCCCACAGCCAAGGACGACCACCATCCACAAAAAGGTATATCCCAAGAAACCTCTGCTGCCAACCTGGCAGTCAACGCTGTCCACAGCCATTCGTCGATATCAGCATCTGCCCATCCTCTTACACCAATCCCAGCTGCAACTCTACCGCCATTGCCAACAGAGACGGAAAAGATCACAACTGCTTCAGCAAGCACCCCACTCCAGCGGAGAGCTACCGCACAAGACAGACCATCCGTCAAACGAAGTTTAACAGGATTATTCAAGCGTGCCGCATCACATTCGGGAAATGGCAATTCAGAGAAACACGCCAACGCCGCAGCGAAGCCTCCAGTTCCTGGAGCAGGCTTGCCTGCTGACGGCGGATCAAAGGTCATGCCACCAAAAGAATATCGTCGTATGCCAATTCGAAGGATGTCTGGTACAAATTCTGCCCATACAACTCGGCATAATACGCCCCCATCACCTGCAACGCCAGCAGATAGAGGAGGAAAGCAGCCATCCGTAGCCATGGCTGACTCGCCTTCCAATATCTCTTTCGCCAGCACCAGGAAGAAGAATCGTTCATCAAGTGGTCTTGGACTTCGAGAACTTCTGACAAATCACAAAATCACATTTGCGCCGCACGAGCTTGAGCCAAAGCCAGAGCGACGGAGTCGTGCTACGAGTGTGGATTTCGACAGCTCCTCACAGGAGACAGCGCAACAAAACAACTCGCAGGTTCAACTTCCTTCTAGACAGGTTTGGGGACTGGCGGCCGACACAGGTACCGGACTGAAATCACGGCGCCTGAGTATGAGCCTCCCTGATACCTTCATGGTGGATGAGGTTGAGCTCTATTCAGAATTTTGTGATCATAGCAAAATCATCGGGCGACGAGGAAAGACTGTCGGAAAGGGCGCCACGGCCCATGTCAAGCTCATGAACCGGAAGGGAGGTGGCCATCATGAGACATATGCTGTCAAGGAGTTTCGTGGCAAGTCGATGAAGGAGAAAAGCGAGGACTATGAAAAGAAGGTCAAATCGGAATACTCCATTGCGAAGAGCGCGCATCATCCAAATATTGTGGAAACTTTCCGGTTATGTACCCACAATGGAAGATGGAATCATGTCATGGAGTTCTGCGATCAAGGAGATCTCTTCAGTCTCGTCAGCCAAAAGTATCTGTCCCGCGAAGATCACCTAATTGATCGAGTTTGTCTGTTCAAGCAGCTCATCCAGGGCCTCAATTACCTCCACACTCACGGGATTGCTCATCGAGATGTGAAGCTGGAGAATCTGCTCCTCACGAGAGACAGCAAACTCAAAATTACAGACTTTGGAGTCTCGGAGGTCTTTGCTGGGGTTCATCCTGGGCTGAGAGCATCCGGTGGGCAGTGTGGGAAGGATATGGGTGAGATCAGACTGTGTCCTCCTGGGATGTGTGGTAGTCCGCCATATGTTGCCCCAGAGGTCATTGCAAAGACAGGTAAGTATAGCAAGTCCACTGACGTCCACATACTGATTGTGGGTGCAGAGGAGTACGACCCTCGTCCGCTGGACGTCTGGGGAGCGGCAATCGTAATGCTCTGCATGACAGCAAATGGTGTACTCTGGAGTGAGGCAAAGAGAGGCAGTTCTCCTCTGTATGATGACTTGCTCCGAGGCTGGATGAAATGGAATTCCAAGCACATGGTCGAGGGGGCTGGCATAACTGAATCCGACTACCCGTTCGTGGCATTCTTCGATCAACATATCAATCCACCAGCACTACGGCGTATTCTCCTTACAATGTTGAATCCAGAACCATCGAAGCGAGCTTCGATATCGACTGTGGCCAAGAACAGATGGATGAAAAATGTTGAATGCTGTCAGGTCGATAGTTACGACGATCCTAAAGCATGTATCGATGCGTCTCGTGCTAGATGTGGTGGTACCAAGGCTATGACCAAGGTCGTCCATCATAATCATCTTCCTCCTACAAGTCACGTTGGCCATAAACTGGTCAGACTGCCTGGTAGCACAGATATGTGATGCGTATAATATGCGTGCTTATCCTGCAATGCTTGGATTTTCGCGGGAGTCTAGGACAAGGGGATGGATTGGCGGAGGGGATGTCACGAAGGAGCCGAGGGTACATACACCCTCTACTTTCTGGAATGCCCCGGTGGTATACTCGGAGGCCGAAATTGAGGCTCGAGGAAAGCGTGTGAGGTCGGCCGAGTGCTTGACCTTGTAGAGGTTCAGTAGAAGTTGCAGGCCAGGGTTGATAGATTGGAAAGAAAGATATATTTAACCACTTCTCAACGAGTGTGTGCGCCCTGCAGATTGTGATTGTAAGAATCAATGAGGTTGCCTTAAGGAGGGAATTTGAAGTTGTGGAAATAGGGAGCTGACTGCATAAAGATTCTGGGAACTCAATCCCCACAACTCACGACAATGTCAACCGTGACTGATAAATAACTCAGAATACCGAAATTGCAGGTGGGTACTCTCAAATGTTTCTCGTGCACGCCGTAGTCGATAATCGAGGTTACAGTAAGCGGTCTTCTGCACTGTCATGCCATGTCTGTCAACGTTTCCGAGCAGCCGACGGCCACAAATTTTTCAGCAGGAAAACCGCGTACGCGTAGAAACACAGCAATCAAACGCATATCAAGCACAAATATACACGCCGAGTAAACATCGTGGCAGCATAAATTCCAATAACATTTGGACGCCTTATAAAATGCAGAGTGTGAGCATGGAAGTGGCGAGTAGAAATGTGTACGGAGGTAGGAAAGAGGCCAATCATGGAGTGTCGCGAAGTCAATTCAGAGGATGTGAGACGGGGGAAAGCTTGCTCAGCCTCGGTTGCGTGGGTAGGTTAGGGGTGTACCCCTGAGCAATTCAGGTGCAGGGGTGTGGTGGTTGTGGGACCTTGGAAGGTTGACAGGGCTTGTTTGCGAATCAAGTGCCTGGGAGAAAGGGGAGGCGAGGTTGGCTGGCTGGCTGGCGTGGAGGAGGCGAATTTTTGGATGGATGGAGGGATGGATGGAGGGGTGTAACAAGAAAATAGCAAGGTAGAGGATGATTCCGACTTGATGTGAAATGCAAATGTTTGAACAAGAAGAAGCTCTTGCTGTCTTCATTTGAATATTTTCAATTCAATAGTGAATCAATCGAATGCGGACAAGCTGTCCTTGATTGGGAAAGTATAGGCTGATTCAGAACACGGTACGGACGGAGACAGGCATCGGGAATCCGAACCAGTGCAGCGCATCGCATCGAATTTCTTCGGCCAACATCGAATTGATAGAGGCGAGAACGCGGACGCGGTACGCAGACACGACAGGGGGAGGGAAGGGAGAGTGGAAGAATTGAGCACTGGCTGGCCAGGCCTGGTACGAAAGACAGCACAGCACAGCACTGCACAGCACTGCACAGCACTGCACAACCAAGCAAAGCAAAGCGAGGCAGAGCAAGCACGGCAAACCATATCCAGAGGACAGAACAGGAAGAGTCCTCCGGCAAGACCACTTCTTCTTGATATTGTTACCTACCTTTCTCTTCCATCCATTCATTGTAATCCTTTTCCCCTTCGCATCCATCTCCCCAGCACGGAGTTGTTTCAATCGACCCCGCTGGCCACTTTCACAGGGCTGCACCGCGCTGTCGTGCTTGTGGCTGTGGAGGGCGAAAGTGAGCGCTGCTTCGACTTCAACTCCAATGGCAATAGGGGATCTGAAGACAAGGTTGCGCGCAAAGTTCACCCGAAGACATTCCACCGCATCAACAGTCTCGCAGTCTTCCGCCGACGGGGAGGCCCAAGGAACAGCCACAGCTCCGAATTCCTCTTCGTCTCGAACGCCAGGAGAACACGGTCGTAAGGCCAGGTCAGTCAGGTCACGCACGAGTCATAAACCACCATCAACATTCGGAGCCGCGACAATCGATGAAAAAGATGTCCTGGGAGCAGGAGGTGAGGTTGAAGGTGGAGCAGCATCGGGACTTGTAAATAGTGAGGCTGCTGGCCCAAGGATTGTTCGCCGGGACGCCGGGCAGAACCTAACAAAGCTCCAAAATCACCAAGGGAGTAGCGATCAACACGAAACAACTTCAACCTCAACTTCGCTACTATCAACAACCAACCTTCAACCCCTCCCCTCCGAAGCCACCACCCCGCTCGACGACCCCAAGCACGACAGCTCCTCAACCGCAGACTTCCCTACGCCTAATACCGATATACACCCTGTGCAGGAAGAGGAAGAGGACGATGGGAACATCAGCCCGGGGGATAACGGCAACCAAGAGATAACTGTAACCAGCCCTGGAAGTACCACGACCAACGCTGCGAGTATCCAGCGACCTGCCGAACTTTCTAGACGCCAGAGTCTACTGCCGCATCAACAGACGAGGTTGATCAAGACCCTGCTCGAGACAGAACTGCCGCCACAATCGAGAGCTGCGACCCTCGACTATTTTACTGCCAACGGTCCTTCGACCATCAGCGCCAATATGGTGAGCAGGAAGATTTGGGTCAAGCGCCCGGCTGCGTCGGCGACGCTGGTTACGATACATGAAGACGACTTGGTTGACGATGTTCGCGATATGATCCTGAAGAAGTATGCCAACTCTTTAGGAAGGAATTTCGATTCGCCAGATGTCACTTTAAGGATTGTAGCTCGGGAACAACGGCAAGAGAGGACGCTGGGACCGGAGGAGCCAATGAGCAGGACATTGGATGCATATTTTCCTGGAGGACAGACGGTGGAAGAGGCTCTGCTTATCGATGTTCCAGTAAAGAGGACGCCAAAACCAAGCCCGCAACCGCAAAGGATATATTACGATGAGATTCGACCTACGGAAAATGGATCGGATTACTTTCCCCCTATGCCACCTGCGGTACCATCACCACATCTTCCACATAGCGTACCTGTTGGCGTTAATGGTCAGAATGGTCATCATCCTCTAACGGCACACTCGATGTCAGTCCTCACAACTGGGCATGTCCCGGCACTCCCTTCACCTGGTGGTTCCTCAAGGAGGCACCATAGCAATAGACCTAGAATAGGTCGGCAGCACACATCATCCCCTACTGTTATCGGAGGCATGACACAGCAGCCTGCGGTAAATAACGGTACGCACGCTTTACTTCGGGGTTCACGTTCAAGAGCTCACTCAAGTGCATCAGAAAAATCCAATGCACCCCCCGCTGCACCCCCCCTCCCCACTCCACCTGCACCACAGCCTAATGATCTCGCCCCTCAAATCCAACGCGTTGCCACTCCCCCCCCTCGTGTCTCTTCTCCTCGTCCCCAAAGCAATCACCCCAAGAGATCTAAGAAGGCAAAGCCTGAACATCCATCCTTGCCAGCTGGGATGCTGAACGGAGGTGTTCCACCAATTAACGTCCTCATCGTTGAAGACAACATCATCAACTTGAAGCTCTTAGAAGCATTCATGAAACGTCTGAAAGTTCGCTGGCAAACCGCCATGAACGGTCGTGAAGCCGTAAATAAATGGCGAGCTGGAGGGTTCCATTTGGTGCTGATGGACATTCAATTGCCGATTATGAGTGGATTGGAAGCTACGAAAGAGATCAGACGGCTGGAGAGGTTAAACTCGATAGGTGTCTTCAGCAGTAGTGCAAGTTCTTCTGTACCAGAGACTTCAGCGGACGAGCCTGAGGGAGAAGATAAGCTGCCGAGTACGGTGCTGTTCAAAAGTCCGGTCATTATTGTGGCTCTTACTGCGTCGTCTTTGCAGTCGGATCGTCATGAGGCGTTGGCGGCTGGATGTAATGATTTCTTGACCAAGGTATGTCCTTTTTCTCTTACTATGCTCTACATTCTGATCACGTCTCCTCCTTCGTCTATACCAAACCAACACGTGCATTGAAAGAAACTAAGCTAACCTTCTCAACAGCCCGTCAACTTCGTCTGGCTCGAACGCAAAGTCATGGAATGGGGCTGCATGCAAGCACTAATCGACTTCGACGGCTGGCGCAAATGGAAAGACTTCTCGCAACAAGCCGACACGGAAGATAAAGGTGGATCTAAGAGCGCCAAACTCTCGGCTGCGAATAAAAAGAAGAAGAACAGAAGTAGTCTGGGGGCCAATCCGGGGGGGAGCACGAGTCGGTTGGCTATTCAGGAGGAGGTTGTGGAGGGGGAGGAGGGGAAGTAATGAAGTGTTGAGAAGGATGAAAGGGAGGAAGGTGGGGGGGGCAAGTGAGACGATTGAGTGATACCTACTACGTAATGTTACGATACATTGTATTTGTTTTGTTTTGTTTCTTGTCATTTTGTTATCTGCTTTGATTTGATCGAGGGCGGTTTAGCGAGCATACACATACCTACCTGCTTTTCCGTACATGCATGGATTGGGAATGGATATGATACCGAATAATCATACGTATATACATACATGCATACTTGTACACCCTGTCTTTCTCTCTTTCCACGCTGCGCTGACTGCTCTTAAACTCGATGAGACTGCGGTTGAGCGCGACGATGGTCTAGAGCAGAAAATCGAACTGATTGGTTCCTCGATATGCATGCACCATCAGCCTCAGCCTCATCTTCAAATTCAGCTCGTAGCTGATCCTATCTAAAGCCTTCTCTATAATCTTGCATCATCGTAGCCCGACTTGCAATACTTGCAACAAAGCGCTCCACCTTACGGTCCTTATCGTCGGTTGTATACGCATCTTTAGTAGTGAGGACATGAGCACTCCAGCCTGCGTGTCTTGTTAGGAGAGGCTCTCGTGCGATGACAGCCCTCTTTCTGTGACGGGCAACATCATTGGCATCTTGACCTTCGCTGGTGCTATCTTTATGGGCATACAGTTCTATGCCAACTCTATGAGGAACGCCGCCCGGAACTTACGCGAATTTGGCGCTATATTAGAATCACGACACGGGGATGTCGAGCACCTGATGCTGAAGCTGGAAGCGCAGGATCGTCACAATACCTAAAAGCAACACCGTGGGGCCGGATCTGACCGACAATGACACTGCGTTCAAGAGTAGCGTGATGGAACAACTGGCGCAGTTGAAGGGAGAGCTACGGAGGTTGTAGTGAGTCTGCGAACTTAGATCCTGGACTAAAGAAGACAGCGGGGTTCGTAACTGACGACAATAGTCCTATGCGAGGTTCTCAAGAAGTCACTCACAGCGATAATGCTTTGCCAGACTACATGGAGGATCCCAGCCAGACGGGTAGTTGGTAGTATGAACCATTCAATCTTCAACCCAAGCATCTTTCTGACAACATATCTAGCTAGTATTCCACCCGAAACTGTAGGTATCGGACCTACTCTCAGTAACGAAGCCTTGCAGGACCTGGTCGAGGTCAGGAACGAGCTGAAGAATGTGAAGGAGGCGAATGCGAAAGCATTCCGTGAAATGCAAGACATGTTCCAGTAAGCCTTGGGGAAGACTTCAGAGCGAGAAACCAAAGGCTTGAGTCATGACTATGGCTCACGCGGAGTTCAAAAGATAAGTGAGAAGGGGACTAAGCTAGCACCATCGTGACGCTAGCTAGTCAGATGTAAACAGGCAAGCGAAACCTAAATGAACTCCTGATATTAGTGAGAGGTGAATATCTCCACGATCGTATAACTCACTCGAAATCAAACAAGGATGCGATATGCAACAAAATAATTTTGAATCTTCTAGCGAGGAGTTACCTGCGCAGTTCCATGATTGAACAGAAAAACTGGCACTCGGCTATTTACCATTCTTCACCTTGCTTACATATTTTGAATCGGGTATTAACAAGCATTCAGAGAAGATAGCCTTTTATTTCGCCACATCCCTATATTTATGTACAACGGTTCCCAACCGCAGCATTAACAATTATATACCATTGGATTCCTCTATCATTCCAGTCTGTCATCTACAAATAGATGTAGCAGAACGGCCCACCAAGCGAGCTCATCGCATCCCGAATCTTCAACTCCGGCGCCAAAGGACCCATGCCCAACAAATCATCCAGCGACGTCTCGCGCGAAGGCGGATTATTGAAGACCGTAAGTGTGCCATCCAAATCCGTCAGGCTCCCGGGCAAGTTCAGATTCTGATGAATCCAGTATGTACGGTCCACCATCGCATGGTGCAGATAAAAGACTGGATCACCAGGCGATTGGTAGAAATCTGATCCGGGGTCACCACCAATTGTGTAGTGTCCTGCGGAGTGGATGCCGAGGTTGCCATTTGCGAAGTCGCCGTTGATGTTGTCTTGGAAGGCTTTGACGCCGCGGGTGGTGATGAGAGTTGTGATTTGGGGAGTGGTGGTCCAGGTTGAGGATGCGTACGGGGAGATGTCGCGTTTGAGGCAGCGGGGGTTGTAGGCATAGAAGCCGTTGGGGTTGGCGACGACACCGTCCATTGTTGGTTGCATTGGGCCCATGTTGTTTGCCATGCTGCACGTTCGTCAGTATTGAGTTTCTATAATTTGCGGAGAATCCGTTGGAGTGACATACTTCTTGAAAGGCCCGGACTTCATGCAGCCGCCACCTTTGCCAGATGGAACCCAGATTGCTCCTCTTCCGGCAACAGAACCGTTGTGTGCCACGAACGATCCATCACTTCCCAAAGATGTATCTGAGCCATCGAAGACTGGTGACTTGGCAGGGTCATGAGCCCATGTACCCCAATTCCAGTACTATTCTCGTCAGGTGAGATCGATAGTATCGAGGTCTGAATAGCTTACCGGCTGAGCACCTTTGTAGCCACACTCGTTCTTCAAAGCTTGCTCGTATACAAAAGTGAAGTATCTATGCCATGTCAAGAAGTTTCCAGTACCATGGATCGAACGACTGTAATTGGCGTGAACGACAATGAAGTCGTCAAATCGGGACTTGGCTCCTGGGTAGAGGGTATGGTCTACTTTCGAGGGCTTGGCCATCAAGCATTGAACAGAACTGATGTAGGCCTTGCGTTCTGAGGCGAACATGTGAGCCCTGCCATAGTCAGTACATGAATACTTTCATGTTGCATGAGGAGTTTAGCCTACCAGTCCCTTCGGATGCTGACATTGAGTAGCGAGCAGCCACCTCTCTTGGCCTTGGATTTGACAGCCGTCTCCTCGAACTCGGTCAGGTTCGCCAGACCAGCGAGAGCTAGCCTCGCAATGTCATCCTCTGGCGTGAAGTTCTCGATCTCCTCATATGCATTTGCAGTTTCCTGTCTCGGAGCAATAGTGACCCCCGAAACAGCAGTCGCCGCTACCAAAAGGTCGAGAAAACGCATCTTGCTTGACTGTGAGGGATGCGAGAATGTCGAGAAAGGTTCCTGGAGCCGGGATAGAGAAGAAACTTCTCTGTCGGTTTCAGGTAAAATGACTTTCGCGACGAAGAGAAGGAGGATGAGAAAGGGGTGGCTTGAGGATGGACAATCGCGAGACCGGATGCGGTCTTCGCCCTTCATATAAGGAGCTCTAGATGCATTTCCCACGTGGTTTCTAGGTTGAAAATATGGTAAGTGCATCAGTTGGCATGCATTGACAGGTTTGGGCCGCCAATAATTTTTGGCAGATTGAGAGAGCCTAGAGGGGGCTCGGAGATGCCAACCGTGAAGAGTTGTAGCTTGTGCTTGGCTGCATTGGATTGTTATCGAAGGATCAGTATCCTGTGAGCCCAGCTACGAGGTCGAGGTATGCGGGAGTTCATTTTTATTGGATCATGCGGCCTCTCTTGTCGTCTTCCTAGACCTTCAACCTGATTCCAAGAATTGATCGAGGAAATGAGTAGTTTCCAGATTAGGAAGTCATAAATTATCACTTGTCCTGAACACTGAGCTCAAACGATGGTTGGGTAGAACAATCATCCAATTCACACAGTTACATGTTCCTTGGCCATATGCAGCAAGGAAGAAGCGCGAAATTGATCTGACATCCTGGATGAAGTCGAGATAGGAAACACCTGGCTCGCTAAATTAATCCACCAACATGGCAGCTCCCACTCTTCTTGCGCCACCCGCGCGCTGCCATCCAAATTCTATCCCAGGAGAAATCCCAATCAAGGTCCGGACCGTTTCGCCACTCTGATACTATCCAATGGCCGTCAGTTCCTTACGATGTTCAGCCTTTAGGAACCAAGATTGAATGCTTCGCTTATGATCTTAGACGAGTTGAGTCGAGCTGATCCTCTAACGTCTTTCCATATCAAGATGTTACACTAAAGCTACTCTTCTTCTTGCCATTTGGCTGAATTTGAATTGGCGTCAATCCCGGACTCCGGACAGCGGATGTTGATATCTTCCTTTGACATCCACAATTTCGACTGGGGGCGGATCCCAAAGCTTGGCCCGTGGGTCCGGGACATCTTCCCCAAATGGCTCAGAATTTGCCAAGTCGTGAAGCTATCAAAGCAAACTCAATTTTGCGAATCCTGGAGTACCGAGACAGCGAATCGGGATGTGGAGCCAAGATGCTGTGCCGTTTTGTACTTTAATGCTACATGCAATTGCAACCGAGGAGGGCCGATGGCCGAAAAGTTGAAAGCGATGCTCGTATCTTCTTCGTATTTACTTGTTGACATAGAGGAGACTTGATAGAATTAATAGCATGAGCTGGAATCGCTGGCAATTGAAGGGGAAGGCGGTGATTTTGCCATGAATTTCGAAGTTCTCGAGTCACTCCTAGCGAAGCCACACATCCAACCATGACAGTGCCTCATCCCATCTTGCCGAAGCTATCCTCCACTTGACGCCATTAGGTGAACTCATGGAATCCTTGATGAGGACCCTTGAAGTTACAGCCGATCTTGGTGTCTAGACGACGGCTGTCAAGTCGCAACTGGCCGGCCATGGGTCCTTTTCATCCCACGACATCGATCTATTTGAAGGAAAGTGCCTTCTCAGTCAAACTTGCTGGATATTTCATAACAAGTCTATAGAATCTCTACATGTCTTCAGAACCATCCAGTAACGAGTGCTAGTATAAGATGAAATTGATTCTGGAAGCTTAGCCAACACATGTTTGGCAGTAGCAAAAGTAAATATCTTCCGATGCGCCAAGCGAGCGAAGGCCTTGAACTCTCGAAACCCAACCCATGGCCCTGGTTATCCAGAGGCGAAGGTGCAGAAGAAAAGCAGGAACGGAAGGAGGATTCCAACGCCGTTGGGAACGGATCCACCCCACTTCGCTGTGACAAGTAACGTCGTCTATTCCTTGTAGCAGTTGCAGAAGGACCATGTCTTCGTCATATACCCGGTGAAGCCTGAACCACAGAGGATGCAGCTTCTAAGAAGAAGCATGGCTTTGTCCTGTCAACGAACACTGCATGTACTCAAGTTGGGGTGAAGTGATGATCTGCAGCACGTATCGAATCTTCCTTGGACAACTCGAACGGATCAAACGAGACGACTCACCTGGCATTTCTCCTGCTTGTAACTGTCCGCGAAACTTATTATCCTGTGCTTTATCTACGAAGGCCATCTGGGGGATACCTCAGATCTGGGGGAGACCTCAGTGGAGTTAAAGAGCCTGTCCCCACCAACCCACTTCTCAAGTCTTGTTGGAGCTGATCTGCTCTCTTGATCTTACGGATCAGGTGTATCAGCAATAGACGTAGCACTGTGTATCGATCGAAACTCTATCTCGACAGAAACAAACAGATACAACTATCGATGTCGTCGACGATCACTCGTGCTACTGCGGTTGCGACCGGAGGGGCAGCTTTAAAGCCGCCACTCAGTTCGGAAGAGTTCGCTGCCAGAGCAGCAGAGTCGAATCTTCCGTTCATTCTGGGAATGATCATTCCTTTCTTCATTCTTGCGTTCCTTGCGGTATCACTAAGAACATATGTTCGGATGAGGATTGTGAGGGTTATGGGAGTGGATGATTATATCATGATCGCTGCTATGTAAGTCTTGAAGCCCTAGTATTACAAGTCGTCTTCTTGCTTCCATGATGATGTGTTTTATCTTCGATGAAGAATCATGTTTATATGATAATTACTGACTTCAAACTACTTAGGGTGAGTTTCTGCCATCTTTTAGGTTATGATCACAGTATTTTACCGAAATTCATGAACGTGTGGAGCGGGATCTGCAACCCTGAATATGCCATGTCGCTTTTTGGAGAAACGTTGTACCCTTCTTATACTCCAGCAGCAAACTCACTATATTATTCTGGGCAGAAGATGTATCTAATGCGTATCTAGGCTTGCTCATGCGTGGCAATGGCCATTTTCAGTTGGCAATCGCAGCACTCTTTAGGCCGGCATACAAACACCATTTCAGCTCCGCACATGATCACTCATCGAAAAGGAAATCTGATATACTCAACTGTTGGAGCAGTATTAGGTCTCCATTTGGTGAAGATCAGTATCTGCTTTTTGCTGATGCGATTTGTGAATGGGAGAGGATACAAGATTGCGTTGTGGTCAATCGTTGGTAAGTCTGAAATCTATCTTGAAACTTTCTGGGAAACGCTAGGATGGAATTGACGATGGACAGCATTCTTGATTGCTTTCACTATCGCTTGCTGGGGAACTTTGATTTTTTGGTGTCTTCCAGTTAAAGCCTTCTGGGACGTCTCGCTCCGTCGCCTGCCAACCACGCACTGCTATCCTCAGATCCACTTCACGAATATTTCGCTTATGAATACGAGTTTCAATATGTTTACGGATGTCCTGCTGGCTACTCTTCCCGTCCACATCATTTGGAATCTGCAGATCAATAAGCGTCAGAAACTCTCACTAATTGGAGTTCTTTCTCTGGGATACGCCGCGGTCGGACTTGGTGTTGTGAAGGCAATAAAACAAGTTGAGTTACCGAAAGATAAAGATGCTACCTGGTCAGTCGCATCAAATCATTCATTCCTTCGCAACTGTTGTATCATGAAGCAAGTAAGTACTGACTTCGCAACCAAAACAGGACTCAAGGTGTCCAAATGTGGGGATATGTGCAACTCAATGTCTCCATAATAGCTTCCTGTATGCCCGCACTCCGACCTCTATTCTCCTGGCTCTCCGATGCAGTCTCCTCGGGCCACCGGACACGAGGGCCTACAGGCTCTCACGGAAACACACGATCCGGGTACTTTCGCCAATACGACTCTAGCGGCAATGGTCACAAAAGCGCAGGCGGAAGTGCAATGCGCAGTTTTGTCGGAAAAGATTCGGGTTCCGATGTACCATTGCGGGACTTGGAAGCCAATAATGGTGTTGGTGGAAGTGCGTTCGTGAGCGCAAATGCCAGTCAGAGGAGCGAGGGCGATAAAAGCTGGATTGATACCACTGGGGACAGCGGAAGTGAGAAGGATATTCTGCCGATGGATATGCATGGGAGTAGAGGGATTATCAGGACGACTGCTTACACAGTGAAGACTGATAGCGTAAGAGATTAGATGAGTTTATTCCTCAAAGGATTCCTTTGATATTTCTGAACCAAATAACGCAGGAGATCAAGAAGAGGAGGAGCTCAACTAATTTTCACCTCAGTCGCCCGGAAGCAAACGACAGCAAAGTTTACGGTCATGTTACCCGCACCTCATCATGTCGGCAAGCTCCGTACATAGATGTGTATAGACCTAAGACGCAATAGTAAATGACAGTCCAATACTCGCCCAGACTCCCCTAATACACTGTCCGGAATATTGAATTACCGTAAGCTCAAAATGATGCGGATGACAGAGCCAAATAGCCGAGGTACACTTGGGTGTCAACAAAGAACAATGTCGTTAAAGTATCCCAATATTGATGCCAACTCGATCTTTTGCGCATTTCTCCGATCCCAGCTATACTCCCCAGAGAGGCCGTGTACATATGTTTCTCCAACCAATTCGTGTACGGCGTCCTTGTCCCTCACCAGAAACAACAATTCTGAACCGTTGATCACCGTAATTCGGTCGGCTACTCTCATCGAAACTGGACCCAGTCCGACGTAGCCGTTCAAGGTAACGTAGAGACGCCGATTCACAGCAAATCGCAACCATCTGGCCATAAATATTCCTGCCTTCTTATAAAGTGCCTCGAGTCCCTCCACATCCTCTTCTTTCGGATATAACGAAGTCTTGACTCGAGCTTTGATTGCCTGTAAGTCGTCCAGCCAGCTAGGACACGGCTTCGAGTCCGACGCAGGAAAAGGCTCTGCTATAATGCTCGGCGAAACAATTGTTTCCCCACCGCTCTCCTCAAAGATGCCGTCAACAGTATCAATCGCAGTTTGAGCCATGAATGACCGAAAATGTGAGCTATCTATCTCAGGCAGATTAGGCTCCGATGTCTTGTTCGCGATCAAAGTGCGCCAGAGTACCTCCAGTGGATCTTCGCTATATGGTGACTCATGGATGAGATGCGATACAGCAGAAAGCCAAATTCTCAGGGTATCCAGTACCTTTGCTCCTGGGGCAAAAGTCTTGTCGCCAGTCTCCCAAGACATGACGCTAGCAATTTCATCCGTGAAGAACCCTTCAAGCCATAGCATTCCCCCACTGACTTTACAGTCCGGTGGTTCTTTACAATATGAGTTTTCTTCTTGAACCAGGAGGAGACCTTTGGGGGCAGTAAAGTCGGGGGCCCATGACGGCAGGTCTGGCCATTTTGTGGAACGTTCGGAGTCTTCTCGCAAGGCGAGAATTTCCAGGCCTGGGATCTCAGCGAGTATGGTTTCAGTGAAACCCGCGAAAACTTGTCCTGTTGAGCATTCTTCGCTGTAGTTCGGCACAATCTTGCCTGCCTTCGACTTGTCAAGCTCCAAGAAACCCAGTGCAGCGTATATCCGATCCTTAGGGTCGGTGCTCTGCAATGAGCGTAACGTGCTAATGCATGACAGAAATACCGCCCACGAGTTGTATTCAGGTCTGTCGATGCCGAACCTAGTTAGTCTCCGGCGCTTCTATCTTCAGTGCGACAGCAGCTGTCGCAAGATTGTTGAACACTTCTAGCACGACACCAGTGACACCATCTTCCTCGATTTCGTCGGATTCCTCCTCAGAAATCTGCTCGTCCAGTCCCGTACGTTGGAGGAACATGGCCAGGAGTGCCATCTCCTCCCAAGCAAGTTGCATATGTCCGAAGAGAACAACAGCACTTGGCGCTAATGCGACTTCTTGGACGATCCATGACCTCTGAAATCATCTCATTTTCGAGAAAGGTCGTTTATAGGCAGTCCAATGTTTTGGACCAAGAGCTTGTTCGGAAATGTTGAAGCGCTCTCGAAGGCCTTCTTCAGTCCAGTCTCCGGTCTTGATTGAATCGGCTCCGTGCTTGGCGATGTATTTGGGGATCTCTGGCACAAGCTGAAAGTGTAAATTCCAAACATGGCTGGCTTCGTAGGGATCCATGATACCCAGCCAGATGATCACTCTTGTACAAAGGGAGTAGATCTCCCCCATAATGGAGACTTGTGTACCTCTCTCGACATTATCTTCCTGGTTGATGCACCATATATATCTTGTTTGGGAAACGCTTGTGGTGATCCGCTGGAGCGCTTCGTAGAGGTTTCTTCGAATGATAGCAAGACAGTGACGGCCGTCGTGTTCGCGAATTATCCAATTGCGATGCTCTTGGTACTCTTTCAAACTCGCTTGGGCATTCCTGGGGCTTTCCCACGAATATGAAAGAATGAGATATGCCGGAGCTTCATCGAGAGGAAAGGTGTCCATGGTACAAATGTGTTGCTTCCCGCCCGAAAGCTGTATACTATACTCATCCTCGTGAAAATGCAACAGACGAATTGATCTCTTCTCCTTCAATGGCGAGTAACGAAATGGCTCCAGGGCAGTGTGATTGACCTCAACGATTTCATGAGTTGGTGTTGGCTTGGGACGAAACATCTGCTCCAATGCCTGCTCAATCAACGCCGTGTTCCGATCCATCGGAGTGGCATTTGGTGATGAAGCATTGGTCTCTGGCTTATCGGAGTGGCCCACGTTAAAAATGAGATTGGATATTCTGTCGTGGGGGTTGTGCGTAGGCTTGACTTCAGGTTCCTTGTCTTTCCAGTGCTCCACGAACTCAGCTCTTAATCTGGCTCTGGTATCGTCATCTATGATGTCTCTGGAGGATTTGGAGGGATGAAATAATCATAAGCACTGCATAGATTAGAGGAAAGCGGCATGTGTGAGCACTTACCAACATTGTCTCAGCCGCAGTCGCTGCGAAGGAATGTTTCTGCATCTTGGTAATGCGGTATCCAAATTTGGCGTATTTCTCCTTCATGACAGGAGACCAGCTTTCGTCTTCGTCACTGATTATGAGGCATATCATACGAATCTTATCGAAACACTCGTACATGAGATGAATGAGATTGTGCTGTGTCCAACACAAGTGAGTGGCAAACCACCTGTGGTCTTGTTGGAGATCTCCAGTGAATTCTACTCGATAAAGAGCAACGTAACGTAGCTTATCAAAGCCTTCTCTACCATACCGTCGAGATGGGTCAAGCATAGGTGGTTTTAACACTAACGTATCGACGTTAAAATCGAACGAAACTCGCGGAGGCGACACTCGCATGGGGATAAATGATGATGAAACCTCATTTCCATCGCGCACGTTGATAAAATGCCAATGGTCTATCTGCTGACTGGTGATTTCGGCGAATGTTTGTTCGTAATGAAATAGGTAGTGGGACTCTTGATTGACACCGCGGGGTATGCGGGGCATGTTGGAGCTCTGAGCCCGTGGATTTGGCTTTCTAGCCCATGGGTTCAAGTATTGCCAAATGAAGGACTTGATTGTGAGAGGTGTTTCTGATAACTCGACCAACCTCCGAGGCATAGCATATCCCCTGAGACTATATTAGCAAGGTTGTGGCATTGGGAAGAGCACCACCGAAGAAGGCAAAGGACTGTATAGCAACGTCTGTGGAAAGGAAGATGCGTACCATATTCTCACCTGAATCTCGATCGGAAGGTCTGAGAACTGAGTGGGACGTGGTGCGATTGACATGCTCTTGGAACTGGACGTCGCTTTGTCTATGTAAGTGTGCAAACGATGAAACTGGGACGAAGCTGTAGGTTGGACGTCGTGATCACCTCACTCCTGCATCGTCTTGGCAATCCAACAGAGAATTCACACGACCCCGGGGACATCAAAACATATACCTGCAACGGCGATGAACCAAGGACAAAAACGCGAAACTTTTGCAATTAGTCTAGAAGCAAATCTAGAACTGTCCCTTATGTATCTATAGTCTAATACAGCCTCTCAGCAGCAACACACAACAGTCTATCAAACCAGTGACTTCACTTCACCATCCTTGATCTTGCCAGCCTCGACCAATCGCTTGACCTCGCCGGACCAGACACCCTTGATCTCATCAGCGATCTTAAGACCGTTGAGCTTGCCAGCCAAAGCAGCAGTCTCATCGGGATCAAGCTTGCCCTGAACAAGTTCGACATCGTTCAAGACCGCATCGATAGCTGAAGCAGGAGCATCGCCGGATACGAAGTAGTTAGCATCCTTGACACTGCCCTTCATGACCCGTCTGTTCTTCTTGACAGCGGCCTTGGCGGCTTCCTTAGCCTTCTTCCCTTGCTCGCGGTCGATCTTAGCCTTCTCCTCTGCCTCCTTCGCAGCTTTAGCCTCAGCTTCTTTGGCGGCTTTGGCTTCTTCGGCGGCCTTCTTCTCAGCGGCTTCCTTTTCGTTCTTCTTCTTGTTCTTATTGGCATTGGCGGCTTGACGGAACTTCTTGATTCGCTCATCTCCTGCCATGACCTGATCAACCAACTGACGAAGACGTGCAACATCCTCGTTCTTCTTCTTCTTGCGGGCGTTGTTGTTCTTTCGCTCCATGTGACGCTTTTGATCACGGTTCTCGTTGTCATCAGGGACATCCTCATCCTGGTACTCGAATGAACGCCATGAATCGAAATTGTAAAAGAAGTTGTAGAAGTTTTCGACCTCCTCTTGGGTACTGTTCTCGTCTCCAAGCTTAGGAACTGGCTGAATACGAGAGAAGCGACCTTCCGCCTTGAATACGCTGCCCCAAAGCTTGTAGTACTTGCCATCCTTGGCTTGTTTCTTAGAGGGAGGTTCGACATCAGCACGTTCGTCAACAGAGTCAAATTGGCGTCGCTTGACAGGATCAAGTAGGACCTCGGTAGCCTTTTGGATACACTTGAAGAAGCTGTCATCCTCGGTGCTTCCTGCGGCAGCCTTCTTGTCAGGGTGATGCTTCAGGACCTTCTTTCGGTGAGCACGCTTGATTTGTTCCTCGGTCGCCTTGTAGCGGTACTTGGATAGACCAAGAACTGCATAGTGGTCTTGGCTCTGCAAAAATGTTAGAGGAAATATTGTGAGTAGGTTGTGTCAACTTACCTTCCAATCCTTAGCATCACGAAGGAGCATGGATGGGTCCTCTGGCTCACTGATCTCGCCTGAATCGTCGTCTTCAACCTTCTTGACATTTTCTTGGGCTTGAATGCGATCATCTTCAGAGAAGGTGCGCTTGTGGCGGGCTCGGCGGGCATGGGCAAGGAAGTGAGGTCCAACAGGCTCGATGCTGCGCTGTGTTGCTGCTGAGAGGCTTCCAATAGCTTTAAAGTCCTTCTCTGCTGTCCATCCCTGTGGAAGGATGGGCAGAGGAAGGATTATCTGGGTATGGGTCGCCATTTTCGTCGTAGTATTGATCGTGAACAGCCAATAGTTGCTCGTATGTGCGACGTTCGAAGTGAATCTGGTTCGGACAAAATTGAATGTAGCGTCCCCACACAATATTCCCTGTACGAATTTCTCGGTCCCTCTCTTTGAAGATCCTCTCTACCTTGTCTCGTGCCTCCGTGGTAGCAGGATAGAAACGCCCCGGTGGATAGCCGTCGGAGCTGAGATGCAATGTTACTCTTGTAATAGAGTTTAAGTCTTCGGTAAAATCTGGAGCGGGAACCGAGTGCTGAATGACAACTTGAATTAATTACAATATCCTCCGAGATGCAATTGCAAGGCCTGGTTGAACTCACATTCAATCTGCCACGGGCGGTCTCTCAATTTTAGAAAGCAGTGAGCGTATGAAGGCTAGACCTTACAAACCAAAACCAGAGTACGGGCGACCAAAGTTGTGCTTTGGTTCTGAAAAATGCGTATTCGGAATTCCGTCCGTTAGTTCTGCAGTAACTTCTCAAGCTACCGGTAAGATTCTCCAAGTCTTTATGATCCTTCTCGCCGAGGAGCTTCTCTATCTTCTGTGTGCCTTCTGGTCTGCCGTCTAATCCGATCAAGATCTGAATAGCTTGGACGAAGTGTAGGTCGTACAGGTCAACGCTAACGTTGTGGGGTTTTGCGGCGTTCTTGAAAGTCAGAAATTCGTCGGACTTCTTGCCAATATTTCGTAGCGTAATCAGTATCAGAGAATGGAGCTCGATGAGTTTGATATCTCTCTCCCAGAGATTGAGGTCGTCGTTGCGGATGCAATTTGCGATAGGAACGAGATCTTGGAGGACTGCCAGAAAAAATATTAGCTTGGAAGAGGCTGAACCATGCTGTATTTGGCTAGATCTGGCACGTGATATCAAAATGCCACCTCGAAAATCAAGAACATCCATGATGTGCCCAGGTACAGAACCATACCAGAGACATAGCTTCTTAAGAACGACAAAAAATCCAGAGAAATTACGGTGTAAATACAGAAAAGACTTTGTGAGGGTGCGCTATGCAAAGAGAGTTGAATTGAGATGAACTGACCATTCGCATAGGGGCCTTCAAACCGAACTGCTGGAACAGCCCCGCTCAAAGACTTATTCTTCTTCTTCCTCTGTCTCTTCTTCTTCGACTTGCTGCTTCCGTCCGCGTTTGCGTCCTGCTCTTGGTCGATAGTTGCGGGATCGTTTTGCTGGGGCGGTTCAGATTGCCCTACCGAAAGTTCAGACAAGTGAGTATTCAATTGCTCCATATCGTTCGCGTCGATTTCTGCGTCTTCAGGCATGTTTGCAACGTCTGCAGAATTCTTGGGAGGAGAAGTTTTGATGCCTTGGGAAATGTGACTTTTGAGCTCAGAAGCTAGTGTTTCTCCGGTCCCAATTCCATCATTGGAGTGGTGCCGACCTATAGTGTCCGGCGATAAAGTAGTAGTTTTTCCAATGGGAGGTACACTATCCTCATTGCCATATGGCATCGGCTCGGTTGGCTTGTTGTTTGCATCTTTAGTAATCGCAGTATTGGCCTCTGTCGTCTCAGGGTTCACTTCATCTTGCTGAGTCACAGCGTCGGGCATTGAGACATCGACCTCGACCACTGGGTTGATATTTTCATTAGGCGATCGAGTAGGCTCGGCTCTGTTGTTTTTAGTGTCTCCAGATATCCCACTTGCAGTCTCCTTGATACCAGGTCGCAGAGGATGATTCCGATTGCCCATGTCGGACGCCGCGGTATTCGTCTTGTTGGAAGGAATGGCATGCTTGTCATTTACTAGCATGGGCTTGATCGCATCACTACCCGTCTCTCGCGATATTGAAGCTGTGGCTCCGTTGGTCTCGAGCTTCGAAATCTCGTGCTGGATGGTATTTTCGGACGCCGAGGCAGTCGCCTCAGGCTTAGGAACTTTACCTCTACCCCTCTTCTTACCCAATGTAGCCAATGTTTCTTTTTTGTTGCTGCTGGTATCGAGCATGGAGTTTACGGACTTGCTGCTCTTGGTAGCCGTCTCATCTACCGCGGTAGCTATCTCGATCGCAACCTTTGTCCTCGGGTCCATCCTTGCCCTTTGGTAGTTTGTTTGTCGCTGCCGTCTTGCTCGTTGTCGAGTTTGATGTTGTTTTGGCAGGCTTACTACTCTCGGCAATAGTTTCAGATGGCTGGGTAGTCCTCTGGATCGGAAGTAGAATATTTTTGCTATTCGACGGCTTCGTCTGACCTGTTCTGCCTTTCAACATTTCGGCATAAGATATTGGCTTTACGAGTGCAATTGGTTTAGTAAGACTGGCGGGCATTGAGATATCGATCGCTGAACCACTCGTCATATTATCTGACTGTCTATTGTCGGCTGTTTTATTCAGTATGGTGATATAAGCTGGCTTTGCGGTCTTCACGGTACTCGGACCACTCGACGGTACTGAAGTATCCAACTGAGTGGCAGGACCTTCGGTCCAACCTTTTAGCCCCGTATTGTTTGGTACCTTCTTGTTCACGCTTGCGTCAGATACTGGCTTTGCACTTTCAATGATCTTGGGGGAATTTGTGGGCGCCGAGCCGGTGACCTTGCTTTGGCGAATTTCACCCGTAACTCTCACATGTGCAAGGTTGACTGCTTTTTTGTCTTCCATGGCTTCAGGCGATGATTTCGACGCTGCGTTGGTCTCGGGCTTGATACTGGACGTCGATCTGGCGCCATTGCTGCTAGGGCTGCCGTGTTTGTTATCTGGCAGTCCAGTATCGACTGACTTGTTCTCCATGCCTGATTCGGTAGCTGTGCTCGTCACATTCTTGATCTTGGGCTTCAGATGCCCATTTCGTATGACAGTGTCATGAGGCATGGCATTCGTCTGCACTACTGGGACGACATCCTTCTCAAGTGATGCCCCAGCATCCATCGGACCATGGTCAATGCTGGAATTCAACACTCTAGTCTCTGCTTTACTGCTCGCCAGGCCCCGATATGTCCCTACCCCTGACATCTCTCTACTATTTCCACTCGTCTGCGCAGATGATGAGGCTAGTGCCTTCCATTGAGGCTTCCAATCCTTTGGTATGCGATATCTTTGAAGATCCCATGTCCGTATAAGCTTGCTAGGCGGGTACGCAGCCGGCGGATATGCCGATGGCGGATATGTAGCTGCATGATCCTCTTCATGGCCTTCAGATCCAAAGGCTCTCTTGGGGACTCTCGCTTCTTTACTGTCAAAGTCGATGTGGCTGTTCCACGACTTGTGCTGCTCCCATGCCTCTGGCTCTTTCATGTGCATAGAGGCCTGGTGTGACAACATCCAAAACCGTCACCTTGCATTTCCATGGCCGATGGTGTAGCATCGAGGTGGAGGTCGTTTCCTCCGGCCGCGAACTGAGAAAAACGCTTGTTCTGGCTTCGATGTTGATCCGCTCGTGGATGGATCAGAACCTTCGGCCGGGGATCGATATCCTAGGCTTCGCGAAGCAGCCTCCTCGTTGTTGCCCATATTTTTCTATTGTCCTGCGCTTTCCAACAACTTTAAAATATACACGGCTGTAATGATGGAATACAAAATGCTGATAACGAAAGCAGGAAATAGATCAAAACTTTGGAAAAGATGGCATCAGCAGCATATAGGCACCTTCTCCGTTCGGCGCGGTTAGCGTTCCAAGGTAGGTTCCTTCCTCTTCAAATCTGTCCCTTCACATCACTAACTCGAGTTCAGGCGACACACACCTCCTCCACGCCGCACGCAGCGAAGCACGCAATGGATTCCGAAAGAACGCATCAATGAGCCACGATGATCCAGCTTTAGCGCCAGCAATTGCACACGCCGAGGAAGTGGCAAAGATCTTGAGGGAAAACGTGGTGCAAGGGAAGCTGGAGGGTGATGATAGGTACAGTAAGTATTCTATTTTACTATGCGTGGAATGAAGAGATGGACGGGATGATCACGCTAACTGCTTTCAGAGCTTCGCATTCATGAGCATACCGAACGAGGCGATAACGATACTGTCAAGATGCCAAACGGACAGAAGGTTGTGATCGATGGAAAGAAGTGCTCTGATCTTTAGATATGCATTGGGGGAGCAGAGTGTATTATAGGCATTGCGATGGTTGCATTGGAATGTATCAAAATCAAGTTGTATTGATGGAAGCAGGGAGTCTGTATGAAGTGACTAGAATGTATTATATCAATGGACGGGCTCATCGGTCCCTCGCTGCTCTTAAGATATATTCCCAAAGGTATTAGAAGAGGGTTTGATCACCTGTTTATTATAATTGTAATGTTCAGCGAGAGATGTTCGCGCGCATATGGACATATTCTTCTGCTTGCAATCGACAAATAGAAGATAGCAATTTCACTATTGAATCCCGGAATGTAACGAGGCACTTGACCAGAATCAACTTTACCTATTTGTCAACGCCGCAACTGAGGAAGTTAAACGTGGGGAACGGAAATCCGTAGCCTTTGAGGCCCGTTCTGCACTCATATTTGAATCCTCGCCTGTCAAGCATACATCAATATAAACACCTGCCCTCCAAAACGCCAAGCCAATGAAGTTTTCCCATCCTATTGATTCCCAGCCAAACTTGCATACTGGACATCGCTAGCGCCAGGTGGAGCAGCAACAGCAGACATGTTCGCCAGATCATCTTTCTCTGGAGCAGCAATTGCCTGTTGTTGACCTCTCGCAGCACCACCTCTTCCAGAACCTGCAAACGCATTACGACCTTCCCTACCAGTCGCTATACGTTCATCCTTATCCATAGTACCAATAGGTCTCGGTCTGCCCCATTGTACACGCAGAGGACACCCCGCAATCACAGCCCTTCCCTGCAAAGCCTCCGCTGCAGCTTCCGCGCTCTCTCGTGTGTTGTAGTTGATAAATGCACAATGCGACATATGTGAGCAGACCAAAGACCGAATCTTCCCATACGGCGAGAAGAAGTCCCGGATCTTATGTTCTGGCAGATCGTCCTCCACGCCTGTGACGAACAACGAGGTGATAGACTGATCGGCTGGCGGTTGGATGTCCTGTGCTGTAGGTGGTAACTGCGCGGCGCTCGGGAATGTTCTGCCTCCTCTAGCACCGCCTCTTCCTCCGCGTACCGCACCACGAGAGCTTGCCCCTCCTCTACTATCCCGTGTTCGGATAGGTCCTGGGCCATTAGTCGTCAATGCAGTTGAAGCCGCACTTCCCTCGCCCTCTTCACCCTCAGCAGGACCAATCCTCCTCTGCTTCTTGAAGTATGGTTCTGAATTCGCCAATCTCCTCAGTAGCTCCCTAGCCTTCTCATCTGTCTTCTCGTATGCCTCTACGCCTCCTCTGCCCTCCTCAATCTCTTTCTCGTGCTCCTGGGCGTAGTATTCTCTGTTGACCGCGCTCTGTGGACCTGGTGCTACCATCTTGAGCGCCGCATCACGGACGACGATTGGGAGACCGAACGAGAGATCGAGCATGCAGCATTGGCAGCAGTTCTTCAGTCGGGCGCATGTGAGACAGATGTTGGTACGCTTGCTTCGCGCTGTTCGGTCTGCTTTCCATTTGAAGACCGTGAATGGGCGCGTGCAGATCTTGCATTCTTCTCCATAATCTTGCTTGATCATCTGGACGTAGGGGTTCTCGGGGAGGCAGTTCTCGCAGACTGAGGGGAAGTCGGTAGTTTCCCAGCCCGAGCGGTTCAAGTCTTGCTTGATTTGAGGAGGCATTTTGGTTAGTCTTGTGTTATGCTTTCTTCGATTATAGTGCTGGAAGGTGAAATCGTCTCAAGCGTAGTTGTGCACAGCTCTCGAGGGTGGCGACGTGGTAATGTGGTAATGAGGCTGAGGAAGGCCGATCTCAAAAATTCTGGTAATCAGCCTTCAGCTTTATCGCTGGCTCTCGTGATCAGCGACACGTGACATAGATTATACCGAGACTAAAGCAGCAGCATTAATTGAAATTTGCTTTATACAAACAAGTACCGAGAATGTGATCTCAACTTGCGAAAAAAGGGGGAAAGGAAAGGTGATTCGCTAGAATGATTCTCAAGTTACAGCCTCAACTTCTGATATCGAAGAAGTCAAGTCGAAGTATTTGTCGGTATCGAAATCTGGTCCCCCCAGCGCCGCTTTTCTTCCGCTATGCGTCTGGGGTGTTGCCACCACCAAAGACACCAGGGGCATTAAGGTTAGTGGAGACTTCAACCCGAATACGTGAGATTAGCGTAGACCCCTTTCAGCAATAATTTCTAGACACCGCTTGACTTGACATCCTCACATGCGAATATAAACAACTCCTTTCCCAGAACGACTCTTCTTTCCTTTGACATACCTACGTCTCAATCAATTCAACATCAAACCTCAATCCTTTCTAATACCATCTCCACTCTTTCACAATGGCTCCCTCAAAACTCGAGACCGAGGATCATACTCGCGATGCCGCCTTCAACAAGGCCATGCACAAGGACTCGTCCGCCGCGAAGGGAGGATTCAGTGCCATGATGAAGAAGGACAAGGCGGCGCAAAAAGCTGCTGTTGACGAGTACTTCAAGCATTGGGATGACAAGGCCGCAAAGGATGAAACCCCTGAGATCAGAGAGGTACATGGCGCATTCCGGGGTTCTCAACAATTATTTGCTAACTCTCCACGTCCAGGCCAGAAAAGCGGAATACGCCACCCTCACAAGACAGTATGTTCTTTGCACTCTCGCCATCCCATCGTGCGTCTGCTAAACAGTCTTAGTTACTACAATCTCGGAACGGATCTCTATGAGTACGGATGGGGACAATCTTTCCACTTCTGCCGATTCGCATATGGTGAACCATTCTACCAAGCAATTGCCCGCCACGAGCATTACCTGGCGGCCAAGATTGGTATTAAGGATGGAGACAAAGTTCTTGATGTTGGATGTGGTGTCGGTGGCCCTGCGAGAGAGATTGCCAAATTCACCGGCGCACACATTACTGGATTGAACAATAACGATTACCAAATCGAACGTGCAACGAGATATGCGCAGAAGGAGGGCCTTTCTCACCAATTGGACTTCGTAAAGGGTGACTTCATGGTATGTCTAGTCTCCCTGCCATATCCTGCGCGCCTGCTAATTCAGCCCAGCAAATGTCCTTCCCTGAAAACTCCTTCGACTGCGTGTACGCCATCGAGGCCACCGTTCACGCTCCTTCGCTGGAGGGTGTCTACAGCCAGATTTTCAAGGTTCTCAAGCCCGGTGGTGTGTTTGGTGTTTACGAATGGCTCATGACCGATAAATATGATAACGATAACGAGCACCACCGCGAAATTCGTCTCGGTATCGAGATTGGTGACGGAATTTCAAACATGGTCAAGATCTCCGAGGGTCTTGCTGCCATCAAGGCCGCTGGATTCGAGTTGGAGCTTCACGAGGATTTGGCCAAACGACCAGATGCAACCCCATGGTACTACCCTCTTGCAGGAGATTTCAGCATGATGGGATCAATCTGGGATTTCCCAACAATTGCACGAATGACCAAATGGGGAAGAGGCATCACTCACAGATTCGTTGGCGTTCTGGAGATGGTTGGTATTGCACCAGGCGGAACACAGAAGACTGCCAACAGTTTGGCTCTTGCTGCTGACTGTTTGGTTGCTGGTGGAAAGGAGGATCTATTCACACCCATGTACTTGATGGTCGCCAGAAAGCCATTGAAGTAGATGTTGTGCCGTGAATCTGAGAGATGTGAGGATCATATATGATGGAGCAATTGCTTCCATTGTACCAGTACGTGTTCATGTACCATAGCCTTCGAGTAAGGCGATTCTTTTCATTAGATGTTCATATTGAATCGAAGCATTTTCTACAGGGACTGGATGGAGGATATACAATTAATAGCATAATAAGAGCGAATGAAACAAAAACAGATCTAAAATCCTCCACCTGCCTTTATTTTTTTCACTACACAATTGAGTCGAGTTTATTGGTATATGGTCGAGTGACCACATCACTTGCCTCAGGTCATTTCCTTCATGGATCCGCGCCATTGATCAATCCCGAATCAAGCAACCATTCCATCCCTCCTACTCTCTCCACATTATCCCGATCGATCGTCCTCGCAGATTCGCAACATTCTGTTGCACATCGCAAAGAGCATTATCCTAAATGGGCACCCTTTGCATTCAGCCATATCCGCGTCCTCGCATATCTCGTTTCACAATCACCACCACCAACCTCTCAAGTCGAAGCTCAGCATTTTCGAAAATCAAGTTTACCACAACTTCAAAATAAGGGCTGCAGGTTTTGTTGCACGTCGCAATCCATCATTTGCAGAAAAGGGTAATGCGTTAGTCTCTCTTTACGGGTTCCAAGATCTTGTGCTTTAGCTTTGGCGTTATGTTGGCTTGCGTTGAATCCGGTTCTGGTTTTGCCTGAGATGCCGGACTGGACTGTATTCGGATGCCGAGCCAGGGTGTTGTTGACCGAACGGAGCGAAGCGAGGTGAGTGGCTGGTTGAATAGATGAGTGTTGATTTGATCAGTGATCACGAATCCTCATCGACAGTACCCAGACTAAGTAACAGTAATATACATCTCATCTATCTCCATCTGCACGCTGACAATATCTCGGAGATATGGATCTCTCCGCTTCTCGGTAATCAAGAGCCAAACACTCGTGTAGATATGGAACAAGGGGAAGAGTCCAAGTGAACGCCCTCGTTACACAGAGTACCGGATGAGGATGTTGAGCCAGATGTCTTGGCTTCGTAGCATATTCCTCAATGGGAACGAAAACGAACTTGGTAGCTTTCCAAGCTTTATGAAGCAGGGAAACACACAGCAACCACCCTCTCAGGCGTTTAGTATCCACCATGTATGATTTCTCTTCTTACATCTTACATCCACACCCGCCTCTAAGGGAGTCGCAACCGCCGCAACTTCCAAGCTTCCCTCCCTCTCGCTTGTGCTTCTCACACCCTCCCTCCATTCCCGAAACGGATAATGAACAACTCCCACCTGCATAAGAGAGCCCTGTCCCCCTGTCCCCCCTGTCCCCCACAACTACCTACCCTGCAGCGGCGCGGCTCGCATGTGGTCAGTGCCATGTCGGCATTTGCTACCCAGCCCACGTTGGGGTATATGAAGGCTTATGTGTACATTGCTCTCATAGCTGATCAGGTCAGTCCTTGATTTCATGTTCAACGATTGGGTATATATGTTCGGCAGTGAGAGCAGCAAATGTCACAAAATCACGCTGGACAATCAAATTGGGCCGTAGCCTGCAGGTACTGGCGTGCGCGCGTTCATGGGTTGTGCTGATGTAGGTGACCTTGACAGTTGAATCGAGAGGAGTCACTTTGGGGTCATAGTGGGCTTGGAAGAAAACGGTGGTGGTTAACCAGGAATGGAGGGCTGGAATGGTCAGTGGATCTGCCGAGGAGGGAAGCACGATGAGGATTATGCACTTTAGGTTGAGGGGATCGGGAATTACTCTGGAGCTTAAAAGCGCGCATGTGGTGTAATCGTAGGAGGACTTTGGATTATTGATCATGGCAAGGCCACTGAAGCAAATTTCGGTATATCTTGGGAAAGGGCCGGCGAGCGAAGTCACAAGTTATCATAGTGGGAATAATGGGCAAGTAATATTGTATTCCATTATTTGCTTGTAATCAACGCGCCCATGGTACCGTAGTATGTAGTGCGGATTGGCGCCTCAGATCTTGCCCCTAATCTCGGGCTCTTCCGCCATGTGGATGATGTTCCATCGTGAATTAAGAACATGCATATGCAATACTAGCTTGATGTAATGAGGGGGAGCTTCTGATGCATGTGATAGCTTGATATCGAAGGTGCAATAACATACATGTTTCGGCAATTGTAATGTGAGTTGAAGTGAATGTGCTTGCTCGATGGTGACAATGTTAAGCGATGATCAGGCGCGAGTTCTACGCGTCTTCAGCTGAAGCATCATCAGTATCAGAGATTTCGAAATCACTATCCTCGTCGTCGTCGTTCTCGTTGAGCAAGTCATCGATCTCGATCTCCTTCTCCTCTTGCGATTCGTACTCTTCCTCGAGATCGATGACCTCAATCTCTTGAGACCAGGCAGTCTTTAGGACACCCCAGAGCTCACGAGTGCGGTCTTGTAGCGGGGACTTAGATGAGGCTTCCAAGGCATGGGAGCTGTCGTAACTTCCATGCGCTGTGTAGTTCTCTAGCATCTCGAAGAACTCATCCTGGATCTGGAGAACCACAGGATTGATGCCCTTGTTGAATTCTTCTGGGAGACTTTCCCACAATTTCTTGAATGCACCTTTGATTGCAGCGGAGGACTTTCGGTACATCTGGCGTCCTATCTTTTGGACATGAGTGACGTGGGCTACTTGATTTCGCTTGTAGTGACCCGGTCCTGTTTCTGAAGCACAGAGATCGTACACTGGCTGCCAGCATTCCTTGATCTTAGGCTCGACAAGCCGATGACTGTCACGAATGGCCTCTGGAATGACATCAGAGAAGATCGCCTCGGATTGCTTGTGAATTGGGACAATGCTTCGAAGTGAGCTCTCCATCCATTGATGTAAAGCCTCGGCTAAGTCAGGACATAATTCTGTGACGGAGCCAACTACGGCCTTAACGAACTTCTGGATGACCTTCTCAACTGCATTATTGTAGGTTTCCTTGGCGGCTGGAACCTTGTTGTGCAGCGTGAGAGACCAGTCTTTGATGAGGAGATCAAGGTAATTGCCGGCCCTTTTCGATCAGCATTTATTCCTGGTACAGTAATTATAGTCCTCGAGAAGAGGAGACTTACAGTTCTTCATTCCACTTGATCTCAATGCCTTTGTACGTCTTCCAAGTGCCGCGTTCGCGATTTAGAGCACGGTGAGTGCCCCAGTGCATAGGCTTCTGAACCCAGCCCTTAACGATCTGCTCGGCGTTGCTTCCTGCGACGTTCTCGGCTTTGCCCATCTTCGGAAGCAGCTCAGTACCAACTGTTACTTCACACTTGGTCACTATCTGGGAGGTTACCTTCGAGAGCTCCTAAATGAGTTTTTAGCAACCGATCTATGTCATAATGATCGGACAATGCATGAAGACTTACCTTCTTCAAGTTATCAAACTGCTTGGTGAAGAACGACTCGACGTTGGTACGTTGACCGCCAGACATCTTGAATTCAACAGACGTGTCAGCTAACCAAGGAACCATTGATAATTCCAGGCTGACGAGGTCTTCCAGAAATGCTACTGCATTTCTATCACGAGTCGGCAATGTAGTCTCGCAAAGCCAGTTCTGAAGTCGAGGAATCCCGGTATCATGAAGCTTGGGAAATCCTTGGAAGACGTCCTTGATGTTCAGTATAGTGAAAGCCCACGAAGAGACACAGAACACCTGGAGTGGCTGTCCGTTGTCTTTGCAGCCCATCTGTCTCCGGGCAGCCTCGAAATCTTTCCGAATCTCGGTAGTAGATACTCGATTTCGGTTCTCGATACAAGCGTGAAGCTTCCGTGATTCGGATCTCTTCAGGGCCTTATTCAAATCTTCAATCTTCTTCGTAGCATTGAAAAGCTTACTGCCATCGCGCTCAGCATTCTCCTTGGCCTCCTTCATCTTAGCCTGAAGCTCCTTCAGCTTCTTGGTTGTTTCCTTTTGCTCGGGAGTTGGGGCTGGGGTCGTATCATCTACTACTTGTTAGGATCTATATCATTGGCAATGTTCGGGAAATCCTACCTGCATCTAGCTTGCGCTTCTTGCCGCGAGCCCGACCAGAACCTGCACCGGCTCCCTTCTTGAATTGTACATTCAGCTTCTTCATTTGGCTCTGCAATTCTGCAGCGAGCTTCTTGTTTGCCTGCTGGGATTGCTGCTTTGCTTCCAGAATGTCGTTTGCTTGATCTAATTTGTCTTTCAATTCCTTTTCCTTTGCAAACTCACCAGCGAGGATTTCCTCAAGCTCCGGATGTGTACGAATATATCGTGACATAGTCAAAGATGAATCAGTCTTGGAGACTATAAAGCACAAATGGTCGGCCGAGAATCTGTTATCCAGCTGCAAGGTACGCTGCGCGACTTTTCCCAGCAGATCCTGTGCTGGCTTGTCTGAAGCAGCTCGGGCAGTTGGGGCGACAATGCAGTTGACGGACAGATTCTTTTGATACTGCTCAGCGATGGCACCTCGAGCTGCATTTGTATCCATAGATCCAGGCAAATCGACCAAGATAATACCGTCCTTCAGAATACGAGACTTGACATAAAGCCGGACCAGCTTCACGAGAGGCCAATGCGCGAATGCCTTCCCACTTGATCCCTCTTCTTTGGAGGTGCTGCTATCGATGTAAGGCTTGATAGCTGCGGCGAATGCCTCTCTTGATTCTTCACTGATATTCTTTGATTTTCCCAGGATGTCTTTGACGTTAGAATGCTCGAGGAGACTCTTGACCTTATAGGCTTGTAAGTCGGCGAGAGACTTAATGAAAGGATAGACGCATTTCAATTTCTGAAATGCCGTCTTGATTCGCATATCACGTTCCAAGTCGGGTTCTCCATCATCTCCATCCTTATTCAAAGCTTGGTCTGAGATATCCTGAAAGAGCTTCTCGAGCTCAGTTCTCCAGTCATCCTCCGAGATGCGTTCGATTTTAACATAGTACTCCTCCTTACGATTATCGCTAGCGTTCCATGAGATCTCGACGCACACTGCTGTGCACGCCTTCTCGTCGTCTGCAGGCAGAAGGTCTTCTTGCTCGAGCAAGGAGTTGATCATACTAGATTTCCCAGCTCCGGTACAGCCGAGAAAGCCGATAAGGATTCGACACTCTTTACGGTTGGCTCTGATGAGCTCTGTGGCTATCGTTAGTAGAGAGATATAGAGACATGTCTCGTGAAATGTTGGGGACATGACGTAGAGGAGCGAAGTAAAACTCACTGATCCTATCGAGCCACTTGGATGCACTTGGGACATTCGCCAAATGCAGCTTCATCGCCGTCTCTAATTCATACAAGAACTTCAGGCCGGCTTTCATAGCTTTCTCTCGCTCCTGAACTTGCACCAACTGGCCGAAGCCGCCTTGCTGCTGCCAAATGTAATCATTCTTGGTAGTAGGGCGATAAATAGTGACCTGTTTATCAGCATCTGGAATGAAGAGAGATGTGTCAGGCTCAGCTTCTCCGTTCTCTATCTCAGACTCGGGATGTGGGGTTGTTGCTAGGTAAGGTGACGCAGAAGAAGTCGTGTCTGGCTTCGGGCTCTCCTCCTTGATCATGATGCTATCCTCGTGTTCGGCCATCTTACTGGTATATTGAGTGATCGAAGCCTTTGAAATCGAAGGTGAGGGTAATCATCTGAGAGTTGCACGCTTAGCAGTGTACGACAGGGCGTGGTCAAGGAGAAGAAATGGGAAAGTTGAGCATGATCTTAGAGAAAGGGTGAAGGTGAGAGTGACTTACGAGATTGTTCTGATCATACGAAGCCAAGAGAAATCGATGGAGCCTGTCGAAGGTGATCTGTATGCTTCGTCGAGAAATGAATTCTCAATCAAGGTGAGAGGAAGAGTGACGAAGAGAAGGGATCAAGTAGCATCGAAAGCTTCTACAAGATGCGGTAGACTTGTGGTAAGTCTGTACCGTTGCGTGATAGCGATATGTATGCTTGATGTTGTGGTTGTGTGTTGTTGTTGATGTTGTGGTTGTGTGTTGTTGTTGATGTTCGAGGAAAAAGAGTTGTTGTTGAAGAAGTTGGAAGAATCGGGACGATGGTGATGAGAGGGGGTATTTGTACTCCGCAGCCTCGTCTTAAGAACAGCAAGCTTAGACGGGAAGGCACAATACCTGAGTTTGAAAGTGCAACGACTAGTGCGGAAGCCAGAGCATAGCAGCTTCCAGGCAGAAACAGCAGATTTCACCTCGTATTTATATATCTTCCCTTACGGGAGCCGAGGACGCTAACGCCAGGATGGACAAGCCGTGACCCGACCCTCGCATTTCAACATGGAGGATACTAAACGAAGAAGCATAACAAATTCCTCAGCAAGCAATGGATCAACAGATCATGAATAACTCTGATGTCTGAAGCAAAGCTACGACATGGATGCAAGCAAGAAATGGTTGTTTACATCAGCCCCCGAGATAAGCGAGGGAATCTCAAACAAGGAATCAGGAGTACAATGTGTTGGAAATCAATAAGATTCGCACGCTCTCGAAAAACACGAATCCGAAAAAATGGATGCTCTGACTACAGAGAATTGCTGGGCTTAACTGAAGCCGCGCACTAATCGTTTCAAGAATTTGAATTCAAATCAAATTCGTCAAGGTAGATACATCTATTTCCACCCAGCAACGCAAACGGCAGTTGAAGCCAGCACCTGTATCTAAGAACGCCCTTCCCTCCAAAAGCAGAATCATCTGGAGAAACAAACCAAAATCAAAGCGCTCACTCATTAGTTACCCGGCCAACTCCATGCATTTTCGATGTTGAATTTCACGAATTTCTGCCTCCATGTCACATAAGGTGTTGCTCATTACTCTAGTACGTCATTTCGAGAGGCGGTGCATTACGTTGGGTTTGGGGCTGCGGCGCCAGTGATTCCGCCTTCTTCGTCGACTGGTTCGACGGGCCCGCATGTGCAGAAGAGGTTCATGTCGCCGAAGGCTGGAAGGTGTTAGCTTATGCAGTTTGGAAGGGGAAGAAAGATAACTTACCATCATCTAATCTAGTCACGCTGGGCCAGAACTTCTTCTCCTTGAGCCATGGAAGGGGGTAGGCTGCTTGCTCGCGGGTGTATGGGCGGTCCCACTCCCCGACAATCAAGTCCTTCTGGGAATGTGGTGCCATCTTCAGGACATTGACTTCCTTTTGCACCTGGCCGTCTTCAACGGCTTTGATTTCTGCGCGAATGGAGATCAAGGCGTCAATGAATCTATCTAGCTCGTCCTTGCCTTCCGATTCAGTGGGCTCGATCATCAGAGTGTTGGCTACTGGCCAGCTCATGGTCGGAGCGTGGAAGCCGTAATCTTGGAGACGCTTGGCGATATCAATAGCTTCGATGCCACAAGTCTCTTTGAAACCGCGAACGTCGAGAATGAATTCGTGAGCGCATCGGGAGTTCTCGTTGGTGTAGAGAATTGGGTAGTATGGTCGAAGACGGGACATGATGTAGTTGGCATTCAGGAGAGTGATCTTGGTAGCATGGGTCAAGCCACGTCCACCCATCATCTTCACATATGCCCAACTGATAGGAAGAATGCTGGCGCTTCCCCAGGGTGCACCGCTGACGGGGGCGATAGCCTTCTCTCCACCAGTCTTAACCAAAGGATGACCTGGGAGGAAGGGAGCCAAGTGAGACTTGACACCGATTGGCCCAACACCTGGGCCACCGCCACCGTGAGGAATACAGAAAGTCTTGTGTAAGTTGAGATGGCAGACGTCGGCCCCAATTTCACCAGGTGAGCAGAGACCAATTTGAGCGTTCATGTTAGCGCCATCCATGTATACTTGACCACCGTGTTGGTGGACAAGGTCGCAGGCAGCCTTGACTTGAGGCTCGAAGACACCGAATGTGCTGGGGTATGTGATCATGATTGCACCGAGCTCTTCGCTATACTTCTCACACTTGGCCTTCAGATCCTCCATGTCGAGATTTCCAGTCTTAGTGTCACACTTTATAGTAACGACTCTCATTCCTGCCATAGCCGCAGAAGCAGGGTTGGTTCCGTGAGCAGAAACGGGAATCAAGCAGATGTCACGCTTCTTCCCGGGCTGCTGCTCCTGGAATTTGCGAATGACGCGGAGTCCAGTGAATTCACCCTGTGCACCAGAGTTGGGCTGCAGAGATACTGCATCGAAGCCAGTGATTTTAGCCAAGTCGGCCTCTAGTTCATCAATCATGACCTTATAGCCGGTAGCTTGATCGGCTGGCACAAATGGGTGTATGGAGGCAAACTCAGGCCAAGTGACGGGTGCCATCTCGGTTGTGGCGTTGAGCTTCATGGTACATGAACCGAGGGGGATCATGGAGTGAGTCAGGGAAAGATCCTTGGACTGAAGGTGATGGATGTAGCGGAGAAGCTCGGTCTCAGAGTGGTGGATGTTGAAGACTGGATGGGTGAGGTACTCGGATGATCGCTTCAATGCTGCCGGGATTGGCAGCGAGCCGCCTCCGGGTAGGGACTTGATGATTTGCTCGACGTTGTTCTCGGCATCTGATTTAGCGAACTTTTCGAAGATTGCAAGGATCTCCTCAAGGTCCTTGGCATCAACAGTCTCGTCAATAGTGATACCCAGTCTGCTGTCGTCAAACTTCCTCAAGTTAATGTTGAAAGCGCTAACTGCATGTTGTAGCACCTCATCAGCCTTGCCTTGGCCGACATTGACAACAACAGTATCGAAAAGGACACTTCCGTCTTCACCCTTGCCTCTAGATCCAGTCTCGAATCCAAGAGACTTGAGGCCAGACTCGACGATTCTGGCGCCATTGATAGCACGCTCAGCAATATTCTTGAGCCCTTGTGGACCGTGGTAAACAGCGTAGAATGCACTCATATTCGCCAAAAGCGCTTGAGCTGTGCAAACATTGCTTGTAGCCTTCTCACGTCGAATATGCTGTTCTCTGGTCTGCAGAGTAAGTCTCATCGCCTTATCTCCCAATCTGTCCTTAGAGACACCGATGAGACGACCCGGAATCTTTCGCTTATACTTCTCCCCAACTGCGAAGAAGGCGGCGTGAGGTCCACCATAGCCGAATGGTACACCAAATCGTTGGGCATTTCCAAACGCAATATCAGCACCAAACTCTCCAGGTGGTGTGAGAACAGTCAAAGCCAACAGATCCGTAGCAACACTGAATGTGGCTCCTTGCGCGTGGATGATATCAGCCAGACCCTTGAAGTCCTCAACTCCTCCCTCGGTATCTGGATACTGGACGAGAACTCCAACAAGATCCTTTCCAAGTTCCTTGACGCGAGCTCCTCCATCTGCGAGGACATCTCCAATTTCAATCTTGATATCGAAGCCATCCGCACGACTTTGAAGTACCGCCTTGGTCTGAGGGTGCACTAAGTGACTGACAAAGAACGTCTTGTTCTTGCTCTTCTGTCTTGAAGCTGGTAGGGCGTTCATAGACAGAGTCATTGCCTCAGCAGCAGCCGTAGATTCATCCAGAAGAGAAGCATTGGAGATTGGAAGAGCTGTCAAATCACAGACCAATGTCTGGAAGTTCAACAGTGACTCCAACCGACCCTGACTGATCTCTGGCTGGTATGGTGTATAACTCGTGTACCATCCTGGCCCCTCCAACACATTCCTCTTGATGACCTCTGGTACTCTTGTGCCTGCATATCCACACCCAATGTAACTTCGCATAATCGTGTTTTTGGAGGCAATAGTTCGAAGTCTAGCCAGTAATTGAGATTCCGTGAACCCCTCTTCTCCTCCAGATTTCGCGGCATCTATTTCTAGATCCTTCGCAGACAAGATATCGCTTGGGAGAACTTGCTTCACGAATTCATCCAGACTCTTTACTGGCGGATCTAGAGCCTTGAGCATTTGCTCTGTAGTTCCAGGTGTAGGCCCAATATGTCTTCTTGCGAAAGTATCAAGGGGTAGGTAGGATCCTCGAGAGACCTCTGCAGCTTTCGGGATATTCGAATCATCTTTGGCAGAGCTTGTGTAGAAAGTACGTCTTCCAAGTGGTGTGGAAGCAACGGGGGAATGAGAGCATTGGCGACAGATCCAGGGTCGTGTGAGCTGGACTGATCGTGTTGAAGAGCTTCGAGCTTGCGCCACAGCGCGTCCAAATTGTGCTCGAACAGCAAAGCTTGAGGTCGCCATCGTATGAAGAGCTTGCTGTGCTCGAAAGTCGAAAATAAAGTCGGTGAGGGCAGCAAGACAGCTGTTTATCTGTCTGGGGAGACCTCAATGGCGGGGCTCGGGTGGTTCAGGAGCCAATGGTACTCAACCCCTCATAGCAGATATGATAAGAACAGCAAGGGTATATGGTGATTTGATGTTTGGTTATTCAATTTATTTGAAGAATACTTCTTTCACAAGAAGAAAGGAATCTTCAAATGCAAAAAGAAAGTGGGATTGAATCGTGTAAAGTTCAAAAAGTAGTTCTTCTCAAGTACAAGCCAAATAAAAATATACGCCACAGCTCTCTAGCGTGCCACCACCCCAGCATAACCCTGGCAAAGTCAGATGTCAAAATGGCGCCCTCTGGACAAAAATTCCACATTCAGTCTATCAACATCAACAAGACGAGAACATCCAACCCTCACCAGCTTCAAACCCCACAAAAATGTTCGGAGGACGTAAGTTTTTTCCAAATGATAGCACAGGATGTTTGTTAATGGTTCTGCAGCACCACCCCCAATGAGCGCGGCCGACTTGAAGGCTGCTGAGACTGAGGCGACCTTGACTATCCAGAAAGTCATTGTTGGAGCTGTTATGCTGTACTTGTGTATGTGTTCAGAGCGTTGTAAGATCCGCTGATGCTGGGGAATCATATGCTGACCCGTGACGCCACAGCGCCGTTTGCGATCGATGTTGTCACGAAGCTTGTGTAGGGGGGAAGACGAACTACGACGGATCTATCTGTACGACTAAGGGGACTGTATATTATGGTCGGAGCAGGATTGCATATTGGAGCATAGCATCACAGAGAGATAATGACAGGCTGAATGATATTGGCCGGGCACGACACTTGTACAACATGGAGAATGAAATACCTCTAGATTCTGTGCCCATCCATTTAGTGGTGAAACTTCGATATAAAGGTCTACGAAGTATGATAGGACATTGATCTTTTCATTCTTATCTCAGGACCCGACTTCTTTTCTCCAGGGCTTCTTCCCCAGGCATTTTGTCAAGTTGGACACATCTACCTTCCCAATTCTCAAGGAATAGCTCCATATGGTGTATATTGGCTATGTCTACCCCGACGGCTACTCTGTCGGCAGTCATCTCAAAGATCTTACGTTTTTCCACCCAGTGGAGCGGTTTCCATTACATATAGGGCGTCTGCTAGAAGTCTCCTGACAGTCGGATGTGGAAAGAAGGCGCATGACATCTCTGCACTCCTCATTCGCTTAGACTCGGCATCCAACACGCAATTAGGGATTGGTACTTACTGCGTGCTATATAAGATCTGGAACGCAATGTTCGAGTTTCTTCAACAATGGGGGACATTAAGATACTGCAACAGGCTTTACTATGGAAGCAGAGCTCCCAGAGAGCCAAATGTAGCCTACTAACACTTGCATTTCATAGCAGCATATCCGGGACGGATGATCAGAGATATGCCCAAAGAAATCTTTTCTACCAGCCGTCGTGGGCGACCACGGAGTCTTTCTGCAATTCTACAAGGACAACGAGCAAGGAATTGATAGTGGGTAGCCATCTCCTCACAGATCAAGCGATTGAAGTGGAATTTTTCAAAGCGGGAATGGCTCGGGCTAATGAAACTACAAGAGAAGACCAGGGGAAATATGAGAAGTCTTAGCAATTATCTGGAGAAATGCTTCATGGGCGATATCTTTTCTTCTTGCGGAATCCATTGAAGCTTGACGGTGTTTTGCTCGACATAATATATAGCCTACTCATCTCGGGTTCTATCGAACGGCTATCCGTTTGTAGATAACAATGAATTGGAAAATCTTGATCATTCGCCATACGAGTTGAACTACTTCCTCTCGTCAAGGCCTTTAAAGCAAGTCATGCACGGTCACCTTCTATGGCGCCGCAAGGAAAGTCTTTGTCTATTGTCTATCTATCACGTCTACGATCATACCCCAGTTGACATCTATCATATCAGTGCAATGTGTGGCAGAGAAGTCCACGGGTCGACTCGCCAAACACGATTTCTGGCTCCTTTACACCAATCCTTCCCTAACTTCTTCTAATTTCTTAATCTGCTTACCGTTCTCATCAAAATTGCTCTTCTCCAGCCAGCCCTCCAACCCCTTCTTGATGCTCCCCTTGCCCTCAAGGAACCACTCATCATCTAGACAACTGTACCACTGCTAAAAGTCATCATTCACGTTCACAAACCCAGTTCCGAAAGCTTTCACATCTCACACAAAGTCCAGATACGAGCAGACCCCCGCAAAAAATTTAAAGCCCCGAGAATTTGAAAGCCCAAAGAAAAACCAGTAAAAGACTCACAGCAGTATCCCTCCTCCTCCCCTTAACAACCAAATGTTTCCTAAACACCCCCTCAAACACAAACCCCAATCGAGTCGCGGCCCTCTTACTCGGCTCATTCCAATCATTACACTTCCACTCGACTCTCAGATACCCCAACTCCTCAAAAGCATACTTCATAAGCAGGTAATTCGCTTCGGTGGCCGCAGGCGTGCGCTGCAGCATGGTGCCGTAGAGGACGTGTCCGATTTCGATGGTGCGGTGTAAGGGGACGATGTTCATGAATGTGATGATACCAACTGGTGTTTCAGTGGGTTGTGGTTCCGGAGATGTGGAACGAGAAGTAGACATGATGGTATAAGGAAAAAAGATGGGGCTTGTGAGCAGAGATTCGACGTGGGCGGAGAATGCGTCCAGAGTGTGGAACGGACCGGCAGGCAAGTAGGTATATAATTGATCATTTCCGAGACCGCATAAAGATTCATAGAGGCATGGAATATGGTATTCGGTGAGCGGAATGAGGGAGACGGAGTGTTGACCGACGAGGATTCTGGTTGGATCTGGTTGGAGGGCTGGAGGGCCAGAAACGAGGTCTCCTTTCGGCTTGAAATTGGACATTTTGAGTAGACCAGGGTTCAACTGACTGGATCTAGGACTGGGGAGATGGGATTCTAGGAATTCTCAACCTTGAACACGGAAATCCTTTGTATCTAGAAAGTGTGAGTCACTCATTCAGTTCGGCGCGAAGATGATGGCTTACGTGACGGCCTACAAGTAACTGATAGCGGACTGTGAGGCGGATGGTAGGATTGAAGTCCTCAAATTCTTTGCAGGGAGTGTTTTTGGAACATTGTTGAAACGGGTACATTCAAGACAATTCGAGTGACCCAAGTTCGGATACTCACGTGATAGATAGCAAAATTCGGAACTCTACCAGACATAGGTCGATGCAAATATTGTAGTACAAATTTATAATATACATGATTTTATGCATCCTGTTATGTCGCTAAACGAATCGAAGGCTTCTTGCCTGGGTATCATTCTTCATCGTCTCCTTGGCTTTTGGTGCCGCAGGACCTCCTTGCTCCTTCTGCCAGTCTAGAAACTCTTTGTGAATAGACTCGAGCTCTCCTTTCAGGTGGGACAATTGAGTATTGTAATCCTCCAATACCTGCAGAATTGTTAGCAAATGTAGTCCATAAGAGTGGAGGAACGTACCTTCTTGGCCTGCCTACTCGTCTCCTCATCCAACACGTCTGGGGTGTCAGTGCCCGCCTTCTCGATATCAGTCCGCAGTGTTCGTGCTCGATCTTGAACGATAAGCATCCTAGCCCAAATCTCCTCTCCTCTCGCGCCCAAGCCCGGATCAGTGACATTCTTCTCCAGGGCCAGCAACTTCGTCCGTAGATCCTCCTCATCGCCAGCCATTGCGTAACCTCTGTTTCTGAGCACCTGAACCTTGGTAGCCAGCGCCAAACAACGTTGCTTCAAGACCACGTGCTTTCTCCTCGCATCTATCGTCCTGATACTCGTCTTGGTCTCGTGGTCTTGCATCATCTTCGTCAACGAGGCATTGATTTCATGTAGTCGAGTGTTAAAATTCGATAGATTGCGTTGCTGAAGCTTGATTCTTTCTCCCATCTGATTGAACCCTACACAAAGAACCGGAATATAACCAGGACCAGGCTTTTTGGACAGAGCTTCCTCCCAGGCTTTTGGATCCTCATTAGGGCTGGGTCGGTAATAAGGTGCCATATTGTCATCGACTTTGTTGTAAAAGTAATGCTTGAAAACACAGTTTGGATTGCCCGAGTCCCACTTCTCGAGTACAGTCTGCATTTGGTCCGGAATACTCTTTTCACCTGTGACAACGTTAGTCTCGGAGTAGGGCATAAACTAACAATACATACGAGGATTTACAGCATTGTTGGCTGCTTGCCATAATGATGCACCTTGGCCCAACTGAGGAATGTTCTGTTGCGAGGATTGACCGAAGAGGCCATTCTGCTGAGGTTGATTGTTCTGACTTTGACCCAAGCCACCAAGTAACCCGCTTTGCTGCTGCTGCTGATTGTTTTGGCTCTGACCCAATCCACCCCCGAAGAGGCTCCCAGATTGTTGCTGTTGATTGGTTTGATTCTGGCCTAGTCCACCACCGAAAAGACCACCGGACTGTTGCTGAGTATTCTGCGATTGACCAAAAAGACCACCAGTCTGCTGATGTTGGTTCGGTGCGCTACTACCAAACAGTCCTCCGCCTTGTTGTTGTTGATTCTGTGTACTCTGTCCCAAGTTCCCAAATAGTCCTCCAGTGCTTTGATTTGGGTTCTGCTGCGTACTCTGACCCAAGTTTCCAAACAAACCTCCGCCGCCTTGCTGTTGCTGATTCTGTTGATTATTCGTTCCCGTGGAGCCAAAGAGTCCACCACTAGGTTGCTGCGTATTTGTGTTGATTGAGGACCCAAACAATCCGCCGCTCGCTGGCTTAGTAGCTCCGAACATGGTGATATACCTGGGAGAGAGTTATTTGCCTGCAGGCCTATCGAGTGTCGAGTATATGCAGTGATGCTGTGTGAGATCCTTAAGGTCGCGACGGGTCTAGCTCGACAGCTTGGGAGCAGGGCGCGTGAAATATGAAAGAGCGCGGAGGCTCAAGAACAAAGTGGATTTTGCTGTTGTCGCGATGCAGAATATTGGTGGAGCTCGAGAAGCGGCGGGACCAGAGTTGCTGCGATTGTGAGCTTTACTGGATTGCTGTAGGTAAATGAGGTCGAACTTCCTTCCAGCTGGAGTTTTTCTCGCGACTTGAAGCTCGCGACCAGGTATGTGTCACGTGCAACAACTTTGAAGCTCGCTAGCCCATGAGATCGTTGGACCTCCTCCAACGTCCAGAGCTACCAATTGAGTCTTCCACGACGCTCCTGTGCCCCAGAAATACCGTCAAGATGTCGGGAAGACCAGCCAGGTACTATTAATCACTCCGAATTCCCCTGACTTTCAGATACGTAGCTGAATGATTGCAATTGCAGATTCAATCAAACCACCCTCATCGATACAACACCTTTGCCCGCAGACATCCCACCTGTTACGGAAATCGGAAGCAGTTCAGCGCCGCTACTATCGGCCAGTTTCTTTATTGGAGCAAGATGCAAAGCTTACAATGACGATTTCATGCAATGCAAAACCGAGAGCGGTGGAAAGGGCGAGATAGACTGCTTGAAGGAGGGCAGAAGGGTTACAAGATGCGCAAAAAGCGTGTAAGTGCCGTTCATTCTCAATATAGTGGTTACAGCAAGATGCGCTATGGAAGTGGCAGATTCCACATAGCTGGAGTCGTGCTGGATGGACTGCCACGCAGCTCCGTTCAGGACGTTGTGGGATGTAGAGCAGGGAATCACCGGATGTGGAGGAATCAAGCGAGCAGAAGGCTAATATATGGTTCGACAGTATTGAGGACGTGAACAAGCACTGCCTGGCGGAATTTAGAAAGCACTGGACCTGCTTGGACAACAACAACCAGCAGCTCTGGCAATGCCGACCTGCAGAATGGAAGCTGAACAAATGTGTCTTCGACAACCTGGTAAGAATTCTCTCTGTCCGATTGATAGGCATCGGTGCCAAAAAATGTGTGGAGTTCGATTGCTGATGTGTTCTGGATGATCTAGAAAATTGAGAAGGTCATCCCCGATACCCCGAAAGGCGAAACTCCTGTACATCTCAAAACACGACAGATCTACTCGCACCATGGACCATAGAATGTGTCTGGGCGTATTGGAGTGGATGAATATGGGATTATATGTGTACATAAGGTTGAAGAATGGACCAGCCGTTGGAGCTGTACTTCTCTAAATTGGAGCAATTTTGCCTTTGCAGTTGCTCGACCAAATATTGATATTCAGCTACATCGAAAGCCAACTGAGCAAGTTGTAAGTCAAGTGGACTTGCTAACTCATATTTGTCAACTGCTCTTCTGGGTAGACAGCGTCTCAGCCCAATACCAGTCTTCGGATGTTCGCTACGCCCAGCGGTTCTAGAGTCACAATCAAATCTTATACTGAGAGAGTGCAATCATAAGCATCCGCTGCTGTTGAGGCGTCTGTCAAGATATGGGCATCTTTAGCTGCGTATGACACGTTTCTTCTATCATCAGTTCCGGGAACTTTATCGAGCATTGCTGGGGGCTGTTGTCATTTGCAACGAAATTTGCACCAGAAACAAGCAAGGGTAGACCAGATATTCATTTTTCCTTTCTGCTGCCAACGCCCTCTACCAATCTATACAACCTGTTTGCAACTAAGACTGCAAATCTAGTACATCTTTTACCAATACAACGCCCTCAGTCCGCAAAGACCGATTCGCCGCAATGCCTGTCAATATACTCCTCGCGCCATCAATATGATCCGCAGCTCTCCCAAATCGATCCTCACCAACATCGCCTCCGAACAAATCGTTCAGTAGCACTGGATCACCACCGCCATGTCCTCCTTCACCAGATTGAATCTCAATCTCTCTTGGCTTCTCAAATAATGGTCTCAGCGTAACCGTACACTTCTCCAGAGCACCCTCAGCTCCCTGCTCGCCACCACTGTTCACATAACTCTGCTCTACAACATCCAGCTCCAGTCTCCCTTTTGTCCCGTTGAACACCACTCTGAAACCCTCCCAAGGAGCATACGCCGTCAAACTGTACGTCAGGATTGCGCCACTCGCATACTTCACCAGGACACCCATCGTATCCTCGATACTAATTCCATCACCAAAAACACTCTGATCACGATAGTACGAATCTTCATGTTCTGCATCGAGGTACATCTTCTTCAACTGCTCGTGATCCTCCATATGCAGGGCGAATGGATCATTCTTAGCGGCTTCACTTCCATGAGCGCGAGTGTAGAACTCGGTCACACCTCGCTTCTCGGCGTTCTCGCGTCCGTAAAACATGAGGCCTCCCTGAGCCATGACGCTGACGGGTGAGGAGCGTAGCCAGAAGTTGATCAGGTCGAAATGATGAGTGGATTTGTGGACAAGAAGACCACCGGCATTGCGTTTGTCACGGTGCCAGCGACGAAAGTAGTCAGCTCCGTGGCTGGTGTTGAGCGCCCATTCGAAGTGGATGGAGTTGACTTTTCCGATTACTCCTTCGCCTAGTTCTTTTTGTCAGTTGCTGTTTTCATTATGTATGAGGCTGGTTTGGAAAGTCACCTAGTAGTTCGTAGACCTTCGTGTTGTGTGGAGCATAACGGTAGTTGAACGTCACTCTGACTTGCTTCCCTGTCCTCTTTACAGCATCAATGATAGCCTGACATCTTGTCTCGTCAATAGTCATTGGTTTCTGTTCCACCTGTAAGTACATATACTTTCAAACTATTTTATCGTGAGGCAAAATTACTAACCTCAGTAATCACATTACATCCCAGCTCCAATGCCTTGATGATATAGGTATCATGTGTCCTGTCCATAGTCGTAACAATAACCTCATCCGGTTTCGTCTCCTTAATCATCTTCTCAAACTCATGAGCCTTGTAAGTCGGCAACGGCGCAGAAGGGTATTTCAGCGCCACAAGATTGTCATTTGCAACATTCATGCGAGTCTGGTTCGTATCACAGAGAGCGACTATGACAGAAGTAGCCTTGAAGTCCTTTGCGAGTGCAGAGTAGAAGAAGCTACTCCGGCCTCCCGTGCCAATAAGTGCGTATTTTTTCATGTTGACTGATTGCTATTTCCAGACAGGCTTTTGGAATTGATTAGATATTTAGAAATTCGGAAAAAGGTCTCAACCAAAGGAAATATATTTCTACCAAGAGACTGGAAATACAATGGCGTTTATAAAAAGCTCACATCGCTCAGCTATCCTCCGACATTCTGGTCGAGGGGTCACTCCACGTGAGAATTTGCCCCACCAAGCAACCCCACACTCGGGATTCCGCCTGAATAGCAACCGCATCTCATGCTGTCCCAAGCTCTCGTCTCCCAAATTCCAAGTAAAAGGAAGCTCCTCTGCCCAGCTTTCCATTCAGGCAGAATTGCATTTTTCCAGCAACCAGAAGCTGCGGATCGACGTCGGGCGGGGTTAAGCATTGGCTCCACAACCTTATGCCAGCCCACTCTTGCTCTTGGGACGACGTTTGGTGGCTGACAGCCTCGCGAGAGATTGTCCCGAGTGCGGCAGGCCAAGAGGATTTGACAGCGTCTACCCTTCTTTATAGGATCATCGTGCTCGCCAGATGGTTCTCTGACAATTTTGGGATGTGGGATCAGCGGGGTTACAGATGGATGACCACGCATGCAGTTAGTATGGAGACCCCGAAATGTTTGTTGATGCTACTCTGTTGTGAACTTTGTGGGTTAGGGGGTTTGCCGCACGAGTTTAGCCTTTACCCCAGACCCCATACTTGCCTTTCTTCGAGTTCAGGATGGATGGTTACAATTGATTTGGCGAATAGCGACTGGAGAAGGAAGTCCTCATCTATGTTACTAGCCAGAAACCAACATTTGGAAGAGGAATGCGTCGGTGATCCAGCCGGATGGCATGTCGGTCAGATTCTGTGCAGATGCATAAATAAATACCCATCCCAGCTGCAGCAAGCTCTCTCTAAGATCTTATCCATTTCTGTTCATTCACCCAGGATACCATTTGATATCGGACGGTCAACTTCTGAATTCAAACTTAGCGATGTCTTCATCCAAGCCTCAAGTCGAGACAATGGAGTCAAAGGATGTCATTTCAGCTCACGTTGAGAGCAATGCAGAGCCAGTGGTTGCAAGAGAAGATCCCGTCGACCTCCTAGCCCATGATACAAACGTTTACTTTACTGTTGAAGAAGAGAAGCGTGTCCTTCGCAAGATCGACAAACGAGTGCTTCCTTTGATGCTTGGAGCTTATGTGAGTAGACCTTGATGAAGACAAGATACTATCCGCTTCTTACTTGACGTCTATCACCTTGCTATACATGATGGATAACCGTTCCTACTCATCACTGATGTACTGACTCTCTTATCTACCGGCAGTTCCTCCAACAGCTCGACAAATCCTCCCTGTCTTACACATCTGTCTTCAACATTCAAAAAGATGCTGGCCTCCACGGTCGTCAATACTCCTGGCTCGGATCCATCCTATATATTGCTCAACTAGTGATGCAACCTCTAGGAGCATTACTCCTCGTCAAGTTGCCAACTGGAAAATTGATCTCAACAGCCATCTTCCTTTGGGGCGTAACTATGTGCGGCATGGCTGCCTGCAACAGTTTCAAGACGCTCCTTGCTACGCGCTTCTTGCTTGGTAGTTTTGAGAGTTTGATTGGTACGTTGCATTGGTGGAGATGCTTGGAGGTGGATACTGATATGTACAGGTCCCTCGCTTGTCGCTGTGACCCAGATGTGGTGGCGACGCAGCGAGCAGACAAATAGAACTTCAGCGTGGAATGCGATGAACGGTATCACCTCAGTAGTATGTAGTAGGCACCATTGGACAGCGTAAACTGTGCTAACATCAAATAGTTCGGATCCCTCAGCACTTACGGACTCGGACACATCAAATCTGACAAGCTCCACTCCTATCAAGTAAGTCAGCTCCTTCTACTCGAAGTCAAGTACGAGGACTTATTGGAAAACACAGATAATCTTCCTCTACTGCGGCGGCCTGACTCTCGTCTTTTCTGCTATAGCCTTTTGGCTCTTCCCTGACTCTCCTATGGAAGCCAAGTTCTGGAAGGAAGGCGAGCGAGACATCGCAATCGAACGTCTCCGCGCCAACCAGATGGGTATCATATCCCGAAAATGGCGATGGGATCACGTTGTTGAAGCATTGCTCGATCCGAAATCTTGGTGTTGGGTCTTTCTTGTGATGGCGATTTCGTAAGTCAACAACCCGTGTAGGATATGTTATTCAGTACCCAAAAAGACTGACACAATCCAGAATTCCATCAGGAGGAATCGGCACCTTCGGCCCCCTCATAGTGCAATCTTTCGGCTTCGACAAGTTCCACACAATTCTCTTCAATATCCCCTTCGGCGTGGTCAACATAATCGCCATCCTCTGTGGCGGCTGGCTCGCCACGCGGATCAGGAGCAAAGGCGCCGTGATCGCCATCCTCGCTCTACCCTGCATCACAGGCGCATCTATCCTGCTGGCCTTACCCCGTGGTAGAGGCAGTAAAGGGCCATTACTGGTAGCGTATTATCTAACTTCGTTCCTGGCGGGCATCACACCATTGATATACTCGTGGCATATCCAGAATACTGCGGGCGATACGAAGAGGAAAGTAACGACGGCGTTGGTGTTCATTGGAATGTGCGCAGGCAATATCATTGGACCGCTTCTATATTCTGCGGAAGATAAGCCATATTATCGTACAGGTCTCATCTCAAATCTTGCTATGTTTTGCTTTGTCGAGTTTCTAGTTGGGTAAACACTTTGACCTTTCCTTTCCCGCTTTCCTTTTCGTTTTCCCTTCAAAACCAGACACCATTCTAACACCAAACTCAGCTTCATTATCCTCTACCTCAAATTCCTGAATGCTCGACATAGCCGCATGCGTTCCGCGATTGGAAAGTCAGCTCACGTCCTCGACGAGTCCATGATGCGGAAGACAGACCTAAAGAATTTGGGCAAGGGTGTTGGACAGCAAAACACTCCTCGCGAGGAGGACAATGCGTTTGCCGATATGACGGATTTGAAGAACGAGGACTTTATTTATGTCTATTAAAGAGTGAAACATGTGCGACATATATCTAGGTAAGATTGCAAATATATCTAGGTAAGATTGCAAATATATTTAGGTAAGATTGCAAATATATCTAAGCAAGATTGTAAATGTATCTAGGCAAGATTGCATTAGGGGAGTTTAGTAATCTAAGATAGATCAATGTTTAGTGTTAATGCTTAAGCGAAAAGAAAAAAAACCGATCAGGGCGATCCGGACCGATTGCTGAAGCTGCACATAAGTTTGTTTTGTAGAAGAACGGGGGCAGATCGGGAACTTTGAAACAAGTTTGACTCAAGCTTTTGCATTCTAATAGTTTAGGATAACTGGGTGTTTAATCTTGTGGACGTCCTAAACGAAACAGTCTTCCATATAGCACAACATCCGAAGACTTTGATTAGCACACCGGTCTATCAATCGACATCTTGAGCCAGGTCCGAGTCCAGAGCTCTAATCGCTCATAATCTATATCTATTGCGTTTGTGTTATGACCTCTAATAAAAGGTTTTGACCACTGTACTTTAGCGACCAACCTGAAGAACAGCAAACTCCACTTCATCACACGAGATGACAGGATTCGTGTATGGCGAACCTCGCTGATCCATCTGCTATTCCTTAGTTGCGGCTCACGATTCAAAGATAAATGGATTAATTACCGAATCATGAGCAGGTATGAAGAAAATGATTGAATCGCTCTGCGTGCGAACAGAACGGAACGAGCCTCGGTATCGGTCATAGTACAGATGCTTGGACGGTGGCCAGCGGTCCCATCTGGCTGGGAAGCAGCCATACCACTAGATCATAGTATGATTAATAGAATTCAAAGCCAAGGAAAAAGTTTGGTTACGCATTTAGATCGTAGACAGAACGGTAAGGAGAGCATGATTCACAGACAGACTTACCGGCTTGTTGTCCACCCGCTTGGGAGGGGCTTCAGCTGCAAATTTCTGCGCTTCATTACGGGCAATGATCCGTCTCGCCCAACCTCGCTGAGTCGCAAGATGAGCATCTTTCAGCACAATGATCGGGTCGAGCATCAGCCGAGTACTTTTGAAAGCTTTCTTTCGGAGAATTCCCAGATGTTTTCTGTCCTTCGATCTTTCCCGAATGTGATGCTTGTGCTTCATAGCGCCGCTATATTCCTTCGCATCCGGTGGCCTTGAAGTGAAATTGTCGGTATGAACACGACCCAGCTGCTCTAGACTTCTTGGGCTTGGTCGAATTGGCTTTCAGCTGACTACCATGGTCTTGATCATGGTCGATGGACGGGCATGATTCCTCGACAGTGTCGCTCTTCTTGGACTTTGCCATGTCTGACTCTGCAATGGTATGGATCTCGTTGATCGACAGGGTAAGTCGAGGAAGATAGAATCTTTAACGTCTAGACGGAGGATGGGTTCGAAGCGGTGTTCTTGGCCTTGCTCTGTTTGTGTCACTGATGGAGGAGACAGAAGCCGTTTCGATTAATCTGCCTGTCAGAGAATGAGAAAAGAGGATATGCGGTGGTTAGGGTATAAATAATGGTTAGGAAATGCTGCGAGGCTGAAGACCAAATGTTGCAAAATCTGAAGTATCGAAACCTTACCTGGACACAATTGACAAGTCGTGCCTTCCGTTCTCAACCAGCAGGCACGCTCCAAACCACAGAAAAAGTACGAGAGAAAGTCCATTGGTATCTCTAAAATCTGCAGTACAGTTTTCCATGTCGTCCAAACTCCAACGCTGCAAATCAATTCATTGTACACTTAACGTCTTCCACGCCCTCCGTGTCCCCGACTTCTGCTTCTGCTACGATCATCATAACTGCTGTAGCTGCTATAACTTGGGCTTCTTCTCCTCCTGCCACCATTCCGGGCCGGGCTTGTTCTACGTCCTCCACCTCCTCCGCCGCGACCTCTTCTTGGTGGAGAGCGGGAGCGTGAAGAGAGGGATCTAGACCGAGTGCGATGGCGTCTTGGAGAGCGCGAGCGCGAACGGGATCTTGGGCGGTATGTGTTTCTTTCGGATCTACCGTAGGGAGGAAGGGGAGATCGACGTCTAACTGGGGGAGGAGGTCGGACGTTAGGAGCAGCATTGAAAGATGCTCGAGGGTCGAGGTTTACGCCACGTCTTGCGAGAGGTGGGGAGGGAGAGAATTTGCGACGTGGGAGGACGATGGAAACGTTGATGACGGCTCCATCAATTTGAGATTCGTGCATGTGGGCAATGGCAGCTTCAGCGTCGGTTTCGGATGTATAAAGGATGTAGGCTGTTCCACGATTGGTGTTGACTGTAAATTAGCTCTGGAAAATGGTAGCAGAATGGTAACTTACAAGATCTGTTCATCGGCATGTCCAAATCGCGAATTTGTCCATATTGACCAAATATCTCTCGGAGGTGGGCTTCGTTGACATTCTTCGTGAGTTTTTCGATTACAACCTCCAAGTGTTAGCAATGACCGTTCGTACTGTAATAGAACATACCTTTGTGCTTCTGACGGGACTTGGACTTCTGCCACGACTGACACTACGACTCTCACTTCTGTATCTGCCATTGCGACGTGGGCTCCTGCTGATTGACCGAGGTGTGATTGAGCGACGAGGTCTGGACGGAGATCGAGAATCTCCTCGGCCCTTGGAGACGTCAGAGTATGGTGAGCGGGTGCGCACGCGGCCTCGGGGCGATTCTGAAGCCATCGTTGTGTTGGTGATGAAGCAATATCGAGAGCCTTGATGCGCGTCGCATGACGCGAGGCTGTCAACGGAACTTTTTAGGGTGCTCACGTGACTGACAGTGCTTCCCGTTTACAAGTTCCATGCATGCAAGTCGGATTACAAAGGTGAAATTGATAGTGGCCTGCGGTGCTAGTAGCAAAATGTACTAGCGTGGCTTTCATGGCCGTCAACGAGGGTTCAAAATTGGTGAGCTGTTCCCGGCTGAGAAATAAAGGGCTCCCCAAGTAAGAAGCGTTGAGCAAAGAGCCGAATAACAAAGAGCCATGAAACAACCAGCCGTGCTATAAACCAGGGACTCCACCTGAAAATCTTCAAGAGAGGATGAACGTGGACAAAGTCATGGCAAATTCTTCTTGCTGGCCTGCTCCACCATTACACAAAGCCAAAGTTCTATCATGTTTCACAATTTATCAACTAGATACTAATGCAGGTAGTTTCTCTTGAATTACACAAAAGATAGAGAACAGAAAGAGTGAAGTCTCCATCACGTTGTATTGGTGTTATTATAGTTCAGCACTGGTGAATGTGTGCCTACAACGTAGCGGGGCGCCAAAAGTAGAGGGGGCTTCGTCAACCACAATCGCTATTGATGCAATTACAAACGCCAAAAAGGCAGCAACCTTTGAATTCCTGACCTGCTATGCATACCGCAGCCCTTGACGAAGCTCTGAACGGATATTAAACCTGGTTGCAGTATCAAAAAAGGGAGAAATGCAGTGAGAAAGGCGTCCCACACATAGGGGAAAAAACAAAAGAGAAGGCCAGGCATATTATGCCCTCGGACGGAATCGAACCGGCAACCTCGTCATTACTAGTGACGCGCTCTACCATTGAGCTACGAGGGCCCTGCTTAAGCAACTTGTTGAAGCAAAAGGCCTTATATCAAAATATATTAGCAATAACAATTTGTGGGTGCTTAGAAATTAGCCGGTCTCACACCGCCACTTTTCGATCCACAGTCCACCACACTACGTCCACTAGGTTTAAATAAAGCCACAATTGCTGTGGCTAGAGCCTTGTGTTCACCTGCAGAAGAATAATTGATCGCAGATTTTATATTGGCATGGAATCGTGTATTTCCTCGAGTTTGATTTGCCTTAGCTTGCAACTTTTTTTGAGTACTTTTCTTAGCGAGCCAATCACGTAGCAGAGTAACGGATTGCTAAATATCCTTTGTGCCCCAGCCCTTCCACCGCAGCCAAGGGTGCTGCCACAGAAAACAATCAGCGCCACAGTCTCTCACCTCACCTGGACGTCTATGTATACAAAGCTCTGCCCGCATATATGCCTAGAAAGACCATCTCGCTGACAAGTATCATTTGAGTAGCAAAGAGCAGTGCCCTGTTGGATGAAATGCAGAATAATGGAATCATTAGGGCCCATAATTCTGGTCTGAACCAACGGTATGGTGGTCCAGGATGCTGCATTGTCATTACCTTCCGAACACGCAGCCTTCAATGAACTGGATAGCCTGAAGTCAAAGCTATGAGCGCGTTCTGAAAGCTCTAAGAACACGAATGTGTAGCAATATTCCGCGCTTCTCCTCTTCGTACAGCCGTTGGTTCTGCAAGAGCTACTGTTTCCATGTCTTGGCATATAATTTGGTTTTGAGACGGTCTCCTCCCCGGGGCAGCAAGCTCCAAACACTATGAAAGTACTTCAGAGGACAGCATATACGTGATGAGACTCAGCCATTACCCCACTTCCAAACAATCAATTATATCCGAATGTGCAGCTTCAACTTGTGCGGGGATTTCCACTGGATCAGCAGTACGCAAGGATTATGGGAATACGAAATTTGGCAGGGGTCGGTCAGATTACTTTTATGGTACACTGGCCACCAGACAATTCAATGGAGTTGTTGGATGTCCGGCCACCTGCATGAAAGATCATTGTCCTGATGGCACTATTTTGTGGCCGAGGCGAATTTAGCGAGCCCCTTTCTCGCTTAGCTACAACAGTAAACACCTGGGTAAACCTCAGTTTCCCTCATTTTCGATAAAGGTTTGGAGTCTCCACACAAGCAAGAACCCCCAATCATTCAAATGTTACGAGTTCTGCCAGAGACATATCTGATGCTGTCGACATCCTGAGTCTACGAACCGAGTGCTATACTCTCCATTGCCCCTCGCCTACAACACTATTGTTACAAGGTTGTCCAGCGCTTTGCAAAGCTGGATTTCAGGGCATAAGAGATCTGGAAGCCAAAAAACAGCTACTCAGATGGGTCCGGCAGTCAAAAGTATCATACTACAGAGAAATAGCCGAGAGTTGCAATCGGCAGTAAGAGCATGTCAACATGGGAAGTGCAAGTCTGGAAACTAGTATAAATACTCCTAGCTCTCACCATTCTTCCTGCTTCCTATTCCTCTTCTTACAACGAACTATACTTTCCACTCAAAATCTACTTTCGGCTAAATCCAGTAAGATGTTCGCATCATCCAGAAGGCGTGCATTCAATCACCGCATGCAGTGCCGAGAGACTACTAAATCCAAGACCAAACAAGCTCTACCACCATGGAAAAGTATGCTCTTGTCCATGCCCCACAGAGTTCCGAAACTGATGACAGTGTATAGACTCCCCCACGCCCTCTATCTCGGCACATTCGTCGGCCACAACAACAAGAAACACGAGGCATGGGCTAACTTCGAAGCCGTCGACGACCTCCTCCGCATCCGTCTCGTGTAGTCACCGGGAGGAGATTCCTTCCCGCTCAACATAGTCCACGGACTGAAAGTGCTGGAAAGCATCGACTACCGACCCTCTTTGGTTTTGGGCTGGGTACGTTTCCTGGAGGACGATACGGGCAAGCTCAAGACATGGAAGCGAGGGAACGCTCAAGCAGGAAGACAGGCTCGCTTGAACGCCTTGAAGGGACTATGGCTCACGAAGAATGACGATCCACGCACTGGTCTCCCTGCAGTGTTTGAGGAGGTTGTCAGTGAGGACATTGAGGATGTCATGGACCCAGACGAGGAGGTGAAGTACATCGAGGGTACACATATCACAGAGTTACACGACTACATATTCCGCAAATTCTTCCAGAATTTCGGTTTTCACGCATCCACGGTCATCGGCCATTATTTGAGTGGCAAGCTGATTGCCAGTCATTTCAACATCGTCGATGGCATATCCTCAATTGCCGCAATCGAGTCTGTCTTCTGGAAGTACGGCTTCCGCATCTCTCAATCGGATGCAATCAAGGCGAGCTCCCAAGTCGCGACGTCATTGACCGGAATGAAGTCGGTTCTGGAGTCTTCTTGGTGGATGGAGGGTGTTTCGGTTATCGCAGTGCGTAAGATAACGGAGGACAATAATGCTCATAGACTCTTGAAGGGAAAGTCATTCGACGAGTTGCGTGCTGAATTACAGCTTAAGCACAGAGAGAAAAAGCGGAAGGCTGAGGCTGACAGCATGCCGGCCTCGTCTACTGGTCCGAGAGAATTGCATGCAATGGAGCAACCAGCACATGCCTTCAAGCGTCCTCGGGTTATGCTCAAGATCAACGCAGACGGGGGAAGCTGGAAGAGTGCGTAAAGCACATCTTTGTGGAGAAACCAATGTCAGAGCCTGTACTACATGGCTTCTCTTAAAATTTGCGGGTTCGGGGGAAGCATGGATCGGATGAGCTCAGAATCAGTGAGCGGCGTGCCCTCAAGCCGGATCAGGGTCTTAAACATGCGATAGGAGGCGAGAAGATAGACTTTCACGTTGGATCGTCCAAATGCAACGACACGCTTTCCTAGTGCGATTGGCTGGCGGTGATCGATAACGGGATATCATGCACTGGGAGCGAAGCTACACGGGCAGCGAACATGAACTACGGGCCTTGTCGTTCTTCCATATTTTAACATATTGACACGAAACACAATAGGCAGCATGGATTTCAGAGGTCTACTCATTGATTACTCATTACCATGGTGAACATCATACAATCCATACTTACCTGGTTCAAGACTCCCATACTCACACTCATAATCCTGAAGATGGATAGTATTTCTCGAAAAGGCACAATGTGCACATTTCGCATTGGATTTACTTCTCAGAGTCTGGTACTATCGATCAAAGCATGCCATGATTCGACTTCAAAATCATCTACGCCCAGTCCATTCTAGCTTTTAGCTTAGGCAAAAATATAGTAGTGCTAATTCTCATTATCAAGTTGCTGGATATGATCTTTGCCAGGTAAGCTTACGCCATTCCACCCTCTGTCACGAATGCGCAGATTCTACAAGAGAACCCAGGGCAGTCTTTGCATTGTGGATTGTCTTCAAAATCAAAGCATGCCTTAGAATGACTGCGATATGTTTCGCACATCTTCTCAAGTTATGACATGAAACATTCTTAGTGCTCCAGGTTGACTAGAATCTGATGGTATGCTTTGAAAGAGAGATTTCCATTTTTTTAAGGAGATCGCAGATGCATGATAATGTACAGGTTGAGAAATTGAGAGGTCGTTCCATCCCAGCCCACGCCAGCCATACCGTCGGGAAGGGAATTTCGTGAGTGCCATGATCATAACTTTTGAGAGAATGAAAATGTTGAGTCAGACGACGAAAGGAGTGCAGGTGCCAATCCATAGCGTCGCCCGTAGTTCCACGCAATGCATTCAATCCACTCGCCCTCGTCAACTTCATGCTCGCGATCCATGAAATCAGTAAGTGCTGTTGCTGTGAAAGGAAAGAGCAAGATATCAAGTATGCCACCAATACATGCCACCCATTTCTGTGATGTGAAAAGTCTTCGCAACGTCTCCAATTGAGAATGAAAAGATAGAAAGGAAAAATCAAGCTCTCCCGTGGGTTCGTAGTGTGCTGTCGAAATTTGCGACTTCCGGCCCATTCCTACCCACCACCGAAGGACTGGCAATCTCTGGACATGACGGTGTGCTGGAAGCGTATCGAGCGAAAAATCCGATAACAAGGTGATGTCATGCCATGTTCTTCTCCTCTCGCATGGCGGCCAGAATCTTATTCCGCTTCTCTTCCGTGAATCCAGTGTATCGTTCCGGCTCCCCAATAGTGTAAACCTCACCTTCCTTTGGCTCCCAATAACCAAGTTAGATCATGGCCTTGCGATGGAACTCGTGGGTCCACTGAGATCCTCGGGTTGCCATTTTGCAAAGAGGCTTTTCAAGTTGCCTTGCGCCGCGACGACGGACTGAAGGAGTAGTATCTGGACGAGGAACGCGCGGTGTGACTTGGGCCTCCTCAGCTTCCTCCATTTCAGCTGCCTTACGCTTCATCGCTTTCTTCTCGGCCATGGCATTGCGCTCCTCGACATTGATGTCCTCCAAATTTTCGCCTCGAAGAAGGCGGTGAATTTTGTTGTCAGGCTTGATCTCACGCTCTTCAATGATCGAACTTTCTGTCCACTTTTTCGACTCAAGGATTGAGTTCAACTTTTTGTCCTTGGCGTCACCGTATGCATCAAGAGCATGTGGTAAGTTGATTCTATAGCCGTACTTGTAGAACGCTGAGATGATTGCGTCCGCGGCTGAGACGCCATCTACTCGCTTAATAGGACTTGGGAGCAGTTTTCCACGCAAAAATAGGTCGACCACAGTTGATGCGTGCACATCATATTTTATGTAGCACCCCTTCTTGATGTTTTTGGTAGAGATGGGGATGTCCGTTCCGTCAAAGAATCCTGTCTCGTCATCTTCGCTGGTGGTGTCGTACTGAGAGAAGGCCTCATTGTCCATGGCATGACATGAGGACGCCGTGTTGGAGACTGTCTTTCTTGCTGCAGCCTTCCCAGCGGATGCCTTGATCCTCACTGTATCATTCTTTCTTGGATCCTTATTGCTTTTCAACCACTCAGCTTGGAGGTATTTGAGACGAGCTCGCCCTCCTGTTTCTTCAGTGGAGCCCATTTCTTGCCTGTCGTATCATCGTCCGCCAAGTATTCGGCCCAGCCTTTGAAGAGACTTGGTCTGAAGATCACGCAGTCCAGTGACTTTCTGTTACCGAGCACGTCGACTGGGAAAAGCTTTCCTGTCACTTTGTCCATCACTCGGACGCGGAGGAGGTCCTGCCCGAATTTTTCGAAACTGGCATAAGCACTGTAATATTTTCCATCTTTACCTTCGAGCCTGCCCAGATAAATTGGTCTAGTTCGAAGTCAGTACATGCCATCATTATGGAATACACACGAAAAGCGTACCCAGCCATCGCGGTAGATCGAGTGATCAGAGCTGATTCCGTGAGTCGTGGAGAATGGGCGATTCCATGGGATGCTATGTGCTTGGAGCGGATATCGAAGCGTCAAGGAGCTCGTATGCGGCGTATGCGCAATGTAAGAGCTAGGGAGATTGAAAGATGCAGTTGAAAAGGAGGAATTGTAAAGGGTGGGAGACGAAGTATATGAAGGCTCAGTAGCCGAGCGAGAGCATATTCCATTAGCGCGTTTTCATTACGGAAATTCAAAGTCAATATCTCACCATTGTAGCTGAGGTGAGGAGTAGAATTTCCAGGCGAATATTCACTTTCTCCAACTTCACCCAAAATTAAGCGAGATTCAGGAGGGGCGAAGTAAACAAAGAGCGTAAACTAAGTGCATCAACGTCAATACCCCAGAGCAGATTACAGCACCCAGATCAACATGAGACAAGATCTCTCAGACATATTGTATAATGTAGTGTTCATCTGTGATTCATTCTACCATGCTGAAACTTCTGTAAGCGAGACTACCATGCCCAAAAGACTCCGCATCAGACATCAAGCCGCTCAATAACAATGCCCCGCACGCTGTAGCACCCTCAATGAGACGTGGATACCGCAATCAAAGGAGTCAATTCATTTAGCAAGCAAAAGTAGCTGAGTGAGTGCGAGAAATATTCTTAGTATCATTTTTCGTCTGTCAAGAGCTCTCTAATTCTCCCCATAGCCTGCAAAAATGCCCAAGCCGCTCCGGTGAACACACTCCCAAGGCTCCAAGGCTCCAATGCAATCAAAGATACCAATTCAGCCAGCCAAATACACCAGCCAGTAAACGCCAATCCGGGGTATCATGCGAAGCCAGAACAAAGGCCAGCGCCAAGCAATCGCCATGCCATTCTATGCCATGCCTTGCCAGGCCCAACCCAATTTTTCGTGTCTTCCCTCTCGTGCCCTAGAAAATGGCTCAAAATGCAAGATAAAAGCAAATGTTGATGCCGTCGGCATATGAATGTTTTTGCAGGGGAAATGTGTGCCGTCAAAATGTACTGTACAGGAGAGTATGGTAGACCGCCTACTCCACATTGTTGTTGCCGTTGAAGAGGAAGGCAAGTTGTCGAATATCAAGACGACCCATGCTCTTGGAGGCATTCTCGTCAAGAGCACTCTCAACTAGATTTCGCTTTTGATTTTGAAGTTCGATGATACGGTCCTCCACTGTACCCTCGATCAGAATGCGGTGGACCTCGACCTTGTTTTGTTGACCAATGCGATGGGCTCGATCGACAGCTTGCATCTCGATGTATGGGTTCCAGAAAGGATCCAAGATGATGACTTGAGATGCAGCAACCAAGTTGAGACCTGCGTTGCCAGCTTTCAAGGAGATGAGCATGATGTTATCTGCAGAAATTAGTATATTTGAGAATTCAAGAGATCAAAAGATGGACTTACGCTCTTTCGAGTCCGTAAATTTGTTGATAGCATCGTTCCGTAAATCTGCAGACATGGTCCCATCGTAGCGAAGGCACTTCCACTTCTTTTGGTCGATCGGGACTTGGAGCAAGTCGAGGAGAGAAACGAATTGACTGAAGATAATTGTCTTCTTGCGCTCTCGTGGGTCTTCGACGTCGAGGAATGTCTCGAGGAGCTGCATACACTTCGTAACCTTTGCGGATGGTTGCCAGTTCTTACGAAGATACTTCATGTATCGACGTCGTCCATCAACCGTCCTCGTTGCCTCCTTCTTAAGCATGGCAATCGAAACATGAACCTTCTTTTCGGGCTTCTTACCCTTGGACTTGTCCTTTCGCTTGTTCTTATCCTTGGATTTGCTCTTAGACTTGCCCTTACTCTTATCCTTGACATTCTTGCTCTTTGATTCGTTTGAGTCAGCGTTCGCCTCGTCATCATCATCATCATCATCAGCGTCATTGTTTTCCTCCGCTTCGTCTTCAGTATCTTCGATGTCGTCTGGGACAACGAAACCTTTCAAGTCTCCTCCATCGTCGACCTCTGAATCCGATGCCGAGTCTGAGTCAGTCTCTGACTCTGTCTCGGAATCGTCCTCGCTATCCCTGTTTTCCCTTGCCGTCTCCTCATCACCACCCTCGGGTGCATGAACCTGCTTGAATACGCTGTAGTCAATGACCTTGTCCATCGACAATGGCCCGCGACAAGTCGGACATTTCAGGTGGTTATCGCCCTCGCCACCTTCGGCAACATTCTGTTGAGCGGCTTGATCAGAGATCCGAGTCATACATTCAGAGCAGGTGTCATGACCACAAGGGGTGATGAGCTTAGGATTGACAAACACATCGTAACAGACCGGGCACTCGAAAGCGCCATCCGCACCTAGAATCCGATTGACAACCTCTGGAACCAAGCCTTTCGCCAAATCCATCATAACCTCGGCGTTCTCGACGTCAGGAGGTGGTTGGTCGAAGTCGTGGATGAGATGTGGATGGCAACAGGCTTGTCGAAGGCGAAGAAGCAAAACCAAGACGTTGGTGTAGTTTTTGCCGACTGTTCCAGCTTTCATGTACTTGTTGAACTGGAGTGCAGTCTTTGTCTCAAGTGCTGTATAGAATGCTTTCTCATCATCATCGAATACGACATGTTGGACTTCTTCGGTCTTTTCGGGAAGGGTGATGATTGGCTTGCCATCGATCATGGATTTCTTGGTTCTTCGTAGCAGGATGGCTTTCAGGAGCACCTGTAGCCTCCGCATAGCTGCATCGGTATCTCTTCTTCTCGATCTGGAGGGGTCCGGCTTTGTCAAACAGCCAAAGCTGTCTTGGAATCTCTTCCATTCGTTGTAGGGTTTTATTCGAAGGAAGTGGATCAGGGAATACAGCTCACCGACATTATTCATCATCGGAGTTCCAGTAAGGCAGAAGCGATAAATAGCCTGGAGTGTACAGCATGCTCTGGCAGCGCCAGTGGACTTGTTCTTAATGCATTGAGCCTCATCGAGGATGATTCGATACCAGGTGCTCTTTGGACCAAGTATCGGGAATTTCTTTTTCATTTCGCCTTGGTCGAATTGAGTGACGCCATCAAGCTTCATCTTGTCGTAGAACTTCTGGAGACGCTTGTACTCAGCACCTAGTGTCCCATAAGTTGTGAAGACGACATCAAAGAGTCGAAGTTCATCCCAGCTCAACTTTCTTCCCTGTCCGTGGACCATGTGGGTACTGAGTCTGTAAGCAGGCAGGGTCTTATTTCTGAGTTCTCGGTCCCACTGGTGAACGAGTGCGACTGGTCCGACGACCAGGGTGGTCTTGCGAGCACGATCCGCCGATGGACGAGAATGAATAAGTGCAAGAGCTGAAATTGTTTTGCCCAAGCCCATATCATCTGCAAGGATGCCACCTTTGTTCGTCCCAGTTTCCATTGCCTTCATCCACGTCAAGGCGATCTTCTGGTGCTCATACTATATCGGTTAGTGTTGTCTATACGCGCGGGCGGTGACAGAACTCACCAAGGGGTACACAAGGGCGTCTGGGGTTCCTCCTCTATCCTCTGGGGCAATGTCGATATCTGGTTGAATGTTCTCTAGCAAAGCCTGAATCTCTTCGGCATTTTTGCGAGGGTCGTTCAACACATAACCGAGCTGATCCATTCTATTTCGATCGAGATTGAGGTAGTCGGACAGTTCTTCAAAGTTGTCACCGTTCGCTCGCGCAATGAGGTCTCTCAGAGGGTCTGGATGTGGATTTGACATGTGGGCAGGACCGTAGCCAGTAAATATAGGCACGTCGTCCATTGAGAAATCACCAGTAAGATCGATCTTTTGACCTTGTTGCATGGCCTGTGGGTAGACAAAGTCGCCATTCATGCTAAGCTGTTGTGCACCGTTCATCCATTCGTGCTTTAACTGACCGCCAAACAAGCTGTTCTGCAATGCATCATTTGATCCGGAACTTCTGGATGATCCTGGCGCGTAGCCAGGTCTTTCGATCTTGGTTTGTGCATGGCGACCATTGTCGCGGAAAGCCGATGCAGGAATGATCTCGATGTCTGAATCGGATGCATTAGAGGAGTCGTCCTGAAAGCTACCAGACATAGGCCGTGATGATTGCTCCCGCTTGAAAGGATTCTGGGTATTGGAAGAAGAAGCGAAGGAGCTGTATGGAGCATAATCTTGTCTTTCTTGCTTGACGCCTGAATTCATTGACCGGGGTTCTGCTTTGACGGAAGAGCTGCCATATGACTGAGGTGGAGGACCCCAGGGAAGCTTTCTACCAGCATTTACTCCAGTCTGGGTTTGACTTGAGGGACCGGTTGAGTAAGGGTTTGTTGAAGCAAATAACTGCTGATGGGCACCAGACATTCGATCGAAAGCTGTTCGAGTAGGAGGCTGCATGGAACTCAACGGGGCGTTCATCTGAGGGGCAGAGAAGCTATTCTGGATGCTTCGCGCAAGCTCCTCATCCATTCTTTCCCGCTCCAGTCTTGAAACCTCATCTTGTTGCTGTTGAAAGAATTCCCTATCAAAAGCATCGAACTTGTCGTCACTAAAAGGAAAGCCAGATCAGCCTCGATACAAACAGGTCAAGACAATATCAAAAAATCTCGAGTCAAGAGGTATTGAATGTGTGGACAAACAAAGCGAGGTCATAAAAACCATCACCGAGCACAGGGTATCCATACCCTGAACTACTTGTAGATGGTGTAGGAGGACCAGTGTTGAAAGGACTCTCTGATGTTCGTCTAGATTTATTATCGTAAGGAACGGCAAGTTGACCGTCAAGGTGCGTGCTATGGGATCGCTTTCGGGTAGGTAGATTCATCTTTGAAGGGCTGACAATATCTCTGAGGGAGTCAACGGTGCCAGGCGTAGAAGGCATCGATGGCGCTGAGGACCGAGGGCGCCACTGCTCTGAAGCTACCATTTGTTAGCAGAGGCAAGGCGCTGGGCGAACAAGGTCGAGAGGTGGGAGAATAGAGTAAAGGATCCTGCGGCTGCGCGCAGATTCAAAGTAGGACCAACATACCTAGGTAGCCGTTCATTGCGACGGCTGCGCGATCTTCTGGAGCGCTGTTTGTCGGGTTGTTTCCTTGAGACGAAGGAAAGGATCGGGAGGAAGGCTTTGAAGTAGAACCACTGGAGCCTTGGGCGGCGCGTTTGAGTTGATTCAATTTGCGTTCTAAAGAGTGAATCTCATCGCGAACTTCTTGCTCGGCAGCCTCGCGATCTTGTACATTATCGTCGATTGATTTTAGGAGGACTTTCTGGAAGAGAATCTCCTCTTTTAAATCTCGCATCTCCTGATTCACCTGGGAAGAGGCCGCCTGCGACATGATGGGCAAACTCGCAGACGCCCGGCTGCTGGTCGTGCGTGCAGATGAAGTGAATTGAGTGGAGTGGCGACCTGAAGGCGAGGCTGGCTATGGTGTTGGTTGGTGACGAGATTACCCGTGGAAGTGGCAGGACAAGACAGGACAGGGCAACAGGCGCAGGCAGTACTGTACAGTGGAAGGAACTGTGTTGGCGTTGCGCAGAAACGGGAGTGGAAGTGAAAGTTGGTGGTACAAAACTGAGAGGTGAGGTGAGGTGAGGTGAGGTGAGGAAAAGAGAGGACGGCCTCGTTAGGCCAGAAAGGGCCGATGAGAAGATCGAATGCCGTTGGTGTTGTCTGCCAGTCTTTGTCTTCTTCTTCGTCGAGGGACCGACCGACCGGGATCGAAATTCGTTTTCTGAGCCGCGTCAAAAGTCAAAGTCAAAAGGTGACCGCGTTCTGCCAAGCGATGACGATAAGCCGTTATCAGCTCGAATGGGGCGAAGCGTGAGATCGGTCACATGATCGTGTTCCTTAACGCCGACAAGGCATACCTACCTACCTAGGTAGGGCATGCAGATCTCAGACTGAAAAGGACCCGTTTTATTGACACAGAAGCATCTCCAACCATATATCGATTTACTGAACTCATTCTGAAACTTAAATGTTGACAGCATGTTACGATAAATGATACCTAACGGATCATCCCAAGGGTGGACCTCGAGTGGCCTATAATGGATCTTATGTTGGAGCCAGAGGAGCAATTGGGTGACCTGGCCTTGTTCATCACCACCACGGGCACAGAGTTAGTACACATCAGCAAAACGATCAGTTGGACATGCACAATTCATCCACCCCTCGCATACCGATGCTGATACGAATGGCTGTGGTCGCCGCGGAGAGACCCTTCAGTTGAAATCACCTTTGACTCAGTCAAGCGATGTACTTAACTTCATGATCCAAGCCCCATTTATCTGTTAAGCACATTCTCGGCTATACAGAACCGATTGAAGTCTGGTATGCTTTGCTTTTCCTTATTCTCTGGGGCAAACCCGTCGTCTAGAAGCTAGTGTTAAGGTTACCACCTCATGGTTGCAACTTTTTGCGGGTATTCCAGTTGCGCTTGATCGCGTAGGAACTTACCTTCCTCTCGATACTTGTTTTTATTGGGCGTTCAAATTCGCGTTGATTTGGCCGATTCCTATGTTATACTAGCATCTTTTCATTCATCGGTTCCTAAAAGCACCGTCTCTCACCGGTTGTGTCACTGATCTCTATCTCTGTCCCTACAATAGCCTTATAGACCGTCACATGACAGGCTTCGAGGTTACAAAGGGGACTTACAACCACCAGGAAACAGCACGATCTGAGATTTAGCAACACTGGCTGACTACGATCTTGTTCCTTTATCTTGCTATGTCTGGTCGTTACAGGTGTTTCTCGGACATTATCAAGGAGGATCCATTCACATTGAGAGTAGTAAGAGAGTGGACGTTATCAACCATAACTTTCAATTCTGCTTTCAGTCACCTGCGTCATCGACGTATTTAACTTTTTGAATGCCTTTTCACAGCAATATCCTACCCCCTGTTTCTCGCTTCCTTCAGCTTCAGCCGCTATGGCCTTAGCATCCAGTCAGAGGATTTCTTGCCCGGTGTCTGTTTCCTCAAAGGACTCTGCCAGATCTCTATCAACAAAATCTACTGCTGAACGTAAACGGCCTCTCAAGACTTTCAAGAAGTTTCCGCTGTTACCAACAGAGCTGAGTCTCAAGATATGGCACCTATCATTTCCTGTAGGTAACTCCATCGATCTCGATTTTATAAAATACTTCAATAGATGGGATACTCGGCACAACCGTATACCTGCCCCTCCGACCACACTTTTCATAAATGCCGTAAGTCGCCGCGAAACTTTGGATCATTACTGGGTAATTCGCGACCTCGATCCATACCGATATATCCATCTTGGAAAGAAGATCCTCCCCACAATTATCTATGTCAACCCGAAGATCGATCGGATAATCATCACAGAAGAGAGAGCGCAAGGATCCTATGAGGCAGATCATTGGATTGACACGATCAACATTCGCGCCCCAGGACTGCTCCGAGCAATCGAACGACTCGAGGTTCGCGGGGCTCACTGGACCTACCACGAAAGGAGAATGCTCTGCCTTCAGCGTTTGAACGATACCCGAGAGACCGACACTGTCGACTGTACAACAGACGGGCGACTCGTAAACAACTGCAATACCTGCGCTATGGCCGACTATTCCAATTTACAGAATTGAAGGAACTGGCGTTTGAGCTCGGGAGATGGGGCTGCAAAGCCAAGGATGTTCCCATGGCGCTTGTTCCCGGCGCGAGCGCCCAACCTAACATACGGCCTGGGGGCAAGGAGGAGCTCGAGAGAAAATTCACGAGGTTTTTGAACTTCCACAAAAAGCTGTTCTCGAGTGGGGAGGCGCCGAAGGTTACCATGCAAAGCTTCGATGGTCCGAAGCCAGATTTGCTGGATCGAGTTCAATACATGAAATCCAGAATCAGAGTTCGTCAATTGGAATTGAAGAAAAAGGCGTGGACAGCTCTTGCGAATATGCTATCATGAGTAGCTTCGCCTTCTAGTTATGACCCATGGTCATGATTGTCGGAGTCGAGCATCTAATGACTCTGCCAGTAACAACGTCGATACCGTTACTTGGTGGTCAATGACACACCATCTAGAATTTGAACGGTAGAAACAATCATATCGACCACGAAATTATACTCACAGTCAAGATCAGTTCATATTATTATATTTTATAATTCATAAATGACATTCAAATTGCGTCTCACTCATTTTTGAGAATATAAAGACTAAAGACGACAAGTCCCCCCCTTAACACCCATCATAAGTGCCAGCAATCAGTATATAAATCGTCCATATGTCGACTTCTAGCTTTATAAGCACTACCCTCCCTCTACCAAGGTATACATGCTCCGTTCCACACATCATGCTCATGACCATCCGCCCTCTAACACCCCGTTCAGGCCAGCATCTCTCACCAACCTCCTCGACTTGCTCAAACACTCCTCTTCACAGCCCACCGCCGAATCACGAACAAAAACAACATTTTACCTCTTCCCCAACCTCCCAACGGAACTCCGCCTCCTCATCTGGCGCCTCGCATCCCCCCGTAACCGCTCCATCCACCTCAACATCCTAACCTGCAACCATCCCTCCCGCAGCGCCGAAGCATTAATATTCACCGCCCCCGTCACACTTTCCATTGATCGTGAGAGCCGGGCCGAAACACTGCGATATTACCACTACCAATCACACTTCGATTCCAAGCCTTTCTCTAACTAGAACACTCAAAACAATGAAAACACTGTATGGGCCAAAGAACCTTGGCACATCTCCTTCAACCCCTCCTTGGATCGCGTCCTAATCATATCCTCGCACCTTCCCCACCGCGTCCCATACGCCTCTTGGCCACCGTGGTAACTCCATTTCATTGCCAGCATCGAAATCCTGCATATTGAATTTAGAGAATGGACTCTCTCCTCCTCAAGCAAAAGGCAAAATGGAGATTGCTGGAGCAGATCAGGCATTCGATGAAGTTTGAGTGTGGGCCGGATTATGTGGGGTTGGCGAAGTTGTGTGTTCTTGAGAGTTTGAGGGAGGTGGTGTTGAGTTTGCCGGATGGAGCGGACATGGCAACGGATGGGTAGATGAGGGAAGGCAGGGTGTCAGGGAGTTAGTGGACTGGTTGAGGGGTTTCTGCGGAGACGTTGCGGTTGCTGTTTAAGGGGGAGAGAAGTCAAGGTTTCTGTGGTCTTTGGGGAGTAGAGAGTGGATGATTTTAAGATGGAGCGTTTGGCCTGAGGGTTGTTGACATTGTAAGCGTTCTTTTCGAAATCCGTTGATCGAAACCCATAGCCTGCGTACATGCGATCTCCTACGAATATCAGCACAATCCGACATCAAATTTCTGACTCGATTAAGCCCTGGCCCTTTCTGAATGGTTGTTTAACGGTGCACTCAGTGAAGCTTAATCGGGACTAGCTTGGACGTGTGAAGGCGGCATGTCAGTAGAGGCTCCATCTCCTCCTCTTGCTCTATATTTACGAGTAATACTACAGAGTACCCCTTGTTATTGGTGGCCTGATATCTCCAGAGTGATACCAACAACTTGACATATGGAAGTTCCGCTGGTCCCCACTTTGACTGCCCACATGCAACAAGCGAGCTTCAGCGAGCTTGAAGTAAACAACCGAGACCTGTCACCTCAGGCACAGACAAGCAAGTGATCTTCGAACAAACTCAGAAAGCAAACAGTGAATACCAGCGTCGAAAGATCCGTCCTTTTTACGGTCGGCGAAGCACTACCATAACTATAAAAAGGAAATCACCTGTTCGACGATCCCTGGTGGACGGAGAAGCACGGACAGCGAATCAGCACACGGAACCAAAATGAAGTTGGACTTCCAGCGACGGAGTGATGGGAACCTGTGCAATACTTTGATAGACATACAAACTGTGGTTGTATGTTCACCACAACGTTTAAGGAACCTCAGACCGAGTTTTTGAGTTGTATTTCCTGTTCAATCCTTGGAGCGGGCAAAGAATGACTAGGAAGAGTAGGTTGAAAAGGGGGAGATTCATCATGGTCTTGCATATCATGGCTCTCAAAATCTGCACAGTAGAACTCCTATTGAGACGATCGTATGCCATGAGGTCGAGAAGTCAAGTAGAAAGCTCCCTCTAGTCGAGTGCCCCCATCACATGGTGTTTCGCAATGCTTTGGCACGAAGCAGAAGCTTGACTTCAACCAGTCCATGTGATCTTACTACCAGACCTCACAGTTTTGGAAGCCGCGATTCCCCTTCCCGCGCCCCCTTCCCCGCCAAAAGTTCCAGCCATCTTCATACACGTTCACGGTTGGAACGACTTTTGCAGCTACCGGTACCGGGTATGTGGCTGTCAGAGACCACGCTGAAAACGGCTAGTTCCCGCATCCGTCCCTCCCCCACTTCACCAAACCTAAAAGGAATGTCCAACGTCCGTTTGTTTCGTCTCAGCTCTCTTATCATAACCATCTCCTCCTCGACTTGCAGTTCTTTTCGAATTGGATGGTACAATTGCTGTCAGCTTCGGCGAAGATTTCTATCGAACACATCTGTGACCACATCGAGCAGTTGGGCTTCCTCACCGTCTGTCCTCGCTTACGCACTTACAACTCGTGCTTTGTCCAACAACGTGACTTCAAACGGAGCCAAACGTACCTATCAAGCTCGCTGCTGTAAGTTGTTGACCCGGCTTTCAATGAGCGTCTTACGAACTCTTTGACTTCTCAAGTGGACTCCATCACAAATCTGTACCAACCTCTGCCAAACCGTTGCACCATCCACTCCAGACCACATTCAAGACGCCAACATGGTCTACACTATGAAGATATACATAGACGATGGCTGTAGAAGCAACGGCCAACCGGGAGCTATTGGTGCAGCAGCAGCAATTTTCGTGTAAGAACCATCCTGACTTTTCTGTTAAAGTGCTGCAAAATCAAACTCGAGACGGGGTCCCCATGCACCATCTCTATTCCCAAATTTTAATCACCTCCTCTATATGTTCTATCCAAAACACTAACTCGTACCCCAATAGAGGAAAATACGGGGGCCAACAAGCCTGGACTCGCTACCTCCCCGACAACCCAACCCCGACCAACCAACGCGCCGAAATTACCGCCGTCATCATCGCCCTCGAGCATGCCCTTGAGAAGTACTACGCTCTTGACGGCAATCCATATCTGGACGTCAAGATCTACACCGACTCGAAATATGTCATCGGATGCATGACCGAATGGATTCACAAGTGGCTTCGTAACGATTGGACCAATGCCGCTGGGTACGAGGTCGCAAACCGCGATCTGATTCAGGAGGCTTCGGATTTGGATGATCGATTGAGGGAAGAGGGCGATGTGTCATACATTTGGATCCCAAGGGGTGATAATCAGGATGCGGATGATGCTTGTAATGAGAGGATGGATCAGGGATATTGAGGTGTTGATCAGAGGACAGCGTCTTCAATTCAAGCGTTACATGGGATATTGTGAGTGTTCTTCCGTTTGTTTGCAGATCTATGACGGCCGGGCTTTATTTTGGAGTGTTAATAAACCTGTATTGTGTTACTTCGAAAAATTTCTCTCTTCCAAAGCCCTTTTCGAGTACTCTTTTCGTCAAATTGAAGCATGCCGTACAGAGATCTGCGATGTATTGAGTTTCTTGATTAATTCTATGCAACGCAACGCGACATCAGGATACATCGACGAAAAAGGAATACATCCCAGATGAAGCACATCGCGGTTCATACAAGCTTGAAGGTATTCTCACGCAGCTCAAGACAGGACCCGGAATTTTCCCTCATATTCAAAACTCCAACTCGCTCCCAGGATCTTTCAACTTCAACGCTGGGCTCAACGATCAGCAGATGGAGAACTCTGTAGGAGTTTCCGCCAACCCCATTCTCCTCAGCATTTCCGAGAAGCAAACAAGCGATTTCGCAAGAGGGCTCCATGGCCGACTGCTTCTCGCAATCCACAACGAAGACTTGACATGTGACTATTACGAAGTCATCGATCTCCTCTTGGAGCAATATGACAGCGATATGAGTAGCCTCATCGCTCACAATGGGGGCGAGAATTGCATGCAAAAAGCGGCAGCTGACAAGGATTGCTCCACTCTGGCTCTGAGAATTTGCGGGCGACAAACTTCCAGGAGGATCCGCACCTAGGAACTTGAATTTCTCGTCGACACAAAACGATGGGTTTTCGCTGGCTGGAAAGAATATTTTGTTTGGTTCGGCAAGCACCAAGCTAGCCCATGACCAAGTCGGAGCTATATCTCTACTCTGTCTCTTCGTCGCCGGTTCGTCCATATTCTGTTTGCCAAAGTGCGTCACCTGCCACAGAAGTCCTCTTGCCATGTCATCGCTCCACAGGCCCTTGATATATGAGCAATGGAGCTTCTGCCAGAATGCATCCGCAACGCCAGTCAATGCTTCCAGTCTATCACTCTGATAAGTCAACCTCAACTTTGAGAAGACCTCAACCACTCCATACCATGAAGCGAAAGATAAATCGTCGAAGTTGCGCGTCGGGTTTGAGTCGAAGTGGTCCAAACCAGCACATTCGCAACGTAATCCTGCCCGACATTCCAGCACAAGCTCCGACCGATGGAAGTGTAGAGTCCTCGGCGCCAAATGACGCTCCTGAAAGACCCACGCCCTTGAGAGGAGCTGAGCTCCAAGCATATTCCATGGGGTAGAGTTCGTATTCTGGCTTGGTGTTGAAAACAGTCTATGTACTAGATTAGGTGACGATCTAACCATGACAGAAGATCTATCGTCGGGCTGTGAGTCATCAAGGGATGGACCCCTTATTGAGACCGAATGACATCCTACATCTCGAGCCGAAAAAAATGTCTTTGAACTGTCATCCGAAGCTGTGGCTGCAATGTTGAAGTACGAGTTCGAATAAACAGAAGCCATGAGTGCAGACTCGTGTCTCCAATCCGCTTGAGAATCTTGAATTATACAGAGTGAATCGATCCAGATGTAGTGTATGCCCAGTTCACGGGCGACGGAAATAGCATCCTTGAATGTCTGTGGAAGGTCCTCGAAAGGGATGCATTGCTTGAATGACAGTATATTAGTCGACAAAGTCCTCAGGAATTCCTTCAATCCCCAGCAGTGGGAGAGCGTGGCATATGAAGGGATGGTCGGTAAGCTCATCAATTCCGTTGTTCCAACTAGGATGACTGACAGATCCAAACGAGGAGCAATATCTAGCAGACGCGTGGGTAGACGACCGTCAACTTTGGGTGCGCACACTTCATGGGATTCCAGACAATGCTTGATCCATGACAGGATCAGACTGCTATGTGAGTATGATGATACTGTCGGCGCAATATCCTGGGAAGTGCCGAATATATCGCTTGGAGCCTGGGTGTCTGTTGCCAATCAGCATCGATTCCCAATCTGAGTTCGAAAGTCAAGGCTCACCTGCTTGCATGAAGAACTGCGCCCGAGAAGTCTTATTCGAAGATCCATCTTCACTGAAGATTTCTACTTCTAGCGGCAAGTTCTTCTGTACGACGAAAGAGCCGCTCCTGCTTCTCCAGCCTATCAAGTCATGTTGAAGTACTCCACGGCTCAGCGTTTCCAAGCCTTGCCAAATGATTGAACAGTGATCACAGTTCTTGCCAGATCTCTCTAAGTCTGGCACTTTGAATGGAAGCCGACTTTCGAGGAGCATGTTCTCCGTAACGTTGAATTGCCATGGCGCGGTTGGCAAGTGGTTCGGCATGAGGCCAAGGCAGATCGGACATGTGGGGCTGGGCATTGGTGTGCCCATTTTGCTCACCGAAGCCTGATTGAAGGCAACAACTGAAGCCAAGCTGCCTCACAAAATCGAAACTGCTGAAATTTTCTCCACTTCTCAACTTCGATAAAGTTAAGAAAACAATTTTTTGTTTTGAGAACTATTTCGACGAAGGATAGCATAGGGATTTTGTGGTAGTTTATCTGCCTTGTCGTCGCACATAATTCGGGCGCGCCAATCGCCAGCCTTGGGCATCAACGCATCAGGTGCTACCTTCACGCAAGATCTGGAAACAGAGTTGACTCAGAAATGTTCAACGAGGCTGAGGATCGAATTCAAAGAATTAATTGGTATGATTTTCCTTCTCGTCGTCAACCGTTCAATATTGATTAGATTTACATTCGGCCGAAAACTTGCTAACCAGCGTAAATTCATTAAGGAAGACCCAGCCTGGAACGACATTCGTCCGCAGGAGTATTGGAAGGAAAGAAACAACAATTTCATTTGCCCGAATGATCCAAGCATTAAGTAAGTATACGATTCCTCGACAGAACCATAGCGAGCTCCGGTCTCTGTAGAGCAGAGGAAAACGAAGCAAAGGCAATCGCAAGCATCGCCAACTAACAACAAGGCAGTACTCCAACTCGCTCGACATACCCAACAGACCAGGGCGACGACACTCAATCAGCAGGGACATATCAAAATTATGACCAGAAATACAGATCGAGGACCCGAAGATACACCAGCTCTGCTATTCGAGAGAGCTCTTCGTTCGAAGATGCGCCACCAACGGTTTATAAGGCCGTCGTGCTCGAGAAGAACGGCCGAGGTGTTTAAAAGAGCTTGAAAGCCCATTCTACAGAGTCGAAAAGGTAGTTTCCCTAAAGAATGCATTGCGTTGCACTTCAATCATAGGTTCCCGCGCTTGCAGACTGACGAGCCCGGTTGTCAGGATTGCTAACCCTCTAGGTTGGCAAAGACTTGCACACTAGTAGGAGCTGGCTCTACTAGTAGCGAGCTAATGATCTTCGTAGATACCCATCTACTCGATGTTAGCAGACCAGATACTGGAATATAGAGCTTGCACCTACACCGTTTCTTGCATTCTTTCTCGCTGCAGCATTCCGAACTGTTCACGATGCTGGCGGTTTTTCGTTTTTCGCATGGAGTACCAGACTCGAAAGATAGCTTGCAAAGAAGTAGTTGGCAAGTGGTATGGCCACAAGTCCATCGAGTCCACTGATTCAGACACATAGCGCCGGGTTTTCCAGTCTTCTCTATCTCTGGGACACTAGTTACACTTCCTGCGCTTGACTCCCGACTCGGACCAAACTACGTAAGATGTCACAGCTAGGGAACGGTACACGCTATGTAAGCTTCCGAGATGGCGTTGAACCGTTCGAGGAGCTATCAGCTTCGACGATAGTCGAGCTACTGAAGGTTTGAATTTGTGCTATGTTTAAAGCAAGATATTATGACCAGTCCTGCTGATGGGTACCGATAAAGCTATCCAGGTTGATGCCGGAATGGTTGCTGAAAGCGAAGCAGATATTCGGAAAACATTATTGCGTTTTTTTTGGGGTGCATATTTCACCGTGTGTTTCCGGGAGTATGAGGATGGGAATGGTAATGTGGAAAGAACAGTCTCCATGCAGCTGCTTTTGGAGATTGCTGCTGTCACCACGCTGGTGCACGAATGAGGCCAAAAACCAGGACATTGATAACTGGCTTGCTAACTCTATTTCTCTCATGCAGAACAGGGCTTTGCGGATTTTGTATTCGCATTTTTCTTTGGGGAAGCGAGAGATTGTTTTGTTCGCTTGTCCCCATCCCCCCTAAAATTCTCGCTTAGCTATGTCCCATCCTCATCACCATATTCCTCATCCCCATGAACACGGCGCAAGGGCCGGTCAAGATCGGAAAATCTGACTGTCCGTGCTTCAAACACTTCCGTTTGCTTGTTTTCAAATGTCGCCAACTGATTTTGCGACTTCAACCCTCATTTATCAATACTTATCAGAATCTCAGTCCTGTGCATCGTGAGAACGCCCAGCTGCGCCACACTTGAGAACAGTGCGGGTCCGCAGCACAGGGACATTCCGAAGAAGAAATGGCAGAGATATCTTCGATTCCTGGACCACCTTCTCCCAGTGTCCCTCCTATATACAAATCTGATCCCAACTCGTTCGAATATACTATGGACAATATTGGGCACAACTGGGATCCCGTTTTGCAGCTCTCGAGCTCATCACATGCAGAAAGTAACCTGGATCAGCAACGAGCCACACCTGGTCCACCCTCGAAACATGACGAACTGATCTCCGACTCCCCATCCCCGCCGCCCCGACCGTCGACTCCCTGCATCAACCATCCCAACAATTCGGACGAAACATCGACACAAAACATCTCGACACATACGAATCTACGAAGCCAAATATTCAGAGCTAATTCAGCATCTAAGGAGCAAAGCGACAGATCTACTAGCATATCGCAACTCCCCCGGCGTCCCAACTCAACCTCCGCTCGAAATGCGCCCTCTGAAGCTACAGCATCGAGAAACCCAAACTCGTTGGCAGTTCAGGTAGATTCAATGCCACGCCACAGCCAGATGGCAACCGCACGAGATGGACCCGGGACACCGAAAGATCCAGAAGCTCTGCGAGAGCTTGCACTGTTGGGCAACAATTATTCGACGTCTGACAACGACAACATTGATCCTCGTCTGCGACCTGGTGCCGAAGTGATGGTGACCGACCAATTCATCCAGGTACGACGTTCCTCAACGATCCACCCGAAATTCCGACCTCCACGGTAGTCTCGTGGCTGTTTTATTATCAAGATCATGCTTTAATGTTCTGACCGGTCATCGTCACCTCTCTTGATCCAATAATGCCCCAGCACATGATAGTTACTAGTATGTCAGCATTCGAAGCGATTACTGACTTTGAGCTTATAGCAGATTCCACCACCGAGCTTCCCCCAACCAGACAACTCCTCTCGCGCAACACAACACCTGGCACATCCTCTTACTGGCCCTTTTCCATCAACAAACATCTATGAGGGTCGAAGAAGGCAAGGGGCACCCTCCGCAACATCTCCCACAATCACCGTTGGCCGCCCTTCATTAGATGGCTCTGCAATACGGAGTGGTTCTGTCCACTCGGAGAATCTGGCAGGCTCTACAAGAGCGACGAAATGCATTTTACATGACAAGGATTTAGCCATCGAGTTGATCACTCTTGTTGACGAAAGAATCAAAGACGGCGTCGATCCTCTATTCTTCATCAATTTAAGAGACATGATCATGCTCTTTTACAGGGAACATGCGCGGGGTCCAGGAGATACCGATGACGATGCCTTAGAGGGGTCGCTTATGAGCCAACTATCGGCTTGTAGATCTGACAGTGTCGCTGCCATGTTTGTGGATACTTCCGACAGGCTGTTTTTCAGAGCCGGGTGGAGACTGAGGCCCTCTAGCCAGGGACCTCCAGGGCTCTCGCTACCCCCACGACCACAATCACGACCACGAGCCAGCACTTATCTTAGCACCCCTCCAGCAAAGCGGAAACAACATTCATCTAGCCCGCCAACAACCAATTCCAGAAAACGGCAAAACTCGGCACTGAACAGTTTCAGCTCTGCAGTCTCAGAAAGCCGAAGTTCCGTCTCTCGGATATTGTCTGAACAAGTGTGGTGCGAGCTCTGCGAAAAGTCATATCGTCGCCAAGTCAAGTACATGCGAGACTATGACATGCACTTCCCCCACTTTTTCTGGGTCTGTATCGCCGATGACTGCGACTTTTACGCGAACCGGCTAGATGGCGTTATAGGTCAACATTGGGGCCGTAAGGATCACAAAGACTTCCTACGGGGTCGCGACAGGAAGGAACTTGAGGAACAGCAGCGGCGAAACAAGTTCGTGATTCCCGATGCCGGACACCAGAGTTGTGTCTACTGTGATGAGGACTTCGACGATAGCAAGAACTACGTCTACCGAAGGGATCATCATGCCAAGCACGTACGTGATGAAGATCAAGACGCTCTAGGTGAGTGCTGTCCCGATTGCCTTGAAGTCGTACACCTATAGAATTGCTCAATGTCAAAATCTTTGACGAGTGATGCGAACCAGCAAAGTCACTTCGGATGCATAATATCAAAATAGAAGGCAAGCTGACCTCTTCTCTATTTCAGATGATCGATATAAACATCGCTGTACTTATCCCGCTTCTTGCGGCATGAAGGATAAATACTGGAGGGATAGCCAGTACGTCTTACAGAATCGAATTCCAGTCAACGAATACAGGCGGCAGTTGGGGCTTGGCGACACATTCACCCAATCGGACGGCGACGATGACTACGATGAGAGTATCCACGACAATGCCTCACAACCACACCATGGTTCTGGAGGTATCGGACGAGGAGAACGTACTCGAAGCGCGGGCTCAGGAAGTAATAGAAGAGTGGTTGCGGTTGGTAGCCATATCAGCTCGAATGGTGGCCCACTTGATCGGCTTCAGCTATATCCAAGATCCCATGAAGATCTGGACACTGTCCCTGCCCTAGATAGAACCGTTAGCGGGTTCTTGACCGACCCTGATTCTCATTGGACTCAGCCAAGATCTGAAGGAGAGCTGCGATCCCACCAGGAGGAAATAACAGGAGGTAGCGATGCCGTCCCGGTTCCGCTCGTATCTTTAGAGCTAGATCTTCAGGAGGACCCGATCTGATGGTGAGCCTTCATGAGCAAGTCGCGGCTCGATAGTGTGTATTATGAATGAAATGTTTGAAGCCACAAGCAACCACTTTGCATGTTTGTCACTTCCTTCACCACGTCCAAAGGTGAATTGGGCTTGAAGCTGTACAGAGCATTCACAGATAAGATTAAGCGACAGCTGAGATTGAGTCAACAACAACAATACGGCATTGAGAACCTACTCAAAGCACAGTTCATTCAAGTTCAAGTAGCAGTTTCGAACCCTTCACTCTGAAGTTCATACTAGCTCACACTTGGCACAAGACGAACCTGTACAAGGACTACGTCGTTGGACTTCTGTGACTGGAAATCCTGTTTGCCATCCGAGACACCCCCTCGGAGGAAATGCAGGCCACTTGCAAGGCGGTAATCGACACATATATACTCAGCATGTGCATCATTGATCAAGTGAGGTCTACAGGGCAGGTTCAATGATGACCACCCTGATCAAATAGGATTACTCATCGCGACGACATTTTCTCCCATGTGAAGTACTCCAATATAATGAGCTCTAAGCTCAGATCAAAGCATATATACCTCGCAGCCTTCATCTCAGAGAAATAGAAAGACGACAGTCTGTTTGCTAAAGGTACGGATGCCAACGCTATTGCACGTCAAGCATAAAACCTCCTAAGCATCGTCGAACTCTTGCCCATCCACGGAAGGAAGTTGGAGGTAGTCATTCTCATCAATCATGATGGAACCGCAGAATTTTAGATCTAATGAGCGGGATGCCCAGAGTTTTCAAACAGTGCGCGGCCAACCGACGAGAATAAATTCTCCAGCAACGGCAGTGCTCTGCCTTGCAATTAAAGGTCAAAAACAATATTTGATCAGAAATGCCGGACGGGACCTTGAGGCTGCACCTGAGCAGCCTACGCCAAGAGCGAAAAGGCATACCTTGTGGTTCTTTACTCTTCTTCATCTTTTTTCAATGTCTAGAAATTTGTTCAGAATTCAAACAATTTCACACCATCACACATTACTTCACTATCGAGCCATTTGTGCTTCGTGTGGGCTCTACTAGTGGGGATCCCGGTTACCAACTTCCGACAATGGGAAGAGCATCTGAACTATTTGAACGAATTTTGAGACTTTGAATTCCCCAACGATGCCTAAACAATCACGAATCCCTCATTGGTAGGATATGGATGCATGGGCTGCTCAGGCATTTCAATTATTGCCTCTCCATCCATGTAACCATGGGCATGGTACTCTCCAATGAGATTGTAGAACCTTTTCCCTTCAGTACTAATCTTTCTCAATATGACAGGAATACTACAGCCAAACAAGACAACCACCATGTCTCCTGTCATGGTAGCATGCGGACACAGTCCTTGGAAAGAATGCTTTCCAGGTTCCAGGTGATTCTGCATTGAAAAAGCTCCTCCCCCAGAGTATGCACTGCATCCGTTCAGTCACACTACATAACGTCTGGTCCGTTTGCGGTGCTGTTCTCAGCTCCTCCAAGTCCAAATCTCCATCCCGACTAACATATTGTAGGCACTCTAGCAGTGCTCTACCGTACAAATGTGGCGCTTGATCCCCATCGAAGTCGTGATCGGCGACCAGAATTCGCCACGACTCATCAGGACCATGTTCAAATCCAACAAGGCTTCTGAAATCTTGTGCTAGTCCACACATTTGAAGACCATCATGTGGAATAACTTTTCCATTCGACACGCGATTCGACACACGATTAACGAGACCGAGGACGAGTCCTTTGACAAGCAAGTCACCATCGAGTCGTGAAATCGACTGGACTTTGAGCTGACCCGCAGAATGGGAAACACTTCTTCTCCCGAACTGCGCTACCGGACGAGAACCAAAGGAAGCATTGTAGCTTGACTTGGATACATTGGCGCTGTGTTGAACAAAAGCATCCCCGTTAAACCTTCCTTTGATTCTTGAGCCGACGAACTGGGCACTACTAATGAGCGAAATCCAAGATGGATGGTCCTCAAATATACTTCTATAGCTGCCCTCACTTCCTTCAGAACGGTCAGACATTACGTGTTGAAAAGTGTCTGATCGAGTTCTTGGTGGGGGGCTTGGTGCCCAAGGTCGGCAAAGGATGTCTAAAGATTGTGATTTCTCTATGCAGTAGTCCATAAAGTCACCCATAACGTCTGTGTAGCACTTTCCGTAGGTGCAATCCGCGAATCACCATATGCTCCCGGTTCCAAGTCATAACTATTAATGGCTCCTTTGATAGTGAGAGGAGAGAAAACACCGCGTCTCTCGGGTCGGATAATTCAAAGTTCACAAACATCGAGGTTGCTAACTCTTCCAAAGTAATGTTCGTCTGCACAATCGTATCAGACATGATCTTCGAAGAATCTGTCGCTTGGCTCTGACGCAGGCAGCAGCATGATCGTATTGATATTCTGAGAAGTGTCTGTCAAAATGTGATGGATTGAATATCTTCTCGATAGCGGAAAAGTTCTGCAGGATGAGCGAGATAGCGTCTTCAAAATCCGACCAGAGCAAGGCTTGGTCACCACACTGAACCACGACCTTTCGAGAGAACACAAGTTCCTGCAAAACCCACCTTCTGGTGAAATACCTGTTACTCATCCAATTGAGAACAGATATCCAATTTTCAGGCGCTGCTTTCGTCTCGATGATATGTTCCAAGTGTCTCAGGTTGAGGATAGAACATAGAAAGCGAAAAAACGAACTTGTCTCACGATGGTCATGCCCCAGCCAAGCTAGGATCATCTTAGCCCCATGAAGAATCACTGCCATTTTTGAAACATGGTCGGACCTTTCTGACAGATTCTTCATGTCAACACAGAGCGCATCGACCCATACATCGACATCTTTGTGGCTGTGTCTGATTTTCAACAACCCAGCCTTAAGGTTATCGGAAATGTAAAAATCATCGTAACGGTTTAGAGCAGACAATATCTGATGTTTGCCTTGACTACCAGTATCGTAGTAGATTGCAATCAGGTCACCAGGGCTTTCATGACTGTTGCCCGTCCAGTACGAAAGGCAGGTATAGGGTACGATATCGGTCCCAACATGCTGCTTAGAATATGCTGGCATGTTGGTTACATATAACATGCATTTCAGTCGGTCGGCAGGTCTGCCATGGAAAGTCCTTAGTAGTCGCATTTCATGATGTTTGATCTCCTGATACACATGTATTAATCCGAGGATGAGGAGATCCCACATCAGTGTCTTCTGTCGACACAGATTGAGCCGTTATTGAGGAGGAATCCTTCGAAAAAATGCTGCCTGACATCGAGCTTGGTGTAGTTTTGCTCGCGGCCCTGCAGTCGCGGGGCAGGTAGGTGGAGGATCCCGGCGTGCCAAGTTGTATATGAAGCGTCTGTTGTTTTTGTCGGCGCTGGAGTCTCAGCTGATTCGTCTTCTTGGCCGAAGGCATTTTTCAGATTTTTCGATGAGATAAAGCCCACAAGTCGTGTGGCGAGATGATCTGGCATCAATTCCCAGACACCGATGGACCCGGATACAAGTACCAATGTGGAGTTGCTTCTGTATACAGCCTCAATATTAACGAGATCTGTTAACGCCGGGACCTCACGCAGCCACTGTCTGAAAGACGATATGTCCAATGTCTGATCGATATTTATGGTCGAGGCGTCCAAAGTTGGAGATGTTAATACTGAACATACAGATGATGGAGAGGACGAGTAGTTAGTCCTGGCTATGGAGGAGAAAACCACGTTCTCTCACCTTGTGTCCGAGCAACTTGCTTGAATTTGTTTTATTTCATCTGAACACTACCAACCTCTGTCCATCAAATGACTTCCTTTGCAAGACATATGCGAATCGAGAGATAGCAACCACGCTTCGCAATAATTAGTATTTGTTGAACTGTATCAGCTGAGTAGAAAGCAATGCGAGACCAACCACTGTCAAGCACATACAATTGTGGCACAAAAGTCTATACAGACAACGGATGGTGTGTGTTCTTTCAGCTACAAAGACTCCTCGATTTCATTGAAGACTCTACAACTCAACAACCCCACACATTGGCAGTGTACCAACAATGATTTCCCTGGCGCCGCTTCACAGTCCCAAACGACCCCGCAAATGTGCCATATGTATAATGAACCACTTGCTTCTCGTCGAAGTACGCAGTATATCCTCCGATGCAATGCAAGCCGATGCGATTGCATCCGGGAACTGGCCCTTTCCGGTTCGTCAATGAGCAAACTTGCTTGCCGTTATCCGTCAGCCCAGCGTTCGTGGTGTAATAGTCTCCATTTGAACAATGTCCAGCAGCTGAGTTCCCGTCAGTAAGAGGTTACCTCGCACAGCTGTGTAGACACTTACTGGTTCCAGGGCAGGTGTAGTCAATGGAGAATTGAACGCATGATAAAGCTGGGCTAGCAAGCAACAGCACTGGAATTAAGATTTGGACGGTCGGATAAAGGTACATGATTGAATGTAGCAGTGGTTGAGGATCGCTTGGTCGATATTGATATGAGGATGAAAGAAAAGTCTTCTCTGCCTGGGATATCCAACAGTAATAGCATTGAGTGTTACAGGAACGGGAAAGAGCTATTTAAGTGTTTTCTGGACTTTTAAGATGGAGGGGGATAACCTCCCAGCCTCAAAAGCGCCAATAGTAATGGATCCCGCCATGACTGTCAATTGCCTTAACCTGCATGTCTGGTATGGAAAGAATGAGAAGAGGATTCGAAGTCGCTATTATTATTGGAAGCTCTTAATGAACGGCCAGAAGTGGTGTTGCGGCAATGTATGTGGGCAATGTCATCAACAGTAACTTGCTTCTTTTGTACTCATCTGCGCTGATTTATTGACTTAGCTGCAGATTTCCAAGCATCCGAATTAAAAGAAGCTGAGAAGGCCTCCTTGGCGGCTCGTAAAAAGATCTTAACCGCCTTGGGTTTCAACAGGCTATTTACGGATAATTCGGTGCCTCTCGTAACATTTGAAGGGACGTCTACCGGGATGTTGAAGAGTTCAAAATATCGGTCTTGGAAAGGCCTTACTTGTACCACCAGTTATGATCAATGCTGGGTGACTTGTGACCAAGGTGAGCAGAGATTCGGCCCAACGGAATCTTTTACACGTCTAGTCGACGTAAATACATTCCATCATCGACAGTCTACCGAGAAATAATTTACATCGAAGCAGCGTTATGTTTAGTGTCAAATTGTGTGTTAACATAGAGTCGCCGCAAAAGCTGAAATGCCGACAGCATTATATGTTGAACCGTGATCACTTGATCGTAAAGAACGAGTAAATGAGCAGTAATGTAGCTAAGCGTAATTATTGTTGGCTCACTCATCTACCTAAAACCGAACAGAATTCAAATCGAAGCGAAATATCCATATTTCAAAGCAATCCTTTGAAAGTGCTTTACAAGCACTGAGGAGGTGGCCGGCATCCATATTTAAACCCCTCACCCCCGCGCTCGACCGTTGACAGAGTGAACTTGTGATTTCCTGGACAAAAAGAGCAAAACGAACATGTCGATCACCGAAATTTATCACAAGTGGGTCAAATTCACAACAGAAGCTCACACATGCAGCATAGGTTCGGATGAGAAAATGCTATAAATGACAATTGGTCTACAATTGACAAAAGCATATACCATGACAACAGAACTCCTCGTGCCATGTCATTTTCCTCTGCAGTAACTATCCTCTTATTTCATTTAAGAACTCACGAAAACCCTTATTTCGCAACTTGTTTCTTTGTAAAAGTTAACATATAGTACCTTTGCACAATGCGACAGCCTTGGTTCCGAGGCGGAATCCATGACCTTATGCTTCCCGCGTAAGGTACTCTGCGGAGCAAAGCATCGGGAATGTGATTATATGTATACTTCAATGCTCACCAAGGATTATCTCGACAAGCCAAAAAACCAAATTCCACGAAATCAATTGTGGTTTTCTGAGGCATAGCTTAGACGAATCTCCTTGTGTTGATATTTTGGAATTCACGCTTCTTCTATCACACCTCATTTCAAAAGCCGCAAAGCAATTCGCAATCTTCCTCTTCAGCCTCTCATCCTCTCTTCGGTATTCCCTTTCCATTGCCCTCTGAAGCTTCAACACCAACGGCTACCGGTATGAATATGCTCCTCTCACCCACATCTCAAAATACTCGACAGCTCAACGAATCAATCGACACACACTAGAGGAGTTCCGTTTCCAATTCTAATCGACACCACTCCTCCACTCAATCCTCACCATTCTGACCTAACAAGAGCCAAAGTATACCCCCCATCTTCACCACGATCCGCTAAGGCATCCTGCCTTGTTTCCTCACGCCCTCCAAAATGTCGCATAATTCGCTCACCCGTTAACTAAGCGACAGCCCTTGAAAAACAACAACAAAACCCCACTTGACAACAATCACCCCACTACCACTGCCACTAGTCCCAGTCTCAATTCCAACCACTCCTTCAATTTCCAAACATCCACAATCCACCACAACAACCAAGAAACCAGCCAAACACCCAGCCACCCAGTATAATTAAGACGTTGTCTTCATCCAACATCGGTGTCGAGTCCCAAGCCTGCAAGAAGTGGTAGGCTTTATATAATTCTCTCTGCCCAGTAGCAGTAGCCACCAGTAATCTAAGTTTAGCCGTCATCCTGACCTCAGACCGTTTCACTGTATTGGAAGTGAATCATCATTCGCCCACGAGGATATTCTTGTTGTGATGAAGGAAGCATTCCAATGAAGAGGCGGAGAAATTCCGGAAGTCAGGTGGCAAGAGATCGGCTGTGAAATACCGAATTCGGTCAGCAAATACAGCATAATATAGTTGCGTCTTAACGCTGTTCAATAGCCCGTCATGGTAAATACATTTATGTCACGCGTCACCTGATCTTCTCAAATCACTTAGTAGCACCTCACTCAAGCAGAATCAAAGAATTTCAGACATCATGGAAGGATATCTCATTCATACGCACTTCTCACTCTGCACTCTCTCCGATCTCCACTCTCAATCGTCACTTCAATTTTGGTCACCATCCAATCCCACCAATCCAGCAACGGCCAGGATATATATATCCAGATGTCCCTTCCATCCAATCTTCCACTCATCTCAAGTCCGCTGCAAGCAATCTATTCAGCCCTTCCAAACCTCAAGACGCCGCGGCATGAGCAGCAGACGAGCTAACCAGCCCTAAGGGTATTTTTATCTATCCATTCCATGCAAGTACCACCCAATCCATGCAGTGAATGATCTCCACATCGGTATCCATAAGGAAGAAGAAAGCGAGACCCCACCGAAACAAAGGAAAAGTCGTCCGGAAATCAGATGAAGTCAACGAGAAAAAGCAAAAGGGGTAGTCCAGGCCCGGGCTCAGTCCGATCCAGCCTAGACTCCATAAACTCCGTGAACGATGCATAACGAATGAGGTAATATCAACACCAGCACTTGGTGCGTTTCGCGTAGACAAAGGCGGCGTCGTGCGTCCGATGTATTGTGATGCGAGGCCGTGATATTCGTAAATGATGTAGTGGGTGTCGAGCCGAAGAGCGAGTGAATATGCAGGATCGATGACGGTGCTGGACCAGCCAGCAATGTACATAAAGACCATGCCAGCTGGTCATTCACATCCTTCATATCGAGACCCCAACTCCATGGGAAGCAGCACCTCACACTCTTTTCTCAGCCGGACTAGGCTTAGCACCGGTATAAGGTTTGTTGAGCATCATCTCCAATTGTCTCTCGTTCTCCTTTCTGACTGCAGAGCTACCAGCGACAATGTATCCATCTGCCTCTTCCAAATCGAATGGAGTGATGGGTCCTGGGCTACCCAGCGGCTGTAATCGTGGACTGCTTGGCTCCTTCGAGATTCTGCCATCCTTCATGGTGGGAGCGGCAGCTCTAGCCTGGGCGATCATCTCTCTCTGGTATTGTTGCAACTTGCGTTTGATATCCGACGACTTTCGCTCATGACCGGGACGTTCCTTCGATCCTCGCTTGCTCGACGTAGTTGGAATAGATAGGTTGGTGGGAGGAAGTGGAGTTCGAGGGTTTGAGGTGGGGGTGGAGACTTCGGTTGAGGCTGGCGATTTATAGTTCGAGGGATGGTATTTGCCCATGGGAATGCGAAGGGTCTCGGGGATCGTGGGGGATAGTTGACCAAAGGCTGAGGGGCTGAGCAAGTGGGTAGGCACCTTGGGAGTTGAGTCCGATGTAGGACTGAAGGTCGGTGACATGGTCATTGTGGATTCGTTTTGGTGAGATCGTCCGTGATGATATGAGAATGGATGGGAACGGTATGGCTTTGTAATCTCTTCGTGGTTTGGGAAATATCCACTGCACGAAGGTCAGCATAAGTCTTATGATGTGTCTTGCTGCATTTTAATAAAGACTCCATCATTCCCTCTCATCATTCAATGCCATGACGGAAGTTCGGGTCCCACGTCAACAGACCCAGTGCCACAGTGCGAGTCAAAGATGAAGTGCGTGACCACCGTGGGCACTCGTCATGCCGGAACAGCCCGAATCACTCGACAAACAAAACACGAGTCAAGTGAACCTTGGTCTCCATTTCCCCACGAAACAAACATTTGGGAACGACAACAGAGGGCCTCGTGAAATTAAACATACCCAGGTAGGTCTCCTCGTGCAGATAGAGGTGTGTATGCGGCAGTACCTCGTGAGGGTGGTTCAATAGCAATAGGTTGACTTCTCTTTCTTCCGGGTGTGTCGCGGAGGGGAGAGTGTGAGACAGAGGACGGGCCATTGACTATTTGAAGAAGAGAAAGATTAGCACAGAAGGATACCCAAACATGCCCCATCCTATCCCATCCTCGATCTTTCCCTCATTCGTTCTGTGCGCTTTCGCTTTGTCTTCCGCTTTCTGTCTGGTGCCGTCCCCGGTGCGTGGGACCCAATGGTGGGAATGGCTGGGGCTACGTTGAAGGGCCCAGTAGGGGACTGGGGCGCTGCGTAGGTGGCATTTCGTGGCGGGGTAGCGCTACGCCATTCCCGTCCACGATGCATTAGAAGCCCACCAGAGCCCACCAGAAGTTCCACTTGGTACTGTACTGTACTGGGATCAAGTGGCCGGGGGGTTTGCTCCGTGCGATGAACGAACGATCGAGTTTAAGAAGTCCATGGACACCGGAGCCTCGGGGAGGACAGACTCGCACCGCGCGAGGGAGAGCGAAGAGAAGATGAGGAACAACAGAGGTGAGTACAACATACCTGGTGTAATAGATCGTGGTGGGCCCATACTCTCACTTCTGCCCTTTCCCTTCTCCTTACCATCCGCCGTACTTAATCCTCTAAAGTTCGCCACAATGGAGTCCTCACTCTTGGTGCTCACGGTGCTGGAATTACTGCTGGACCTCGTAAAGCTTGGACGCGGGCTCCGGTTCGGCGCCTGCTGAGCAGCGGATGCCAGATACGACGCTGGCTTGAATGATCGACTGGCCATGGTGTACGCTGGTGCAAGGTGAGTGATGCTGATTCGAGTAGTAATCGAGCCTTGCCAGAAGGACGATGGTGTGCGAGGAGGAGACGAACGAAGCTCGAAAGAGGGTATTTTAGGGGACCGCGTGATCGAAGGTGACAGACTGTTGCTTTGGGCGAGTGAAGTGATGATCCCGGATGGTCGCTGGGTTGAGGCAGAGTTGTGAGTGGTTGCTGCTGGTCGGAAGGATGTGCCGATTATGCTGGGCTGTGGGTAGGCTCGAGTTGCTTGTCAATCGATCCCTACGTGCCCTACCCTACCAGAGTTTCTGATTTTCGGTCTTCTGCTTGAGGGACTTCCAAAATGCTCTATAGGAAAAGAGTCGGTGTGATTTGTGGTGGCTTCTTGGTGGTGGTCTGAATCGTAAAGTTGTTGTTGTTCCCTTTGTTTGCTGTAGCTGCACCACTGTTTGCTTTCGGAGGTGAGGGTTTGATGCGATGATGTCGTCAAAATCAAAATGACGTCGAACCTGCCCGCCTCCTAATAGAAGCGAGGGAGGACTGTGTTCTGTTTGATGAGGGAACCCTTTCCACAATATCTTCAAAGAAGGGATACGTCCTTGAAGGTTTCGCTTGCAATTTGACTTGGTGAATTGATCTGGGTGGTGCCTGAAGAAGTCTCAGACTCGTGGTCTTCATGCTTCGTTCTTTCCCTTTCTTATCCGGAGTACAGCACCAAGAGAATTCGTATCTTCTTGGGGCAGAGCAAAGGTACTCGAAATGGAATCAATTGCGAGTTGTTCATTCGTCAGTGGCCAGATCGAAATAATATCTTCTCTTTCCTCTGTTTGGTATCTTCTTTGAGCGCCATCACATGCATTCTATATGATTTGCCTTCATACCTCCTTCCAACCACGCACCTTGAACAACGTCCACCAAACGCTCTGTCTATCAAAGCCACGTTCCAAGGCTGTGCATATCCATATCTGATATCGTATCATAATCGACGATATCGAGCGCCAGGAAGGAAGTAGTTGCAGATAAGCCAAGCCCAAGTGTCGATTTATTTCCCTACGCATCAACATGATCCACACTTCTGCAGGCTTTGCAGGGTCTTGCCAAGTTGTCACGTCAAAAAAGTTGCCTCTATCTCACATTTTCCAAAGTACCTTGCCTTGCGATTCGGGCACGTATGCGTTGTTCTTGTTCTTTGCATTCCTTTCCTCGTCGTCAAAGATCCACTTGTGATGAACGTCAGCGACGATGAAGTCATACTAAGACAATTTTAATTTTCCGCTGTATGCTAGCTATCCCATCGCCATTCCTTAAGAAGGACTTTGTATTTATTTTTAACTCCCAAAAGAAAATACGCTCGTGTTACTTTTTCGCGCCCGTCAAAGAGACTCAAGCATCAAGCCTTCAACCCAACGGCTCCTCGGGAAACTCAAATTGATCCTCCTGTAGATCTCCCTTAACAGGGAGCATGCCCGCTATCCTCCTGCTCCTCATCCTTACAACCCTCCAACCAACCATCCAACCAACCAACCAACCATCCAACCATCCATCCAAGCATCACTCAGCCCTCTCTTCCCGTGGACCCCTCTTTTCCTTCCCCTCCTCTCGTTTCACAATTCAGTATCTCAACACCACTAGAGAGCAGTACCCCACATCCAAAAACATTGCCATGCATTCCACTGCCTCGTATTATTTCACAGCACCGTACAGCGTACCTTAACTAACCGATCTTCCGACTAGCAAGCGAGTTCGAATCTTAGGCCTTGGTACTCCTTGAGATTATACTGTAACCGAACCGAACTCCCCATTTGGTCAGATCAGAAAGACCGTCTCGGTCTCTCGTCTCTCATCTCTCGGTCAAGAAATCACACATGGTCTGATCGATAACAGAACGGAGCGGCAGATGAAGAGATGGTCATGTGAAATTTCAAACCCCGCGGACCCTTCATATGGCAGTTGGTGATCGGCTTGGATCTTTGAAACCACACCACAATGTGATGGACGGGCTTGGTTGTTAATCTTTGAGGTTGGTGAGTGGTGATTGGGAAGAATGGAGGGAATGATTTATTGGTTGGAAGAGAAGGCCGGAGATGGTTTCCGGTGTGGGGTGGTGTTATCAAGAGAGGAAGTACGGAAGGAGGTCTTCAAGATCAGGTTGGATTGGAGGAGAGTCTCACAGTCATCTCACCCCATTAGTTCTCAGTGGTCTTTGTTACTTGGACTGATATTGATCGTTTATGTTAACAAGTGGTGATGAAGCAATTTGGGAATGTACAGCATTGAAATTGGGAGACCACTTTCTGAGGATTCCATCAATTTACCAATTCACAGCAATGGCAGATCAAGTGCATCTGGACGATACTTTCAAAGTCAATGTTAATATTCATTTCAAAAACAAAAGCATGCTAAAATACCGATGAAAACGCAAGTCATAAGCAGGTAAGACTGGTATCATCGCGCATCGAATACTCGCAAGATGGTATCAATCAAACGAGAATGGATCCCTGACAGAACCCTTCAAAATCATGTAAAACTCTCCTTCTCTCCACCAAGCATAACCCCTTCCTCCAAAGAAAAACTTCTGTCATCGCGTCCTCAAAACAATGCCCTCTCTCATGTAACGTCATCGTGGGTATCAATCATGTATGCAGTGCTCGCTCTCCAATCCACCTGCCATTACCACTTCTCTCTCTTCCTTCCCAAGCCATTCCCCCGCTTCATCGATGACTCCTCCCCCCAACTTTAGGGCATTTAAACCTTCGCCCTCCCTGTCCAAAGACTCCTCTGCCCCCTATGCCTCACCCAAAAAATCGCCATAGCCATCGCACTAACCAACCAAAGCAACGCATTCACCAAATCAATCCAAACCGCATTCTTCATCCTCTTGATTCCTGCATTCCCCTCCGCATCCTCCTTGATATACATGTTTCCAAAGAGGCCGAAGAGCGCGATCCATAGGATGAAGAGGATCAGGTCCCAAACGAAGATGAAGGGGATGCGTGCTGTGAAGGGTGCGAGGTAGAGGAGTGCGGTGAAGGCTGAGAGGGAGGCGGTTACTTCGGCGTAGATCTGGAGAGGGAGGAATGGTTAGCATGTTGGAATTATAGGAGCGCGCGATATGCGGATGGGAGATTTAGGACGTGGAAGACGTACCCATTTTCCATCGCTGTACTTTCCCGCCTTGTTCGCGCGGTTCAAATCAACGCCATACAAACCGCAGACTGCGAGCGCAAATACGAGTTGGATGAAGCGATAAACGCTGTGCGCGATGTACGCCTTCGTTATTTCGAAACGCATTTTGCTCTCGTTGTGTTGCGTATCGTGCTGTGAGTTATCTGGTGATTGCGCGCGGATTGGGGATATCGTAGGTTTTTATCGGTGATGTTGTCGTCGCGGGAAGTTGAGGAATGCGCTGGCAATTTTTCGAGGTGGCTTCAAGTCTCGAATTGTACTTGAATAGTGCTGTTGGTGACTCGAAGACTGCGGTGTTGGAATTGACTGACTGTTCTGCCTCTCGAAAGAATTTACTGTGAATACTTCACTTCGTGACGTAGTCGTATGTTGTCTTGTCCGTCGTCGCTGCACTGGCTAAATCTCAATCACACTCACATCAAACCATCCCCTTCGTTCCGCCTGCGCTCCACCCAGGCTATATACCCATCTACGCCTCCTATATCACTGGCGCCTTTCCTCACCCAAGTTGGCAAGTTCCAATAGAATGACGATCATCTTCAAGCCATCAAACCATCCGATGTTGCAGCGGCCAACATCTAAGTTGATCTTGGCACAAGAACGACGCAGAAAAATCTCGAAATCAGGAAAATGAACAGCTCACCCCAGCCTATGACGGCATCGTGGAGATTGGGAATGTGACACCGTGACATCCTGGAGCTGCAGCTTGCAGTGGGCGTGGCGCTTGACCCTGAAATTGCGATAGGCAAGCGAGAGGATCGGTGGTTGTGATTGGATGGTAAGTGCTGAGAGAATGATGTGCCGAGGGTGACTGGATGGATTGGGAGAAGTTGGGATGGGAAGGAGAACCTTAAACTTTTGGTGCTGATTCTTTGAGAATCGGACAAAGTTCGGCTGAATAAATCCGTTTCGATGTCTGTGCTACCTTGATGATCTTTTCTGCTGTGTTTGGAGTGTTCACAGCGCGTTGCGTGAGAAGCTCGAGGGGCTTTGTGAAGCGAGACTTCAGGGCCTCGGGCTGGAAGGGCTTTATTGACATGCTTACCGAAGGTTACTCCATCTTCACCAGTCAAATGTAATCGCCTATCCGGATGTTATTCATAAATAGAGTCTGTAATGATGTCCGCTTCTTTAAGTTGACGAATGGCTTATATCTCCATTGTATTTTCATTTGCGGTTTGATCAAATCTCAAGCTGGATTTTGAGCCAAATCCTGGGCTGTTTCGATCATTGAGATTGGCGCAACAGTGGAAGCCAAAACATGTTCTTCTGCCTAGCCACTCCTGTCAATTTCTGACCTGACTTTCGCCAAGTTCTCCCCCACTGGCTCGCTCATGACCCATGACTGCCGTATTATACATAAATATTATCATGTCAACTGGGCCTCTGCTCCGAAGAAACCAACAGCATCCCGAGGTCACTAGGCACGAGCATGATGGCCTGGGTGCCTGAGAATTTCAGTCATGTAAGTCTATTAGTCATCACTACCCTTACGAAGTATGTAGGACGTCTCAAACTTCGTTCTGCAAATCAGCCGCCATTCAATGGTTGTGGACGGCTCACCCAGTCTTGGTGCAAGAGTAGTACTCTGAAAATGCGGCTCTTGGTCTCGCAATGCCGGCATTTCTGTTTTCATATTGCGTCCGATGTTGTGTGTGTCTCCCTCTGCAGCCTTGTTGTCCTGATTCTTCTTCAACAGCCCGTCTCTTTATCGGCCAGCCTGATTCACGATACAAGGCAGACTTGTGCCGTGTCTACTGATACAGTAGAAAGGCTAGTTAGCACTCTCAGCTGGAGGCTGCTTTCCTGTGATTGGATCTTGTTTGTTGCAGTGGCTGCCTTACCTAAGGGGGCGTTGAGACACCTCCCTCGCCACTGAATCAAACCCGTTCTCGATGCAATTTTTCCAAGTGGGAATCTCACATTGCACATTTCCGGATGAGGAACTTGAAGTGAAGAAGCCTTTATTTTATTTTCACACAGACCGGCAATCGATACAAAGTAGAGATGGCCCTTGAACATACACCGTTTGATCGCCAAAATGCAACGCACTGTACATTAAAGTCGTTTCTCGTCGACTAAGGTATTCCACTTGCGTTTTCCCCAAATCGTCGATGTGATGAAGTTGGTACAACGTGAGACGATGAGGTTATCGATGTGACAAAATTTATCGCCCGTACCCTGAAATGTTTTAGTACGTCTGTTTTGCTGAATGGGTTGCATCAGAAATTACCGGGATCGCTGGGCTGAGTTTCTCCAGCTGATGTGCCGCCCTTCCCCTCTCCCTTTTCTTTCCCGTTGATATCGATGAGTGGCTGTGCGGAGCTGCAGACCTGAAAAGATAGCCGAAGAGACATATTCGAAGTCTTTGGAACGTCTGAGGATGCATCTTTGACTCGCATGACTGGATTTGGTTATGTTGAGATGTTTGGTGCTTATGTTTTTTGCACTGCTAGAAATGAATTCGCAGCCACTTAGAAGGGGACACTTTCCTTATAAAGTCTCGTCATTGCAAGAGCTCTGCGATGCCTCGCACCTGAACTTAAAGCAAATATTCTGCGTACACTCGCCCCAGGCCCAAATCGCAATAATTGGATGCAATTTTGATGTTCACAGTGGACAGGGTACTCAAGTGGACTAGACGAGGCGGAAACTCGCGGCGAGCGATAGGTCGAACATTGTACTGCACTTTACTCGCCTGGGCCAGCAGCATGCCATGCTGAGCCTAAGCCATGAGGCAGTGCGTTCTTGTAGGGAAGAAATACGGCTGCGAAGTGACATCCAGGCAAAGTTCCAGCAGCTGAAGAGGACCAAGGAGAGTTTGGTCGGCGAGATGGAAGGACGGGTTTATCTGTTGAATTCTATCTTTCTATTCATCTTGTGTCTTTATTTCGTATAGGGATATCGGTGACAGATTGCATACCGGATAGACATTCTGTTGCATCCCAAGCGTGGGCAGTCAGAGCGAGTTCTCGCACGAAAGTTGATCCCTGCAAAAGGCGATGGCTTCGAGCGAAGTCTCGCGGGAAGCCCAACAGCGCCAGACCGGTGAGAGGATTCGAATGACGAGATAGATTGCTTGGTGAGTGGAGGCAGCTACTGCAGGTTGTAGAGTAGGTAGTGCGTTTGGTTAATGCTGATTCTTCACCAGACACAGCTCATCACTGAAATCCTATCGCAATCAAAAAATATCAGAATCACAACATTTTTTTCGTCCAAACTGTCGCCCTAATCATAATTTTGACTGGACAAAAGTCGTTGCTCTCCAGTCAGATGGCTGGTTTTGTGGAGGCGCCCTTTCGGCGCACGACACTTCGGACTTGTGAGTTTCCAGATTCTATTTCGCCTTGTGCAAAATTTTGGGCATTCAATTAGTTTGCGACGACGGAACACTGAGTCAAAGTCACAGGGGAAATGGGTGTGTTTGACAACACCATATGCGGTCCGGGGTTCGTCCTGTTTGATTGCATGTCGACGTTATGTGCTCCAACAAGCCCTGAAACTCGCTCCTACTTTGGGCTGAGTTGTCCCCCAGGTGTTGTCCTTCGACTTTTCCAGATGCAAATAGCAAAGTATCTTCTTCTATGGGCCTGTAACTCTCCAAATGCCAAGGCTTCCCAGCTTGATGGAGAGTTTCTGAGCATCTTGACGATTCAAGTCCAGCACAGGATACGTAGCGGTCACTCGAGTGGTCCCGAAAACATGGCTATCGGTGGCAGCTCTCCAGCGCAATGCATGGGCTCGAACTTGCCGACTATAATCTGACAAAATCCATGGAGGTCACAGGGGTGATGACGATGAAGATCAACAATCACCTAACGAGAAGGGAGCTCCCAACAAGATTGGAGCCAGGTCGCTAAAAATTCTGCGATTTGCCTGCCACTTCCACAAGCGGTCTCCTTCCCGATACTGCTCAACGGCATGCGACGGAAGATACAAGAAATGCGAGGGTCCTGGATGGGAAAATCTTGCGAGCATCAAGTAAGAACTTTTGCCTTATGGTTGACGAAATTGACCGGAACAGAAACCATATTCAGCGTCGACATTTGGTCACATCAAGATCTTATCCGCGCGACCTCAACATTGACTCGGATCGGGAACAGCTGCAGCCAGATCTTGATCAGCAATCTCGTCGAGAACAATCGAACAGTCATGACGTTGTCGATACAAGTCAATGGCAATCTATTTGTCGTCTTGTGATAAGTGAAAGGTGCTACGATATCAGTATTTGGTTTGCGATCTGGCAGATTCTATTTCCTGGAGTCCGGGCACCCGAACACCCATGTAAAGACCAGTGGAAGTTCGGCGAGCGTGTATGTTAACCATGTCATAGGGCATGAGTCACGAACACACAAACCATCCAATGTGCTCTCTCATTTGCATCTAATGCCCGCTCATACAATACAGTCTAACCATTTGAGCGTCCCGTGTAGGACAAATCAGAATCATAGCGAGCTTGATGACTGGACATGCACATCGGCCACACCTTCAATCGTGTCGAGTAATTCAAATGCAGACTGGATGAGTACGACGTCGTTGTCGTCTTCTGATGGGAGAGACGAATCGGTGGATGTCGTTACAGGCACTTCCGATCTGTCATGGTTCGGTCTTCATCTTCTGGATAGCTACTGGCAAAATAGCTTTCTATTTTCATCGCCAATAACAACTGTACCTGTCATGGCCCCGAGTACTTGGGTCGAATCGGCTATTTGTTTTGATTCCGACGAAGCTGCTCCTCTTGTAGAGCCCAGCCAGTTGTAAGATTCACTGCAAAATCACCTGTGACAATTCTGTCTAACGCTGACCAGATTGATTGGCAGTGGCGAATTCCCCACTGTTGAACAGAAGACTCTAGATACCGAATATTACGATTCTCATACTTTGCAGACGTGCATGGATGCAGTGTCTAGTGTCATCCATCATCCAACCGAATATTTAGACTGGGATTGCATTTTTCAGAACCAGGACAGCGCATCAACCACGTCGCATATGTTCCCAAATGCACCTAACCAGCAAGTACCTCCAGAGCATGGTACTCTCGATTTGGACAGCGAAACTATAATGAACATCTGCGAAGACGTTGATGACATGAGCATGCAGTCTGGTATTTCGGATGAGACACCTCGTCCTGAACTCACGCTTTCGTGGACAGCGGACCACTCAGAATCTCATGAGGCTTTCGAATATAGAATTCTGCGATCTACCTTAGCGTCTGATCCTGATCTCTTCGCAAGATCGCTATCCTTATTTCAGGCAGAGTGGGAGCGCCGAAGACTACCTCAGTCACCAGGGGTTGTAAGTTGTGCGACGTCTGGAGATAGTAACCAAGGAGGAAGTCTCAATGAATCAACGCAAAGCAGTTTAGGTCAGAATGAGGCGGGAAAACAATCGAGGAAGCACAAGCGGGCTGATGAGGATCTCGATGACAATGAACATGAAAATGGGGAGGATGGTGATGGACAACATCCCAACCCGAAGCGCCCTTATGTCGGCCCAAGGTTCGCCTGCCATTTTCACAAGATGAATCCCTTGGTTTACGACATAAAAAGTACCGCAGGAGCTAGTGAGCAAGTGAAGTGGGCAAAATGCGGTGTGTACGGAAGCATTAAACTCAAAGACCTCATTACGTACGTGACAAGACCTCGTCCCCTTCCTCCTCAGTCCTTGCCAGGCTGTACTGATGGTTTCAGGGACCATCTCCTCAAGGTACACAGGATCTTTGATTGCACGCAGTGCGGCGCATCTTTCGATGCTATGGAAGCTGCATTTAGCCATGCTCAGTCTTACGCATGTCCCCGCCTTGGGCAACCCCAGATACAGGGACCTGTTCGAGAAGGTATTAGCATGATGCAAGTGGAAGAAATCAAGAAAATACAAGGTGACCGAAAAAATAAATGTACTGAGCGCCGTGAGCAGGAAAAGTGGATGAAGATATGGAAATTGTTATTTCCGCATAAAGAAGAACCGAAAAGCCCATGTAAGTTGCTTTGAAGTCCATTCTACCTACACCTTTAACTTTCATCTCAAAGACTTCGGGGAGGACGATGCTTCGTTACCTGTGCCCATCAGTACCCCTGAGATCGAGTCCATTCTACGAACCTTCAGAAATTTTGTCCAGGCCGACACAAGAGATGGACTCATGACGATTGATCAACAAACATACGCAAGGTTAGAAGATCGCTTGCGAATGGCTGTGGTGATGACTCGATCACGGGCAGCCTCTGGAGGCATGCCTACGCCAAGCGGCAGCAGCATGGCATCAAGTTCTCCTTTCTCCGGTAATGAAAGATATAGTCATGTGGGAACACCATTTTCTATTAACAGAGACTTGTCGAGGGTCGCTATGGCTGCCGCTTTCCCCTCGTCGCCAAATTCGTCAAATCGACTAAACTTTGGGGTTGCTGAGACGCCACCAGATCGGATGTCGATTCCACCACCATCATCCCCTTGTCACTCTGGAGTTGTAAATCAACGTCCAAGCAGTTCTGACCCAGAAAGTTGGACAAGTGCACCGTTGTTAGGTACCCCTCCTGTCACAGGCTCTCAGCCGTCAAATGCATTTACCGGTTTTGCTCAGGAGCCCCAAGCCTTACCCTCAGAAAACCGACAATGGCATCAAAACGCATCTCCGCAGACGCCGAACTTTACGGCAGAGTATCCAAGCAGTCAACAATTACGCGTGCAACACAATTCAAATGTATCGCGGGTCCCTTCATTCCTGATGAGTAACCAGCTATCAAGTCCAGATGCAATAGCTCAGGAAGTAAAGAGACTTCAAGCAGATATTCAAGCATTGAGTCAACTTGTCATACCCACGCATACGGATCCGGCAGTTTTGAGAGCCCCAATGCCAGGTGCCCAACATCCTTCTATGGTACATCCATCAACTCATACCACACCAATTGTCAGTAGCGGCGCAAATGCCATGAATAGGTTCCGGCGCACAGAAAGGTCCTCGTCTCCAATGCCCCTACAGGCAACATCTACACCAGCACATTCTGTTACGCCTCAGCAAAACCTTGTGTCCAATAGGAGCGGTAAACGCACTCAGAGACAGCAATCGCGCAGTCATATCCAGCAACAGCAGTATGAACAGCCACGCACGGCAAACCACCACCAGCAGTATTATCAGCCTGGTCCGTCAGACGCAATGCACTCCGCAAGCCGTGGAACTCTAGACGATAACTTTTATGGAATTACTGCAACTGATGGATACTCGAACCCGAGTAACGAGTCAGATTGGAAAGGGATGTTGTCAATGGGGGGAACATCGGCACAGGGTCAGCAAATTGGCATGTCATCAGATGCGACTCCAGTCGACTATATGAGCAATGAGTATATGGCCAGGTTCCAGGATCCTGATGTCCATGTTGAGGACAAAACGGATATAAATGCTGAGTCGGCTGCGGACAACGCCGGTGGAGCCCAACCCTTTGCGAATTAAGTACAAGGGCTATAGGAACTGAGAATAACATTTCCCTGGGAAGTCGTCAGCTATGGTGATATGTTGATGTTTTCTCTGTACGTGAGGTCTAGTTTGCATCGTCAGCGTTCTGATATTCTTCAAGTTCCGGGAATCTAATTCAATTCGGACGGTTTCGACCATACCAATTTCCTCCACGGCAAGCTACAATAGCATATATATAAATCACTCGCGGCCGCCAAAGATTTTCATCGTTTTAGTCATCGTGAACGCGTCAAACATCTTGATCTAGAGGCCAAATGATATCTTCCCGGCTGTAATGCATCGCTCAGCTTCCCATTGTGCTGAATGCGAGATTGAAGAAGCTTTCAAGGGCGGAGGGCATGGTGAAGGGACACGCAACTACCTCAATTCAACTGTTACTCAAATTAAGATCACTATCCCGTCTACACAGAAACATTTCGAGCATAGTGAAGACTACAAGATGCTCGGGCATCGCATGCATTCCCAATCAGCAGTTATCGGAATCGAAAGTCAGAAGCTATATTCAGGGGTATGATGAGGAAAGAACGATATCACCGACAGAAAGTCGCCATACCAGAAAGTACCCATCAGCCTTAGTCGGCGAATCCACTAAAGTCAGAATATAACATTCTGTGCCAGACCAGGTATTTGATGATCATGCGAAAAGCTTGCTGTAGCTGCCAGATCAGGAATCATAGAATTCAAGGAGGAAGTTGTGCCAAGGCCTGGAATTTGCAATCTCGACGCAAATCATTCATTGAGATATCCAAGACACCCACTACTGGATTGTCTTACAATGACCCCCCACTTTCCTATGCCTTGCGATACTCACGCATGTAACAATGAACGACACCACCCAAAGTATCAAAAGAGAGCCCACCAATCCAATCACCGCATACCTAGCACGCGCAGCAGCCATATACGCAGCATCTGCTGTATGATCCGTACAATCTTCGACAAAGTCCTGCAAGCTAGCGCTCCACACATAGACACACCCAGTGCCCATCTTGAACCGAGTGCTACTGTTAGTAGATAGGAAGCCGTTCGACCAGATGCCCATGAAGAACAGCTCGAGTCCGAGAACTACCCAGTAGTTGTATACTCTTAGTGTCACATAGTTGGCGAGGATGATGTAGATGAGGGCTACCACTGTAAATCCGGCCTGGAGAAATTTTAGCAGGATGATTTTGGTGCGAGCACGTGGGAAGTGAGTACCGTTGCCACAATGATTTGCATTCCATAATCCCAAACACCTTCAACATGGGGCGCTTGCTCTGTGGTGACGAATATTGAGAGGCAAAAGATGGTGAAGGCGAATAGTAGCTGGAGGATGCGAACAGTGATGAAGCCTCGAGGCAGAGGTAGAACATGCGCACGTGAGATTGCCATGGCTAGTCTTTCAGAGGGTTCTAGCTGGGATCAGAGTTGGGAGTTGAAGAGACTGGACTGCCGTGAACTCGGCCTAGAGCTAGCTTGGCTTTGGTCGATGCAAGCAGAAGAAAGACAAGCTTCACCAAGAAAGATGGAGGGCAGCAGCTCAGGTCATTATGTTTATCGCGCCAAGAAGAAAGCAGCTCAGCATGAACAAATTTCCACCATGTCGTATTGCATGCAGAGCTTTATGGTTTCTTCCAAAATTGTGCTTGGTTTTAGCCGCCAAAGGTAGGTGCTCGTTGCGGCACAGGCCGAGGGGCATGATTCCGAATAGGATATCATGCGCTTTAAAGGGGTAGTCGCCTAAAACCCCTTCTTGAGTAGCAACCTCGGCAATTCGCATGTATCTAAGGGAAGTGGTGTCATCGCCAAATTGCAAGCTCGTTCCCATTTTGTCATCGAGACCGGGGAATTGGTAAAGAAAATACAGATTTTGTAGAGTCCAGGACGGAAATCCCTTCCCTGAGCGCGGACGTGACGACAAAAACTGCGACCACGCCGTAATGAGCTCACTCACGAAGTTACGCTAGGGTTCTCGTTTAAGCCCCTGAAACAAGCCTAAAAATCAACAAAGATAACGGTGCGCCTGTTACGACGGGTCATTCTGGTATCTTGAATTTGGAAAACGCATTGTCAGAATAACTTGGAAGTCATGAGTAGCAATTCCATGTCGAAATTTGGCGGCGATTGAGCTCCGGCAAAGACAAGTCTACGAGAACCTTAAGCAAGGTGAGAGTGTGGAGGAAGGTGGCTGTAGCCACGTTTTTGTAGCAAGGTAAGGTCTCACACACACCTGGACACATTGCAATACTTGTTTACAAAACGCGAACAAAGTTTACACAAATTGTACAGAATAAAGTTCACATAGTCATTGAAAACGACACAGCAAAGATGAAGGTCATGAGCCAAGCTCACGGGGAGTTGAGGAATTGATATGAAAGTCGCGCTGTAAGCTTTTGTGGCCAAATGGAATGTTGATGACTACGAGTGGCTTCAGCCAGGGATCGTTGATTCTATTTGGACGTACTATGTGGTGAATGTAAAAACAAATCGTGATACTGAGAATGTGTGGGGAAACAAAGAAGAGATTCACCTGAAAGACTAGATGATTTCATGGACGCCGGGAATCATCATTACATCTCGATCTAATTCTCCAGTTTTGTGTTACTGTAAATGAATTGTCATATCAGATCTCAATATATCTGAAGCATGTGAATTGTGAGATATTCCAGTAACGGAGCAATATTACAAACCTGAACCACCACTAGCCATATAAAACGAGGCGAACAAATGGAACTCAAACGTTGGGAAGAACTTCGTGAGTCTTGAAAATATTAACTAAGATTTGGCCGTGTTAATTACAGTAATAGCGCTCTGGCAGCAGTAAGCACTTATTCTGACCATGTCATGTGTGGACATCAATGCTAATTAGGTGTGAAGGGAGGGCAGCCATTTCATCGAGACGGGATACCGGTAAGTAGATCTCAATGAAGGGTGATTGACTGAAGAAGGGCTCACGCCAGAGAGACCACCATCAGGATCGATGCTGAACTCGTTCAAGAGTTGGGGCTACCTTCATGATGAATCTGGTATTATCTCTTCCCTATAGGGACTCATCTATGAAGTGAGCTCACACTGCTTAGTGAACATTTATTCAGATATTTTGGGTCTTTGCTCTTCTTTGCTCTGCCAATCTACATTTTCAAACCGGAAATTCCGCCACGAGACAAAATCGCGACGAACGTTGATATCGGTGTCTGTACAGTTTATTTCATCGGGGTAGCAATTTGCTTTCTTCTATCCGCCACGTAAATTTTCGAAGCCGGTACATCATGGTCGAGTCGTCTGACATATTTTCTCACATTTTCACACGATCACGAACCATCGCCCCAGAGTAGGTAATTTGGGCATGCAGCTTGACGTCCAAGGGATCATTCTGCTCATGTGAGAAGCAACCGTGCCACTGATATACTACAGGGTCCGTTGCGACAAGACCTTGCAGGGGGCTTACTTGTCTCTGCAATGTCACCTGACAACACCTAAGGATGGAGACCAGGCGGAGGAGGTACATCCTTGGGCCATCAGAAACCCCCGGAGACAAGTTCGAATGCTCTCGAAGTAACAGAACAGCAGATGGAGGAAGAACTTTTTGTGTATGACCTTCGCGAGTGATACACTTTTGGTCACAAGACTCTTCTCTTTAAGCTGTACAGTAAAAGCCCATGTGCCAGATTTTTGAATTTTGATTCATATCCATGTTCATATGCATGCCTAATGAGCCAGGTCAAGCTTAACTTGCGAGCTCTTTGTCCAAATTTCCCCTTTCCCGCTTCAGTACCCTCTCGCCTGTTCTATTGAGATTATGGGAAAGATCAGTGATTTATCAAGCCCACTGTTCCCACGATCCACCATTCCTATACAGAAGAGCCGCCATAGCACCCTCTGCAGAGAGAATTTGTCCAGGTGCACACCAGCTAAATGACACCTTATTCTGTTCCTTCAAATAAAAGTTATCGAATTTGGGATCCAAAGCATCACTCAGGACAGACACATCGCCCTCTGGGTGGAGAACATGCCATGGCTGAACGCACGCGTTTCCCTTGCAAGACTTGAGCACCAGCAGTAACGCATCAAGTCGCGCTATCACATGTTTCGTGGGCAGCCCCAGCAATGTGTTCGAAGACTGGTACAGGTTGCGCATCTGTGAAGGGTCGGTCTTTGAGGATGATCATTAGATTGAGGTACTTCAGTATGTAGGCATAAGCGGGAGAACTCACGTCGAGATCATACAATTCGTGATCCATTGTGCACCAGACAACGTAGGCCAAATTATAGCCCGGGCCGATGATCCGCACGGACTTGTAGGTATTGTTACTAATAGCACCGACTATCACATAGTTGTGTTAACCCGAAAGTCATCAAGTCAAGAATTATGAAGATTTGATGAGGAGTGGAAACTTACTAGGCGAATTTTCCTTGCTGCCATTGTTCACTAACACGCCGTATACACCTTCCGAAAGTTTATCACCCCAATACTCCACATTGACGTGTTCGTGACGTTTGTGTTGCTCACTTCGCATCGAAGTTTCGGTCAACGGAATGACTTTTCCGTCGAAATCGCTATGCAAAGGTATCCCTGCCATGTTGAAGAAAGTAGGTACTAAATCAGTGTGTGTGGTAATGAGATCCGAGGTCTTGTTCTTCGGCACACCCGGCCCACGGATGAACATTGGGACGTTGATATCTTCTTCGTAGCTGCACGCTTTACCAGGCTGCATTCGATGCTGGCCGATGTGATACCCATTATCTGATGTGTACACCACGTAAGTGTTGTTGAGCATTCCGTAGTCGTCAAGACGGGAAAATACACCATCAATCATGTCATCTATGGCTTGGAGACTTCGAAGGCGAAGACGATAATATTCATCATTGTAGTTGACATTTTCGGCATTTTGTTGAGGCAGCCGACTAACCCAGCCCACACCACTAGGCTGGATATTACAGTATCAGCACGGCTTGTGAAATCTTTTGAAAATCGATTACCCACCACGTCAGGGTTGAAATTTGCGGTTCTTGGCACTGTTACATTTTGGAACATGTGCTTGTGTCTCTCAGCTGGGATCGGTGGCATGAAGAATATGTCCCCAGTCAGTGTACTGTTTTGATGTGCGTGCGGCGCAATAGGAGCGATGGTCATCATGAACGGCGATCCGGCTTTGTGAGCATCTTCGAGAAATCCATAGGACTTCTCGGCAACAAGATCGGTGTTATACTCCCCAGGATGGAAGATGGGTGAATCGTGATTTCTCGCCCAGGAACTATTTAAATAGTCATATGTACCTGGCTCAATCAAGACTAGACACATCAGCTTCTGGGGTTAAGACAGTGATCCGTCGGACTTACAGTCAGAACCGTTAAAACCAGCAGCAAATGGCTTATCATAGGTAGTGATGGAATGCGAGTTGAAGAGTTTTCCAACGTAGTATGTGTTGTAGCCTGCTTGTTGCATCCATACAGGAAGGTATTTATCGTTGAGTCCCTGGCTAATGAACTTTGGGTAGCCACCTAGGAGAGAAAGAAGTCAATTCAGGTTTACGGGTATAAGAGCCTTGACGAGTCTGGGCTTACCATAAGGGGGATTGACATCAGTGACGTTTGTGTTGTGTGCTGCTCTTCCCGTCAAAAGGCTTACGCGAGATGGGCAGCACAGCGACACTGTACAGAAGTGCCGCCCAAAGAACGTGCCCTGATCTCGAAATTGTGTTCGAACTGACGGTTGGTAGGCGAGGGAGTTTAGATGAAGATCTTGGTCATCTGTGATAATCAAGATGATGTTTGGTCGACTCGTCGGAGTTTGAGTGTGGGCGGTTTGGCATCCGCCGGCTGATGCTACAGATGTGACAGTGGCTGAGGCACAGGCAAGCCATCCAGCAAAGCCTATTGCTGAAGGAAACAAGGCAGGAAACATTATGGTAAGTCTAATCTTGCGAGAAATCTATTGAGACAATTTCGACGGCGAGAGATACTTTGCTGCGTTTGCTGTCTCGATCTGGGGTAACCCTTTTTTATAGGTTTGAAGTAGTAGGTCATATCTCCGGACTTGGGTGCCAGAAGCGGCATAATTTTTCTTGAAAGCCTGGATTGGCCTAAGTTGGCCCAAATCATCCTTAGCCTGGCTTCCTTCCTTGTCACTCGTGCTGTTGTTGTTGATCTCAGTTATGCAGTTGCCAGTTTACCGAAGCGAAAGATGAAAATGCCTGTCCCCGCACTACCCCGCAATATGATCAACAAACTCTCTTTTGGCACTCCTTCGGCGTTGACTTGCAACTCCTCTCTGCAGGTTCGAGCTCGCTTTTTGTTTTCGTTGAAGTGGAGACTACCCACTACATGGCCTTCTGTAAAACCAATTGATTGAGTTTCACTGATTGTGGATAGGCCCCGCTGTCAGTCTACTCTGTACGGCAAGAAAAAAGTAGATTTAGCGAATTGGATATTGATACCGACTTCCACTTCTTAGTTCCTTGAAGCTGTTAGAATTCTTGACTATCTTTCGGCAACTTGCCAACCAAGTCTGCCGCAGATTCATGGCGCGCTGGAGTTCCTGATCGCAGTTCAAAGAACTTCACTGGCGACAATAGAACCAGCTAGCATAGACGCGTGATATGCGTACATAAGGTATCTCACTTTGAGCTCTTAATTTGGAAGTCTTGCTGGGTAATAAATTGAGCTATAGTCACTAGTAGAAATTGACGTCACTTCTCCCCATCTCCACCGCCTCGTCCCCACAAGTTCCACAACTTTCGTCCCCTCTCCACTCCCTCCCACATCCCACGTTTCGGTAGTTGTTTAACCATTACAGGTCACTCGCCTACAACCTTAGGTCACCTAATACAGGAACATTATGATCGATGAAGTGGATGAGCCGGGGGATGTGTTCAGCGCAAGTGTGATGAGTCTAAAGTTGAAACTCATCGTTGCTTGAAGCGATTCGCCCCGAGGGCCATTGGAACAGAGATACAAGCTACTTGAAAGAAATGAAATCCGCGTTTGACTCAATCAGTCTATTCAGACGAAACAGATGACTGAGCCATAATTCTGCCACGTTAGGAAGGTGAATGACGATGGATCACTGGCTGGTGTCGTGAGGTGAGGAAGTGAAACTTCAAGCTTTTCTTTCCAATCGAGTCTTGCGTACAAAGTCCAACTACGAACCCGGTCAGGCCTCTGACAATGCAGACTGGAGTATAAAGCAGCATCTTTCCCGTATCTCGCGACAACCAGGTTGTCAGCAAACGTCAAGATTTTGGCCAAAACTTAAAACTGTATATATTTGAAATGGCCTTCCACAGTTGTAGTTATTTCTCTATTGCATCTACAGACCATTCCATCGGTTCTATTGTGTTTGGACGACGTCCTCATGAGCAAAGCTCAGAGTGACTATTGTTGTCTTCTATTTACATTCGCTAAAGCATCCAAGCATCCAAGCCTCCAATGATCACGCGAGAAAGCTGGCCATTCGATCCTAGGCAGATACAAGACACTCAAGCATTGCCTCGTCTTCCACGAATAGTTCATTAGCGTATGGCCCAAAAACAATCAATGCCCGTAACAAGAGCCCTCAAGGAGCAGCACGTGATGTCCAAGGCGCTCCGACCTTAAGAAAAGTCACTACTGTTTCACAAAGATGTACTGGTCAGCGCTCAGTCTAAAAGAATCAAAAATATAACAGTACATACTACTCATTACGGCAAATTCGAAAGTTCTATAGTAGTCTACCTTGGTCCAATAGTGGGGTATTACGTAGCTGGATGACTCATAGCTCTAGACCAAACTCAATATTTCATCTTTATCAAGAACAACTAATATCCTGCTAATAGACACATAAAGGATTTCGCTGGCCGTGTTCAGGCCTACTTAATTCATTTCAAGATGGGGTCAATCCTCGAGGGAAACGTTCAGCTTCCATCAATGCCTCAAGTCACATCTTCAAACAGCCCCGAATACCGCCACAAACTCGCCGACATCAGTTCTCGAGCAACATTTTCCGACTCGCTGAACTCGCTTTTCCAGATTGAAGTAGTTGGGCCATCTTCCAAAGTGAAGCTTCAAGATCTTTATGAAGCTACCCTTTTTCGCATCGAGACGAAAGTCAAACTCGGTTCTCAGATCGTGGAAGCCGATAATTTCGCCGCTGTAGCATGTTGGGAACCCCCCGGAGCAGTCCATCCCAAGCATACTGCTGAAGAACTCGAGGAAATAGCACTGAAACGACCGATATATTCTGGATTTATTAGAGACATTGAAGCTGCAAGGACGATGTGTTTAGGGGAGCAGAAATGCTGGCAATTAAGTTTGATGGCGAGAGACCCGACGAGAACGAGCAAGGGTGCCGTGAGAGCGATTATTGAGCCGTATGTGAGAAGAGCTCAGGAGGAGGGAGTGCCAATCTGGTGTGTTGCTGGAAATGAAAGAGCTAGGGATGTTTACTCGTACTTTGGGTTTAAAGTTGTGGAAGTTGTGCACTCAGGCGCAGAACGCGTGAAAACCTGGTGCATGGTGTGTAATTGGCCGACCCGTTGATATCTGATCATGAAAACATGTAATTTCATCAAAGGGCCATGTCATTGATGCATAAGATGGTGAGAAATGAAAGTCTAACGTGGAGGGGCAGAGATGGAAGGAGTGGCTTCATGGATCTGGTGTTTTTTGGTATGGCGTACATGGAGGGCGCACACTGTCTCATATGGAACCTTACTTTTGTCTTGTGCAACCGGGTAGACTTTCGAATAGTCATTACATAGCCTGACTTGCTGATGTTTCGATTCTTGATCTTGGCTCATGTTGAATTTCTCTTCGCGACTAGATACGCGAGCGTCGTCAGTTTTTGCCCCTTAAGTATCAAATTCTAGGGAGTTATCGTATCGTTTCTGCTCCATGGAGGCTCAAGCTATTTTACGATTTTCTCTCCCGATCCATGCCCATGGCTTGCTGGTTCATGCCATCGTGACTATGGTAAAATTCGAGCTGAACTTATGCCTGTAAGCCACAACCAAACAGAACACTGCCCCAACGGCAAGGCTGAAAACTAACCCACAAATTGCTATCATCGGCAAGGCTCCCACCCCCAGTTTTGTGCAATTACGGGATGCATGCACTTCATGCGGCCAATAATTTTTGGAGGACCTCAGAAGTGGCTTTCTTGCACCTCTGTTCAGTTCTTGGCGTGGACGAAGTGTGATGCTGGGACCAGTAGCAGACCATGTTTTCGTAAAGGGAGAGCTTGTTCTATTGAAATAACTTGGCATTGAGCCACGAATTGCTTTATTTGAATAGTCTCTCAGCTGGTGAGGCTCTTCAGTACTGGTCGATATCATATCATAACCCTTCAGTTCCTCTTGCTTTGGTAGATACCACCTTCGTTGGCAACACAAAGCCAAGAACTCATCACGAGGAGTTCACGATGGCGAAACGTATCTCTCTTTTCTCCTTTCTTCAGATAATGACCGTTGGTGTCTATGCCGGATTCCAAGAGCACCATGCCGCCATTGTTGCTCGCCAGGGTTCAACAAGCATTCCGGACGAGTGTTCTTACGTGGTTCTCATCTTGAGCGCCTGCCAAATTCTAAGTCCAGGCTTTGTTTCCTTGAGCCCAGAAAGCAAAGCGCCTTGTCTGTGCTACAGCGACACAGCTTGGGCTCCTGATCTATTCGATGGTGCAATCGAGACATGTGCATCCTGGGCCCAAACAGCGGCCCCAGTGGATTATCCTGCGCTGGTAACGTACGAAGGCAGCTGTACCAGCATTGGAGATATCCTGAGTGCGAACGCAGTCCTTACCCCAGGAATGACTACACCGGTTCCAGTTCCCCAACCACAACCTGCCACTCCAAGCCCAACGCCTACAACCCCTCCTCCGCCGCCAGTTGTCGTGACGAGTCCTCTAGTACCAACACTGACCCCAACTCAACCACCTGCATCTATCACTCCCTCTCCATCCAGCAGCGATGAAGGGATACTTGTCAACTCGGGCTGTGCATTCGTCGGCTCAGCATTGAGCTTCTGCGACTCAGTAACGCCCGGATTCACAAGTTTGTTGCCGGAACAAATGGCGACTTGTCTCTGCTACAGCAGTACAGCATGGAGTCCGAACGGATTCGATAGTCCGTTGTCAACTTGCGTCGAGTTCGTTAAGACTGCATCGCCCTCGGACTATCCAGTTCTCTCGAGTCTTGAAGGATTTTGCACAGCTGTTGGAGATGTCATCAACTCGGGAGGTAGTGGACCAGCGAATACAGGCAAGCCTTTATTCAATACAGATGCTCCACTCTTAGGCTTTACTCCCAAGAGTACGAGCTCTGGAACCACACCTTCGATGACGAGGTCTCCGGGTACTGCTGGGGAAACGCCTCAGCCGACGACCATCACACTCATCCCAACAACGACCGCGAATTCTTCGAGCAACGTTCGAAAATCTCCTTTGGACGGGATGCTGAAGAATGTACTTTTGGGTTCCCTGGCTACTATTCTGGGCCTACTTGTCGTGCTCTGATGATGAGTATAAGATTGGCGTCATTTGATCCGGATGGTCTTCTGAAGGGGTTTGGAGGTTGTAATTATGCATGATACCTGCGAAGATGTACCTCAAGCCTAAAAGATTTAATTGAATGACTCCTCCCTTTGCTTTAGACTTCACTTAATGCTTCTTTTGGTAGATCCGACATAGCCGAACAAAATATCCGGCCGGAGAGCGGGTAAGCGATGGCAAAAATAACCGAACCTTCGCAAATGAACGTTTTATCTCACCCTCGTTCCCATGGCCATGTCAGCCTATGCAACATGCCCAAAAACTGCGGTACAGCATGCTCAAGGGCTGACTGTGGAGGTCTCTGCATCGAAAAGCAGGAATCTGTGATGGTGCCTCGGCGTAAATCCTACAGCTGTTGTCACTTCATGCTCGTCAGACACCCCAAATCTTCAAGCCCAGTATAATCCCAGATTTCGATGGCTGAAGTCAAGACTGGCGTCAATACCAGATGATCATGGCCATTGGTTCAAGGTTTCCTCCACCAGGTCTCGGCGCTCATCAATTCTACTCCGTCCATGGGAATGTCGACCTAGTTTAGATTGCTCACCATAATTACTTCGTTCTTCGAACGACGGATGCTGTGACTGAATGAGATACTGCATTTCGTTTTCGACGACTCAAGAGACTCTTGGCGTAGTCTTTGCAAAGTGAGCCAGGTATGTTGATATGGGCATCCTGTATCATCATATTCTAACTAGCGCTAGTTGAGCGCATCTCGATGTGATAACCAGGTCGCTCATTCGTGCGCACCGCACCCGCACAACACGCCTGTCAGATGTCTCTACTGTGTTGTACCAAGTCAGCTTCTGCTTTCCTAATCAACCTCAATGATTACTTACTGTAGTCAAACGAGAAGATTACTGAATTGACGACCAGCGACCAGATGCGGCGTATTCTATCAGCCATCCTTGATCTCGTAACTGCGCGGTGTTAATGCCACTCTAAATCAATATCATTGGATAGGTATGCCGGGATGCTGATCTATACCCGTGCCGACAGTCTTCCGTAACCCTACCATCCCCGCAGTACCGGGCTAGCACACGAAAATACAGTCAGACACAGCGAAAGGCAACATGGAATAAGATCCGCAGTCACGCCTGGCATTGGGGATTTTCCATCATGATTATGCACCAATTGTATCTGGATATTTACGGAACATGCGTAAGCTGTCAGAACTAGATCAGCCTTGACTTACGAAAGTTCTCAATTCATGCGAATTGGAGGCATGGATCTGATAGTAGAGCTCACAGCGAGCCAAAGGACTAGCGTCGAGGTGCGCAGATCAATTTACTGATAAAAGGTTGGTAGCTGCTTCGTTGTGGTTGAGGGTTTTCAATCCCTAGATCATATCCAATTCTTTTGTTACCTGTACACGCCTCAGCAAAACCTATTCGAGATGGTCGCCTCAACTTACGAAACCAGACTCTTCATCAACAATGAAGTAAGTGGCCGTCACCCTACATTTCTCTGCTGTCGACCCTCACCTCGTGATGCCCTGGTGCTGACATTTACAGTACGTCACTGCCAAATCTTCAGAGACTCTTTCCCTCACGAATCCCTTCGATGGCTCAGGAGTCGACGCCCCAGTTCAAGTCGCTGGCGAAGAAGACGTCGGCATAGCCGTAGCAGCTGCTGAAGCGGCGTTCAAGTCTGGTCCATGGAGCACATATACTGGCGCGCAGCGTGCCAAATGCATGCTCAAATTCGCTGATCTACTTGAAGCGAACCTCCAGGAGCTGGCGGGGCTAGACACGCTCACCATGGGCGCTCCTATGGGCATGGGCCATTTCGTGATTCCCGGGGCAGCACAAACCTTCAGATGTAAGAATATTTGTCTGGTGTTGGCCGTAGGTCTTGGTTGACATTCGGTAGATTATGCCGGCTGGGCCGACAAAATTGAAGGCGAGTCATTTGCCGCGGATGATGGAACTTACAAAATAATACGACATGAACCGCTTGGTGTTTGCGCTGGAATTGCGGCTTGGAATGCACCTATCTTGTAAGCCATAGAGCCTAGAGAGCTATCGTATGTACTGACCTGATGACAGATATGTTGGCTGGAAAGTAGCCCCTGCTTTGGCCGCAGGCAATACCGTAAGATCGATGCCCCTTGGCAACCGTACCACGTCTTTAACCCGTTCCTAGTTTATCTTCAAGTCTTCTGAAAAATCGCCCTTGAGTGCCCTAGTCCTGGGCAAGCTGGTAATCGAAGCCGGGTTCCCGCCAGGAGTCATCCAATTCCTCAGTGGAGGCGGCAAGACGGGTGCACTACTTGCTAGTCATATGAAAATCTCCAAGGTCAGTTTCACAGGATCGACCATCACGGGAAAGAAGGTACAGAAGCTGGCCCTGGATAGTAACATGAAATCGTGCACCTTGGAACTTGGAGGGAAGTCACCAGCGTTGGTTTTCGACGACGCTAACATTCCCAACGCCGTTGGCTCGTAGGTGTCCACTTGTGTCGATTGTAAACCAAATGTTGTTCTAACACTTGCCAGTACTGCAGATGGATTCCTCATAAACTCGGGTCAAGTGTGCGTGGCTGGCTCCCGGCTATTAGTTCAAGAAGCCATAGCTCCAGCATTTATCGAGGCCGTGAAGGAGAGATTCGCAGCCATATCCGCAACTCTTGGTACAGACCCTAGTGGTGGAGCTTCCATGCAAGGGCCGATGGCAGACGAGGCACAGTTCAACCGTGTCATGTCATACATCGACCTGGGCAAGAAGTTTAGCGCACCTGTTATTGGTGGTAATCGAAAGGGCGATAAGGGCTTCTTCATTGAGCCGACCCTCTTCATAAACCCGGATTTAAAAGGAAAGGTTTTCAGTGAGGAGATCTTCGGCCCCGTCTTGAGTATCGTGACGTTCAAGACCGAGGAAGAAGCCATCGAGATGGCTAATGACACCGCGACTGGTCTTTCTGGTGAGATGATTTTCTCTCCTCCAGTGTAGAGACTTGGGATGCTGACTCTCCGCTCAGCTACTGTCTACACATCAGACATAACTCGCGCTCTCCGAGTGTCTGCGAAGATTGACTCCGGTAATGTCTCGATAAACGCCCCTCATCTACCGAGCGTGCAGGCGCCATTTGGTGGTTTCAAGGAGAGTGGAAATGGAAAAGAATTAGGAAAATATGGGTTGCAATCGTACTTGAAGACCAAGACCGTCCTGATCAAGTAAGCCGGAAGCAAATCCGTTGAAAGAAAGGCACTGACATTCAACAGCATGAAACTGTGACAAGTCTTTGACGGAAAGGGTTTTCTCGGATGTATGACAGGGAAAAGCAGGCAGGAAATAGAAGCAAATGGTGCAATGCAATACGAATACCTGTCCTCGACGCTTGTTCGAGAGCCGTGGACGGACCTTGAGCTTCCCCACGCGGCAACATATATCCCAGCAGTATTTTACCTCAATGATTGACCACAAAGTTGTGTATATTGAGATTCACACAATGTGAGCGACTTTCGATGGCTCAGAAGATCGCCTGTCGGAACATGGCAATAAACGGCGGGAGCATGCGAGGGTCTCTTTTAATCCACCCCGTTGCTACTGCTCGATTCATCTGGCGTACAACACTCAGTTACTGAGCAGCCTCCGTATATCTGCTGATATCCGTCGCTGAACAGCCGGATAACGGTGATGCTAGCCGTCATGAACCCTGGTGTTCCATAAATTGCCGGTGCAGCAGCACTGCTTTCGATCCGCCTGTTGCCAATGTTCTGGATGATGGCGGCCACCCCTCTCGATCTACTGGCCAATTGTGCAAAGTGACTGCCCAACGAAGTCTCTGGGAGCTATCCCGTAGCTAGAGCTGTCATCGTGCTCCTCCATCAAGAGCTTTCATGGCTTGTTATCTTCGACTTTCCGCTTCGTAGACCGCTTCGCGTATCATAAGCCGTGTCGTGGAGTACTCGTAGATCAAGATAGACTGTCATTTGCCGTTCCTGGAACTGTGCCAATAAAAGCTGGTCGTGTATTCGGAGTGGCGGTAGATGTCTGGTTGTTTGGAATATGAAGCTCAGACATCAAAGTCTGGACAACAAACTAGTCCTAATCCGGATAGCTTAATCTGTAGCAGCTCTGAGGTCTGCCCAACCTGTACCTATCTCCTACACAACACAGCATCAGAACCGCTGAATATTCAATGCCCGTATCAATTGTGAGTAGTGAAGGGCAATTGAATCATGCAATACCGTATCGTTGCTTTGGCGCCAGGGCGGACGTGATGCACCCCTTGACCGCAAAATCCGTTGGCCAGGATGCACGATTGGGCAGATTTTGCCGCCCAACCAGGCTCGATGAAAAATCCCCAGCACGCGATGAGGACCGTTGAAGTTCACCGCCTCACTCTCATGAGCCTGGATTGAGCTTTGATTGATCCCTTTCCAACCAGAATACCGAAGACCGTCCAGCGACTGCCTGGTAATTGGACTCACGTCCAGCTGGGGAGCAAGTAGCTTGAATTATCATGGACAGCCTTAATTCCTGTTGTCACTGATACCTGACTTGATACAACAGTTGCTGTTTTGTTTACCGTTAGGCGAAGTGCTGCTGGCCTCTAGTTGGATGCTTCCCTTCTTCTTTCATCTTCTCAGAAGCTAAGGCCAGCCAATCTGCTGCATACTGTGTGATACACATGCATCTCCGTTTCTTTCTATCCAAGCCTTCCTCGAGGCTTACGAAAGTTGTGCTATGTTCAATATGTATCTGCATTGATGGAGTGCATAGTCTTGTTCCCTTCGACTTTGCTTCACAGTTTTCGACGTGTTTACTGTCTTGGGCACTGAAACGGTGAGGAAACGAAAGCCCAACGCGGGCAATTTGATTCTATACTTCGATAGCTGCAGTGTGAGGCTACTTGTTACCACGCTGTGCGGTCTGTCACGAACAAGATTGGCTCTTCCAATGGATCCAGAGTATTGAGCCTAGCTATAAGATCCGCTCTGACCCGCACTCTCGATGATGACATCAAGAACAGACGATGAAGCTGAAAATGAGCGGTTCCCCATCATCTCAACACTCCATCTCCCAAAGCGAGAAAATCAGGTGTAATTATGGTCCTGGCACATGTAATTCACTCTTCGGGCGGCGTGAAGACATGGAGAGGCACAAGTCAGAGGTCCATCAGGGTCCCAAAAAGTGCCCTTGGTGTCACTATAGAGCGAGGAGAAAGGGAAGGCTCTGGAATCATCTCTTCGAGCACGAGCCCAGGCCCTACAGGCAAAGTAAATGTGGCTGCGGCAAAAGTAAGAAGTGTATCAACCAACAATTTAGTCCCTGCTAATCGATCTAGAACCCAGAAACTTTGCAAAGGACCAGCAATTTCCAAATGACGAACAGGTTGAAGGTGAGAAGTTGAATGTTTGATCTTCGGCCAACTGCTTACGCCTGTGCTCAGGGACAGACACCGATGCTTCTTCCGTTGACATGGACCAAGACGACTCGATCCCCACTTTGTCTTCATCAACCACAAACGACAATGGAGAAGATAATTCATTTGAGCCCCGAAGTATGGCTCTTTTCATGGGTCAGTAATCATTATTACGGCGATTCTTGAGGGTTTCCTGACATCCATGCAGGACAATATAGTAACATAAAGCAATACGAAGATGTAGCTGAAAGCTTTACTCAGCCAACCTTTCCCGCGCAGCCGGCATTGGTTGCAGGAAGTTCCCAGCAAAGCCAACCTTGGCCAAGCGCGTTTAGCGCGCCACATGGCTCATCTGAGAGTCAAAATACGTTTGGATACATATCCACCGGCCATGTGTTACATAACACGGTTGCGAATAGCTATCCACAGGAGCCGTCCGTGGTCTCCAATCAAGTACTGTTCAGAAAATTTGATCTCTTTCCAGTCCCTGGTGACCAGTCTGGAACTACTACCAGACTCCGTCACGGCCAACAGCAACAATTCGAACAGCCCGACTGGGAAGGAACATATCCGCAAGCCGGATATACTCCGTATGAGATGGGCCATCAGACCTTCGCAGACCCCCCCTTGGCGTTCAATGAACGCCCCTGGGCGACCCCGACGGATTTGCAATATACACTGCCTCCATCGATGCCGGCTACGGTGAATGGTGCAGCTGGTGTTTGGGGAGCTCATACTCTATTCTCGCCGGGAATTGAGCTTTTCGCAGATCCGACGGCTGATCACTTCTCTGGTCATCCCGAGCATGGCCAAGACCCCTCATTTTCCAGTTACTCTGAAAACCACAACATGAACGATGAAGGAGCTGCTTGAAGTGCAAATATCTGAAGATCCCCTTTTCTTCCCTCCAACTCTCGTGTGTCTCTTTTAACTTTTCCCCTCTTGCGCTTGTCCACGCACTTCACGTTTTTCATTGACCTGTTCTGGGGTTGATTTTCGGCCTGCGACTGATGACTCTTTTGTCTTTCATTCTTTCATTTCTTTCGGGGACTCCGACTTTCTTCGCTATACATATCCGCTCAGGCGAACCATACTTGACCATATCGATATCCTAGATGACTGCTGAGGAATTCTGTCAATACTTCCGGACGTACGTGTTGGGCGCGATTGGGCTTAGACTTGTCATGTTGCAGCCACAAGATTTACGCAGGTATAATGGCAATACTCCTTCCTTCTTTTCTAAAATTGCATCCCGAGAGGTATCAGCTTTGTGCCGATGTAAAATTTCAAGGTACCAAAATACCTCTGAGGCTTGAAAATGTGTATGACTTCGTGCAAGGTTAGCGGTGTTGCTTGACTGTTGATTTCGGGCCTTGCACATAAGAATCCTCAATGATATGCTGCAGTTTTTCTTGGAAGTGTGCTCGACTCCACAATTTTACAAACGACAAACGTGTCCTTTGAAATGAGCGGCCGTTAGTCTTGAATCTTGCAATAGCCCCGCACCTCCAACACCTCCACTGGCTCGTTTGGACGACTCCAAATCGTTGTAGCCTTTACTGTTTGCTGAAGAAATCCAACACCAAGGCTAATCCATCAATTGTTTGTCACATCTGGAAATGCTTTATTGAAGTCTTCTCGGAGATTGAAACGACCTAGTTCCCTGGACGCAAATGGATGAGAAAGAACAGCATGTAGGACACTTCGATCAGAAGTGGAATGCAAAGGCTTGTTAGAAGATCGCTGTTGTGGTACCTGTGTCTCAGACGGCCTCGATTCTCACGCACTGATGCTTAGGCTTTGCAGGAGGAACTGACGGAGAACGCTACGAAGAGGCAATCGCGATTGTCACGGTTCAGGACCTATTTATCCGCTCCGAACGATAGATTCTGCACTCCCTTGGAGAAATTCCGACAAAAAGTCCATGGACAGGTTCGAACGTTTGAGCTAGAATTCGTTCAGTACATCTGATCCCCTAAGTTCATCGAGTTTCCAGAAGGGAAATTTGGCAATAGCTTCAACGATCTACTGCCGCCCACATATTCTACTTATTAGCAAGCTCTCCTGATATCAGCTTCCGGTATCCGAGTTCGACCATGAGTATGATCTCATTTGTGCTGGTGTCTGGTTGCGACGTATCCTGTATATGAGAGTCCAACCTCGAATTCCCACTTCTCGATATGCAAACAAGGCTAACAACGACATAGGGATTTCCCGATGCTGGTTTTAACGCTAATCGGTACTACATTGTCCAAGTAAGGCTGTTGCTTCTTCTCCTAAATGGAAAGTGACTGCTCCAGTACTGGATTACGTTGCACACCAGTTTCTCGATACAATTTGGTGCGTACGCTCAAGATCATGAGTGAGCCAGAACACACTGCGTTGGCGACGTGGTGGAACATGCTGCCGTAAGCCAAGGGTCCTTTTCCCTGAATCTAAGAGGGTTTTGAGGACTCAAAATCTAGCTTCAGATGTGGACTGCGAAAGAGTTCCCGAGGAGAATGCCTTACGTCGCGTGGGAGAGCTGAACCCACCCTGTCCAGACTTAAAACCAGAACATCTTGATGCTTTAAAGCTTCTCTTGAATCACTCCGAGGCTGCTTCTGAAGATTATAGACATTCCAAAGTTATCCCCATCTGCAACGATTATCTTGAAACTCTGCACTTGTGCCTCATCGCGCTTGTGTAGATCTTGCCTGAAAATATCCTCTTCTCGAATGGTTTGCGGTATTTGAGGGTACATGGCGACACTCCTAGAGCCCCGCTGGATATGCCATCTTGGCCTTACCACCACAGCTCCACATCCCAAAATACCGCAGTGTTTCATCGTATGTAGATCAGCATGGCGGAAATTCGACCGGGAATGTGGAGGACCTGCTATTCGGCATGGCAGGGTCCCGAAGATGTGCTGCTTCGTATGTTGTGAGCAATGTCTCGGCCCTTGTTGTGTGAGGCTTAAGACCAATAAGTCGACTCACTTGCAGAGTCAGCGGAAGGCCGATGATATTCCCACTGTTGACAGAAGATGAAGCGACGGGTTTCCCTCAAGAAGTTCTTAGGCATCTGCTAATACAGCCAGGCGGAAGTAAGAGGTGCAGACTCCAAGCACCTCGTGCCTAGACATCAAGAAACCCATCGCAAAATTGACTAAAGAGTTGATCGAACGGGAGTCTCACTATGGTTGTCGGTCGTCGCGCTCGGCATTTTGGTGGGTGAGGCTCTTGAGATTTGCCCAGGCATGGGTCAGCCCTAGCGGCACAGTGTGTCCCATCTTAGCATCCTGCCAATAGCATTCTAGCATGCATAACTTGGGATGGTGGAGGAGCTGCATGCATTTCCCAAGGACGTGAAGAAACCAGCAAGTAACGGACGGCTCTGTCCTCGAAATCACCTCAAGACCCCGCCATCCATCCTGATTCAAGAGCATGCTCCGCATGACAACAAAGGAACCACTACCGATTTTATATCTACTTTGCTCAGATGAATGGCGTACAACGATTCATTTGCTGGGCAAAGTTGGGCAAAGTGGGCAATTGAACGGAACATCGAGCAGCTACCCGACGAATTGCGCAGAGGCTGCCATCTTTCGTCTTCTAGCGAGATCGAGGCGTTCAAAGCGACCAAGGCGGTCGACATGCGTTCGTTCAACTTCATTGCCATCAGCAATAGTCCGCAGGGAGGGGGTCGCGATCTCCATCGCGATGATCTGCTTCCCAGCCATATGTTGAGGACAAATACAACCACCCAGACGCGGGCGGCCGCGACTCCATTCCCTCTCTCTCTGACTATAAATCAAGGTGCTGCTCGGTCGTAGACGGGTTCGTACCGGTATCACGGTACTGATATTCCATGGCGGTCCAGCACTGTGGGGCGAGGACATCGGGACTTCGGCGCCAACAGTTGAACACGACCAATGATGGTTGTCAAAAGCCAACAGACCATCAGCAAACGGGAGCTATGGTCTCATAAGTTAAGGCCATTGTACCGTCCCCGATTTCAATCCCTATCTAATTGGCCAGAAAATGTATGGTAAGTCTAAGGTGAATGTACAGCTAGTCCTTCTCTTCATCCTCTCTTGTTAGTGATTGTTAAATGCCAAAGTTACCTCTACTTTCATGCTGATCTTTTCGTCAATCCTCACACTGCAACATCTTACGAGGTGGAGTGCTTCAACAACAAGTTTAATTTCATCATTGAAGTGCTGCATATGCTGGGCAAAGCAGAAATTGTACTTCTACAAGATGCCTGCAGTGATCCGTCACGTCGTCGATATGCATGTATCCGACCCGACGGAACGGTTTCGAGGTCTATACAATAAGGGTGGAGTAAGAAGGCAAAAAAATCCCTCTATTCTTCCGTAAAGTTCTTGTCGCAGCTCCAATTTTTTTTTTTTTCCTTTTCGAAACTTCTCCCTCATGGCAGATCCATGCTAAAATCAGCCTCTTTACTGCATGGAAACGTTCAGGAGCCATTCAGAAAGGCGCCGTCAAGACAGTGAGCAACACAATAGACCTAAAAATTGCCCCTGGTGCGACTTCACCAACCGCAGAGATCAGCGACTTCAAGAACACATGAAAGCAAACCATTGGCCGCGGTCGTACAAGGAACGTTCAACAAAAAGTACGCGATGCCTGAGCAATATTAGATACCTCGCTAAATTTTGCTGTTCCACAGCACGAAAAGGGTCAGCGCTTGCTCAGCCGCGCAGAGCTTGATACAATCCCCAACAGTACCAGATGGTAACGATCATGGCGAGTATGGTTCACAGTGTTGAGAATTTCTTTTAATCTAATTCCAGACACCGAAGGGCAAGTCAACTTCCCTGGATGTTCTACTCTACTCCATCAATGACTTTACCATAGTCATTCGCATCCTGGGAGGATCTTTCACCATCTTCTCAAGCACCAGCGATAACCGCCAATGTGTTAACACAACCTCGAGTCCAATATTCTACTCCGCGAGATCAGCTAATGGACGAATACATGCGACTCAATCCTAGCATTCCTAACAATCCCACGAATGAAAATTAGTTTTCCTGGCCAACAACCGGAGCCACAGGGCAGCAGAGCTCTCTGTTTGCTCTGCCACTCACTGCTGGATCTCTGGCAAGCTCCGAAGGACCAGCTATTCTTCAGAGCTCATTCGGCTCCGCTTTTGATGCAGCGTATCAGGTGCCATCTGCCTCAGCAGTGTACGTCCCTGCCTACACAGAGGTTCCTGGCTTCTATACTGCAATGAATCATTTCAAGCCTTTGCACAGGTCAATCTCGTACAATGGCTTTGATCCATCGGGAATACCTTCAATGTCGTCTTTTGATTTCCAAGAACATTTCTTAAGACAGTACTCGGGTACGACTACTCGACCAGAAGCCGAAAATTGTATAGGACTCACCCGTTCTACCTCTTCAGATTAATGATACGATGGCTTAAGCCCTATGGATACATTTATGGGGACTTTCATGGTGATTTTCTTTTGTCAGGGAAAGCCAGAAGTTCAAAAAGGGGCTGAGTACATAGCGAAAGCAGACCTCATCTGATTGATATTTTCGTGTTTCTGCTAACAATGTAACAAGATCTACCGTTAACTGGACTTCGAATGCACTTTTTATGTCTCTTTTTTGCAAAACATTTTGTGCCTTGGGGCTTCATTTCGAAGCTTGTCAGCTCATACCAGAGCCGCATCCGCTGCGAGTCCCTTTCATCACATTTCTAGGAGTTCCAACCTAAATTGCTAATCCCGCTGAGTGAAAAAGTGTTTGTTGATGCTGTGAAGGGACTACATCTATTTAGTTGTAGTCTGCCCACACCGTGTGCTAGAGACTTATTTCGGCTGTGTATCTTTTCTAGATTCAATGCGCGGGCGCGCAGGCCAATTTTTCCATGGGAGACAAAATAATGTGAAGTGTTTATGCATCTCAACATAGCCGAGGTGAAAGCGAGAGAGGGTCGCCAACCACGCAAGCGAGCGTGGCAGGCTGTTCAGGGGCGAAATGAATACCACATAGAAAGTGAGCATAGGAAGACGAAAGATCGAGTAGGGCCTGGAATTCGGCTGCAAGTTTCGAGTGGCGAATTAGTGGATTGTGTCACTATCAGCCCCAGGCCATCAGCTTGAAGGATTACCCCAGAATACTGATCTGCGGTTTAGTGACGCCTGACGGAGCCCAATCATAAATGAAATCAAAGTTTCATCTGATGAAGTATTCAACGATTTGGACCTCAGTAACTGTTGATAATACAGTCTTGGTCTTCGTAGTATCATACTTCAGATGCGATTAGGACCAGTATGAAGTTACGTTCGTTCAGCGGCATGTTTCACCGTGTAGCAGTTGTCCAGGATGCTTCGAGTATGATCATGAAGAGGCAACAGGAAGTTGGGCTCAACAGATCTCCAACTTTACACCAGGTACAGGGGATTTCATTTTCGCTACCCAAATTGCCCATCATCCACATAAATTTGCTGCTGCCTCCAATCCCAGGATAATTCCAGAAAGTTGGGACCGGTTTGGACGGGACGGGAAGGGCCGGCGATGAGCAACCATTGGGAGGTTTTGCTTTTTCATGCCTAAAGACATCAGCTCAGCCCTACCTTAAGAGATGCGTTTGACTGATTTCAAGAAAATCCCACGCTGATGAACGGAAATGCGTAAATGCTTCTCGAGGATGTCAAGAGAGAGGTTCCTTCCCACGTGATCTTATCAAACAAGGCAAACTGCATGTGTACCCAGCCACTCTATTTCCCCCTCACCAAGATTTCCAGCCGACCCCTCCTTCGCCCACTTTGCCTTTCCTTGCCCACCAGGAACAGCCGCTGTCACGGCAGAGGGCCGCTCCCAGACCGCAGAATTCTTTCTCCTTGGAATCTCTTGATCTCGAAGAACTACCGTTCATTTTATAGACCACGATACTATATCGTATGTCCCGGATTTTGTGTCGCTTGTCCCTCTTTTTGATCTTTTCCATCCAGCTTGAGCGTGTTCGTCCTGCATCCTGACATCACATGCCCATTGCGACCGAGTAAGGATACCCTGAAGTTGGACATGCCTGCAGATTCTGGAGCGTAGCGGACCACTTACCAGCCTGCGGAGACGTGGGTTTCACGCAGAAGACCCATGAAATCAAAATCGCCCGGCCTGTGACAGCGCACCATTCTCATCTCAATCACATTTGCAGTCAACGAGCAGCCAGCCATCCAGCCAGACGACAAGAGAGGAGCGTGAGCCAGGGAGCCAACCCAATCCGACCCAGCCCAACCCCTCCACTGCGACAGTCGTCATCCCACCAGAAGCAGATACGAATCGAGCTGAACCGAGCAGCCTCATCGCTACATAACCCTTTTGCTGCTCCGGTGTTGACCCCTCGACGACCTCGACGACTTCAATCTTCTTCCGTCTGCTCTGCTGCTTGCTTACTTACCGCCGAGAACTCACTTTGCACACCCGCAGTGAACAGGAGCCATGTCTCGACGTGGTGATGCCGTGTACGAGGAGCGCGATTACTATTCTCGTGAAGGACCACCTCCCGTGCGGACTCGAGAGCGAGAGTATGAAGAGACGGATATTTACAGCAGACGTGGTCCGGAGCGAGGAAATCGGCCAGATTTTCTCCGAGATGATTACGGTAGAGGTGATCCTGGAACATTGGTCCTTAGAGAGCGAGACACAGAGTCGTTCTCAAGGCCACTTGAACGCCGACCTCGATCCCCTTCTCCAGTGAGGATCGTGCGTGAAAGCCGTGAGAGAGTCATTGAGAGGTCCCCAACCCCACCGCAACAACTCGAGCGAGTCCGGACTCGAGTTGTAGAACGAGAGCGACGATCCCCATCCCCAGTGCAATCCGAACGAGTCAGAACTACACGAATTGTGGAGAGAAGAGAGCCATCTCCTCCTCCTCCAGAGAGACTACGTGCTAGAGTGATCGAGACAAGAGAGAGATTCCGGGAACGGTCACCATCACCAGTACGTATCCGGGAGAGGGTTGTGGAGAGGGAGAGGGAATTCAGAGAACGAACACCATCACCACACATCGATCGAGTCCGCATTCGAAACTTCGAGGAACGGGAAATCAGACAGCCGTCACCTTCACCATCTCCATCTCCTCCCCCTCCACCACAAATCCGTGCCCCTCCTATCCACCAAGAGATCATTACTCACCATCGACACATTGATCATGGTATGTTCCAAGTCTTTTCGCACAGAATCTTACTAACATCTGACAGGCTTTGAACTTGCTCGAGTCCCATCCCCACCTCCCCCACCTCGTCGCACCGAGAATCGTATGAAAGAGACCGACATTGACATACACACACACCGAGGACACACCGACGTGGATATCAAGACAAAAACGACCAAAACAAGCAATGCTCGATCTCTTACCCCACCACCCCGCCAGGAACACTACCATGATGATAGCTACCTGTATGAGCAAGAGAGAAATCAATTGCGTGTCCGGGATACCAGGCTCGACATCCATGCCAGGCGCAGCGTCAGTGCGAGACCTGAGCACCGTGAGAGGAGCAGAAGCAGGACGCGAATTGATATCAGGGGCGATGATGATGAGGCAGACTATTATGCCCGCAAGGCTGGTGAGCGTGCCTACATTGGAGAAGCCTACAATGGTGCCACAAAGGATTGGGCTATCGTCGATGTTCCCCCAGGAACCGAGCGGGTGAAGATGGATGGTGTTGGGGGTGGAAGTCAAGAGATTACTTGGCAGAAGTACAACGGAGTACGCAGAAGCAAGTTCATTCCTGAGCGTGAGCGAGAAAGAGAACGTGTTAGCGATCGAACCGAACGAATTGAAATTAGGGATGAACCTAGACGAGACACCAGCGGGCTGGAAATCGAGATCTCAAGTCGGAGCCGAAGACAAGGTGGTGGTGGCTCGTATGAGCGCGAGTACGAGAGGATTGAGGAGACTTCTAATCAGCAAGTCGGATTCCCACGCGCTCCACCCAAGCAAAGAGTTGGAGATCTCTGGACGGAGATCACCAAAGACCTTGTTGTTCGAGAAGCTATTGAGGAGATGGGTTACGATTTCGAGGAGACGGAGTTCTTCTACTATATCATCCAATATCTACGTTATGTAAGTTTCGTACCCACAGTCCAGGCGACAAGTACTAATGCATTTGCAGGAGGATGTCCTCGAACTAGTCTCCCTTTCCGAGACCATACGCCGTGAACGCCAAGAACGCATCCGCGAAATCCAACGCGAGCGGGACCGTCTCGAGCATCGAGCCCGCGAGAGAGACGAGTGGGAGCGCAGAGAACGACGAAGAGAGCGCGACTCCGGGTTCTCAGATGAGCGAATCATCGAGCGCGAAATCATATATGACAATAGAGGACCACCACCGAGACGAGGTGGCTGGTAATTTCATATTGGTCAACATGACAGACACATACACCATGGCGTTACGAGACTGGACGGATCTTTCTCCGGGCACGAATGGATATCACAGGACATGAACATGGACACGACATAGCGGCACATCTTATGAAATCACGAGGAACGGACGAAAGCAGCATGATGGCGATGATTTTCTTGCTTGCATAGCGTGTGCAGCGTGATGAGCGTACACTTGGATTTCCACTTATCCCACTTGATTGACTTGTTCTCTTCTTTTATCTACTTAAGCTCTCTCTTTCTGCCTGGATACCAATACCTATCTCGAATTCCTGGCTTGTTCTTTCCATAAAACTCGGGTACCCAGGCCCAGATCTTATACGGCAGAATTTGTACGGTGGCTTGGTCTTTTCGTTTGGGCGTTCTGATGCGCATGGGAAGGGGATCGTGGTAGGAAGATTTTTTTGGAGAGGGCTGGTTTGGATGCGGTAAAGGGGAAGGGAATTAGGTTGCTTGGGCGGGATAGTCTGGTTCTGGTTGGTAGGCATAGCTCAGGGAACGGGAGGACAGGATGTAATGACTATAGATTTTCATATCTGCACTTACGAATGAATGACGAAAAGATCCAAACCTGTCAAAGTCTGGGCTATAAATGAATTCAGCTCCTCTCACTCTTGTCTTCCTTCTACCTGCTCGTTGCAGTGGTAGGAGGGATAGATATTAAAGGAAGGCAATCTGTCCGGTTTAGGGAAGTGCCGTCTGACAAAAGACTATCGAACTCAAACACAGTAGGGCTGGAGGACCGCGTCACGGCTCTCCCTGAATTCCGTCTTCTGATGATGGTCAACTGATTTGGAACGATTGCTGTTAGAAAATGGAGGAAATACACGCGTACGGCTTTGCCCCAGATCTATATTCTTGTGACTATCTTGATGCCTGGATATACATTGTCGTCGTCCCCTCGCTTGTTGTCATTTCCAAATGGACTTTTACTCCCACCATTCAGCAACCATGTACCTGCTCGAGGCAACATCCCGTCAACTAGCATTACCTCAATATTCCTGTCCCCTGCTGCAAAAATTCCATCTTCTCCACGAGTCGAACCTCATGTCTATCAGAAACGTTCCTCTTGGAATTGTCTCTTCGTGCAGTAGATTCCGTGTGTCTGCGTGATGAGCATGGAATGCCTCTGCGATTCGATTTTATACATATTTCTCCAGAGGTCAACAAGCTCAATGGCACCAATGTTTGACTTCTAAAACGGTTATACGGCGGTAGTCTCCGCTTCAGAACGAAAGATGAGAGAGCGGGGCCGGCGGTATGAATCCACCGCTGGCCGAAGTGCGGCTACTTGACCCTTAGAGAATGACTTGTACCGTGCTTTTGTAGACCTTACGAGACCCTTTGCCGTCGTATTAATTGCTCCTGCTAGATTCACTTCTATTCCCATGATTTTACGTGAGTGAAGTGTGCTTGGAATGAAAAAGTTGACGATACCCACATTTTTCAACAAGATGGCAAGCCACATGCAGAGACGTCTAAAGTGAACAAATTTGCATTTCAATGCCAAGTTGCAGAATGTTGAAAACGGCCTATCTTGTATGAAAGTAAATGGACTTCGGCCTAAAACACGACAACAGCTATCGAGCAAGACATGGACAGATCTAAATATGGATCTTCTTGAGAGAGTGCTTTACCCCCGGGCTTTGGTAGTCTGCTAACCTCAATTTCATACATCGAATTGTTCCATAATGAGAAAGCAGAGCCGAGCTTGGCTATGTACACATGTTCAGCGAAATTCCAATTTCAAAAGACTGTGCTGTGGTTGTTGCCAAATTCATGTTTGCTATCGTCAAACAGGAACGAGTCTGCACAGTATAGATCAGTTGCTAGCAGGCTCACTCATGGTGTTCCTACACGACTTCCTTCCTATCTGATTCTTTGCGGCAAACAACTGGGCCTCATCTAGTACGTTCGCCTTTTTCCTTGTCCGTGTACTTGCCGGAGATCTAGGTAGATGGTTTCTGCACGTGGGAACGCGAATGTGAGTCTGGTGAGGGCTTACAACACTCCGTGTATGAATTTATTGGCAATGGCTTTCTCTCGCTGCTGAGTCTCTGTAGCCACGAGCTTTTTCTCAAAGGGTATGCCAAAAGAAGCACTATACTGCTCGGACAGCTGCTGATGTAAAGGGAGATTCCAATCGTGTGCGATGCGAGACGTGAATGTCACTACAAAATCCCGACAGCTTCGGCAAGATTGATATCCCCTAGTCACACCCACACAAGATTCGGACAAGCTTCTTTAACATTTCCAAAGAATGCTGGGAGTATACGCAGGTATATCTGGTCAGCATGTTGCAATAATTCGTACAGTGGAATCACTTGGAATCGCAAAATGCACAGTGTGCGTCATCGATCAAGCGGCACATTCCAGACTCAGCTCGGAACAAGGAAAGCTAAATAGACAGACATGTATACCGTCAACGCCACGTGTAGGGTCAATTACCAATTCAAATTTGATGTCGTTCGGCATTGTGGGGGCGGGGTTGTGGGAAATGTAAGTGCCGAGCCTCAATCAGGAGTAGGGCAAGGAAAGACCCGCTGTCATCGCAAGTTTGGAAACATGCTTACCATCGTGAAGGGCTAGTATAACTTACTTTTCAGTAACGAACTCTCTCGAGATTAGTAGATGGCTGAGTGTGCTGGCAGTGCAAGTGGGCTCCGCCAGGCAACGAGCCGACCACGGCGTCCGGATTTTGAAGTTATGTTGCATTGTTAAAAACTTTGACACACAAAGTTTCTCTTCTTGCTGGTGAAAGTTTAAATCATGAACTCGTTCCTCAGTTTACGCTAAAATGTAATGGGTCGCCAAACCACTGCGCACAGCTTGGTAAGAACCACAACTGCCGATTATGTTCTGGAACCTTGAAGTGGGATGCATCGTTACTTCAATCAATCGACAAACTTAATCTTTAAGCTTAACTAGGACATCGTTGCCGAGTTCAACCGTAGCGAAGAACTCCGGACTCAGCATCGACCGAACCTCCCGGGCGGAACTTCGGAGATCAGCTCACCAGTAGAGAATAGAATGAGAGTACAGTCTGCCAAAGACTCTTCTTTGAGATCTTTGAGATTATAAATAAAACATGTATGGGTCCGTCTACCTTGCATATAAAAGTCCCAAGCATCTTCAGGTACCAAGTCTCGCTTAAAGGTGCAGATCACAATCGGTCACAACGTTTCGTCTGTGCGAAGCGCTGTACTACTGCAAGGACAGGCACTTCTCGTCCCAAAACCCCAGTACTTAATCGGGAATGGACCTCGGCACATTGAGGGATATCACAACTCTGGAAGAGCTTTCGAATGTGTCTCGATAAGAGCCCGGCGACTTTTGATGATGGGCTATTATTAGACAGCCCAGGAACTTGGCAAATATCTTGGCTCCTTCACTCCTGCCTTATGTAGACTCTGGTGTTGGTGTATTTTCTGTTGATCGGAAGATTCTGCAACAGGCTTCCAACTTCGCATGCCAAGCAGCTACTGATGTGCTACGCGTTCTCAGAGGCGTTCAATGAAAGGTCGTCCTCGAAAAAAGCTGGAAATCCCCCTTGCAGCAAGCGAAGTCAAATGCGTCTAAGCTCATTGGCTCGCTTGGTTTGTTGCGATTCTTCAGGGTCAAGGTTACATGCATTTCCGTCAGAGCCTCCACTTAATTTCCCTGTCAACCTGTTGTGTTTGTTTGAGTTCGGAGTTTGGTATGGATGTGATTCCTCTCGTGCTTGTAGAATTGTAACATCCCCGCGCACCAGATCCACATCTCGTCCGATCTTCATGGACCACGGTGGAGGAAAGGATATCGTACGACTCTCGCTGCACGTCACTGCATACCATCACCCCTTTTGAACTAATCTCACCTTATGGGGGCAGGCCTGTCACTCGGAGAAGCCTGTCAATCATGGTGGAGGATCTTCTTGATCTTCTAATCTCACCTAAGGTTTTACGCTTGGCTGGCATTCCTATTTGTCCGTTGCGCCGGTGAATGAGTATAAAGTCTGCGTGGGTAACGGCAAAAGACGCATCTGATCGTCAGAGCCAGCATAAAAGGCATGGTACGAGTTCAGAGTCGTACATACAACCGTCTCTAGTCACATTGCTTCCATATTCCACTATGTGGTCCTCGTTGATTCTACTTCTGCCCTTGGTGTCGGCCCAAGGATGTCCAATGGCTGGAATGGACAAGCGAGATCTTCTTGGTCAGCGAGCTGATCCCTCGTCTCTCGATACTCTCAGCAGTTCATTCGGCAAGTGTTCACGCATCAGCGATGCCGCAGGTGGCGGTTCGCGTACGCGCGATATGTTTCCATGTCAGCTAAAGCTTGATGTCCTTCGTCAATTCTCACCAGAGCAGAATCCGCTAGGGAAAAACTTCGACTATGCAGCCGCATTTGCAAAGCTGGATTGTAAGTTACCCCGCCCCCCCTCTCTCTCTCTCTCTCTCGGGGCATTTGGTCTCTCAGTCACTCTCTATCAAGATATTATGAGGGAAAACGCCTGACAGAACGTAGACAATGCGCTCAAAGCTGATCTTAAGGCACTGATGACGGATTCTCAGCCATGGTGGCCAGCTGACTTTGGCCATTACGGCCCGTTCTTCATTCGAATGGCATGGCATAGTGCAGGCACATACCGCTCTCACGATGGACGTGGGGGAGGCGGGATGGTATGTATAGGACTTTTTCACTCAATCTCAAAACAGATTGAATGCCTCTCGACATTACTTGTACTAATGTTTGACTTCGTACAGGGACAACAGCGCTTCGCTCCACTAAACAGTTGGCCGGACAATGCCAATCTTGACAAAGCACGACGATTGTTGTTACCTATCAAACAAAAATACGGCAGATTAATCTCATGGGCTGATCTGATACTGCTTACTGGAAACGTCGCATTGGAAGATATGGGATTCCCAGTTCTAGGATTCGCCGGAGGTCGTCCAGACACTTGGCAAGCAGATGAGAGTGTCTTTTGGGGCGCTGAAACTACTTATGTACCGCAAGGTAACGACATTCGGTATAATGGAAGTACTGACTTTGCTGCGAGGGCAAGCCGTCTGCAAGAGCCCCTTGCAGCTTCTCATCATGGACTTATCTACGTCAACCCAGAGGGTCCAAATGCCAGTGGTGATATATTGGGGTCAGCTCTAGATATTCGAGCCACATTTGGTCGAATGGGCATGAATGACTCCGAGACCGTGGCGCTGATTGCTGGTGGTCATGCATTCGGCAAAACTCATGGTGCATCAAGCGGAGGTATGCATCTAGTCCTATTTCCCCTTTGCTTCTCTCATGACTCCGCACGATACTCATGTATTCACTATGTACTTCCTTACATCTGCTAATGTTGTGCAATCGTAGCTCTTGGACCTGCACCCGCCGCCGCCGATATGGCTCAGCAAGACTTGGGCTGGGCAAGCACTTCTGGTACTGGAGCTGGCCCCGATGCTATTACCAGCGGCCTGGAGGTTATCGTAAGTTTGAGTCTTTCCTCTTCACTTTTAATTTGGAAGCTCCGGACGTTGCTTTTCGTCCAAGTGCTCGTTTCGTGACTCGCGTTTCAACACTCGAGAATACTATAATGTTCCAAATGGCGGTGCTAACAATTATGAAGTGGTCCAAAACTCCCATCAAGTGGGGCAATAGTAAGCATCACATCTCCCGTAAAATTGTTCTCAACATCTGTTAACACTTTTTCAAGGTTTCTTACACAGTCTGTTCGGAAACACATGGTCCGAAACGAAAAGTCCAGCAGGAGCGCACCAGTTCGAGGCATTGAACGGCACAGTTGACTACCCGAACCCGTTCGGTACGGGCTTCAGGCGAGCAACAATGTTGGTCAGCGATCTTGCGTTACGCGATGATCCTATTTACGGTCCAATTGCCAAATCCTGGGTCGAAGACTTTCAGGGCTTCACAAATGCATTTGCTGCAGCTTGGTGTAAGTTCCGTTGAATGTCCAACCAATTGCTGCGATTTCGGTGTTTGGGTTCCGTTCAATTTATCAACTTTACTAACGCTTTGGAAACAGTCAAGCTCACTCACAGGGACATGGGACCACTCAGTCGTTACCTAGGTCCGGAAATCCCAAAGCAGAGATTTAGCTGGCAAGATCCCCTCCCATCGGTGAACTACACCTCCATCACAGCTGAGGATCAGGTCCAATTGAAGACTCAGATATTGGCCGCCTCTGGTATCACTGTATCGAACCTGGTTTCTGTGGCTTGGGGATCTGCCTCAACCTTCCGCAGTGGTGACAAGCGTGGAGGTGCTAACGGTGCACGTATTGCCTTGGAACCCCAGATCTCGTGGCCAGTCAACAACCCTGAGCAACTCCAAGTTGTTTTGTCTGCTGTGAGTTTGCTCAAATTCTGTGATAAAAACATGGACTAACGATCAACGCAGTTGAACACCATCAAATCCGACTTCAACTCTCGCAACAGCGGAAAGCAAGTCTCGTTAGCCGATCTAATCGTTCTCGGCGGTAACGCAGCAATCGAAAAAGCAGCAACAGATGCTGGTGCATCTGTCACTGTCTCTTTCACACCAGGCCGAGTTGATGCGACTCAAGCCGATACCGATATTGAGAACTTCGAGATCCTTCGTCCTCAGGGTGATGGATTCCGCAACTTCCGAAACAGCTCAGGCTGGTCGATTGCTCGTACGGAAGAACTCCTCGTCGACAAAGCCCAGCAACTCACTTTGACTGCTCCTGAAATGACAGTGCTCGTGGGAGGTTTACGTGCTCTCAATGCGAACTATGATGGTTCTTCCAATGGTATCCTGACGAAAAAGCCAGGTGCGCTTACGAATGATTTCTTCGTCAACTTGCTTGACATGAACACTATTTGGACTGCTGATTCCACTGGCGAGCTTTTCATTGGTAAAGATCGTGCGACGGGTGAGGAGAAGTGGAAGGCCACTCGTGCCGATTTGGTCTTTGGCTCGCACGCAGAGTTGAGGGCCATCGCCGAAGTTTATTCCGAGGCTGGAGGAGCAGAACAGCTGGTGGAGGATTTTGCTGCCGCTTGGACGAAGGTAATGGAATTGGACAGATTCGACATCAAGAAGTAGTTCTTGAAAATAGCGAGTATATCAGAAGTGGCTTCGGATGATGGATTGAGGATATTCTACTCTATATTTCTTGTTTATATTTTGAATTCAGAACGAATTGGAAGATCGAGACTTCTTGCTAGAAAGAGATGCATCATCGCTGATTTTCATGGTTCTCATTGCGATTCTCTATGAAATTATTGTATCTTAGAATATCTTCCATCCTCTTCGTCACGAACAAATTCATGACATCGGCCTCGTCTTTCGTGCTCTCTCACAGATTGCGCTCAGATTTTCAAAAAATGGAGAAATAACTACCACGGCTTCTTCCTTCTTCCAATCTTGAGCGGACTGCTGGGTTTCGCCCCTAGAGTTTGAATTTAGTAGCTTACTACCTGTCCTCGTAGCTTAGGTCACGTTAATCATGCAAAGATGCTATCCGATGGGCATCAATCATAATCTGTTCTTAGACGCCCCCTGGATACCTCGCAAACAATCGTCTGTCAGCGATATCCACTTCCTCCTCGTGACGCCCTCTAGTATCATTGGTTCCTACCACCCTATGCTCATGTCCCTTCTCCTCCTGTGTCTGCAACGGACTCAGCCCCTCCTCCTGCAAAACCACCGAATTGACCCTCGTCGAACCACCTGTAATTCCATTCCGTCTCTTCGACCACCAGCTCCATCTCCTACCCATGACACCCACCTCAGACTCTGGAACTAGCTTGATCAGCCTGCCATTTTGTCGGATATAGAGATTGCGGTCTTCAAGCCGGTAAAGCTGTCCGTTGGCGGTGTTGTTGGGTCTGCGCCGTTTGAAACGGGACTCGAGAGCGGCGAAAAGGGTGAAGATTAGGATGATAGAAATTAAGGTGAGGAAGACGGAGAAGAATATTGCTCGGCGCTTGCTGTACTTGTAGTACTCCCGTTGGAGGAGAAATCTGGTTTATCGTGAGTCTTGGACGGGCGATGAGAGTTTATAGTGAGAAACATACTCCTCCCTGGTATAAATTTGTTGCTCCATTCTCGTGACCGTAATTGTGACTATAGGACGTTATTGAATGTGAGGAGGTGCTATTGATCATGCTGTTATACATTTTGTTGACATGGGTAGGGTGAAGTGATGTCAGTATCAATCTATACCCCGAAGGCCTAGAACGAATGGATACTGAGGTCTACGTGTGCCAATATAAACTTCTCCATTATTTTGTACTACCATGGTTGACCGAAATAACCGGAACTCCCCAAAGAATACTAGTCAAGTGATGGCTTGAGGTTCGCTTTGGTGCTAGAGGGGGTTAAGCGAATAACAACAAACCAACGTACTGGACTCTGTGTTCATTCTAGTCTAACATCTGCCGGTAAAGATAAGGGCGATAACTGTTTACTCTATGATAATTCTAGAGATATGCAATGGGGTCTTGGCTTTTATAAGCCCAGAGAAGTTGTTTTGCACATTTCCACATGAGCTAGAATCCGGCTCACTGAAGTCGACCAAGTGGGGCAACCAACACTACTACTAGCTACGTCAGGAATTACTTATCAGTTGGTTGCGCGATTCTTTAGTACTGTTTGACCTGCAAGATACACTGTATCGGTTGTCTAATGATAACTTCAAAAGAACTGTTCGCTTCCTTCCGAATAGAAGCCGACATTCAGGAACCGGTTAGTCCGACTCTCCCCTAAGCAAACTACCAGCTCCTGAACTTCTTACCGGAACATCGTTACCAGAAAATAACAGCCCCAGACTGTACACTCTTTCCAAATTAAACCCCTATTCATCATGACCGGCGTCGTCAGTTTCGCGGCAGCCTCTCTATATTCGTTTTCGTCTCCCTCTGCATCCGCTGTGTCCGCTCCCGCAACAATTCCACCGAAGAAGATCCGAGCCCGTTGAGAGAACCTGCTGAAATTGATGAGCTGGGTTACAACAGAGCTTGATGATGAGAGTGTCGAGGAGGGGAATGTCACTGAGGCTTACGCGGAGTTGAGAAGGTTTTGGCAGAGTGAGCACAGCTGGTTGTTTAGCATTACGGGTATTGATGTTGAGGAGAAAGGATTGATTGAGCAGAGACCAATTGAAAAGATGACCAGTAAGACGAGGAGTCCCGAGGTAGTGCAGGAAAGTGCTGGGGAGGTGGGCATGGAAGATTATAGGACTTATGAGGAGAGGAATGGGTTGAGTGTAGACGCAGTTTACAGTCAATCTGACCGAGGCCATGGCAGCTAGAAAATGCTGTCTTCAAGAATTCGAAGGATTTTCTCGATTGATCGTAATAAATCTCGGTCTCAAACTCACTGTCGAAGATTATATGTGAGATCAACAAGCCCGTGGGATTGGAATGAAAGAAGAAGATCTAATAATACGGGGAATCAAAAGTTCGATAGGACTCCCCCACCCCCGACCAAAACGCCGCATTCACCAAAACCAGGACCAAAAGAACAAAAGACCGATCGGACAAGTATCCTACACTCAATCGCCCTCTAGCATCCTACACTTTCCTCCCCTGCTTCTCAGCGTCCTCTTCACCCTTAACCAACTCCCCAAACCACCCCTTCACCTTATCGAGCCTCGACTTGAACCATTCCCAGAAATTCTTCTCCTCTTCTGTCATCTCACTTTCATCTGGCACCACAGGCCGGGTCGGCTCGGGCTCGGGCGGATCCACGCCGACGAGTGCAGGTGAGAGCTCTTCGGGGTCTGCGGCTGAAGATGCTTCGATCGGTGAGATGGAAATCACTGCATCGGGGGCGGGTTCGGGGACAGAGGAGGGAGATGATAGGTCTGTGGAGGCGGATGCAGGGGTGGGGTTGGAAGTCGCTGAGATGGGAGTTACGACTTCTGACGCTGGACTGGCAGCCTCGCTGGGCGATGTTTCTGGATCGCTAGGCTCTTCCAAAGCTGTATCAGGAGTATGAACTCCGACGACATTGAATGGAAGGCGAATAGTCCCGTTGTTTGGTTTCGGGACAATGTTCAGTGAGTCGCAAATGATGTTGTAGACTTCAATGTTTTCTGCAGACTGTTAACTTCACTCTCAAGCACCACACCAGAAACAACTTACGAAATGGCTCAACACGGCTATTTGGCGCATGAGGGAAAGCGGGTCCTCTAGCAATGAAGACCGCTCTCATCAAAGGGTGCTCATGATCATATCCGTGTAATCCTCGTGGACTATAAGTAAGCCCATTTTTCAGCCCGTCTGCGACGTTGAACTCTTCTTTGGTCACAATCGCCCAGCCGGTTTTGGGCACAATCCAGAGGGGCGCAATACGCTCGTTCTTCGAGAAGTGATACCTCTCCGGCATGGTTTTGTCTCGGAGATAGACCTCGAAGCCGGGATTGGTGGCCGATTTCTTGAGGAGTGTATCGTAGAGAGGATGGAGATCAGCGGGGTTCTTCGGACGGAGGCCATACAATGGCCATCCATCCGTGTGCTCGATTAGGCTGGTATCAATGAGATCCTCCAACTGGATGAGACGGGATACATCAGTAGTAGCCATGCCATGATCTGAGACGACTACCACATTGACAATATCCGTCAAATTTCTCGCTTCCAACCCCTTGAACAGATGGTCCAGCATGGTATCGACGTCGTTGATAGTCACCCGGATCTCGGTGCTGTTAGGTCCATATCGATGGCCATCCGAGTCGACGTTAGGGACGTAAGCAGCAATGAGCTGAGGTCTCATGCTCACGACTTCGGCCAATTGGTTCTCTAAGCCAGGCTTGTCCAATAGCTCCAGAATCCTGCTAACTTTGTTGTTTAGCGGCTCCTGTCCATCATACTTGTCTAGGAACGCAGGCTCAACCTCCATAATATGCGCCTCACTTCCAGGCCACATGTGGATGGCAGTCCTAATCCCCTGGTTCTCAGCAGTCACCCATAGAGGCTCACCACCCCACCACTTGGGCTGCATAGCATTTGGATTCGTATAAAAGAACTCCTCCTTCAAATCGGCATCCCAGAATGTATTCCCAACAACACCATGCGATTCCGGGTAGAGACCAGTAACCAGAGTATAGTGATTCGGGAAAGTGACCGAAGGAAAGCTGGGGTTCATATATATCGGCGAGACGCCCTCCTCGACAAAAGCATTGAGCCTTGGTGTAATCCCCCGCTTCAAGAAGTCCGCCCTGAAACCATCCAGACTGATCAAAACCGTCGTAGGCGCAAACAACGCCGAGCCATTACTGAGCATCGCCTGCACCGGTATAGCACTTTTCCGATGTAGCGAGAGCTTCCACGCCCCCAGAACCAATATTGAGAAGCCGACCGCAATGAGCAAGTGGATGAAGCACCACCTCCGCCAGCTCCTCCTCCTTTTCGCTTTATCGTCATGTAGCCCTCGTAGTCCACGTCGATCGATCTCATCGCTTCCCTCAGTCTCGCTACTGGCGCCCGTTATACTGCCTTCCTTCAACCCGCCCTCCTCCATCTCATACATCAGCTGTCCATCTTCTCCCCTCTCCGCCTCTCCCAATAACCTCCTCTTCTTCTCCCTCCTCCTCTCTCTTCTCCTCTGCCTCTTCACCTGTTTCTCCTCACTCCCAAGCTCCCGCATCTCTTTTGCTCCTCCAGATCCCGATCCCGACTGTCCTTCCACCATCGGCAATTCCGCGTAACTCTTCGAAAACAGTCCCAACCCCTTCAACGGATTCCGCATCGCCGCAAGCGCACTCCCTCGTCTCCCCCGCCGTCTACTATCCTCAAGCAACTTATCGCGCTCTTCTTCCTCTAGTAGGACATTCCTGTCGTGCGCGCGGATATCGGCGGATGTGCGCGCGCCGAGGAGGACCTCATCGTCTTCGCTGTCGGTTTCTTGGTCGCTGCGTTCGCTGTGGAGGCTGGATGCGTCGTCGTCGTAGTGTGAGGGGGAGAGGAGGGAGGCATCTCGCCCTGATGACGAGGCGGGTGGCGCCATGCTGACAGTGTAACTATCGGGATGTGCAAAGTCGCTTCATTGGAGACTTATTGGGTTCGTGATGGAGTGTTGGAGTCTGGGGGGAGTGAGGTTGTGGCAGAAAGGTTGATCCCCTACTTCGCTAAGATTCAGCCAGATTGGATGTCTTGGCTCAGCCTTGCTGACAGGGCTGGCGTCCCTTGAAGCAACAACTGGCTATTTTAAGGAAACTTTACATTAAGATAAGAGTCGCCTAGATCTAGGTATGATTCGGTCTGGTGCAACTCTTTGCTTCGGATCTTTCTCGAAATTCTTTGCGGAATGAGATCCGAAGTGTAGGCTGGTATTTACATTTCTCCACGACTTCAACACTGGTAATGCCGGGACATAAAGAGCTGAACCAGGTACCTATCGACAATAGTTCAGGGGTACCAATCATAGTACATCTACATAAGGAGTTCTTTGTTTACAATGAAAATCACAATGTAGGACTTTTCACTCGATGAGTGCTCAAATCGAATGAACAAAGAGACCAAAACCAATAGCGACCCTTCTGAACCCCAGAGTCAGCCTACTTTAAGTATACACGCGAAGCACAAATTCCCTATCTAAGATGTAGCCCTGTACGATCTCCTTTGATCTAAACAGCTTCAAACGTAAATTTGGAGTACGAGCAATCTGCAAATGATGAATATCATTTCCCCGCCCCAACATCATCGAGTCTCAGGTAACAAAAATACCTCACTCATCACCCATAGACTGCGCCTTCCCCCTTCCTCTAGAATTAAGTGAGCGTACCTCATCCTCATTCCATCCAATATAGTACAAGCTGCGCGTGGGAATCGGTGATGCTGACGAAGTATCTATCGCTGATCGCATTGGAAATGGAAATGTCTTGGCATTTTGAGGGATATATCTGTATGCAATGATGGGAGGGATTGGAAGGGAGGCAGTGCTGCCAATTGAGAGGGGTGCAAGTACGAAAATGCCGCATGTGGGGAAGAAGGGGTGAGGATCAGGAGTATGGAAATGATGATAAGAGCCGAAGATTTAATAATTGAGAGTATCTGCTTTCTTCCTTGCCGATTACCATCGTTCCAGTTCATCGAAATAAAAGTTGAAGATCAAGTACCTGCCGGCACCGAGGGCCACGTCGAGATTGATTAACTCTTGAGAGTCAAGTAAAGACAATAAGCACCGAGAAACAGCAGAACAACATGGAGCCATTTACCTGCGTCATTTTAGGAGTCAGTTTAGTCGTCGGTCTGACGATTCTACCATTCCTCTGAACGCAGTCGAATCGAAAAAATGGTATCATTTCAAATCCTCTTATACATCTCGGCCACATCTGGCCCACCCACGAAGCAAATCCGAAGGTACAAAACCATTCCTGTCGTCTTCTGAGCCAATCAAATTTACAACATGAGCAACCGACAATTGGTACGTAGAGACAAGGGATCAAGGCACAATCACTTGATCTCTGTAGTGGGCAACGTCTCCGCCGTCAGTTCTGCCTTCTTGCTAGGATAGCTGTGCGTTTCGCTGTCTGAGCTCCCTTCGACGCCTTCGACGACGCCTTCTTCGCGGCCGAGCATGTGGTGCTGTGGATATTAGTTCAAGTACTCGGCAGAGAGCCAGGATTAGAAACATACCTCGACGTTGATCTTCGGTCCCTTGAACCATTTATGTGCTGAGATGAACCACCAAATGGTCACCAAGATCATACTGGAAGAAGTCAGTCACTGTTCTCTCGTGTCGGCATTTAACGAGGAGAAAAGGGAAAAGAAAAGGGGAAAACTCACGGTCCACCGTAAACAACAACCGTCCAGTTCATCAATTCAGCTGTCAGATTATTCCCCCTCACACTCGGGAAACACAGAATCGGCATCATCACCAAGATGAACGCACACGCACAACATCCGATCGGCTTGCTGAACTTCCCCAAATGCCATGGTCCACGTCTGAAACGATTCCCAACGAAGAACACCCGAATGAAGATGGGGATCGTGAAAGCTACCATCGCTGCGATAGCTCCAACGGAGAAGATAGCACCGATCGCTACTTCGCCGCCAAAGATGAGGAGAAGGAGCAAGATGCCGATGAAAGTGTTGAACCAGACTGCATTGACGGGTGTATAAGTGTGCTTGTTGACTTGTTTGATAACATTTGAGAAGGGAAAGCAGTCGTCACGCGCATAAGCGAAAGTGACTCTCGACGCCGCGACCATGCAGCCTTGACCCATGAAGAAGCCGCAAACGATAGTGATAGCCAGGATAGCGAGAGCGGTGTTTCGCGGCATGACCTCGATGAGGTAGGATGCCCATGGTTGACCGAGATCAGATTCCAGGACCTCGGTGATATCGACGACTGTGTATGCTACAACGAGTTGGAGAGCCCAGCCAGCGAGGCCGCCGACTCCGGAAGTCATGACGATGGCGCGGGGAGCGGCGATGTTGGCGTTGCTGCATTCTTCTGAGAGATGGAACGGCGCATCGTAGCCGGACATGGTCCAGATGATGGCGATGAAGGACATGAGAACTGCGACTCCGTCTGGCCAGTCTGTTCCGTTTTGGACGGACCAGACTTGCTTGGATGGGAAGAATTTGGGGTTAGTGTCTGATCCTGTGACTGAGGCCGGGATGAGGATGATCACGATGAATAGACAGATCATGTTCATCGTTGAGCCGTAGGCGTTGAATCGTGCGATCCAAAGGGTCGGCATGCTGGAGATACAGGCGTGGATTATCATTACGAAGACTGTGAGGAGGAAGACCTGCCAGTCTGTTGGAATATAGGAGGGATGCGTGATGGACGCCGAGGCGAGGATCATAGCTGAGAGGGCATAGTCGACCGAAGGCGCTCCAGTTACTTGCACGATCCAATTCGACCATCCTGTAATCCAAGCAGCAAATGGACCATATCCTGGAGGAGCCAGTACTGCTGCTGCGTAGTAAAGTCCTCCGCTGGTCGGCATGCTCGAGCACAGCTCAGCCATTCCCATGGCTACGCATTGGATGAAGAACCAACTGATCAACCAACCCCACACCATGCCTCCAGTGCCCGCATATCCCATGCCATAGTAGAGCGTACTTGCGAAACTTGGCAGAAGACCCAGCACCGCAAACGATACGCAGAAGGTCGTCCACAGCGAGAACTCTCTCTTGAATTCCTGCTTGTAACCGAGTGCTACCAGCGCCGCCTCGTCTGCGCTGAGCCCTTCGAAATTCGGAGAGTCGCCATCGGGAAGGACGGTCGTGACAGAGGGTTTGCGGGGGTCGGCTTCAGGATGGCTTTTGCCGCTGTGGCTGCTCTTGATGGGCTTGAGTGATGCCATCTCGTCAGGTCTGGTGCCGGCTATATGGTGACGCAGTGCAGGACGGAACAGTGGATGGGTTTCCTGACGACAGTTCGGCTCAGAGAGCAGGCGTAGACCGAAGAGGCTGTTTACTTATATATCAGAAAACAATGCGACGTCTAGCCATAGCTTTATCTTGCCCGCATCGAATCGCTCCACTTGTGAGCATGCAGCAAGGTTGCAGAGCTCCAGGGTTCAGACGGCAGCTATCTCCCCTCTGGCACCCTTGGCTTGATTTGGCATGTGTAGCCTGAGCCGAGCTTGTGTATCTTCGCCAAAGCTTACGACGGACCATACAGATGTCGATCCTTGGGCCTCTTCGTAACTCTTCGCACTCCTACTGCTTCAAGTTGGATCTTCGATGTCCTCCTGCATCAAGAAAATATATCTTTCGCCTCGCCCTCACCTGTCTAGGAAGTTTCTGTCTGTCCCATGCTTGTTCTGCTGGGACTTCTCTTCCTTTCACCCATCCCTTGCCCGATACCATGAACAGACACGACTCACACGAGAGAGATGCGACGCCGGACCGGCATGGACAGTCTGGTAGACATGAGATGGAACCATTCCGATGCCTGTTGCTTCATCGTCGGTCGTCGGCTTCGTTTGCACTTTGATGGGTCTGACCCAGTCGCTTGTTGCTTATCTCTCATCGCGAACGCCCGTTTTGGCCAATTCAACCAATGAGACACATCAATTCCCAAACACCCTGTCACGTCTGCCATCCTTATCGCGAGGATGACAGGGATTGTTATGTCCAAATCATATCAGCGAGTCTCAAGCTTGAGTCTGACTTTCAGAAATACGCCGAGGTCCATCTCTTTATTAGGCCCATCTATTTTGATCTTTGATCATTTGGACATTCTCCGAGATGCTGTTTTGACGCATCTCTTTTGAACCTTCCTCGTCCCCTTCGACTTGGAGAATTCGAGATGGGTTAACCCCTCTCCAAGCTTCAACATCCGATCCTCCACCGGGCACTAGCCTGACACTTATCAACTGGCGAAATGTGGGGAAGAAAATGTTACGTAAAACCTGCATGTCGAACCTCGAAAGACCAGACGTCAGCCTGCAGTTCGGATTGGAACCCACGCCGATGCAGTGGGCTGCGTGCTGAATCTGGGCATTGGATTGACCAGGCTGAGGTGGATTCTAGGCGTACATTTTAAGGGATGTGTGGACGGAGCAGAGAAATGAATGCTTGAGAGGCCGCATCAATAGCCGAATGCACGTGAGAACAAGCTGCTTTGGGAAGGTCCATCCTGAGCCGGATTCCTTCAGGTTGTCGTTTTCAAGGTTTGATCCTCTGCGTATCTTCTTATCAACACAAAGATTTCGCTTCTGCCTTTCCTCCTATCTTTACTTTTCGGCAAAAACGGCATCGAGCTTGACTGCTCTTCGGCGCGATAAAATTTCCAGAGGGGGGAGTCCAACCGAAATCTGATCTTCGACTTGTTCACTGGGCGTAAGCAGGAAAATACAACAACATAACGATAAGATGACCTTTCGACACCATCAGATCCTCATGTCTCTGAAGCTTTTCCGATCTCCAACTAAGTATATGCTGACCCGGGAGCGTGAGGTAAAAGATCGAAACCATGGTCAACGAGACGCCGTTCATGTTTTCCACGAAATTGTCCTGGAGATCTTCCGTAGATCGAAAGGTTGCTACTGCTTGAGTACTACTGTCCCTCTGATATCGAGTAAAACCTGGAACTCAGCCTGCTTCGCATCCATGGAGTGGAACAATTTCTTTGAAGTAATATTTTTGTCCCACTGCATCTTGGAAATTATTCTCGTGGTGTTGCAGAAACTAGACTGGCTTGCATCTGGATAGCAGTCTGTCAATTTCCAAAAATACCCAATGGTGGGCGAGCACTGCATTATTTCAAGCAAGATGCTGAAGCTTCAGCAACTGAAAGCATCCATTTCTACTCCAGTCCAGAATAAATGTTGTACCGGAGTCTCAAGGGGGACCGGGAGCCCTGGATTGAGTTTCCCCCTCGCCTCTTTCCCCACACGTGCAAGCGTTCGAGAAGACACACCAGTCCTCGTCCGAACCTTTGGCAGTGCAGGCCTTTGAGTTCGATTCTCGCATGTTTGTGTGTAAGAATGTTCGCGTGTTGAGACCAGAGGCAGAAGAAGCAGTGCTGAAAATAGACGTGACAGCAACGATGGCTGGGCATGGTCGTACTGCGTCTTCTTCGTTCCAGAGACTGTGGACCGCCGAAGCTGCCTTATCGAACGTAGCATTGGTAATCAACTCTGCTTGTCTAGTGAGGCTCATTTAAGAGCACAAATGGTGTGCATAACACAGCGGCAAAGCTCGTTCGGCACGGCACGGATCGCACGATCACCGGCACTTCATCCGGGGATTGACTTGGCAGGATCCACTTCACTTCTTCTCCCCCAGACAACACCCCTCGACTGTAGTTGTGAGACGACGACATCCATCCAGTAAAGTCCTCAATGTATATTTCTTTGCGTCCGCCAAGCGTGGGAAAGGGATTGAAATGAATCGTGGGCATTTATCCAGACCCTCTTGGCGTCCGGATGCAATTCCTGTGCGCGCATTCATAACTTTTGCATAACCTGTAGGTGGGCAGGTGAGGTGAAATTTTGCCTCGCTGTTAGCTTACGCCGAACAAAACAGTACAGTACAGGGCATTGTTTCTCCTCAAAACTCGTCGATCTTCAAGAAGCTGCGTGTGTCCGAGTCAGGTAGCAAGGGACAGATCATCTGGAGAGCTCGATTACCGCTGTGTATACGCAAGTACCGGAGCTTGCTAGCGGATACTTTGTGTTACCCCTCGCTCTTGGATGTTGTGCATGAGACTAGCGATGACGGACGAGTAGACTTGATGCTATTTGCTTGCATAGAGTTTGCATGACGAGCCGGGCCGTGCATCTCGGAAGCGTATCTTGCGGCATGATAATTGTGCAATGTGGATGTTGATCATCGTCGACGTGGATTTTTGCCTTGTTGTGAGAATGTAGCTGAGTATGCTTAGGGTGGAACATGAAATCCTATAAAGAAGGCTTCGCGCGGTCTCGAGCCATTTGGCATTGTCATCAAAGAATTGAAGCGTTTCCTGAACACCATGGATCTCTTTCTGCAGGTCTTCGTTGGGCCGTGGGCTGTTCTGTTGGTATTTCTGGTATGTTACGTTGTTTGCGTAAGACAGACCAGGCTAATGTGGCTCCAGCCAGCAGTTTATTTAGTACTGATGGCCTTCTATAATGTGTACTTCCACCCCCTGCGAAAGTTTCCCGGGCCATTTTGGTGGACGGCATCGCGAATTCCATGGGCATGGCATTCGTTCCACGGCACATTGACCGAGCGCCTTTGTGAACTTCAACGTGAGTACCGAGACGTTATTCGGGTTTGTCCCGATGAGCTTCACTTTTTCACCAGTCAAGCTGTAAGTCCCCTCATGCTCTGGCCTTGCTGCCCGGCAATCAGATCTGAGCTGACCTTCAAAAGTGGAATGGTAAGTCTGGGGCCTATCATGTATCTAGCGATGGCAGGCCATACTTACTGCAGCAGATATATATGGGCGCCAGGCACCAAATGGAAACGGAAATTTGAAGAAAACCTTAGGAAACAGAAGGCCTGAGGTCAACGGAACACCTAGCATCGTAAATATCCCACATTCACTTTCCATGTATTCGAGAACTGATGAGATGATAGATTTCGACAGTTAATGACCCAGATCACCGGCGAAGTAGGTATAATCACCACAGTGGTGGTTTGGCGAGTGGGAATGAGACGCCACATACTGACACTCGGACAGTGAGACGTCTGCTATCCCATGCATTCTCGGAAAAGGCTCTTACTGCCCAAACTCCGCTTATCAACTCATACGTCGACAAGCTCGTCAACAATCTCCGCCGCAAGTCAAATGAAAATGGTGGCTCTACGACCGTCGATATCGTGAAGTGGTACAACTACACCACTTTTGATATCTTAGGCGAGCTAGCCTTCGGCGAGCCGTTCAGATGCTTCGAGGACGACGCCATACATCCGTGGATCCGGATCTTGTTTGCATCCGTCAAGGACGGCTCGTTGGTCAAGATCGCGAATACTTTCCCCCAACCGATGCAGACCCTCTTGAAGAGGATGATACCCAAAAGTAACGCGGATGCTGCAAAGGAAGAATACATGTTCGCGACGAAAAAGGTAAAAGCCAGAATCCAAGCTGGCGAAGCAAAGAAGGTAGACTTCATGAGCTATATCCTGAAGCACAACGACGAGAGGGGTATGACCATGCCCGAGATCGAGAGCAATGCGGTAATTCTGATCTTGGCGGGTAGTGAGACAAGTATGGACTCCATGTTCCTGCTTCTCTGTGCAGGTGTTGACAATTGCGATAGCTGCGACGTTCCTCTCAGGCCTAACACATTGCCTCCTCATGAACCCCACTCACTACGCAAAACTTCGCGATATCATCCGTGTTACCTTCACCCATGAAGCTTCCATCACCCCACAGATGCTCAACCAGATCGAGTTCTTTACCGCATGTATCGAAGAGGCGTTCCGGATATACCCCCCGGTTCCACAGGGTGGCGTTCCTCGCATCACAGCGCCCGAGGGGTCATTTGGTCTGTTGCTGTTCTTGAGAACATATGCCGTATATTAACGTGGTGTAGTTGATGGACGATTCGTACCCGGCAACACAATTGTCATTGTTCCTCAGCTACCTACCTACATGTCGGACGCAAACTTCACAGATCCCAAGAAGTTTGCTCCAGAACGCTGGCTGAAAGGTGACGAATGTCCCGAAAGGTACCGAGGGGACAATCGAAAAGCCATGCAACCATTCAGCATCGGTCCCCGGAACTGTATCGGAACGAAGTAAGACTTTGATTATCTCCACCTTCTATCCTACCTTTCTGGATACAGTCGTAGATTCTGACGCACGTAGCCTTGCATACTTCGAAATTCGATTGATCTTTGCTCGCATGCTCTGGAACTTCGACTTCGAGCTCATGGAAGAGAGTCGCGATTGGACGGATCAAAAGGTGAGAAGCCTAGTGAGACCTGTCCTGACCAAGATCATGACTGATAGCACGGCAGATCTTTACACTATGGGAGAAGAAGAGTCTGAACATCAAGTTGACTCCCAGACAAGTATGAGACTCTTGAAACGGTGTTCCGCATATTTGATCCCGATGAAAGCGAGGCTGGGTGTGCCGCAATTTATGGAATGCTCACGCGTATATTTTTGGCCCGAGAGATGAGATAGTGGCTAGTAAACAATATCTTTCAAAATCGCTGTCTCTGACTTCTTTCATGAATGAATACCCAAGGCTTCGGAATTGTCCATATCTTGATGGAGATTCTTGCCGCAGTCGTAACGTTTTCAAACCCCTGAATCCGTGAAGAGACGTCAAGAATCAAGGACCCGCAGACATTCTGAGCCGCATTGAAAGCAAAGACCGGGGGAGCAACGCGCCTCTAGCGATCAGATTGGCCAAAGGTGATCAGTATCATGCCCGTGATCGAGTGATTTGTATAATTGAGCGAGATCGTTGACGGAAGGATCTATCGAGCTATCTTAGGGAGCGAGGTTGATGATTTGCCGAATAAGCGGGTTCTGGTGACCTGTCTTCAGCCACAGCTTCAACCTTAATTCAGCTCCAGTTTCATCAGCATAGTTTGATGCATCCTCATATTCAACAAAGCCTAGATTTTGTTCCAGGAAAGTCTTTCTCGATCTTGTAAGAGGGCCGCCGTCGAATGCCCAGCCCACCATGGCAGAAGTTCTCGCAGCAATCGGCATCGTAGCCTCCGTGGCTCAATTGGTAGATTATGGGTTCAAGCTTTCCCTCAAACTCTACACCTTCAGCAGCACAGTCTCTTCTGCCTCTGACTCCATCAAATCCCTTTCATCCGATGTCTCGCTCACCTCCACAGTCTTACAAGAGCTCTGCCTGATCATCAAGTCCGACGAAGAAAGTCACGTCGTGTCAGGTACTACGATCCATACGACAAGCGAGACTATCAAAGACTGCTTAGCTGTGTTTGAGCAGCTGGATGAGGCGCTTGATAAAAGTGTGAAGGGTATGGAGGAGAAAGGTGGTAAGAGAGTGATGGAGAAGTTGAAGTGGCCCATTCAAGCAGCCGAAGATGGACTTGCTGAGGGGTAATCTGGATAGGTTGAAGGCAAGTTTGACGTTGATGTTACAGGTCCTCAATTATGCTCGGGATGTTTCGAGTCGGTGAGTAGTATTGTATCATTCTGACTGGTATCTAATCTCAGTTCCGATGACCGACTTTCTTTCAAGCTCCAAATCATGTCTCCTTCCCTTTTTTTCTCTTCTTTTGCGATGGTCCTCGACTGGTCTGATGCTTGGCCCAGAAAAGCTGAGCAATCTTCTCTGGTGTATCAAAAGCATCTTATCGAAAGCCTCGCTCGCTCTGAGCGAGACATGAAGCGCAATTTTATCAACATGCAACGAGCACTGGAGTATGAGGCCCTTGATCGCGAGTTCTATTCTACGATGAATAAATCTGTCCATATCTCTACGTCGAGGGATATTCTCACAAGTTGCCACTTCACGGCAAACCATACGTCAGTGAATCGATCGCTACCTACGGATGTAGAGCCCAAGTCCCTTTCGATCGAACCATTGATCCACCTCCAGTAAAACGTCAGGCTCTGATTGGAGAGCTTCTCCTCTGTTTTCAGCTCTTGAACGATATTCTAGGATACCATTAGGCTGTTTCTAAGCTCAGTGATAATGCTGCTTTGGGATACGATGACCTCCGCGGAGCACTGGCCAGAATTCAAGATCAGGAGTTCAGGAGGTTGGAAGCTCAGCATATGGAGGCACCAATCTATGTGAGAGCCGAAGCTGTCAAGAATCTGCAGACCAGGCTGAGGGAGCTGGCCAGAGGGGGTTTCTATCGAAGAGGGAAACTGCTTCGAAGGAAGATCTAGGAACAGGTCCTGGCAGGTTCATGGAATCTGAGAAAGTTGTGAGCTATCATCCATCAATACAAATTGTTAAGTGTCATGCTGACTGCGACAGGATACCGCCTCGTTCATTGACTCTGCACAATCAGAGAGGCACGAACATCCATTGCCAGTAAATCTGGAAGAAGCTGTTCCGGTAAGGACTCCCAAACCTGACTCCAGCACTTCGCTCTCGCAATTTGCTTTCCCAGCCCAAAATTACCAAGTGACCTTACACAGTGTACAGTACGATCCATACATACCGAGACCTAGCACGACCAATAGCTCTACCAGCGATCCGCGAACAGCAGCCATACAAGCCGAAATCGACAGCACCTTCGGCATAATGCGGGACAATATCAATAAAGTCTCTGAACGTGGAGATCGACTCGATTCGCTGCAGGACAAAACTGATAATCTGCCTGTTTCGGCACAGGGATTCCGGAGAGGCGCGAATAGAGTGCGCAAAGCACAGTGGCGTGTGTACGTACAGCTTTCTTATGTCTAGTAGATGATATAGTCTGTCAGAACGCCATGGGAGCGTACTAACATATATTTCCAAACACAGTGACCCGCTATCAGCCATTGGCTGGCTTGGTATGGTAGGTGCGGAAGCTGTCAAAGGCGTTGGTACCGGGGTAGTAAATGCTTCTAAAGGAATAGGTGAAGCGATATACAATGCTGGAGAGAAGGTCATCGTTGGTGTTGAGGGACAGGTCGAAAGTGAAGAGTACAATAACGAATTTCCGAGTAGCCCGGTGAGAATTGTCGGAGGCAGGTTCGAGGATGCTGAGGATGATGGTGGTGAGAAAAGGGATGCGGAGGAGGATGATATCGGGGATGAGAGTATCCAAGTCGGGAATATTGTTGATGACTTATTGGCGCAATGGACGACCTTGTCGGCGCAGGATCAAGATGTGGAAAGCCCCGCTGGGTCGGAGTAACCGAGCGATGAGCAAATGAGGAAATGAATTATGATATGACGACAACTCAACGAAGTAATAGCAAACGAGTCAGGTGAAATCAAATTATTTCATTCCGTTGTGAAAAGAGAATATGGAATTGAACCTGTACCAGACCAAAATAGAGCAAAAAGATACTCATTGTTCCGGAACGGGGAATTGAACCCCGGTCTCCTGCGAACATCTTTCACTGCTGATTAGGCAGATCTTGAGAGGCAGAAATGCTAGCCACTACACCATTCCGGATTTAATCGACTTGATTGATGCAAAATATAGTCTTAGTTTGCTATATGTTTGTGGGCGTGAAGTGGATTTTTTCGAGTAGGGTTGACTTAAGCGAGGGGATGTGGGTAAACAGCAGGGATGAGACGGCAGGTCGCATATCTCGTCGGGCATTCAGAAAGTCCCACCTTCTCAGACATGAATCTAGAGCTTGGATGACGATAGAAAAGTACTCGAATGTCAAGAGGCTGTAGTGGTTCTTTGATGATGTTGGTCCAGAATCTGGCGCTCAATGAATTACAAAATTCCTGACCTCCTGAGTCCCATCGTCTAACCCTCTCATTGCCTCCCCATACATATACCCATCCACATACGCCTCTCCAATGCACTTATACCCTCCTCCCTGATAATTCGCTCTCAAAATAACAGGATATCTACAGCCAAGCAGTATGCAAACCATATCACCCACCTCCGCAGCAGCCGGAGCAAGACCCACAAGGTTGCCTTGAGAAATGAACAGCCTTCTTCGATTCATCGTGAGACCCGCTGACAGTATAGCCGACAACTGCAATTTCTCTTCTTGATCCCCATTATACATCAGCTGATCTTCTTCTTCCGACGCAACCAGCGAAGGCGTTGATCCAGACAGCTGCATCATCCCAAATCCCGAATTCGTGCTAGACCTCGACGGCGGATCCAGCCTCAACATATCCGACCCCTCAAGCACTTCATCCGACAGCGCGAAGATAGCATCGAGTTTCCTCGCATACAAATTCTCATCATCATGTTCCCAGTTGCCACAGGATATTGTCCGCCCGAAGACAGCTTGCGAAGCAACACTGTTCGAGTGCGAACCGACGAAAATATTCCACCAGTCATGGAAGACATTCAGTGCAGGCGCTACATCGCTTGGTGGTCGTCGTGGGCTTGGTTTATATGCCATGCCAACACTCTCGATGGTGTCGAGGATGAATCCTGAGGCTTTGAGGACGTAGCCGTGAGAGAGGAACTCAGCATCTGCAAGGCTGGAACCAGAGGCTGTGAAGGGAGGTTGGTGGTGATGAAGGCCGACAATTGTGGCCCCTGAGTTTGAAGGAGGGCGAGTCCAGTCAGGTGCCCACGATGGGAGGGAGTACTGGCTGATGTCGTGCTGCTTAACGCAGATCACGTCGAGGCGGTTGGAAGTGGTAATGATGTGGTGGGCAGTGTGGGTGTAGACTTCTCGCATCGTTTGCGAGTAGTCTATGGTACCAAACGTATCGACTGATCCAGAGACGCCTATCAGAGCGTATACCTTGTCTTTTGGATCTGTTGACTTTTTGCTTTTGTGAGACAGGAGTAATTCAAGAAGGGGTGGTGCGGCGAGGTTCGGCGAGAAGCGGGAGAGCTGTAGACCACGAGGGCCACCATGCGTGAGGGTTCGAATGTATGATGGGTGCTTGTAGAATAGAGATTGCAGTTCCTCGCTCGCTTCTAGGAGTAGATCACAGACTCTGTCTAATTCCGTCCAGGGAACCTCATCCTCGCCACAATACACTACAGCCTCTTGAGCACTGCTGACTTCTTGAATGACCCATATTCGCCACCAGTACTGTCTCCTGAAAAGTGTAACTAGTCCCTCGATGCTCTCTTTCCTGTCCCGATCCCCAACGAAACGTCTCACTTCCTCGATGGAGGCACATGAGTTTAAGTCACGTGCAAATTGTAGAGCAGCTCTACTGCGATTGTTCTCCAATCCCAAGAAAACAGCAACACTCGCAGCATGTTGATAGATCGCTCTCATATTTGCAGTTTGTAAATTTCTCTCCGGGATATCATCTTGATTGATACAAATGGCGTCAACCCACATCACCAGATCCTGCTCTCCAGGCTTGGGCCGAAGACGTTGCAAAGCATGTCTGAGATTGGGAGTGATGGACACATGTTCTTGATCGACGGATATGAGCTGAGAGCCGCTTCGTTCGCCCCAGACGTAGGAGAGGGCGATATAAGGAGGTGCTTCCGCGAAGCTGGTGTGAAACAGGGAGCACCGGATTGGCCAATTGGAGTCTGGGGAGGGCAAGGAGTGAAGTTTGAGGAGACGAATAGAATTGGTACCCCCAAGTGGCGTGTATTCGTATTTGCGGTATCCAGCTTGCTTTTTCTCGAGAGAGCTTTGGCGGGATGTAGGCTTCATAGTCTCGGATGGAGAGAGGGGCACGTTAGTGATATTGCGGGGCAGGGGGCTGGCACAATGGAATCCAGTAAGGGAAAACGGAGTTGTGAGTAGTAAATCGAATTTGAGATTTCTGCGCCATTTGATGGGCGTTTGATGCAGCATCTATTGACTGTCATGGTGTTTTGATGAGAAGCAAGGTTCCTTCCAGCATTCGGACTGCATTTTGACGTAAGCATGGCACGTGATCTCAGGGGCTTTAATGGGTATGCCCTGGATGTTTCTGTCGTTCTTCTTATCTCCTCTCAACATGCTTGCATTCTCGACAAGTCCACAGCCCGCCTCCGATGGTAGCCAAAACGTTCATTTGCCATCCGAGAAAAGGAAATTTCAACTTGAAGTGCAGCTCGGTTCGCGTCGCAAAGACCTGGCCAATGGGAGTCAGCATGCTGGTGAACTCAGCCGCGATGTCTGCCTTCACTTGCTTCGCAACCTAGACCTTCAGCCTTACGAACTCATCTTCTTCATTTCCTTGCACGGAATTGAGTCGAGTAAGATGATCAGCTAAATTCTATCCTCGGCCTCCAAGCTTCTTAGCATACACTACCTATATCTCACTTGCTTCGGAAGTGTTTTGCTTCCTGACTGAACCGTTCTGGAGCTTGGCATTGGCCAACAGCGTCGACGTCGAGGATGCGTCTCCTCCACGCAAAAGATTTGAAGCTGCACAGCTTCTTTGGCAGCGACATACCACCTTATGCGATTCTATCACATAGATGGGCCGAGTCCGAAATTGTATTCCAAGACCTGCAAAGTGGGAATGGTATCGAGATCGCTCGGGCGAATCTGAAGGTCGCGGGGTGCTGCGCGAAGGCTATGGAAGATGGGTATGAATACGTGGTAAGTAGTGGCGGCCTGCTTTTACGGATCAAGGCTGAACTTGGGTTTCAACGTGCATAGTGGATCGATTCCTGCTGTATGGATAAGAGCAGTAGTGCCGAATTGTCAGAGGCGATAAACTCTATATTCCGCTGGTACAAGGATGCGGTTATCTGCTACGTCTACATGTCAGATGTCTCTGTCAAGGCATCCGGTTCGGCAAAAGACAAAAGAGCCTTCCGAAGAAGAGCCTGGTTCACTAGAGGGTGGGCATTACAGGAGCTCCTTGCCCCCGACATGATCGTGTTCTGCGATCGAGCCTGGATTGACATCGGTACGAAAGCGACACTGGAGAGTGCAATCAAGGCTGCCAGCAACATAACCCAATTGTCCCATTTCTCTGAAGTGTGTATCGCACAGAAAATGTCTTGGGCTGCCAAAAGAAAGACTACTCGAGTGGAGGACGAAGCTTACTGTTTGATGGGCATTTTCGGAGTCAACATGCCTATTTTGTATGGTGAAGGTGCGAATGCTTTTTTTCGGCTGCAGCAAGAGATTCTCAAACAATCTGATGATGAGTCAATTTTCGCATGGAAGAGCGCGAACGATCTCGACAACAACAGGAGCGGAATACTTGCCCAGAATGCTGCTGATTTCAAACATGCTGGGGACATTATTCGGCTGATTTGAAAGGCGTGCCCGTTGTACCGTTTGAGACGACGAACAAGGGATTGCGAATAAGGCTGCAACTTACTCCAACGGGTGCATCTGACTCTTCTGCAGAAGCTTCTAAACCAGAATATCTTGCTTCACTACGCTGCCGACGGCAATCAACTAATTTTCTCCCTCTCGATTTCCAAACCATGTGCTGGGGTGTCAACATTCTCATAATCTCTCCCTTCCTCACCACCCATCTTCCCTTTCATCTTCCGAAACATTTTCTTCATCTTTGCTGGCTAGAAATATTGCCTCAATCGCGAGGGAAAAAAAATGTCATGACCAACTAAGAATGCAAAAAGGGAACTCTGAGTTTTGTCCAAGAGTCTTTATAAGTCATTTTCTGACGAGGCTGGCTGTTGAACACCGAGCCGTGCGAGTGAGGGGTTACCATGCATGCACTCGGTGTGAAGATGCATCATTGGGAGTATACAGCATCGACAGGGGATGGAATCATGTGCATGTTCCACATCCTGGTAAGCCACCTCTCAACAACCTCAAGAGTTGAGTATCGCTTGGCGTAGCTGCTGAGTAATCTCATTCTTCCGAGCAACAGTGGGTGCACGAATTCTGTGCGGATTAGTCAGCCCCACCAAAAGACTAAATCGCGTCTCCCCCTTATTTTTGACAACACAACAACCCTTCGTGATTATGGCACCACCAACGCGATTAAATCCATATCGAACTCCTCCACGGTCACCTCTTGCTGGTCGAGATGCTACGACGCGAAGAAGAACGAAATTTTTTGACGCCTTGACCGATAACAAAGGCGCGATTCCGTTGACTCGGATATCTAAGAAGTGTG
>JGI24508J20089_1000088_pt1 | contig 177027 bp, 204 predicted proteins | sample LinPmetageLP24_FD_20089 | JGI IMG/M metagenome (IMG submission 20089)
CCCCCCCGGCTTGAATGTTAAATGTGAAGAAAACTGGACCTCGTGTGGGTAGCTTCAAGAGGTGGATATCAAGTAGAATTGATACCTCTCAGCCTCGAACAGGCTCTCGAAGTTTTTACAGTCACCCTTGCTTTTACAACTGACCAGATTTTGGCTCGTGCTCGAGAGATAACAAGGCTCTATATAGGGCCTTTAGCCACTCAGAACTCGAAAGCCAGGTTCCGACCCGCAAAAGTCCACGTTTAACATTCAAGCCGGGGGGGGAATAGTATCGTGCAACCCTACAGAATTCTTCTGCAGCTGCCTGCCGCTGCGAGCTGCACGGAATTACTGACTTTAGTCTATTATGTGGGCTTGCTGTAGTTGTCTCGCTGTTTACCAGAGATGATCAAGTACCTACTTACAGTTCGGTTACCGTTTCTGAGTGACGAGCTGCCAGCTTCGCATTGTGGATATTAAGGCAAGAAGAACATGTTTTGGCAATAAAATTCGCTGGTGAAAAAAAAAGCTCAGAGAATTTATCAAAATATTACTATTGATGGTATATGTGTGTATTTATTCAAGGTCAGAAAATTCGAAGCACTCACGGTGATGGCATCCAGAGATCCGTAGCCCCCTCATCGCACTGCTGCCACATTTCGACTCGCTTAATGACCATTTCCCCGTGCCCTTCACGTTCCCAGGTGGGCAGCCATTGATTCCTTGCGTTCCAGAAATCGGACATGGGTGCCAGCGATCCATCGGCCCACGGCTTACCTTCCATGCCATTCGTAAACCAGCCTGAGAGGCCCCCAACTGCAAGACCCAGGACAAGGTAGAAAGGTCGATCAAAGGGTGCAGCAAGAGTTGCTCCTGGGACCGCCCATGGATTGGTGATTATTGAACCATTTGAGAAGGTGACCGGGAATCTCCCCTTTGCGAAAAAGCCCCGACCAAACTTCGCATACACGACTTGCGCTAGCCTGGTATCAACCCAGGTAAAAATATACTTGCTGGTCCATTCAACGCCATATTTGTGAAACGACTTGGCATAACTCTGGTGTAGGGCATCCCTTTTATTGCTGGAATACTGCCACCGATCTGAGCTCGAGTCCGGCCCCCAATGCAGTGCGCTTTGCACGACTTCACTGCCACCTCCTGCGTAGGTATAATTGTTGCCTCGAGCATTAGCGATGTCGATTTCGCCAGATGCTGGCCAGGCGCCATAGAATTCCTCTGCTGGAAGCATCATGACGTTCGATAGGAGCCAATCTCCAGCAGCCATCTTCGCCGTCACTTCAACACGACCGTATCTAATAACGGCAGATCTTTTAGTGAATACTCGCCCGGATTTGATCGGTCGAATGATTTCTCCGGCTGTACTGTTCACTTGAGTGACACACTTAGCCACCACGTTTGATGTACAGGTTCCATCCGCCGTTAGGTTCACCAATGTCGTGGACTGAATATATTCGGCGGTCTGAGGAGTCGCCTTGAGAATCAAGTGTCCATCTCTGACGAATGAGTTCTCATCACTCGGCGTTGTCACTTGGAACTCCCCGTTTCTTTGCATGGTTAGCACACGCCAGAAACCACGTATTCTCTTGGAGTAGCTTACCCATATCCACCAGCCTGGACTTCTCTCTCCCAGATTGCCGGATTCAAACCATTGGAGAAGTCGTCTGTGAAAACGTGGCAATAAAGATGTTGGTTCACCGAACGCCATCCATCCCACACCAGCACAGCTATGATCACTAGGCCAAACACAAACCCGGCTGTAGGAATAATGGTCATCCAAATCAGCCTTGGATCGCGCTCTCTTAACTCTGGCCTGTCAATTGTGCCTTTTCTAATCCTGCGAGACCGGAAGAAGGGTTTGAGTCTAATTGATTCTTCATCACTGTCTGGAGAATGTAGTGTCTGCGCTTTCGGTGAACTGGGCTGGGTTGGTTGTAGAGAGCTCGCCAGAGCTGGGAGATAAGGAGCGGTTTCCGAGCGCACGAGCGGAGGTTTCTGCCGGAGCCTTGCCAAAGCTGGATTTATTGCTGGATGTATTAAAGAAATTCCCGTCGCGCCGTCCGAAATGGAGCTCATTGTTGCTCTGAGAGTCCGTACAACTTGATGCAAGTCACAGAGAGGCTTTGATACTGAGAACGCGATATCTCGAAAGTGATGCTCGCAAAACCAGTGTGTCAAGAAGACGAGTTGGAAACGATTCTACAGCGTTGGGCGAGCCACACCCCATGGCCATTCGTAGCGATCACCCGAGATATTACATTCCACTGCTTCTTGGCGGCAAGAATGAAGAGTTGCCGTATACATCCGGAGCTCAGCCTCTCGACATGTTGCTGCCGTCACCAATTCCGTTGTCTATAGTTAGACGAGACTCGCGGATGTTAGCCGAGGAGCGTAACCATTCCAGAATAGTAGATAGAGTAGCCAAATCATAAAATCGGGGCTGGAATGAGGCGCTCGAAACACCGCAAAAATGTGATATTGGTGAGGAAATAGCGAGGCTTGCTAAGCGCTGAGAAAGACGTGTTTCTGCATGCGCGGGATAGCACGCATTACCTTTTGCACTGCCACTCTCTTCCCTTGATGCCTATCTCCCTTAGACCACTCGGCCAAATAGACTTGACATGATGTAAAGGTAGCAAGTGGTTATCTCATTACATCAAAGAATTAGAGACCTGCCTGGTTTTTCAACTTTAGAAAGCCTCGTGGTTTGTGGTCTTGGTAGGTTGGATGATAGTTACACGGCATACTATTGATAGCGCTACTCCACAACCACTGAGTCATACGCGAGCCCCAGCCCACATGAAAATGTGCGGTGCGGATTCCTAAAGTACCGAAACAGAGATGGAACTTGGATCACATGCACCTGAGGTGCTTTGGCGCTCTATGACAAAATAGTATTGTACACTAGAGTGTAGTGAAAGAGAGTGTAGAGTGAACGGGTGCAAGCTAAGCGAAGAAACATAAACACGGATACCCCGATACTTGTTAGATACTTGATATTGGCTCCCAATGATTATAAATAGTTCCTTAGGGTCCACTTGATCCATGAGAGAAACCTAGCTTTCTCTGGTCACTTGTCCTTGCTCTTGTCGATGCTATGCGCCCCTCAACCGTGCCGGTCAGATGCTAGCTGGTTACACTTCTGGTACACTTGCTCGTATCCAGAGCAAATAGTCAAACGCGGACTGCTTGTACTTTCTACTTGTTTTTGTTCTTGTGAACTCTCAGGCAGATTGTCTCGGAGTGACATCATTACCTGGGCCACTTTCGTATCTGTCCCTGCATCTATTCCTTAGCATGTGGTGCTCTGATTCTGTAGATCTCTTTCAACACTTTGGAAACACATGGATTCATGACATGTGCAAACAATAAGTGTTGTGCTCTTCAAAAAAGCTCTATGGTCCTTCCTCACGAAGACATCTTTCGGCAACGCTTCTTACATTAGACGTCTTTGTTCTATTCTTCTTCTTCTGACCATGTCCTGAATGTACTGCAAGAAATTTGTGACATCGAGCTGCCACTGTACTAGGCCGCAAAGAAACGGGGAAGGTCTCTGTGTCTGGGTACTGTAGAGAGTTCAAGTACTGCCCGCCGTATAGAGGAAGGAGAGAATCACGTGCTTTTGAAAGGCACTTGCTTGAATCTCCTCAAGCACGCCAAAGTAAAGTGTCGAAGAATAAAGTGAGGGAACGCTGAATGTGACAATCAGCTGGCTATTGGTAATACCGAACGGTGAGCCAGCATCTGATGCCGCAAAGGGCCGTGGAATTTGTTTCAAAGACGTCAGTGCCCATTTTTCTTGGCTGTTGGCTCTAAGCGCCTACATCACTGAACCAACACCGCGGCGAGGCTATAATTCCATAAATTGTTATTCTTCTTGATGCTGTTTGTAACGGGTCCCTAGTAAATATGACAAAACGGTCAGACATGTTGCTACACGAGCTACACTTGGATATCTTGAACATTATTATCTTATTCGTCAGCGAGATATCTATCAAAGATCTTCATAGCCTTCCTTTAACGAGTCATACGCTTAATGAAGTCGCCTCTTCTTACATTTTACGACGTCTCTATTTTCGCATTCCCTGGGAGAGTTTCGAGCTGTTCGAGCGAAGTCTACGAGCAAGGCCTGCCTACCGATTAGGAGTACGGTCACTACAACTTCACGGCACCTTCGCTGGAAGGTCTGCACAATCCGTTCTGTACCGTTTTCTTCAGAATGTTCCTCCACTACAGTACTTATGGACAAATGATAAAGGTGTTACTTGCAACCGCCTCCCAGAAAGCCTATCTATACGTCAATCGCTTATGAATATAACGCTAAATGTCGGAGTCATGACTGCCACGATGGTTCTCCAGCTTGCGTCACTGCCTCAACTTCGACGTCTAAGTATTCGGGGTCTCAAGGGCCCTGAGCTCTCTGAGAAAACCCTTGAGTCCATGGAGAAGATCGAACCCCGCAGCCTAGATCTTCGTGGCTCGCAGATTGGACATCAAGTTCTGCAAGAAATACTGAGGCGTTCTTATGGGCTTGAAAAGCTACATTGTAATGTTCCATTGCTGAATGACTTCCCTCGCAGCCCTTTCGGCGGAAGTCCTTTCCATATACCATACGGTCTCTCACCAAGGCAAATTGGTGCCTGTTTCACGTTAATCGCCCACACTTTGACAGAACTGAATTTGGGTAACCAGCTCCTACACTGGCAAGGCATGACGGAAGCAGACTCGATCTGAGTTCGTTCGTGAAGCTGAGGGTCCTCAGCATTGCCGCGATGTGCATTCTCGCTCCTCTTCCTGCGAGAATTTGTCGAAATGGCCTTTACAAGCTGCTGCCCCATTCGCTGGAAAAGTCGATTGTAAGTTACAACCTTGCCTTGCATCATGGACATACTTTAACTGACGGCCTGAACCGTCATAGGTCCAATTCTGCTTTAGCATTGGCATTTTCTACTCGACAATCTATGGTACTGGCCAGGTAGAAGAGCAAGGACGTAACCAATTCTTAATTGAGGAGTTGGATGAGCCATCTTATCGCTGGATATTTGAACTAGCCGAAAACAAGGATATCTCTTTCCCACTGCTCGAGTCAGTACATCTTCACGAGACATTTCGTGAGCGCTATACGATGTTTTCATTGGAGGAATGGGATCCTCCATTGATCATCGACTTTGCTTTCGAGGAAGCAAATATTGAGCTGGCTGTATATGTACGCGTACCGAAACGATGGGGGGTAGTGGCCCCAGTTTGGTAGTGATGCTGTGGTTTGTCCTGTTGGCCTTCCAGTTGTGGGCTGAAGGCAACCAAACAATTGATAAGCGAAAAACCCAAACGCTTACTTTCTCTCTGATAAACTCAAATATTTAGAAATAGTTATGGGTATCCTTGAAAGAAAGTCTTCCCTCGATAAGCGGATGTTTGCCACTACCTCACGGGGCTCTCAAGCTCTTTGATTTCAGGACATTAAAGTGGTTGCATTGTTGACAGTCTAAATAGTGTGCTCCTCATCATTAAACCTCAGCCGTTAAGATCAACGCAAACGCATGAACAGTAGCCCCAAAAGCCAAGAACGATGCAAGACAGGAATAATGCACAGTGGAAAGGTGTAAAAAAGATTTACAAGAAACCCCACTAAAGTAATCGGTTCTTCGCTGAAAACAAGTGCAAAGCACCTCAGAAGGACAGTGTATGCCAAACTAAAAATCTCATGTTACGAGCGGTAATACAGACATTTGCCACAGCATCTGTCCTCCGTATAAAGGGTACGCAGCTCAAGCCTGTATTTATTTCACTCAAGGAAGTCTGCATACGAAGCATAGTACTGACGACAAAAGCGTTAATCCTGATGTACAATCTTGATGTAGAATAGTTGAGCATTCCAGCTGACTAAGATAACTCACCTCATATAATAATTGATGTCCTGCCCACTTGCTCATTTTTCTAGAAAGACCCGAGATAGATCTTACACCTCATTCTACTTTTCCCGTCACATGGTTAAAATCTCATAATAATGGCACCATTAATCCCAACCCCTCACGGGTCCAAAATCATCACGAACACGAAAATAAACCAGATTTCCACTATCCTCTCTTCCTCTATTCCCCAGCTCGAGCCATATGACTCTCTTTACCGTACCTTCCACGCTAATCCCGAGCTTTCGGGTTGTGAGGTAGAAACTGCCGCTCGAATAGCTCTACACTTGAGACAGTTCTCAAATCCTGCTTTCACCATTCATGAGACGATCGGCGGACATGGCATCATTGCAATTCTTGAGAACGGAGCAGGGGAAACAGTTCTACTTCGTGCCGATATGGATGCTTTGCCTATCAAGGAGAGGTACATGTTTTTCCTACACCTTCCACTCCTCTATAGTTCCAAACGGAAATTCACAACTCCCCGTTACTTTCAGCTACAGACCTGGAAATGAAGGGAGAGACTGACCTAAAACCCTCAGAACTAATCTCCCCTACGCCAGCACAGTACCATCTGTTGCCCACGCCTGCGGCCACGACATGCATATCACCACCCTCCTCGCCAGTGCTTCCGCGCTGCATGCCAGCGCCTCAAACTGGCATGGTACACTGCTCCTCCTCTTCCAACCCGCCGAAGAAGACGGTACCGGTGCGCAATCCGTCTGCGCCGACCCTACGTACGGACATATTCTGCGTACATTTCCACCCTCCGTCCTCCTTGGTGCTCACGTGGTACCTGCCCCTTTCGGCCTCGTAGCCGTCAGGAAAGGCGCCATGACAAGTAATTCCGACTCTTTGCACATCACGATCTTCGGAAGGGGCGGTCATGCAAGTATGCCGGAGAGCACGATTGATCCCGTTGTGTTGGCGGCGTATATAATAATTCGATTGCAGAGCATCGTCTCGCGGGAGGTGGCACCCCGTCAACACGCTGTGATCACCGTAGGCAGTCTACAAGCTGGACAGGCTGAGAACGTCATCCCCTCTTCCGCGATACTGAAGATCAACATTCGCACTTTCAACTCTGAGGTGAGGAAGCAGGTTCTGAAAGCCGTGAGGAGGGTGGTTGATGCGGAGTGTAGCGCTAGTGGGTGTGAAAAGGCGGCGGTGATAAAGGAGACGTTGAGCTTGCCAATGGTGTGGAATGATGGGGGCGCAACTGATATGCTCTCTACTACTTTCGAGGGCATTTTTGGATCTCGGGGCGGATTCGTGGGAGATATCAATCCGCTGCCTGGAAGTGAGGATTTTGGACACTTGGTGACGGGCGCGGAAAGACCAGGGGTGTTTTGGGTCTATGGTAAATTTGTCTTTGTTACCACCACTTGACGTTACTTTGATATGATTAAGTGGATAGTGGCAATCTGTGACTGACTTCGTGTTCTAGGGTGTATGGATCCTGCGCTGTTTGAGACATCGAACACTGGGCCGGGAGAAGCATTTGTGCCCAAGATGCCCATTCCATCAAACCACAGCGCTGAATTCGCGCCTGAGATCGAGGGAACATTAAGGACGGCGGTGGAGACTTATGTTGCGGCGGCTCTTACATGGCTACTGTGATTTCATGGTGGTGTGAGATATTCAATTGAAGACGCCTCTGAGGTTGATTGGGAAGGAAACCAGAACACTCACTTTCTCTCCAGGAGACTCAAATCATTGGAAGTTGTTCCTGATATTAGGTTGAGTATTGTTGTAAAAGAATGTCGAATAGCCGGATTCCTAGTTGAAGCTTTCCACAGTGCTCTCTGCAGTCCTGCCTTGCACTTGTCGCACTCGACCGAGCTCTCCTGATAGCCCATATAGTTAACAAGCAAGTTGAATACATGAAGTCCGCAGAGATCTTACCTGCATCTACTATTTGATGCAAGGGAATCCAAGCCGCACTTGAGGATGCCCGCGTTGGGAACTTGGCTTCCATGTTGAGTGCCCAAGAAGTGCTGACCATCCTTTCAACTAAGGAGACAGCAATTCCCGCGGAGATACATAGAGATAATTCCAAAATTTGTAAAGGGGCATTAACTGATGCAATCAAGAAATCTTATACGTAATGAATCATACAGCCGTCCCAATGACATCGTGCAGTAAATACCGCGAGTACCAACCAGCCTGCTCGAAGCGAGCCATAACCAACGCCAAAACATGCATCGTCCTCGTCCTCGTCCTCCACCACCCTAATGACCATATCTCTCACTGGGAATAAGCTCGTAGCCTCCTTCCGAAGAAAACACAAATGCCGAGAGTGAAATCAATGCTGCGCTGACGACCGCAATGCTCCAACTGACAGTGCAAAGAATCCAAGACTTGTCCAGCTTCCATCCCACGAAGAAACGATCATCATTGTCGAATAGGTAGGCCTACTTCCATTAGCATTGTCTAAACAAGATCCGTAAAATACTCACCACAATAGCCATACCAGCACACTGAACAATGCCGACAAGCATCAACATGAAGGCCAGCACTTTCCACCCAGTCTCCCGCTTTTGCCTTCCACCTCCAATGATTATAACATATGCAACGATTGTGCCCAATTCCAGCACGGCTGCAAACGACATCAAGAAGCCCACAGACCGCCACATCGAACAAAAGTACCTGTCGCTTCCATGACAGTCTTCCTTCTGTGGAAAATGTATGCAACTATTGCTTGTCGAGCTACAGCTTCTATGCAATCCAATGGATTTCTCGTATCGTCCGCCCGAGGGAGAATTGACCGAGTATGTGATCCAGTCCGGAATGAAAATTGCGGCGAAAGTCATGGCAGTGGCTAAGAACAATCAGTGATGCGTTCAAAAATGGAGTGAAGCAGCAATCGTACCTGCCACGAACGCTACGAGCGCAGTGTAATAGACAAAAGACCGTGTCATCGTGACCTATATCCTCCCCTTCGGAGCCCGTATGTATTTTCCAATCCTGAGGACTTCGCAAGGCGGGTTGAAAGTTGTGCGAAGAGGCTGGGTTTTGTTTGCCAGGAGGGGTCGAGTCTTAGCTGCCTAGAATGGCGCTTCGATCGCTGATCCCAAGCTGTAAGCTGCAGGCGCAAATCGCGGTCAAGGAAATAGCTATGCAAAGAGCTGCAAGGAATATGATAAGGACACTTCAAGCAAGTTTCAATGTGGGGGAGGTGCGGGATATTCAAGATGGCATTGTGAGATGCGAATGACAGCGTCGATTCATTGGCCGTATTGGCTTCAAAACGCGCCTACGTCAGTTAACGGCGTGAGCTGCATATGCGAGTTTTGTTCACGAGGCACACTTTTGATAAGATTTGAGATATCGGACCTTACTACTTTTGCTTCTCATTGGGTTCATTGAAATGAAAGATGCACTTGGACGGTTCTTTGACTTGGTATCATTTTCCTTCCCCGATTTATGGGTGTTTTCGTCATGGAAATAGTCTGTCCGACTTCACAGCAGCTCTTGGCGATCACCTAGCACCCCCAGCTCCTCTAGAGTGCCAACGGAACTCAAAAACAGGTGCTATGTCGTTTTTTTTTTGGTGACATTGGAAAGAGCACACGCTAGTCACTATCACTCTCCTCGCTGTCCTCAGCTTCATCGCTATCCTCCTCTCCTGAATCAGATTCGGACGATGAGCTCGAGGAGCTCGAGGTAGAATCCTCCTCCTGTTCGTTCTGCGCAGTCGATTCGTCAGAACTGCTATCTGAATCGCTACTTCCCGAACTAGAATCCGAGTCATCAGTTGTAATGACCGTCCGTTGCTTTCTCCTCCTGACGACTTTTTGCGGCGCCTCGTCCTTCACTCCGAGACCTTTCTGAGCGGCCTCTCCCCCAGTAACCTTTGCCGGAAGTATCCCACTGGGCTCTGGTGTCGTTGCGAGGATATTTAAAATCCTCTCTGTCCTGATTCTTTTTGCCACTCTTCCTTCCATTGCCTTATCTGAAAGACCCAGCAGAATTCCTTCCTCATACCCCATCTCCTCAGGTGCATTTGCCGCCGTCATTGTCGCAACGTATTCCTCCATGGCCACATCGTACTCTCTTTGTCTCTTCTCTGGGTGAACCATGCTTTCTGGAAAACCTCCTGGGCCTGCTTCTTGGTCCTTGACCTTGATTTCGATCGCAGTATCCCGTAATCTGGTGCGTACCCCGCCTTGGAGGCCCTTGACGTATTCGTAGAGGAAATGGACGTGGTTTGATGGGATGCTTTCCAGGTTGAAGGCGTTCTTTAAAAGGTGATTCTGATGGTTCTTGTTGAATTTCCAGGAGTCTCGAGATTCGCAATATTGCTTGAGATACTGGAGAAAAGGGCGAGAAGAAGTTGTAGGAGGCTTGATAATCTTCGAAGGCTTCTTCGCTTTAGCTTTTCCTTCCTTCTCCTGTGCTGGCTTGACCCTCTTGACTCTTCTTTCTTTTTCGTCCAGCTTCGTGTCTATCTCTTCTTCGACCCGCGGTGCCTCTGGAGTTTCAAAAGCTGGATTAGAATTGCCAAAAGTGAACGAAGGATCCTGTGCTTGCTGTTCTGCTTTCCAGGAGTTGAACAGCTGCTTTATGCTATCACCGTCCTCATACTTCGTCTCGGGAGTGAATGTGACAGACTTCTTCCGCACAAGTTGAGGAGTGATTGGTTCTTGAGATGATTCAACTGGGAGTTTAGAGTTCTTCTTCAATTTTTTCGAGGCTGTGTTGTCTTCCGTCGCAGTTCTCTTCCTCTTCGTTGTCTCGTCTGCGAGCGTCGCGGGGGATTCTGTCGATGGAGAGTCCTGCGCGGATTTTAATTTGAGACCTAGTCGTCTCCAGGCGGGAATGTGGGTGGCAGATGGCATGATTCAAGACCCACGAATGGCTTCAGTAGGTAATGCGAGACTTTGTAATTCTAAACCAATGCAAGGTAATTCCTGCGTGGCAGTTAGAAAAAATAAAACACTCTTATCAATTACCTTATCGGCGCTCTTAGTGGGTCACAAAAGCAGCGCTCCATCAAGAACATCCAGACAAAAGTGCTGCTCAGGTCAAATCTCTCTTTCAGGTCTGCTTTCAGTAGCCCAAGATTAAAAGATTCGTTCAGTCCGCATACAGTAGTAGCATCAAAACACTTCGTTTTCATATTTGTGACTTCATAATTTCCCGGAAACTCCCATCAACGTTGAAAGCATACCGACGCCGCTTCGCGGTGTGTCGTGCCATCACGTGGTCGCGAGGCAGGCAGGCAAGCTCGCGCGTTCTGGGAGCTCAAGCTGTTTGAACGAGAGCTCAACCTCCAAACCCTCATCCCATCCACATTACCACCAACCACTCCGCACATCTACTACCACTTCTCACAGTCAGACCAAACACCAGCGAAGCTCTTCAAACATACCACAAATCCTCATACCCGCGATCGATCAAGATGTCGGGTATGTTGACTTTCCAGCCTCCAGCCATTTCAAAGGACCATAGCTTACCAGAGATCGCGAATAGGCAGTGCAGGTTACGATAGACACATCACAATCTTCTCGGACCAGGGAAGACTGTACCAAGTCGGTATGCACAAATTCTCGATGCCCGACCCTCCACGACGACCGTGGTCTGTTCAGCTCCAACAGCCGTTGGGCTCCCTTCGAATCTGCTGTTCAGCGTCGCAGTAGAAGTGCTATGCTGATATGATGAGATTAGAATATGCCTTCAAAGCTATCACAGCTGCGAATATCATGTCGATTGGTGTGAGAGGAAAGGATTGTGCTGTTGTCCTGTCACAAAAGAAGGTCCCAGTAAGAGATACATGGTGTGTTTCTATTTCAGGTTCAACGTTAATGTATGGATGACATAGGACAAGCTCATCGACCCATCATCCGTCTCTCACATCTTCCAACTCTCACCCTCAGTGGGCTGTGTTATGACCGGATCCATCGCCGACGCCAGAGCCTCCGTTCAAAGAGCCATTGGTGAAGCCGCTGAATTCAGATATAAGTTTGGATACGAAATGCCTTGCGATGCCTTAGCCAAGCGTATCGCCAACATCAGCCAGGTTTATACTCAGAGGGTAAGCTGACTTAATCGGTCCGCTCAGCACTCTATCGGGCTCTTTAACTTACAGGAACACAGGCTTACATGCGTCCGTATGGCGTTGCTACAACCTTGATTTCATTGGATTCCGAGTTCGGTCCACAACTGTACAAGTGCGATCCGGCGGGATACTATACTGGCTACAAGGGTACTGCGTCAGGTCCCAAGCAGCAGGAGGCGTTCAATCATCTGGAGAAGAAGCTCAAGAACAAGGATTGTGCAGACGGCAGCTGGGAAGAGGTAGTGGAGCTTGCCATTACCACCTTGAGCACGGTCCTCAGCGTGGATTTTAAGAAGGGCGAATTGGAGATCGGTATTGTGGGTGGACCAAGAAAGGATGGGAAGGAAGGTACCGACCCGGGATTTAGAGCTCTGACAGAAGAGGAGATCGACGAGAGACTGCAAGCAATCGCGGAGAAAGATTGAGTTTCGACATGACGACGATGATATCCAGGAAAGCAACTTTAGCGTTCGGCGTCACCGACAGACCGCTGGTTTCCGAAAAGTCACTTTGCTACTTGCAATTGCAATACCGTGTATTAGAACAGAAGAAGCGTTGGCATGAAGCCACATCTTTTTTATCTTGTGTCGTTAGTCTCAATCACATTTGAGGAAACCAAAAGCAAAATGAGTGTCTCTCATTGGTGGTATATTCTTGGGATGGGATACCAAACATAGCCCTCATGTGGCTTGACCTGAGGTGAACATGCAGTGATTCATTCTGACCGGATGCAGGAGATGCAGCCTTACCGCAGGAGTGCAAACCATACAGAGCGCAAGAGTAGCGCCAGAAACGCGAGCAGAGCAAGTATTGACGACACTACCCGGGGCTGTCTACCAGGAGAAGACAAACTCGATGGCTCATGCAGCCAAGCGATTGCCAGGGAAGCAGAGAGACGCAATGATTCGAACCTCTGTATGGCGCAGTCAACGGTGGCTATGCCCGATTCGACAGCCCTGCAGCTCAGCTGTCCACAAGCGAGGGTTTAGCGGTCGCAGCCAGGGCCCTGGACACTGTAATTGGTTCCAGTCTGCGCTGGAAGGCCACGCTGGATCTGCGCTTTTGTGGTGCTGTGGCTGCTAAGGTTCCATCTCGTTGGGTGCTTCATCGCTGAACTTCTCACGCGAGACCAAGCGTACTTGGCGTCCTGCCAGAATGAGTAGAGCGAGGAGCCTCTTCAAACCCTCCGTCTCTTCTCTCTCTACCAACTACCGTTGCGACCACCTTCGTCATGCAGCACAAGATGAAAGTGCACCTTTAGTTACAGCTAGGTAGGGTTCTTTGTAGCTTTGAGCTCGCAAGTGTCAAGTTGAAAATAGCCCCCATTGCGTGGGGCTTCTCCAGCAGTTCCTGACAGCGGCTCCAATCGATCAGATGGCACGCTTGCGATGGCTGAACGTATTGTGGATAGCTAGCAACAGTAAAGTTCCGATAGGGATGAGTCCTTTTGCAAGATGCACGATATCCTGTTCCTGCGTATGTTCATATATCTCCGTGTGGCCAACTTCTTCCCGCCGTCTCAGACATCTCAACGGCGAACTACCAGCTTTCCACTTCCACATCACAACTCCCTTTTCATTCGTTTCCTAGCATCTCTTTTGCCTCTTTCCCCATTTTCCCTATTGCCCACATACCCAATCACTCTCTTTCGAAATGGCGGACGGATGTGAGTTTGGATATTGTTTTCTTTCCCGTACCTTTCACCAATACCTCTTCGTCGTGGAGAAAGCAATTGACTTTCAGGGCTAACCAATACACCAGTAAATGACCAGAGGACTGCTCGGGTAGCAGATCTTCTCTCAGACTTTCGTACTCTTCAATAGTATGTTGCCCCGGCGAAAGCCCTTCGCTACTTTCGACCAGTCTCAGGAGCATCTAAATCTCCAAAAAGCTCCGGAGACAAGCTTGAGTTTCCATTTGCTGACTCACTCATTCCAGCTATATCGCTGCTGCACCTGTCGATCCTGACAATCAAGATGATTGTAAGTCTTGGAATATCCCTACTGCCTATATTAAACTGTCTCCATCTTTTAGAGACGTGTCTGACCCTTCTTCAAAAGATGCCTCGAATGTAGCACTTGCTGATATCATGGTTTTAGACTACACAGAAGGATATGCTGCATTAAGACAGTGTTCTATCGATGGTCAACACATCTTGAACTGTGCGGCAGAGACACGAGTCCCAAGGGTACGAGGTGGTCCTGAAGAACAGGCAAAGGCCGAGCTACAGCAGTATGTCTAGTGAAATCTAGAACTCAGGCTTTTTTGCTGATTGATCATGGCAGGGTTATGCTTGACGCATATTCCCGTCGTCACGAGGCGCAAAAGATCTATCTCAGACAGGGTGCTGCTCAGCGCTGGATTGGATGGCGGGATCAGGTGCTCCAAGGGGAGCGTCCACACACTGGCCATACGGAGCAATTAGCAGCCTGTGATGCACAATTACGAGTTGTAAGTAGTCAGAGCGAGTTTTACCCACCCACCTATTTTCTCGGTTGCAAGTCATTTTGGCAAGAGATACTTGTACTCAGCTACAAGACACCCCGGGCTTGTCGCTTCAACGTTTCTAGGGCACCAAGGTACTCCTGGCGCCCTTCAAGCAGAGAAAGTCCCGCGTCCTGGACGCAGCTTCACCGCAAATGCCCCACTGATATTGCGGAAGGTCATTGATAAACAAAGCATGCTGACTTCGAGAAATAGGAACTCGCAGCCATCACAGACGATTCCATCTATTCCGACATGCGATCGTCAGACTACCAGATGGGTCGTTGGACACTTGAGGATCCCAGCCTACGACACACTCAAAGATGGGTCAGAGCCAGGCGCTAGGCAATTCATTCACTTGAGGAGGTAACGGGCTATGGAAATGTGGTAATGAGCGACGAACTGGGCAAGGATAGTAATATTGCATTTATACGGCGTAAGGGGAACATCGCGCAAGCGTAGGATATCATTATGGGATTTAAACAGCGAGCATTGGCATATGAAGGCGCTTACATTCTTCGCGGTGCAGGATACCAGCAACCTTTTGACAGCAAGGAGAGCATTGCCAGGCGCATTGTTTTGGAAGACATATATCGCTAGAGACGCATAGTCGTCTTGAGGTTTCTTAGAATACACGAGTTAGATACCCAAATGACTAATTATCATTACACCAATACCATTCTCTCACTTCGTCTTGCTTTGGACACAAAGACCTATTCCCGCTAGCGACAGGCCCATCCCGATCCACGTGTCTTGGATTGATGTTAGCCGATGCTAATATATATCTGGATAGAGTTACATTACCTCGACTGATGACTTTTCTGTCAACATACCAATCACCCAAGACAGTGAACAAGAACGCCAATGACTGCGACGAAGTTAGTGCTACTGACCATACATATCACGAACAGAACCTCGGTTCCGAAGGTATGACTTCAGACCCCAGATTTAGATGTGGGAGAAAACCGGTCACAGGTACGGAAATATACATACGTTAGTAATTGGGACTGTCAAGCTCAGTTCTAGAAGCCCGTTAGCGCAAGCCTCAAAGTCTCCACCTCAGCCCAGTTGGTAAGGAGCTACTGCTACATAGACATCCAATGAAAACCTCTATATCGAGCCTCCATCCAATAGCAGAGGCGTTAAATAAAGCAAGAGCTAAGACTCAAATAATAACTAGACTTACCAGCCTTCCCGATTAACAGAAAGAACCAAATGCTTCCCGTCAGGTTGATCACCAGCGGTATTGCATACTTGGGGTTCCTCAAGAGATCCACTACGCCGAAGAACGCTCCGTAGACTTTGGACTTGAACCAGCTATTCTTCACAGCTGCAGAGTCGAGGATAGCATGAGCAGGCGGAGAGTGCGTGCGTGCGGCAGCTCGGATGAATGGTGTTGTGAAGCCCCATGCTACGCCCACCAGGATGAAAGCGAATATGTACCGGACGATGTGGTCTGCATCGGCAGGAATAGGTTCAGGGGTATCTGACATTGTATTGTTTTGATGCGTGATGGTTGATGAGAGTGATGATGACTTGGGTGTTTGAAAAACATACCGACGGAAGTCATCGGAACGTTTGGCGCCTGCACGTGATCCCAGGGGCTCGGTTGCTGAAGTGGGTCTGTCCCCCTCACGTCTGGGGTTTGTTTTCTTTGGCCTCGGGTAATTTATCTTGGTGAATTGAAGAGTTTCAGAGCAAATAGTAACATGTAGGGGTATCTCACTTCCGTGCCTCAGCTGCAAGTGATACGTATGCTATGTTCCCTATTATGTTTATGTGTGGCGATGTTACAGAGGAAGTGAAGATTATATTTACTGGTCTAGCAGATTGACTTTTGAAATCTATTCTAATAAATTTTTTGTCTATTGACATTAAATATTATGTTTGTGGATAAACATATACTCTACCATCGTTTCTTACAGTATTCTACAACTGATAATCTCCTCATCTGTGTCTCTAGTATGTCTTTATCACCAGTCTAATAACCGTTGTCACAATGCCATATTTTCAGCGCCAACCCTCACCGCGACCTTCAAAACCTCCAGCGGCCACTCCATCGCCCATTTCCACTCATCTCCTACTAAACTTGCCATTCCCAAAACCTCAAACTCAGCAGATCCTGCAATCCACCAAGACTCGTCTACATATTTCAGCAAGGCGAAAAATCTGGACAGAATGACAATTGCCAGTGGGTCGCCTTCTTCCAGATACGCGACAAATTCCCGGGAAATGCCATGGATAAGCCAGGTGAGACGGCGCTGGATCCACCGCAACTCGTCATGATATCCCATGCCATCCTTGAGCCCAGCAAGGTATTTCAGAGCTGCATCATTAACAGCCTTTCTCTCAGAGGGAATTGAGAGCGAGATTGATGAATCCCAGCAGAAGAGGAATCTGTCAGATGGGAATTCAAAGCCATGAGAGTTCACATATGGCGCAGATGTCTCAATGGGTCTAGGTATTGGTTCACCTCTCAGGTCGGTTCTAATATCAACCCACTTCTTGGCGCCAGACCCCGCAATGACCTGGTTGGTGCGATAAAAGATCTCCTTGGTGCCCCTTTGGAGGTGCAAGAATTCGAGGGGCAACGAATAGGGCGGTGGATTGTTTCCCAAGCATCTATATCTGAGTCTGGCATTCAGTCCGAGAAGAATCGATGCCGTGAAGACTGCGAGCGCATTGTCGCTGTTGATATTCGATAATTCGTTTCTGTACCCGGACAGAGATTCGTCGATGTATTGATACGTAGCTGTTTGTAACAAGACGTCATTTGGGTTGTCTGTCAGGAGATGGAGAGCTGCGACTGCAAGTACAGCAGAGTAGACGTATGGGTGATCGAAAGCTATATTTGGGACTTCTATGGCCCACATTTCTCGCCCGACTTCTTCTTCGGCCAAGGGCATCGCGTGACAGGTAGAAGTTGAGTAATGGTGAAACAACCTCAATTCCATAGCTCGCGAAGCATTTTGGGATTGAAGGCTGGTGATTGAGTCGTTCATTGATGCTGGAGATACAGCTGATGAAGGCGTTCGTGCTAGAGGCGGGGAGAGAACTTCAAACTCGCATTCTTCTTCCGGATTTGGAAACCTCTTGATGCATTGCCCGCAAACTGGCCTACTCTCATCGCACTAATACCATTCAATCAGAGGGACAGGTAAGGACGAAAGTTCGACTTTGCTGACCTTGATTTTTCGCGCCTTGCACACCTTACAGCCAAGTCTACTTTTCCTGTGTGGCCGTTGAGTCCGTTGTGGCTCCCCAGACGTGGTCTCCCATGGTACTGGCAACATCGAAAAGCAGCTATAAACAAACGACTCTCACTGATTTATGAGTCAAGCGAGCAAAAGAACTTGAGCAGAACTCCCAACACCAGATGAACAGGAGAGAATTATAAGACTGAGTTGATTGATTTGATTGAGTTGATCCTTTGATTGAAGAAGGGTCGATGCAATATATGAAGCCAGAAACTTGACTCTTACGCCGTTCAGCTGAAGCGATTCATAGAATAGCGGCAGGGGCTGACAAGCGGGCAGTGTTAGAAAGAAGGGCTCGAACGATGACAAATACAGTGAGATACCTGCACGATGACAAAATTTAAGCATGAGCCGGATAAGCTACCGAGAACATCTCCCACGAGACTGGGTCGAAGAAGTCGCACAAGAGTAATAATCACATAACATACACGTGTCGGGAGTCGAACAATCAGCCGTCGCGAGCAGCTCTGGAGCCGATCTTCCAATGCCTCCATATCCAGGCGCAATCTGGTCCTATGTCAAATGTCACTTCGCTGGTGCCTGAAATGGTACACAGCCTCACCCATACTTTCCAACATTATCAGATCTCTTCGGTCCGTTTCTTTCCACCACCGCAGGGAGTGCATTCCATGTTCTCGGGAAGGCCGGCCATTATCTACAAGACGGATCGGCTGTGATATGTTGGAAATGGTTGACGATTGGCGAAATTATGTGAAGCGAGGCGGTCGTCAAGGCTACAGCTGCAAGTCAACAAAACGCATATGGCTAGAAAGATGTTGCACTCATCTGAGGATATAGCATAACTGACTGGGATACCGAACGTATAGTTCTCTCCATGCAGTCATTCTTTTGCAAGGACATTCCTACTCACCCTGTGTTGGGAACCCTGAAGCAAATTCCTGTAAATTGTCAGCCATCCGTGGAACGTGTGTTCAAGGCCGGACTATGTCTTGTTCTATCGATACCTGTGCGGGAAGCATTCCTTCCATTCTGAGAGTCCAGGACGGTCTGCACGAATAGTCAAAGTTCTTGAATGGTTTCCGTCTTAGCTGTCCATTGAGTGGACCAATGTTTCTTCGTCCCTTCTTTTCCGTGCCACTGCTGTGAATATTCGAAGGATCCAAGCAACGAAAATTTGGGAATCTGAGAAATGATGTGACTTCAAATTATCCCAGTGTTCCCTTGGGTGGAAGTTACAGTTCAAAGTCGTAGGATTTCCACGCTTGGCGGGCGTCGGCTCATTTTTATTCTTGATCCTGTCCAGCAGCATTATTCCCACTAGATAGGGCAGCCTCGATTCCATGAGCCAAAGCATTGAGCACATCCCATAGCGCGGGATATCATGTGCTCAAATGAATTGGAAACGAGCGAAGTAATATCACATCTGGAAGGAAAATTTGTCAGCATACGGCATAAGTGGCCCAGACATACGCCATTGCAAAATAACGAGTAGTGTACAGCAGCATTTTTTCTTCCCCGATGAATGTTTAACCAATCATTTCCGTGTCATTCCAGGTCTCAAATTGAGCCTGCAGGTACTTGATGCATTCTGTGGACAGAGGCCCAGCAACCCGAGAAACCGACCCGGTCAGCCTCACGTCTAAGCCATATCACGACAATCGTAACCTTGACGCAGAAATGGATGAGCATCTCGGAGCTCGCATTAATGCAGAGATGACTCCCAGAGACTAGAGTACCGCGCTCTTGTTGGCAGTAATTTCCGTTTTGTATAAGAACTAGAAAGATGGCATTGCTTGAGTGAGTACCACGCTCCCATCACCCCGACCCGCAGCTATTGATCTTCGCGTCCATCGTATATCATGAAGCTTTCATTGGCCTTATCGATCTCACTTCTCCTCCTTGGAGTGCTTTCTCATAGCATTTGCTCGGATTCGGCCACCCGCATGTGCCAGGACTATTCCATTCCAGTCAGTATTACATCTCAGGTGTTGATTCCAAGCTATCCTCGCTTCAGTGATGACTTCGACGTTGTTGATTTCGTGAACACGCTTCTTGGTCGAGATGCGAAAGCATCATTCATTTCATTTCGCGGGGCGAAGAACGTTACGGCGTTGTACGAGATCGCTGCAACTATCTGCAGTCCTTGTAAGAGTACGCGGAAAGAGAAGACACTTTTGCTTGCTTCGCATGGGCTTGGATATGATAGAAGGTATGTTGTAAGACTGAGGCTCTGGAAATCAAGCTGACGGGTATACCAGATACTGGGACTCTGGGACGGAGTCTGCGAATTACAGTTTTGTGGACTTCGCAATCGCCCAGGGCTACTTTGTCTTCTTCTATGACCGTCTTGGCACCGGGAGATCTTCCAAGTATGACATGGTCTATGCCCATGAGAAATGTAGAGCTAATGCTGCAGGCAACTAGGGTCTCCGGCTATGATGTGCCTCAGTCTACTGTTCAGCTTGCCATTTTGCAACAGTTGAGCTCTCTCATCCGTGCTGGAAATTACACTGGCTCGTTCGGCGCACTTCCAAGCTTGTCCATGTAGGACACTCATATGGATCTCTGATTTCCAACGGTCTCATCGCGACTACGCCTGGCCTCTCTGACGGCGTCATTCTCACTGGTATATCGTATAGCAAAATTCAGGAACCTTTCTTAAAGCATGGGGATTTCGGGTCGCAACACATCAAGCACCGGGAAAATGGCCAGGCAGGGACAACAACTATATGACTGGTGTAGATGCAGCTAGCAATGCGGCAGCATTCTTACATGGAAATAGCTTCAGCAAAGAAATGGCGTGGTACGCTGAATCTATTAAACAGCCTGTAGGTTCAGTCGAACTCCTCACATTCACTGCGGTCGAACAAAAAGCACCCGAGTTCACAAAACCCCTGATGGTATGTACGTCTTGCTTGACAGCTTTTTCCTTACTAATGGAGATTAGGTCATTGCAGGTGAATACGACTCCGCGATGTGCGATGGGAACTGTACTGGGTTTCTTGCACCACCTGTTGTGGCTGAGTACTTTCCCAATGTGACGGATTTTCAGGCTATTGTGCATCCCGCAGTTGGCCATGCAATCAATCTCAGTATGTAAATCTCTGATGCTTGCGATAGATGGAGAGACTGACTCTTCACAGGTTATAATGCCACTGGAGCATACGCGGTTATGCTGGGTTACCTGAAAACCCATGGGCTTTGAAAAGCAACGCGGAATCACGGACTTGATGCAGATAAAAAATAAATGACCTGATCAATTGTCACGAAAGAAATTCACATAGTACAAGAAGTAGAATAAAACCTTGCGGTAGAATTTTGGTACAGAAGAAAGAATATAACTGATCCAATCAAAACTCTTCCAGGCTTGCGACTCGTTTCACATCGTCTTGTATGTGAAACTTTCCTCTTCAGCTCAGTAAGGATCATTTGAACTACTCTTGAAGGCACAGCAAACTCAAACCCCGCCTGCAAACTCATTGTGATTGATCAGTTCATGCAAGTACCCACAGGTTTGCTGCGCACAAGAGGCAGAGCGGCTCAGGCAACCAACCAGCCAAGTAATAAGCATCATGAGAAGCTTTTAGGGCCGCGTACCACTCAAAGAGCAAAGAATCTGAGCTTGGCGGTGTAAGCTTAAACGAACAGAAGTCATGACGCGATGGACCAGTCCATTGTCACTAATTGTTGCAAGACTTTGTCGACTTCAATAGAAGCTTTCAAGACCTGGTTGCTTGTAGGTACGAGTTGTGGTTGGGAAGTTCGCTTCATCATACAAAAACGCGAGGCTCAAATACTTTCGAATGATCTGCAAGATTTACTTCAGGGATCTTATGGTTCGTACGGAGGAGAGAGAACATTTATAGAATATGCCAAGCTGCCAAATGCCCCTGCAGTCGTCGCCATCAAAGCCTGATGACGAGCACTAAAATTCCCCGGGCCCTGACTCGCTTGACGACCGCATAGCAACCGATACACCACCTAATTGGCCGTCTTCAGAGGCTGCGGAAGCACGGTAAGATCTGTGGACGTTTGCATCGTACCAAAAATTCGTGATTATCCAATGAAAGAATAGAATGATTGAAAATGTGGTTGAAATAAACCTGAAATAATAAAGTGGAATGCACTTGGAAGGGTGTTTCTTTGATAGACTTAGGGTTCTAGCCGGACGCGAAAACGCCCCAGCCTCCATTAAGTAACCAGCCTCGCGATTTTGCCAATGCCCTGCGCGCAACATCCTGCGAAGCTGCATCTGCATCTGGACCTCTTCTTCGCATCTTCTCCACTCCACACAGCTTTCTCATGCATTGGTGATGCACAGATAATCTTCAGTCATTTGGTTACACACGACATGCTAAACTAGAGCCTCCTTCAGCTCGTAAACACGAGCCAAAACAAAGTCGAACGTCAGCCGAGCCTTCCTCGCAACAACAACATTCTTTTACCAAGCAACCATGGCGAGCAAGACGAAGCTCAATGGCCTCAACGGCGCCCATACAGCGGGCATTTTCTCTGATATGACCGTCGACGGTCCTGAAATCGGAACTCTCGTCCTGATTGTTGATCGTGCGAAGAACCTGCCCAACCGGAAGACCATTGGCAAGCAGGATCCATATTGTGCCGCGAGACTGGGAAAGGAAGCGAAGAAAACGGATACTGATCGTAGAGGAGGTCAGACTCCGCGATGGTAAATATTTCCACAATGGTAATGCTGCTGTGCTAATGTTTGCGCAGGGACCAAGAGCTTCGATATACTGTTCACGACTCCCCCGACTACTACCAATTGAAGGTATCGGTTTTCAACGATGACAAGAAGACAGACTTGATTGGAGAGACATGGGTCGACCTGAAAGAGGTTGTCGTCCCAGGTGGAGGACAGAATGACCTGTGGCACAATTTGAGTTGCAAGGGCAAATACGCGGGCGAAATCAGAATCGAGATCACATACTACGACTCACGACCGAAGCAGGAGAAGCCAGAGAAGGTCAGACCAATTGCCACAAATGGTGTAGATGAAGGGAGTAGAGATTCCCTGAAAGGTCCCAGACAGCAAAAAGCTGCAGTCAAGAGAAGACCTTTGCCATCCGACCCGGTTACTGGAGCACCGGCATCACCTGTTACAGTACCTGACCATGTCCAAACTCCACCTCGAGGCTACCCGCCATCACCCTCTGTGGCACCGGATCATATACCAATTCCTTCAAGGGGTTATCAAAGCACGCCAGGAGGCATTCCGGACCATGTACGAACACCACCCAGAGGATATCAGACCCCCCCAACCGCGATTCCTGAGCACGTCCAGACACCTCAGCGAGGCTATCAGTCCCCCGGCTACATACCAAACCAATCACCTCTTCAGTCTATGGAGTATGCCACAGCACCAGCGAACTACTCCCCATCCCAGGGATATGGTGATGATTCGCACGCCAATATGATTGGGTACGGACAGTCTCCAGGAAGTCTTTCAGCCGCTTCACCATCTCAGCCACCGCAAAACGATCGTTATGACAGCTACGATCCAGCATCGAGGAGTGACTACTCCTATAGCAACTCAACCGAGCATTATCGAGGGGAGGAAGAGCACAGTGACCCACGAGACTTGTATAATCCTCGACGACAACAAAGTCCTTACGAGCTCCCCCAACCGGACGAATTTGGCTCCCCTCCAAGCCCTGGTGGGCCTCCACCGCCTCCACCAGCACACAGGACCAGGGCTGGGAGTAGTCATGTCAGTCCGCACCCACTGGAGTCTCAAGGAAGCTATGGTTTCTCTCAGGATAACCGGTCGCCGAACCCCTATGGTACCCCGACGCATGAGGGTCATCGCCACTCCGTACCGTCTCAGTCACAGAGCAATTCGTACCAAGCGTACAGTCCTGACAAAACGCAGGAGCAATTCCGGCGCTCCGCAAATGGCGGATACCAACAATCCCCTCCTCGCCACCAATCTTATGATTCAAGGTATCATGGGGACTATGGTTCAATGCAACCAACAGTGGAAGATGCACCTCCATCTCCCGGTGGAAGCTATGCCGGAATCAGAAATGGATCACGGGTGTCGCAACACGATGAACGACGATATGACCAAGTGCCATCCCCAGCTCCTCTCAATCTGAGTGGCCGAGGAAGTTCTGCGTCTGGGCGCAACAGCGCGTCCAATGCACCCACTCCAACCCATCAGTATTCTAACAGCTCCAGTGGGTACGCAAATAATAATTCTCAACACTCTTTCCGAGATCGATCACAACCAGACATGTCGGTCTCATCTCGGCCGTCGTATAGTTCAATGCAGCAACAAGATCACCATCGTCGGCCAAGTGAGGATCCAATGGGAGGTGCCACAAATTACCAGCGGCCAAGGGGACAATCAGAAGATCAAATGGGAAGCTCTTCTGGGTATCAGCGACCGCGAGGTCAGTCTGAGGATCAAATGGGAATGTCTAACTACGCCCTTCCACCTGTGCCTGCAACATTGGTCCCGGGCATGGATCCTATGATTGCACAAGAGATTTCGGAGAGGATCTATGATGAGAAGCGCGCGAGCTACAACCAGGGAGCCGGGAACTCAGCACGAGGGAGATACCAGAATTCTCCCCAGTATCAACAGAACAAGCCTAAGCTCTTGTCTTATCAGGAAAATGATGCCGCGTTCGTTCCAGCCGCTGCCACATACGATGATCGTCAAAGTCGATTCTCCACTGCAACGGTCCCAGTAGTCAAGCCTAGAGCCATTTCTCCTGATCCCCGACCAATGAGAAAATCTGTTAGTCCTTCACCGCGACCGTCCGATGACACAAGAAGGCTGTCTGGAATTCCTTTCGGGCCAGATTCTTACAACGCGCTGAATCCGAGTCTTGCTGGTTCGGCTTCGACTCCATCACTTAGTGCGGCATACGATACCAAGATTATTGATCCCGATGCGAAAATTATCACGCACGACGGGCGGGAAATTGATCCAAGTGATCACATACCGGAGTCGAATTATGCACCTCTGCTGGAATCAAAGGGCCCCAAGTACGCTTCGCAACTTCCGGACCGAAATTATAGACCGCCACCAAGCGGCCCTCAGCCCATCTCAGCCACTGGCCGCCGACCACTGAGACAAGCTGGCCGACCTCAATCAATGGCAACCTCATCGCCCATCTACATGAGTAATACCCCGACGCATGATCCAGTACCTCCTACAGGCCGCAATCGTCTTCAGAAAAAGGCTAATCGAACATCGGCTCACCCCACGCAAGGTTCGAGTCCATTGGCTCCTATTACTCCATATCAAGACAATAGTTACGCCCAAAGGAGTCTTCCAAGAGCTCATTCAACTGATTTTCACCCGAACGAGAACTATGCTCCTAATTATGGGGGAAGTCCTGGATATCGAGGTTCTGCAGGTCCTCCACCCATTCCTGCAAAAGTTCCAATGGGTATGAATGGGCCGCCACCACCTCAGCCTGGCGGCGGTGATGCTTGGGCTTTATTAGAAGAGATGAAGAGCATCGATTTGGGACATGGCCGCGCACGACGTCGTGGCTATTAGTTTCTTGAGAAATGATTGACGATGGCATCTCATTAATGTTTGTGTACAACTTCTATTTTTTATGTTATAGAGTCCGGGTCTTCTGGGTTGGCTTTAATACTTAGGGTGGAATATGGACAATGGATGGGTCACCGAGGATTTCTCGCAGGAAAGCTTGAGAACGGGTTCATATGGTTCGCATGGTTATTCGGCGTTTTAAACAGGATGGGTGGTCTGAATCTATACTCGGTCGGTAGAAGGAAGTTGCTGTGGCAATCTTCTGTGTAATGAGTAAAATGTCCAATGCCAAAACTTGACGAGATCCATTCGCTTTCCAGACTGACCCAATGAGCCCCTATGCAAGCGTTAAACCCACCCCCAGATGCCAATGATGTTCTCGGTCATCATGTATTTGAGATCAGAGCATAAGAATGGCCTGAATCCACTTGGTGGATATCTGACCAGCGAGTTGTTCTGGATCCAGCGAGTCCATCCACATTCTCTTGCTTGGAATTCCACAATTTGAGCCAGAGCTGTACCCCGCACCGTTCGACCCCGCAGTCGTCCGATGACAATTTACTTCGCCAAGTAAATCCTGCAGCTTCTTGGTCTTATTCCCTCTTCAGCTTTTTCCACTTCCCATCCTTCGTGAACATCAACACAGCTTGTAAGACCGAAAGCGTGAGAACAGCTCGTCACAAACACAGTCGCGATTTCTTATCATGTTTTCCTGAGGCAAGTGGAACAGAAACTTACACCTTCCTCTTCCATGATGAATATCTCGGCGAAAACACCCTTTTCATCCTCCACCGATTCAGCAAACGCTCGCTTAGCTATTTCAGGGGGCAGGGTTACATATTTGAGACGAAGCAACCCCAGCGCCCAGAGAAATGCCGTGGGCTTAGTCCATATTTTTTGGCAGGGTCAAGAAACTTTGGATGAGAAGTTCAGGGTGAGTTCTAGACTTGTCTAGCCGAGTTGGTGATATGTTGAATTCACTATGACATTGGAACCGAACAAAGAACAAATGTTTCGTCAGAATCTGATACTTCAGGACATCTGAAAGGGTCAGTGTCAGGTGGCTGTACTTTACTTCAAGTATCGGAATGCTACGGACATACAAGAGTCAAGAACAGTCAAGCCGGTAGTTGAGTCGGATTCGGACTCGCTCGTTCAGCCCTGGCCACTTGGCAGCTGCTACCCACCTCGACAACCATGCCAGGGAGTTGTATGGACTGGGTGTTTCTTTTAGAGTTGCTTGGAGATCCTTACCCTCCGTAGATTGCACTTCTTCATTCCGGGCCCTACCGCAGATTTGTAAGGAAACACCTCAGTTCAGCTCACATCCGCGTGGGCTCAATACTGTAATGCAAAGCATGACAGGCCGGCCTTGTTCAATCTTGGGAGAGTTTTCCAAGCTTTGGGCAGGCGGCGTGCCCGAGGCCCTTTCATTTCTCAATATCTTGTTCTTAAATAGCTCCTGTTCCTAGATTTCCTCGTCAGGCTTAAAAACACATTGGTCAATTCCCCCTTCAGCAATTCCGCAACTACCTTTGTCCTCACCTCAACATGCAACCGAATCAGATTCTCGCGGTCCTCGCCGGAACATACTCATTACTTAATACTTCAGCGTGTGTCAATTAAAATATTCTGATTTTATATTACTAGCTCCCTGTCTAATTGCTTATCACGCAGATGGCTCAATGAAGTCCCTGTACCAGATGCTGTTTATGGTTCCGCTCCCGTTGGCATTTTGACTTACAGCAAGTCCGGCTATATGTCCGCCACAATCACCTCAACAGATATCGAGGATAGACCTGCAAACTTGACCTTCCCTTTTAGAGATGGCCAAACAGATGCTGATGTATGTATACACCTAGACTATTGAACCCGGGCATCTTGAAGTGTTCGTCGCTTAGAACATTCATCAGACCTTACAAAATATATTTATATCATACTAAAGACTTCTTTGCTAACTCTTATAAAGTGGGCACTTGTAGGAAGGCACAGCATCGGATATGCTGGTCCACTTCAGATCAGCACTGCCATCCCAGCGACACGCACTCATGGCCAAGTGATTCATGGACCGTTAACAGTAGCGAACGTTCCTTCCATGGCTGGAGCCAGTCATATTCGCAATTATACACTCTTCGACAACGGCAAGACTCTACTCATCGCTTCGCAAAGAGATGCTAGCAACCGAGGAGAACTCTGGTGGAAGAGACTGGATTAGGAGACCGTGGTCCTGCGATCGAGAGGGTTATTCTTGTACACAATTTAAGAGTGGTATTTGAGTAAGGAACCGTGCTGAACAACATATTCAGCTTGAGAATGAAATATTTTCCGGTCTGATACAAAAGCTTTCCAGTCTGGGAGTTATCATGACTTCCAGATGAGTCGCAAAAGTTCCTGCTGACTTACAACAATTATTTTCCTCGTACAAAATATCTAATTCACGGCTTTCAGGGACGATAGTTCTAAGACTTCAGGATGAAGCCTCATCCAGAAGGTTGCATTTCCTACAAGCCAACATTGGCGGCACCGCCTCGCGCCAAGACTGAAGTCGTTTTGCAATAGCGAAGCGCCAGCAGGACCTCACGGAAGTTCCTGCCAACACCTCTTTCTGTTTCTGTCAGTCCGCGACCTGCTTTCTGCAAGAGCCCTCTCAGGGAAATTAACCAAACAAAAGTATCCTTATCGAGCTTTGAAACCCTCGAGATCAACGTTCGGAATCTTCTGATTTACGACACTTTCTCACATGTGGTCGCGTCGGCGGCGACGGGTCGGCATGCAACCATGTCCAAATGGTCTCACCGGGGATTCGACCGCGGTCGTACATCAAGTGTCTAAGCCAAGCATCAAGTGTTTCGAGGACGCGCTGAAGACTCTGAAGTCCTTCCCAGTCTGGCCGGTCTTGTCTTGGATTGGCTGGCCAGTACGAGCTACAGAGATCTCGATGCCAACAGTCTAATTATGCCTTCATATTCTTCGCAGACTTCTCAACATCAAAAACGCTCAGGTCTACCTGATAGACGAGCCGGTTGCAGCTACGGCACAGAGATCGCGACTGGCACAGCTTTCATCCTTGCTGACTTGACGGCCTTCGTTGGGCTCTACCATCAGCCCTCGTGCTGAGCTACAGGTGGTATACGGACATTCAAATCTTGAAATATACAGAACAAATAACGCATTTTACTTTGAAATGCTCGCCTTACAAGTTTTGTGGTATCATGATTGGCTGGCCAGGTCCGCCAGGCAATGCAATTAGCAGAATTACATTCTTCTCGTCATGATCTTTCGCATGCGCAAGTTCATATTTTCGTTCTCTACAGCTTGATACATTATGCTAGATCAATTACCAGATCTAGAGTCAGACTAAAAGTTTTGTTGACGGGTTGAGACTTCTATTCTTAGCAGCTCCTTCCTTTAGCGAGGCCGATGTTGGTGTTCCAGCTCGAGTGACCTCGACCTCGACCACAACAGACACAAGCCAAATCGAATTAACCATTGATTGAATCATGGTCACTTAGTACCTCCAAAACCTTAAACTTCTCTTCACAGTTGTGCCGAGCTCGGGACTTCAATACCCGCTTGCTCGATGATACATTATCCAGTTTGTTTACAAGGACTTGGCATAAATCGCTCAACTCGAGCGTTCTCGTCACAGAAGTTTAGAAACGCACAGATGTCTAGAGATCGCCGTTCAGGTCTTTTGATGTCTTTTCTGCCTTGTAAGCGCACGTTGTCTGCTCCTCTCCTACATTCCGTGTTTGAGGCAGTGCCTGATCCCTCGACTTTCTCGTTTGCACCAATGGACTTAAGGGATTGCCGGCGGACTTCTGCCTTCTTGAGAATATATGGTCTACTCAATTGATCTTCTAGCCATTCTTGAGGAATCTCGGTTCGATCCTAACCTCAATTTTCTCAGAATGTCCTTGTGGCCACTCCGGTCACTTCTACAATGTAAGACGATGCGGTGTGGCTATGAACACTTTAGCATGACCAATCTATGCAGAAATCTTGCTTTTAACAGCTGAGAAGTATACTGAACCACCTTTGAGGCCTGGCTAGGCCCATCTCTCCTGCATGTAGCGCGCATTGCCACAATTATCAATCCTTGCAGGTCCAGCAGGTGCCTGTTCAGCTCGCAGCTCAAGGCACATTGGTGTTCATAGTCTGCCTTGCCAAATAGGTCTCCCGATTGACCTTTGGTCTATATACGTTTAGCCACCTTATTCAATATCTTCTTAACTTGACCACACTTGCTTCTTCCAACCATTCTTCATAGTCAATCTTAGTCCATTTAAAGAAGACAAAACCACAACATACATATTACGAGCGAACAATCTCCACATAGCTTTTACAAGTTTCATCCCACAATGGGTGAAAATGTTTCTCTCAATAGAGAGATACTTGAGGCGAGTGTAGGTCTTGGCGACAAAGTCACGGTGAATAATCTGCAATTCATCGAACGTTTACATGCTATTGGAGTCTCGAAATATATTGCACTCCCACAGGTATTTCTTGCAACACTCTAAAGACAGCTCTACGAAATCACCGACAAGAATGTTTGCCTCTAGCTCGTCGTTGTCGGAGGGCAAAGCTCTGGCAAAAGCTCTGTGCTTCAGGCAATTACACGACTTCCTTTTCCAGTTCAAGATACTCTTTGCACTCGCTTTGCAACCGAGGTCTCTCTTCGCCGAGCACCGGGACCAGAATCACTTTCAGTGACAATAAAAAGACCAGGTGAACAGGAACCCGAAGCTCTGAATGTTGCGGAATTCGAGAACTCGCTGTTCGGTTCGACAGAGTTCAGGATCGAGTTTGCCAATCTGCTTGCGACTGTATGTCTTCCTCTTCAATAAACAGACAATACGACTGACGTAGATGCGCTACAAAGGCAAGCCGCCAGATTCTTGGATCTCAGCTTGAAAGTCAGGCCTTGAGTCAAGCTACCTTGCATATCACAGTACAAGGTCCCAATCAAATCAACCTCACCGTTGTCGATCTCCCAGGACTTGTCAGTGGTTAGTAGCTTAACGAGCACAGGGAACCCAGCCAAGTGCCAGTTTCTAATTCTCACTAGCCACTCATCCTTCGTCAACAAACGCACGGAGGCTTGTCGATCGCTACATAGACAACCCACGAAGTATCGTTTTGTATGTATTTCGAGCTCGATGTCTTGCTGCGAGGGTGATCTAACATGAGCCGTAGGGCGGTTGTGGTTCCGGAAGATCCAGACACCCAAGAAGTGTTGCAGATAATCAGGAGCATCCCAAACAAAGAGGACAGGGTCATAGGCGTAATGAACAAATGCGACAAGCGACAGGATTGTGCAGACTACTGGGTGCGCATTCTGAATGACTACCTTCAGCTTAACAAGTCTGACGGCTCTAGGTCTTGGACGCAATCAAGAATGAGCGACGTACAAGCAATCGACTCTACTTAGCTCGGGGTTGGTTTGGACTGCGAAATCGCCTTCCAAGCGAGACCAACATAACAAACGATGCCCGAGACTAAAACGAGCTAGATTTCTTCCAAACAGGCGTTTGGCCAACTCTGAATCAGCCGACGAAGCTCGGTATCGGAAATTTGAGACAAGCATTGACGAGAATGCACAACGATCACATAACCACGAGCATCCCGGAGTTCATTCCAGAGATCCAAAGAAATCTCGGACGATGCCAATCGAAGCTCGCTCAGCTCGGCAACCCTCGAAACACGCTGCGGGAGCAGCGGGATTGTATGGTTGCTCTAGCATCTGAAATCTCCAGATTTTCAACAGATGCCATAGAGGGAATATACCACAACCTGCCAGTCGATATTTGAGCCAGAATAAGAGGAAACGTACAGAAATCACTTGAGTCGTTCAGGGACAGAATGGCAGAAGACTTCGGAGGGTTTCCTCAGACCATTCCACACCTACTGACATCACGAGACGAGCATACATGGCGAGATTCCATACTCGCCGTACCAATTCTTCAAAGCATCCACGAAGTCATACGCGACAATCGCGGCAGAGAGTTCACTGGGGAAATCAATCCGCATGTGCCTCGGGTTCTCTGGTCATCTTATACTGACCCTTGGGCAGCAAGAGGTGTAGAATTGATAGATGAAATTCTTGAGAGCTTACTGGACTCCATCGAAACTCTAGTACAGGAAGCAACCCAAGACGAAGAGCTGCAGAACAGCACCATGTCATGGCTCTGCAATGAGCTACTGACGGTAACAACTGAAGCGGCAAACGAAGAGCTGGCGAGACTTCACGACTATGAAGAGAACATGTGGAGTCTCGTTCCACGGCATGATCATCTTAGAATCTCTCTATATGATGATGCCGTTAATGAGATGGCAACGTCACCTGTAGGGTTTTCAGGACTCAGTCCAGACGTAGCGGCTACTGTCCAAAGCGTGCAATGGAAGAATCATATCAAGCTGTGGCTATCAAATAACCCGGACGTGGACGGCGTGCTTCAGACTTTAAACCACCTGAAAGCGTACTACGAGATTGCTAGTGAGTATAACAGTCCCTCAATGCTCATTTGTAGCGCTTTGAAGGCAGATAATGCACTTTGCTTCTGAAACGGCTACTAACATAAAAGTAATCTCAGTGGGAAGGTTCATCGACAATGTAGGACTCCAGATTATCGAGCGCCACCTCCTCGGCAAGAGAAGTCCCCTTTCTATGTTCACTCCGTCGTATGTCCTCAACATGGCGGAGGACGATCCCGAGAAATTGCACAGCATCGCTGGTGAGAATGCAGAGAAGACTGTGGAAAGAGAAGACATAAATCAAGAGATTCTTACTCTCAAGGAGGCGTTGGTTGAAGAGCGAAGTCATGGCATTCTTCACCACTCTACGACAAGTGGTACACTTGCGGCGCAAGGGTCGAGGGCTGAGATTAGCGGAGCTGTAGCTTGATCTTCAATTGAGATGTAAGAAGTGCAAGTCTATTTTACTCTAGTATACGTAATTGTAGTCGATACAAATCAGCATCGCTTAGAAACTCTGCACCAAACCTCTACCTTCGCAGCATCCTTTCTCTCAGAAAAATCATCACTTCTTCCCTAAAGGACTCAACAGCCAACTCAAATCCTCCGCCTTCTCCTTTCCCACCAGCTCAACCAAGCCCCCAGGCGCCAGAAAATCATGATCCACATACTCAAACCCCGGAACCACCGTCTCGCTGATCAACAACCCCTCACTCTCCTCACCACCCTCCATATCCGGCAAGAGAAAGCTCGCCTTAAACTTGCCCCCCTCCACAATCCACTGCAGCTTCTCCCCCTTCTCAACATTCCCTCCCACCACAAAAGTCTCCACCCGCTTCTCCGCCCCCTCCTCCCCTTCATCAGCATGGATAATCACATATCGACCCCGTCCACGATGCAGCGTGTGCACCGTGCGCGCTGAGTTCCTATGAAAGCCGCCTTGGGGGCCTGAGGGCGTGAGAAGGTAGAAGATAGTTGTTGAGAGGGACCGGAGGGAAGGATCGAAGCCGGGACGGGTTGGGACGAGGCCGGATGTTGTGGATGAGGGCTTGAGGGGGAACGGGGACGGGAGTGTGAGGGGAGAGCGGTCGGTTTCGACGTAGTAGCCGCCTTCGATGTGGGGGGTGAGGTTGAGGGCTTTGATGAGGGTTTTGAGGGAGGCGGGTTCTTCTGAGGGGGTGCTGAGGGTGGTTGTGGTGCGTGGTGGGAAGGAGGGTTTGAGGGGTGACATCTTGTGTGGCGGTGGACTTCGGTGGTATGAGATCTTGAGGTTTGTGATGGATGGTAGAGACTGCCTTGAACTTTGCGAGATGAACAATGTTGAATGAAAGGGTTAAGGCTTCACCATGGCATGACTGCCGTCAGAAATGGAAGGGAAGGCTCCATTGATAAGCAGATGGCAAGGACGATAAGCACTTAAAATATTCCAGTAAGCAAAAGTGGGATGACGATATTGATAGCCTGAGAGCTTCTTAGCTTGAGATATCTCAAGTAAACAAACAATCATGTCGGAAAGGGAGAGAAGGCTAGACTTTGCAGTGTATGTAAACTCGAATTAGCGAGAAGCATTGGAAAAGCATATTTATAAAATGCAAGAGGCTGAAGAGGTGGAATTCAGTCTTTTGGGTCTAGATGAATTGTTGAGTCGATAGCGACCGAAGTGTGATGTGCATAGGAGCATCCCAAATCGTGAAGCAATTAAGCCTCAACAATTGCAAAAGAGATGGATTGGAGACTGCTGCCATGCAGATTTCCAGCTCGTTGGATCAGAGAGCGGAACGGGACCGCCTACCGGTCTACTCAATTCTCATCCACCGCAGAACACAGATTCGCCTGAATATGGTTCGTGTTAGAGTACCAGAAGCATCATGAATTGGTGATGTCCTTTGGCAAATAATCTTTGAAAAAGAGATCAACATCATGTTGACATGCAATGCTCGGGCCAGGCTCGTGACCAGGCTCGTGACTTGCCTCAAACCCAGAAATTCAAGGCGACTCCACTAAAACTCAAAGGATGACGATCGTCGCCCAGCCTCGCGCCACTTCAGGTCCCCATTACGAGAAGCCATCAGGTCATGACTTTTTGTTCTCAGTCCGGTCAAATAGTCTAATCCTTTCCGATATCCCGTACCCGATGTTCGGCAGCGGCTGCCCGTCACAGCTTCCAAGCCTCCGATCAACGAACGAGAGAAATTCTCTTCGAGAAGGGCCGAGTAGGTCTGCATCCAAGCATGAGAAAGGCGGGATGAAGGCTGAGGGGAGCGGGGCAGGGCGGAGAGATGATGAGCGATGAGGCTTGCTCTCCCCGCTGCGGGGCAGAATAAGGTAGGTATGCAGGAGCTGATGTGGTTGAGGGCACTCCATGGGCATTGCAAAAATCCTCCTGTGCGTAGCCTGTTCGGGACATACAAAAGTCCCGTTCGGAGACGGCTTCATGTCCTGTTCTGCTTATAAAGAGATATCCAGGTCCAAAACGGTTGACCCTTGGAAAGGTAATTCTTCACATTAAGCAAACTCTATGAATTGCTTCATTCGAATGCTTCGGCTCCACGGCAAAGGTAAACACAGTCTGGACGGCTGTCAGTCAAATCTACTGTATGTGTCGTGGGAAGCTGGGAACAAGCGTTCCTGAACTTGGAATGGAGAGACCAATTGCCAGTCTGGACTAACCGTCTAAATCACTAGCCTTGCAAGTGACCTGCACGAACGCGGGCAAGTTTACCCCATCCCAGTCCAACCCCAGGAAAAAGGTCCTGTCATCCTTGGACGACCTGCGTCATCCAAGCTTGACGTCCAAACAATTTTTGGTTGCTGATCTATGGCGGGGAAGCTGCCAGGAAGCTGCCTACTGAGCAAGGATGGGGAGCAGTAGGTAACGGTAGGGTAGATTTCGGTCCGAGTTATTGGAAAACAATAAAGGGTCCTTGTTTTCCTCTGCATCCTTCTATTTTCCACTCTCTATAAATCGTATAGAAAGATGGTTGGCTTCAAGAAGGTTTGCGGAGCGGCAGCTTCACTCGCACTTGTTTTCTGCGCTGGAGTTTCGGCTGTAACTGATTTCTCCCCTTCAAGCGGAATCTCGGACTGGGACCAGAGTGACTGGTCTTTGACTGCAAACACCTTCATTCCTGGTCAATTCCAGTCTCGGCTGTCTGTCTCCAATGGGTAAGTCACAATTGCCAATTGCTTGCATGAAGAAAGCTAAATGATTATAGCTATACTGGAGCATCTCTTGCGGCTGCTGGCCCGTTTTTCGAAGTTGACAAGAATCAAACAGATCCAACCGGCACACAACCGTCCAATGGATGGCCACTATACAGTACTAGAATCTCTTTTGCGACAATTGCTGGATTCTTCGACGTACAGGACAATGCCACCGGTACGAATTACCCATGGCTGAATCAATACGGCTGGGAGTCATTCATTGCTGGTATTCCGCATGCCCCCGCAATTGTTTTCAAATTCGGAGATGCATATTTGGATGCCACTGTCAGCAACACTACGATCTCCGATTTCTCCTCCAAGATTTCGTTTAAGACGGGCATTGCTGAATGGGCCTATACCTGGACCCCAGAGGACTGCAGCGCCTCTTTCAATGTCACCTACACTGCCATTTACAGCAGGGAAAGACCCAATGTCCTCGCTGTGAAGGCGACCATTACTCCATCTGCAGACATCGGTGGTACCGTCACCGATTTGTTGGATGGTCGAAGTGCTGTACGGTCATATCTGAATCTGAAGGGTATGAACGACGATGGCCAGACCATCTATACCTCGGTTCACCCCAATGGGCTGTCAAATGTCACAGCTTGGATCATTTCCGCGGCCAAGTTCGAAAATGGGTATACAGATCTAGCTTCCCGAGCCGTAGCTGATGACAGCTTTGTTGGCACCAACGAGACCACCATGGGCCAGACCTTCGATATCAACCTCAAGGCTGGAGAGGCGGCCACATTCTACAAATACGTCGGGATTGCGTCAAACGACAAGTTCCCTGATGCCGAAGGCCACGCTCGAACAGCCCAGAAGTTGGCCGAGAACGAGGGGTGGGATGCACTCACGGCTGAGCATGCTGAGGCGTGGGGCAAGATCATGACGGAGGACGCCATTGACAACTTCACCGACCCTGTGACTGGACAACTGCCAGATAATCCAGATGTCAAGCTTCTTCAGATTGCGTCAGTCGCCAATGCATTCTACCTCCTTCAGGCTCTTCAGCCAGATGGTAGCGGTCTCAATGACGAAAGTATCTCGGTCGGCGGTCTTGTATCAGACTCATATGCTGGACTTCGCTTCTGGGATGCGGATTATTGGATGGCGGGAGGTCTGAATCTCGCATTTCCCGGCTGGAGCAAACAAATCAGTAATTTGCGACTCAAGCAGTACCCACAAGCTCTCGCCAACGCAGCTTTCAACAACTACCCCAACGGATCTGCTCTGTATTCATGGACTACTGGAAGATACGGTAATTGCACTGGTACTGGACCTTGTGTTGATTATCAATATCATCTCAACCATGATATTGCCTTCAATCTCATCCAAGAGTACAACATTACCAAAAACGATACATGGTTCAACAACGGCCCCAAGCAACTCATTGAGAGCGTTGCCATTTCAGTATCAAACCTGCTCGAGTTCAACGAGACCACGCAAAGGTACGATATCTACAATATGACAGATCCAGATGAGTATGCCAACAACATCGATAATGGAGCGTTCACTCTTGCTTCTTCGTCAGAGTTGCTAAGACACGCCAACGAGTTGCGATTTGAACGCGGTGAGGAAATCAACGAGACATGGCAGCGCCAGGCGGACAATATTGCGTACCCGGTGGCGGACTCTTTGATTACTCTCGAGTACTCGACCATGAACAACAGCGCTGCAGTCAAGCAGGCTGATATCGTCCTAATCAACTATCCTCTGGTGTACAGCAGAAATTACACTGATCAGCAGAAGTTGCTTGACTTGGATTATGTAAACACCCTTTCCAGATGATGCAATTGCAGCGCTCACATCCCTTAGTATGCCAATCGTCAAAGTCCCGATGGACCAGCCATGACATACTCCATTTTTGCGATCAACGCAAATGAGTTGTCCCCATCTGGTTGCTCAGCATACACCTACACTCAAAATGGGTTCGAACCATATCTTCGAGCGCCATGGTATCAGTTCTCTGAGCAGGTCAACGATGACCCCGACACCAACGGCAACACCAAGCCTGCCTTCCCCTTCCTCACGGGCCATGGAGGAGCTAATCAGGTGATTCCATTTGGATTCCTTGGAATCCGAACGACTCGCCCACAATTGTATATCGATCCATCGCTGCCTCCCCAGATCTCCTTCGTCAAAGTCCGCACGTTCTACTACGCCGGTGCAACATTCACGGCCACCATGAACAGCACCCACACCAACCTGACTCGTCTTCCCACCGACCCCACCGTCAAGGTCGTCGACATTTCCGCGAACACCACCGTCCAGGTCGAAGTTGCATCTCACGACGACACAAGCGCCAACACAATGTACACCTTGGCAATCAACCAAACCATCACCGTTCCCAACCGCCTGTACTGGCAAAAGCTCACCACGGAAGGCAACATCAATCAATGCCTCCCCGTAACCACCGATTCCCGCTACGCACAAGGCCAATTTCCTTTCGCTGCGATCGACGGCGCCACAGCCACCCGCTGGCAACCAATCACCAACGAGACAGCTTCCATAACAGTCAACACATCCACCATTGCTCCCCAGCTCATCTCAGACATCAAGTTCGACTGGGGACTCCGTCCTGCGCGTTCTGCTATCGTGTATCTCGGCAACACAACCGCGGCTGGCGAAGCTGACACAGCGAACGAGGTTGAGATCGTGATCAATGGCATCGCGCCGAATCTTCCGTTCGATGCAGAAGCGGCTGCGAATAGTACGGATGAGGTTGTGCCTGTTGTGGGGAATATGACGACTTTCAGTGTTGTTGGAGGAAGATGGTCGGGAAATTATGTGAGGTTGGTTATTGAGGGGTGTTGGGAGGAGGATGGGGATGGAGCGACGGTGGGGGAGTTTGAGATCATTAAAGCATAGTGAATGAAGGCGTGAGCGAGTGAGGAGAGCTGGAAGAAAGATATTTAATACTTAGTCGGTAATTTATGATGATATTATGACAAACCTGAATTTGAACTGAAAGACCTTATCTATCATGCATCTCTAGCTTTCCAATGCGCCTTCAAATTCAAGTACAGGCTCTGCGGCCGCAACCTAACCTCGATGTTGATGAGGCTTGACCCCGATTCAGCGAAACTTGCAGGCGTTCGGTCCGTGCAGTACCTTTAATGCCTCCAGGAGTGTTGCATGGAGTCTAATTCAAGATCTCCCCAAGGACCTCTTCAACCAATCTAACATCTCTCCCAACATCAACTCGCCACGTGCTCACGGCTATCCTACAAGCAGGCTTGCCTTCCCATTTGGTGCCCGAGACGTACATCTTCCTCGTATCATTGATCTTTTTCACCAGCCCCGCATTAACGCTCTCATTCTTGGCTCTGAATATGACAATTATGTGAACGTTATCAAACTCTCCACTCTGATTTGGCTGGGTTGCCAACAGTTCAAAGTCCTCAGACTCTGAGAGGAATCTCGAAACGCCTCTAGCAAGTCGCACTTGTCTCGCGAACATTTCTGCAAACCCGTCTCGACCGTAAGCGAGGATGACGGCGTAGACTGGTAGGGCTCGGAAGCGGCGTGAGTTCTCCAGACCGTTGTTCAGCGGGGAGGGAATAGTTGATTGTCCTGCTGAAAGGTATGCGGCATTTGGATTCTGGAATATGGAAGCGAGAATGGTGCTTGAGCGAGTGAGAAAGAAGCCGCAATCATAGGGCTACGAAGTTAGCTTGGCTTTCGAGATGGGAAAATAGTACGAACCACGTTAAGCATCTTGTGTCCGTCGCCACATATCGAGTCGGCCAGTTCGATGCCAGATGCAGAATTGATCAATGTGCGAAACTCGGCTGTGGGAGGCAAGCATCGTGCAAATAACCCGAAAGCTTTTCAAGATCAGTTTGGTGATAATTTTCCAGCCTAGGATTGGCTCTTGACCTACCTCCATCGACATGTAACCAGGCTCCATATCGGTCGCAAACTTCTCGCACCCTCTTCATCGTTTCCAGTCCATCAGTCGCAAACCTTCCAGTATTGACCTCTCCCATACTCAATGCAACGATGCTCACCACTCCTTCTTTGGCGCCCTTCAATTGCCGCTCTAGGACATCGACATCCAGCTTCCACGGCTCATCTTTGCTCGTCGCTATGTCTCTCACTGACGCCCTTCCAATCCCCACAACACTCGCAGCTTTGTACAGAGAGCTGTGTCCCATGGTAGTCAATACTTGAATCCTTCTGATCCCGGCCCTCAGACACGCTCCCAAGAGGCCGAGCTCTCCAACCCCACCACTTTCTCCTACTGCTTTCAGACGAGCATCGACAACAGCTTCCCGACCACATGCCAAGCCCAGAATATTGGCACCAGTAGCTCCAGTTGTGAAAGTCTTCCCATTCCATCCATCTCCAAGATTTAGCAGCTCAACGAGCATGCTTAACGCCCTGTCTTCCACTGCGGTTGCAATACTCTGATCTGATAGGTGTACTTGAACATTTTGATCGAAGGCTGTGACGATATTGTCAGCCACTTCGGCGATGGGTAAGACGCCCCCAGTGACGAAGCCGTAGTAGTTTGAGGAGGTCTTTGGGCCGTTGAATCCAGGAGTGAGGTCCGTCAGGAGATGAGTTTCGGTAGCTGCTTCACCAAGGCCAGATACAGGGAGTGATGAAGGGAGACTGTCTTCTGCTTTCTTCAGATTGGACAGCGATGGAAGGGCATCGTTTGGTGTCGAGTCTACAACTGCCCGAAGCTTGTTATACGAGGACGAGATCGAGAACGACATGATGATCGGATGGTTCAGATCAAAAAGCCTTACTATGAGCTTGTAAAGAGGTATCCGTCCAGCATTGTCGAATGGGATTAAATACTTCCGCCTTCTGGAAAATTGAAACCATGTGAGTCACCATGAATCTGTCTGACACCTAGCAGGCTTACGACGATTGTCATACATTACCGCATGGACTTTCCTCTCCGGTCTGTATTCAGCATTTGACGAAGAACTGTGTATCGACGCTGGGCCCCCGATCGCAAACTCCTTCCTTGAGTCGAAGTTGTATGTAAGTTTTCTCTAAGCGAGAAATGACAGGGGTGACCTTACGCAACAACCTCGGGTAAAGCAAGAGCAAAGAAGTGCAAAAGTAAACAATCACAGCTCCAAGCCAGCTCTAAATAGTCCGGTTGGTGACATGATAATCCTACTACTCTTAGCACCAACTCGAAACATATATGGCTGACGGAGGAAATAACAGAGCTTGGCATATTGGAAGCACTTGTGGATCGGAGATTTCTCAAGAGTGCTAGCTTCCGCTTAGACCCTGTACGGAGAATGCCATCTTCGCTGGCAGATCTATCATCTTCTCTTCTTCTTCGCCTCCTAACTTCATCCGACTCGGCTCGGGTCATACTTACCCAGGCGTTTCTAGGCCACCGAAAGAGTCGTAGCTCAACTGCAACAGAATCCCGACTCGGTCTCTTGCCCCGAAAATCTACCATCCGGCATTGATGAGGGATTTGCCGTCTGGCTGGAAGGATGAAGCGATCTTCTCGGCCCACACCACTGCGAGGTTGCATGCAGGAGGCAAGGCTCACGATAATCATTCTCTAAGCTGACAAGCTGCATCTATCCGGGTGTCCGTTCTGCATGAATTGCATGGCAGATCATAGTTGGTCAGAGGTTGGAAAATAACTCAGATCGGGGATCAGCTGAAGCCACGGAGGTGGGAAGCCTTTTCCCACCTACGCAATGTTAAGCACGAAGCAGGTTCAGTGAATCAAAGCGTCCTGGTGAGAGTGATCATTTCGAGACTCAGACAGGCCATATAAACCTTTCCTACCCTAGAATGTCGATTCTTTATTGTATCGTTGACTCCTCTTCTCGGGTCTTTTCAAAGGTGGTGGTGAGGGGCGAGACAGATATTGCACCTTCGGACGACCTGCGAGTTGGGAGCATATCATCCGGGGTCATGCAGCTCGTTGAGAAGGGATGAATCATGGGTCTTCAGGGGCCTTCAATGCTTCACCACCTTCCAAATGGAAGTTGAGATGTCACTATCTTTCCGTGGGGTCTGGCCACTTAAAGGCCAGCCAGAGTCGCACAACAGTTCATCCGCCTGCAGATGCCCCGCTCAGGGAGCTTGGGAAGTCTCGAGCCCTGAAAGTCGGGACCAATGGGGCACAAACAACATCACTTCTCCCGCGCCTTAATGGGTTTATCACTAACGAGCATCCAACGCAGCAAGGGCTACAGGGCTGCTGCATGCATAGTGCTGCTAACCAGGGAGTTGATTCGATCCTTAGGCGAATAGTGGCCACCCAAGACCCCCAGCGGCCCGGGTACAGAACCAAAACCAAGTTGCTGGATTTTTCGTGTTCCGCCATTTCCCAGTGCAGAGGCTCGGGCCTACCGCAGTTCACACCATGCCACCTTAAAACGAGCCGTCGTATTGCGCAACACTACGTACAGCACTTGCTTCTGCTGACCCAGCCTGTCGGAATTCTTTATCCCCTCATCTCTATTCGCTGTTCATCCCCCCTTTCAAGGCTGATGCAGAATTTTAATTTCAGAGCGGTGTGAGGAGGGAAGATCGTAAGACAAATTGGAAAATCTTGAGAGGGTCGTGAAGAACATCTCTCTACAAATCCTTTGGTGCTTCAACAATCAAATATGTCTCAAAGTAGTACCCAGAACTCTCCAGGAGCAAGTCCTCTAGATCCGCAAGGACCGATGCAAGCAGATGTGAGTTGCCTGTCTGAGTTCCCAGGTTAGAGAAGCTCTGACCTTGCGGCGCTATCAGTCTCCAACAAATTACTCGAGTCCAGATGAGTGAGTTCCCAGCCATCCGGAGACGAAAGTTGCACAGAGATTCGGACGTCCTGTCTAATTCATGGTGAGCCACGTGCTGACAAGTCTAATAGTGCATCGCAATCTGTGGACAGCACAGTACATAATTTTCAAGAAGAGAATGGGAGAACATATCACGGGTACCGAGCTGGATGTATGTGACTGACCCGTTCCTTGACATCTCGGTACTGACTGTTTCCAGCGTACCTCTATCCAAATGACAGCAATGAGAGAGACCGACTAGACTTGCAACATGTTATGCTCAAACATGCATTCAAAGACCGGAATCACTTCGCGCCCCTCAAAAATCCCCAAAGAATTCTAGATATCGGGACTGGAACAGGTATATGGGTAATGGAAATGGCACGAGACGAGTTCCCGAATGCTCAGATACATGTAGAAGCCCCTTCTCCCGCCGGAAAAATCGAAAAACTCGTTCTCGAGCTCCGAGCTGATCTATTCACAGGGAACAGACCTTTCACCCATACAGCCAACGGACGTTTACGACAACGTGCATTTCTTCATAGACGACGCAAGCGAAGAAGATTGGGCTGTCGAGCCAGCGTCCTACGATTACATTCACACTCGAGTACTTCTAGGTTCATTCGGCGATTTTCGAGACATCATTCGGAAAAGCTTCTACTACACCAAGCCCGGAGGGTACATGGAGAGTCAAGAGATTTTCCCAACTCCTTTTTGTGACGACGGTACGATGCCTGATGATTGGCCGTTCTTAGAATGGTCGAAGTACTTCGACCAAGCTGCAAGTAAGCACACTCAAAAACGCCCCATTCGCCTCTCTCTGATTTTTATTGACGTTGTCTCTAGCAATGGCAGGCCGCCCAGTCCGCATGGCCCACAAACTAAAGCGATGGTACGAAGAAGCTGGTTTCGTCGACGTCCAGGAAAAGATAATACGAATGCCAATCAACCCCTGGACGAAAGACAAGCACTCAAAAACGCTGGGCAAATTGTCAGAAGCAAATCTGATAGACGGGCTTGGTGCATTCACTCTGGGACCGTTTTCCCGGATGTTTGGATGGAATAGCACGGAGATCGAGGTACGAGCCAGTTGATTGTGTTAGTTCTTGTATGAATGTCTGACTTTGACGCAGGTGTATCTTGTGAATGTGCGCAGAGCTGTCTCGGATAGACATGTACATGCGTATATGAAAGTCTATGTTGTTTGGGGACGAAAGCCGAAAACTTCGAAGAAATCGGGGTCATCTTCATGACATTCGGCTAGTCCCCTTTGACGGCTTTTACGACATAATGAAATAACGACTGAATGGGTGGTTTGCTTCTGCGAGCGTGTATGGTATTTCAATGGCTGGTCTGGTCTGCATGGCAAGTGGTTTCGAGCGATAGGCGCAAATCGGCTTCGCCGTTTTTCTTTTCTAGTGTGTATACATCAAGTCTGCATTGCATGCGTCTTCTCTGGCAAACTCCTTCCCAAAGCACGAAGCGCCACTTCAAACAGTTGAAACAGTTGAAACAATTAATCACCTTGCAAACTCTCTTGACTGGCACTGGGTGTGTGTGGAACAACATGGAATCATTCTCGCATGTGTTGACAATCTGGAAACCACAGCGAAATAGAGGCTACCTACGGCCTCATATGTATCCGCCTGAGAATTATATGAGTAGGAGTCATCTACGTAGGGTCTTAAACCTAGAGATGCGCAAATTCTTAGCAGTGTCCTCCCCTAGTCCTGTCTTTGACCACCAGCACCCTCCCCCGCTCCTTCAAAGTCGTCTTGCCAAATTTCCTAGGTTCGGACACTCAGATAACACTGGTCTTGCCAAACCAGTTCCAAGGAAAATTTTTTTTGAAGAAGCGGGGATGATATGCAATCGAGCCTTGTTCCTACTCCCCCAAGTTAGTGTGCCAAGCAATCCAAGTAGTATTGAGCCCGGTGACTCTTCATGTAGTGGGCAGAGATCTGGACATTTGGAGGCTGGTGGAACAGCTTCATCTAGGAGAGGACATGACTGGATTCGTAGACTATTTTTGAATTCGACGGTCCGCGTTCGCAACCCCTTGACCATAGAAGTGGTATAAGCCATCTGTAAGTCTGCCTCGCTCGTGAATTCCACTACATGGCTGGCTGCACAATATGACCAGGCCTTGTGGACCGATCAACCTGAAAGTACTGTACTTTCGGTATGATCACTCCTTTGACAACTGTTGAGAAGATCTCAAGAGTAGAAAAATGGATTGATATAAATTTTGTTGTTACAAGTGCCTCCACAGATGATCAGCTTAGATGACGATTTGCCTATTTATTGTCGCAGAATCAAAGCAAGCGAATGATTGGCATTAAATGAGTTGAACTTTCACGTCCAATTGCAGTTTGGTAGAGCCATGTCGAGAATGTAGTATGTCAATCAAAGGGTTTCACTAAATCAGAAACTAAGCGGAGGGCGCTTAAATACGTACTGGTGAAGAATGTGACTGTTGACTGCGACTGTGATCGTTTGTGATTGCAAAGACAAGTCATGTGTGGTGACAAAGAACAGGCGATGAATAACTTATAGCACGAAATGTTCACCAGGGTGAGTGATCGAAATATCTGGTTTCTTTTCAAGATACATCAGGGACTGTAGTGAATTCCAGGTCTTCATGACGCATCCGAAATGGGCGATATTCTGTCTCGAGCTCCCGAAACCGCAAATTTGCAGATCTGGGTAATCCAGGTCAAATCTTTAGCTCTTCTGCTGGCCCAGGGCCTCAAGGGGACTTACTTGGATCGGATGCTGAGTGGTACGGTACCAAAATTTTTGAGTTATCTCCCGAGCCCGAGTCTCGGTCGTCCCCAGCAGCACATATGTACAGTGCATTCAACTTCTTCAGCATTTCATCATCCAACTCCTTATCCTCGTTTGTAGCTCCCTCGGTAATAGCCAGCGGAGCAGGCACACCACCAAGTCTCAGCGCAACCTGTCGATCACGAGCTTCTCGCTGCTCTTGCGAGAATGACAAAGCGAGCATATTCCCATCTGTCTGACAAGCTCGAGCTAGACTGCGTGCCATGTTTTGATCGGCAATGATGGTTGCGCTTCGTTGCAGTCCTTCTTTGTAAAGCTGGAGGGCGAGTTGGGTGTCTGTTAGAACACCTTCGATGCCTTTGCCTTTGCCCTCGCAAGCTGAGAACAACTCATCGCTGTCTTGAATCTGGAGCTGAAGGATCAGAGCTGCGGTCTCCGAGTCCATTGTACCGAAGGCATCCATAGTGAGGTCGGAGAGAGGATAAGCAGGTTCGACATGTGCTAAAAAGTATTGAGGACAATAGTTCTTCACTGCATCGTGAAAGCGGAACAAGCAAGGTACTAAAGCGAACGATATGCTGTTCGAGGGTGACAGGTCCGAGGGCCACTGGATGCCTCTGGCTGTCAAGCAAACAAACGGACTTGATTTCTATCACATCTCGTTTGGCTCCAATACGGACAAGGGAAGCAGAACGTCGGATCAGGAAATGAAAACGCAGATGCCCGAATACTGTGAGCATCTTGAGAATGAAGAAAACAAACGAAAGTGAAGACCCACCTCATCTCCCCTGGTCAATCCCTGGCCCGGGCACCTTCCCCGGATTTACGTAGGAATATGGGTCTGAAAATTCGACCCGCTTGCTAGGAAGAACTTGGAAGCTTCAGTCTGAATTCGGGACTTTCGCGCCCGACGTACATTAGTATTTGGCTACTATTCCCGTTGCTAGTATCGGCATACAGTATTACATATTGAATCTTCCCAATGAAGACGTATCCATCCTTTCCTTGAAAATCTTCAAGCCCCAATTCTTCGGTGCTTTCTTCTGTTCTGCTTCGAAGCTGGCCTTACAAGGTCCTCTGTCGCCCGCCAATAGTCCTCTTACCTACTCGGCCAGTGAACTAAATCGTAAAATTGGGCCGTTTCCTTGACGACTTCTGTTGAAGCCTCTTGGCATTGGCATTGAGCTGCCACATGCGGGTGTCTCTCGTCTGTACTTCCATATGTTGTCCATCTCCACCTCAGCACTGATAGTTTCGTGTCTCGTTATCCTGGTCCTGCCTTCCTCAAGTGTTCGTATGTCCTCTAGTATCACCCCCAAGCCCATGATGCCTTTCACTAAAGCTCCTTGACGACCCTTCCGACGGGGAGTGATCGAGCACAACATCCTCAAAAGGAATTTCACTCAGTGGTGTCTTGCCGTCTGAAATAACGGCATCGTCCTCCTCCAGCCTTAAGGGTCGTGCACCACCAGCAATATGTTGGTGCCGAGGTGGTACGGCCTCTTCGTATTGGGGAGGAGCATCGCCTGCTGGTGGAGGCGCATGGCTGGAGTTCATCGTATTCAATGGAACTGGACGTTGAGTGTTGATGTCTGGTGCTCGCAAGCCCTCGCGACGTTTTCTGCGTCTGGCACGTAGACCACAGCATCCACAGCAATACCACACCGAGAGCGCAACGATGATGAGGACTCCGACGGTGATTGCCACTCCCATGGCGGCCTTCGTCCCATCCTCAAGCCTGTCGAAGAAACTATCCTTGTCATCCTTGTGAGGGTAGCCGCTGTTCGTCGGGTAGGACGCTGGAACAACAGGGCTTGGAATGTAACTCGTCATGATGCTCGGTGCTGGTGTGGTCTGACTGGCTTTGGCAGTCTCAGATGTGCTCGTACTGCTACTTGTCTTGGTGAAAAAAGTCGGGAAATCGTCTTCGTCGAATAAAGAAGTCGGAATTGATGATGGGAATCCGCTCGGTAGGAAACTAGCCATTATTATGGTTCTAGATATCGCTGTTGTGTGAAGTACAACGAGGGGAACTCGTCTCCGGACAGGCTTGGGTGACTTGGGAGCTGTGTTGATTATTTTCTCTCGGTGGGATGCGATTCCGCGATTAGCTAGCTCGAGCCTTGGTGCCAATCAACGCGATAACGCGAACGACTTCTTAGCTGCCAAAAGATGAATACCGACGTGAGGATAATAGTGAAATAGACAAGAAGAGAGTGAGAGGAAAGGAAAGGAAGGAGAAGGAGATTCGAGAAACACGCTGTGCGGCACGAAAACACACCGCAGCACTGCACTTACACTCATGATTCCCCCCGGCTGAACTGATTTGGGTGCCATCTCTGGTCTTGTCTGCAGGCCTATGAGGCGCAGCGCAGTTTGTGAGTGGTGAGATTTCTTGCTCGGAACCTTGTTTAGAGCGCCGACATGCAGCGAACGGGACTTGTTTGTTTTGTATGGTGCCAAGAGTCCGTGTTCCGTGATCGAGGACATTGCTGATCGTGAAGTGAAACTTAGCGATGGGATTGTGAAGTTTGGACATGTTGATATGAGGCTCCGAGTGAAAGGAGTTGTTGGAGAAGAAAAGTCCGAGCCTCGAGAAATCGTTGTTGGCTGCAGTCCCCCAGGCTATGAGGCCAGGTCACGAGAGTACTTACTAGGGTACGGACTTTCAGAAAGGACAAAAGTATGCAAACTCTGCACATTTTGAAAAGCAGATGGTGGAATGAATGTTGATCTTCTTTAATAAGACGAGAGCCTAATCGTTCCGAATCCGGTGAACAGAAGTACGATGGACAGTGCGGCATGGAGCTGTTAAGCATTTGCTGGAGGTGGAGGTACAAATATACCGTACAAAGCTCGTCCATGACACTCGCTGTCCTTAACTGTTCTTGGTGACTGCTATCAACGATATAGAATTTGATTGTAATTTCTTCAATTCCGACCTGGTAAAGCCGTAGGTCCGTTCCGTTTCTTGAATACTCCGAGGATCTGAAGTCAAGAAATACACTGGTCCCAGATCTGGAGTCAAGGGGCTGCTGTAGACCCATAATCCTCAAGAGTTTGCTGACTGGATTGCAGCCAGGGCAATCTCTTGCCCCACGAATCTATTTCTCGCTGTAGAATACTAGTGAGACGTAACCCAAGAGAATTGTTCTGACCTTCGTTGACATCACCTCGCTTAAACTCATTGAGAGTTTTACACACCCGCATCTCAAGTTCTTCTTTTGGAACGACTATCGGAACTGCCATGCGTGGATGTCCTAATAACAGGCCTTCTACCCCTCAAGAGCATAACAATATCAACATACCCTTTCTGCCTCACCATCGACCCCTACTTTCAGCAGCGTCAACCGGCAGGCTGGTGAAGGAATCGATCACGTGTCACTTCCCCTAATGCAGACTTCCAGAGATCATGCAGGCTGAATCACTTCTGGATGGCCGTCGAGCCGTCTGGTAGTGAAGAGTGTTGGTAACCATCCAATTATCCTCTGAATCGACTCTTACCCAAGGCCGGTCCGGTCCACTGGTGAAAGCTAATGGTCATCGGCCCAGCCTCCCCGATTCCTTCTTCCTTCTTCCTTTCTAGCAGTGTGACGACAACGACGACTGGTGCAGGATAAAATACACCAACAGGCTTCGTATGCCCGTCAGCGAGGAAATAGTGCAGCGGCCCCAAGGAGGAGGCCATTCGGCGAGCTCAGCAGAGTGATTCGCTCTTCCAGAGGGGGGCTGGAAATGCTGCATACGTTTCATGCAGTCGTGAATCGGCACTAGAAATCCAAGGCCCTCTGCAGGTGTGATTCGAGGACTTGGTCGTGATCCATCCCCATACGTATGAAAAGCAGGGTGGTTGCAAGGAAGGGTTGCCTCTTTTGCGTCAGAGAGGGACTTTGTTTAGTACTCTGTAGTATATCCTAGCAATCCCAGTCTTCCCAGACCTCCCAGTCCCAGTAGTTGCAGCGTGTGCCAATTCCTGTCGCCCAATTAAGCGGATAAGAGCCTGCTGAGAAGTCTCCTCTCAGACGACATCAACCCCACTGCTTTCCACTCCCATCCAACCGCCCGCGCAGCGACCTTCCTGCCTCCTGCTCCCCCTCCACCCACTCATCCTCAACCTCGATGACCTCGCCCTCTCTCGACTTCTATTCGCGCCAGATGTCCTCAGCGATCTCCGAGACATACATATCGCAGTGACAGGAAGCCCGACACGACAGGAAGAGGAATCTTCGCACCGCGGTCTCTTACAGCACCACCGTTGAATCCGACTCGCTAACACGCCTGGACCGAGCCACCTGAGAGGCTTGCTGCAGCCTGCGCGCGCAGACGATCACCGAATCTCCTGAAGACATCCAGCCCAGCCCTCACTCACCTCACACACCCGCCTGCTTGGTCAACGCCCACCTCTTGCGCCTTCACGACTCATCGCACTCGCCCGTTAATATCTTTTCTGGTGTCGCATTGAATTGTTCCACCATCACTCACGATTTTCACGACTCTCGTTACCACAATTTGCTGCACTTTGCGACTGTAGTCAGCGTCCACGAGGCCAGAACCACCATGCAACCTGCCGCAAGTCACTATGACCAGTGATGCCCTACTGAGACAGACCTTGATGACCAGGCGATGACCCACGACTAACATTCATTTCTCAAAGGATCTAATTTGAACGCGGCTTGAATGCTCCTCACACAGACGAACTGGCTCAGAATGCCGGCGCGCGAGCTGGGTAGCTCACATGATGCTCCGCATAGAGCTCATGGTGTTGGAACAACTTTATTGAAGAAACATAAGATACTGCCTCATCCTCGAGAGGCCGAATATCAACTTTCAACCCCTGCGACGAAGCCACGCGATCTCTCGATTGATACGGGAACCTCGTCTTTGACAAGTTCAGAGAGCTCGAGTCCAAGGACATTGAAACATGCATCGAAAAGAATCGGCATTCCTGTCTTACCTCCAACTCCACCCACTCATTCCCGACAATCCTCTGGGTCCCATCCTACGCTTGCTCCCGCGCCTAGATTCGATATATCCTCGATTAAGACCTCTGCAGATTCCCCGTCTACACCCAGTACGCCAATAAATCAGCAGCAAAGCCCTCCTACTCCCGATGTCACCCCCCCTCGAGCAATGCCGTTGGCATTTCGGCCTCCTATAAGCGATAGATATCCAAGTTCCCGGACAGATTCCTTCAAAACTGCTCGAGAAAATCCATACTCCTCAGATGAAGATGAGGCTTCAACAGTGAGACCAGTCCTGCCATCCGCAAGAACATCAGCGGTCGAAGTGCCACAGATTTCGCAGAAGCCCCAGAAACGCAAGGAGGTGGGATTGGGACTGGGTCTCGAATCAGATAATGAAGGAACTACTACGCCAAGAGCGAGAGTTAATTCGGAAGAGGAATTCGTTGTCTTTGATGGAGAATGGGGTGCTGCTGGCGAAGTGAGCGAAGTTGAACGGGAATGGGATGATAACCTTATGAGGAATGTGACAGTTCGGAAAAGGCCTGGTCGTAATATGCAAAGGCAACGTTTGAAAACAGACGGAGGTACGGACGACGTGATAGAAGACGATGTTGTGTCCCCAACGAACGCGACGAGGGTAGTCAGAAGCTTGCCTCTTCAGGAGAGAATTGCTAGGCACCGCCTTGCCAGGGACTCAGCTGATCGCAGTTCTACTGAAAAATTCGCTGAACGTATTGCTTGGCCAGCCGCTGTTGCTGACCCAGAATCACCCTCAACACCTGACGTTCGCCGGTTCTCAGCTATGTCTAGCCGCTCAGTGTCTTCGGCCGTTGTCGAAGCTCTGGTCGTAGACGCTCCTCCGCTTAGAAGAAAGACGCTTCGACATACGAAAAAACACCTAGGTCTCAGAGACTTCAGCTCCGATCAATCAACAAGAAGTTCAGCACCAAATTCGGTGGTTTCAAGCGAACCTCAACACCGTCTGCACCATGCAGCGGCGAGGCTACCAGACCGAAGAAACCGGAGTCTTGCTTCCAATACCACCGTGAGCACGACTTCCTCTAGTGGCAGATCCCGTAAAGAGGTTATAAACAGTGGAGGAATCCCTGTTGTAATCGTTCCAGAACGACGTTCTTCCAGCAAATCAAGACCCCAGTCCCTTCGATCCACGAGCAGCAGGAAAACCAAGCGAAGCATGTCACTGAGTTCGGCACCTCTATCTCAGTCGTCAAAATATAACGAGCCGGGATACTTCGATTCTCGCCCACATAGAAAGCGGACGATGTCAGAATCAGCCGGGTCAGGTAACGACTCAGTGCGTACAATCGACTATCCTCCAAGCATTCCTGCGAGGAGGTCGTCTCTATCTGCTCCGACCAGCCGGAATACTTCGAGAGCAGGGTCTTTGACTGCTGAAAGTTTGAACACTCACAATATGATCCTGAAGCAGAAGCATGATGCTGCTACTGCTACCGCTCCCGCTATCGAAGAGCCCGCTCGAATACAACCCCACGTAGACGCCGAGAAAGACGCCGACACTCATGCTCACCACCGGCTGAACGTTGACCACAATGGTGATCCGTTCTTTGGAAAACGACTTTCGACTCAAGTGACGCCATTTTCACAAACCTCGTATGAAACTGCTGGAACTACCGCGGAAGTCTCAGAAGCTTTGGCAGTGACGATATTCCCTCACCAGAACAGATCCGTTCTGGTCGTGGAGCACAGAACATCAGAGGAGAATTCACCACCTGCTCTCAAGCCTGTCGAGACATCTCAACCGGCACCGAAAATGGCTGTCAATGGCAAAGCAACCATGGGCCCCATCACCCCTCCTCAACCAGCTCACCCAATGGACGCGGTCGACTCTCCTCTCCGCAATCCTCGTGAGCCCCCAGAACCGCCTGCCATCAAGTTCATCCCACCTACACCTGCTGTTCTTACCCCTGGACAGGAAGAAGAACGCCAACTGGGTTATGATATAGATGACCGACCCGCGAGCTCGGACAACAAGCCAAAGCGAAGTATGTCCCTGATGCGTCGTGCATTCAGCAACCGTCGCTACTCGGAAACCTCTACCCAAATGCCAGGACTTTTGAAACGTACCTTTTCGTTGAGTGGTGGTCGCAGGAAAGACTTAGTAGATGGTTCAACGCAAACTTCGAAAGAGCAAGCAAATCCGTCAACTCTATACCCCTCGGTTGCCGATCGACCTGCAGACGCCGGCAAACTACATCCGTTCTGGAGACCAGCTCATTTCTGGGATGATCTCGAAGATCGTGACAGTCTTGATGGCGACGAATATGGATACCCACCTGTCGACAACAGACCCCCACCACCTAAGCGAACATTCAGCCAAAAACTCAAACGCACATTTGCAATCCTGCCGATTGAGGACGATCACTACGATTATCAGCCATACGCCACAGATCGCAGAACAATGAGACGCACGGCCAGTGGTAATATGCGTGTGGTCAAGCAGCGCAGCAACTCGTCATTAAGGAGGGATGGAAATGATAGGAGGGTATATACAGAGGATCGTCGCGCCGTAAGCGGTCCACCTGAAGGTACATTTGGCTACGGCTTTAAAGAAGGCAACGGGGGACGAGTAGCCACGATCCCAGGGTTGGGCCTGCGAGTGGAGTACGTAGGCTGGAGTGGAGTGAAGAACAAACTCAGCGAGCGGAGACGAGAAGCCCGCAGCCAAAAACTTCGAGCATCGATCAGTGGTCCAAAGGGAGTACAGAGCGGTATGGACGACGTACTCCGGAGCAGGAACTAGGTCTGGACAATCAAGCAACGGAACAACAACGGAGTAACGGTTGGTGGCTATTCGGGGATCGTATCAACGGGACTGGGAAATGAGGCACAGGCTGGAATGGAGGATTGTATCATCAACGGAGAAACCAGGAAAGAAAGAAAGCCAACCAGAAAGATATCCCAGTAGGTGGCAGCTGTGAGCGACTCGGGTCGCTCTTGTCACTTTTTTTGCCATGCCCTTCAAATTTGTACTGTATGTTTGAGATTTTGGTTTGCGAGAGGGGACAGGAGAAGAGAAGAAGAACAGTCTCGCGCTATAACGACGGAATGACTTGATGAAATGGATATTTGGGAGCAACATTCATGCATGAAACGAGAATCTTACGATCGAAAGAGAGAGATGTGAAGAAGACGAGGAGAGTGTTGTTTTGACTGGCAATTTGGTTGTTGTGGTGAGGGGCTTGTATGTGATTAAAAAGAACTTGGAGAGGTAGACTTGTGATGATTGAATGATATGCATGTTTTGAGTTTTGAACAACTAAATATCGCATAGCTGAAATCAAGCAAGTGAAAGAAGACAGAGAGGCAGAGAGATGCTGCGACAGTCTGGCCAAGCTACTGTCGATAAATCTCCTCTGATTGCCTAAGGGGATGGAGCTCAAAAGCGCTCGATAGACTGTGATGCAAAAAGCTCGAAGTTATGATGCTTTGAAATAGCATATGTGAAGGCTCTCTTCACTTGATTTTCCTTTTCTACGAAACCTCGAAAATGAACGTCGTTACAATATGAAAGGCCAAGCCAAGATCGGTTGGGAGTTGCACCAAAAATAACAGCGCGGGGGAGGGATCCAAGCTAGCGGCCGCGCGGGCTGGAAAATATTATCGAATTGTCCCCCTCTCACTCTCGCTCACGATCTCCCCCAACTCACCGACCTGACCAACTCCCACCCCAAATTCGCAACCCGCCCTCAAGTCAAATTCCGATCGTAAATTTCAGCAAGGAAGATCTGAGCCAACATGGCGCAAGGAACTCTCAAATCGAAGAAGCTCACGACGGCGACTGCGAAATCGTCGACGAGACGGCCGGGCGTTCTGGGTCCTAAGAAGGGATCGAGGACGATTGCGCCGAGGAACCAGGTTCTGGTCAGGAATGCGAAGATGACGAAGGTTTGTTATGTTTTTCTTTGGCATCGTCTTTCGGGCCGCTGTGTCTACTGCTGCTGGAGGTGGAGACTTGAGGCTAGTGGATTTGATTTGGAGGGGAAAGAAAGAGAAGAGTTGGAAGGTCAGAGGCGGAGAGAAAGATGATTGGAGATTGTTAATTTACATTTACAATTTTCTGGGTACGGAACACAGGCTGACCAGAGACTACAGAAACATTCTGCGGGCTTGACTGCTATGACAGAACGGACGCTTGGTGCTAAGGCGGGACATTTGGAGTTGTTGAAGGGGGGAAAGAAGAATAAGGATGCGAAGGATGGGAAGGATAAGAAGGGCAATGATGTGGAGGTTAGAAAGGGAGGGAGCAAGAAGTTTGGTTGAAGAAGGGAAGGATGCAGCAATCTTTCTGAGAGAATATTCTTGGGGACAATGGTTTCGGGAAGGTTGAAGTGAGCGGAGCGGAGTAGAGTTGCGGTGTCTGATACGAGTACGTCCAGCGGAGACTTGGTCTGGGGAGGAGGGGAAAGCGTGGACTGCTGTGGACTACAGAGTTCATGTGTATCAGGCCTAGGACAACCAGCTCTAAGCTCTCCGAGGAGGACAGCTGCTCGCAGAGTATTGGCAAATCTCTTTTGCTCGATGATCAAAAGAGGAAATGTCTGACAGAAAGGAAGATATCAAAATCACAAAAAGCCTTGCCAATTAAGATCTATTTAATACTTAAGCTTCGTGCAAGTAGAATACAGTCAAGAACTCAAGAGATTACTCAAAGATCTCAGTCGCTCAATCTATACGCACGTGCTTGTATGCGTAAGAGATGTCACATCTTGTCGTTCCTCGAGGAAACAGAAATGGCGAAGGTGGTTTGGCAGTAGCTGATATCTAGAAACTGGGTCATCAAGAAAAGTCCGCGGACATATTTATACATCGTGGTCTCTCTTGCCCCGTGAAGTCGATCCTCGTGGCAAGTGAAGCTAGCTTGTGGCACAGCTTTTGACCCAGATTTGACTCCATGTCTATGATGATGTCTGGGCTTCTCATTTGCATCTCAAACTTTACACCTACAGCCACAGAATGGATACTACAGCGAATAAATCCGCGGCGAAAAGACAACAGCGGAAGGCAGAAAGGAAGACTCGCTCGACCTTATCGTGTGAAGCTTGCCGAAGCAGGAAGTGAGACTCCACTTATCGAAAGTCCCCAACCTTTTCAACCAGCACTGAAACATGTCATAGGCTCAAATGTAACCGTGAGCAGCCATGTCAAAATTGTACTGTTAGAGATAAGGCAGCATCATGTGTCTATCGAGGAGAAGCGGCTCCTCCGCAAGGGAAACGACAGGGGAAGACCGGCCAAGCAGAAGACATGCAAGCACGCATCAACCGTCTGGAAACATTAGTCACAAGTCTAGTTGAGCAAAATCAGCAACTAGGTGGCAACTCCTCCTCCCAAGGGCGTGAGTCGGGGTTGCCGCCGGATCGGATCACGCCTAGCAGTTCAGATGCATCTGATAACGACAATGATAATGCCACTGAGGAGATTCAACATGGCATCGGGATCATGCAAGTCGATGAGAAGCAGTCCATATACAAGGGCTCTACACATTGGTACCATGTTCTGGAAGAAGTATGCCATTGTCCGTTCCAAAATCAACACGACACTGACCAAGCTAGCTAAACGAGCTCAAAAGCCTCTGGGGAGAGATGAAAGAAACTCATGAGGTGGCTGCTCTATACAACCCTTCCTTGGAAATCCCGGATGCACCAAGCTTGCTCTGTGGCATGGCCCGCCCAGTCAGCAGAGAGGAACTGATCGCTACGATTCCCCCAAAAGCAGCATGTGACAAACTCATGGCACGATTCTTCGATGACGAGAGGTCGCCTGTACCGACATATCGTACGTATATTCTAGAAGTCTTATTCTTCATAAACTTTTCATATACTGACAGGCGGTTAGATCTGTTGCATCAGCCAAGCTTTATGAGGCAGTATGAGGAGCATTTCGCCGATCCGTCTAAAACTCCTGTCATGTGGCTTGGCCTTCTGTTTTCTATGCTTAGTCCCATCATGTTCTCATACTACTGCAATGGCGATGAGCCACCCGAGTATGAAGGTACCTCAAGATCGTTGTCTGAGCTATACAGAGTTCGGACTGCACAGGTGAGCAGGTTCCTTCTTCTTCCTCGATTGCGGATATCTTGAGAATGGCATATTCGCGAAACTCGCAACAGTAGAAAGATTATGTTACTCTCCGTATATAGTCAATCGAAAAATCCGGCCAATGCTAATTCTTTTACTAGTGCTTGATGATGGGAGGTAAGTCAAGCATTACCCCCCTATTTGCGTGACCGGGAAACCTACGTATACATTTCTAGCACTAATTCTTCCCGTCTAGATATAACCAAATGTGCCCCTTTCACTTTAGAAACATTGGTATATAATAGTATGGCCGAATGGGCTCGAAAATCCGTTAGTGAAACAAGAGTTTGGATGATGGTCGGGCTGGTCTGCAGGGTCGCTCTGCAGATGGGATACCACAGGTCAGTGATATTGTCCGGAAACAAAATACGTGGCTAAGCATATTGTAGAGACCCGTCTCAATTCCCTGACATATCTGTCTTTCAAGGAGAGATGAGACGCCGGGTATGGCAATTTGTACATCGAATGGATTCTCTGACCTCCTTCCTTACTGGCCTACCAGGAATGATTCGGAACTCCGACATCGATACAGCTGAGCCAATTAATATCTACGATTGGCAACTATCTGAAGACATGACAGTACTTCCTCCTGCTCAACCAGAGACTGAACCGACTCCTGTTTCGTATCTGCTTGCAAAGGGCCGGATAATTCGATGCCTGGGACATATTGTGGACTTCTTGAGTGCTTTGGGCCAGTACCCTTACAATGAAGTTTTGAGACTGGATGAGGAAATGGTAACAGCCTTCAAAGCCACCCCGCCGTACCTCAGAATGCAAGGCACAGAGTCCGCTCTGGGTCCCGACTCCGAATCCCTTATCAATAGGCGCGTGCAGCTAGTGTTCCTCCATCATCAGGGAATGTGCGTCTTGCATCGCAAGTTCTTCATCCGCGGCAGAAGCGATCCCCGTTTCGCGCCATCTTACAATCGTTGCATAAGCTCTGCTGTCGCCTTGCTGGAATTACAAGACTTTCTGTATACTTCCGCGAATGCATCATTCTTGATCGCAACCCACTGGTATCGAATCTCTTACACCAGTCACGAATTCATCCTTGCTGCTATGATCATCGTCCTAGACATTCGACATCGAAAGATGGAGAGAAACGACGGTCTCGACGCGCAGGTGATTTTACAGCCCGAATGCATGTCGGTACTACCCAAATTGTACAAAGCATACCGAATCTGGAAGGACGAGGCTACGCGCAAACGATCACCCGAAGCAAGTAAAGTCTCTCAGGTGCTATCTAATCTCCTGTGTCCACTAGGATTCTTCGAATACATCAATTCACAGCCTGAGCTTATTCCAGAGATCCCCGAGATGGACCCACAGATTATGCCGTTCATGCCATTCGATGGGTATGGTGGTATGCCTGAGTCTGAAATGAACATCGACTGGGTAGGTTGCACTTCGACCATCACATTGACTTCGTTGCTAAAACATGACAGGCTGTGTGGGACTCGTTCATCGAAGGCACAAGCTTTGAAGATGCATATTGCGAGATGACATTCTGAAGCACAGGAGCCGCTCGAGCGCCCTAATTCTGTCCTCTAACAGACGCCGCTCAGGAACAATTGGCCCGAGCAATATCAGCTCCAACGAATTCAACTCTTTAATCTCTACGGAACGGTATTTCGACTTATCCACGCCCGAATTTGTCCAGACGTACTTGCCCTTCGGGAAACCTGCCTTTGGACCGGACAGCCAAACCATCAGGCCTGCCACTAGCTCAGCTAGACAAGACCAGTGGAAAACTTCTGGGATCAGGAACTAGGAATCTACGATCATCCATACCAAATGTTTCGAAGTTTTCAGTATCGCAGGCTCGAAAATTTCAAGGTGTGCAGACACGAGCCGCTACACAGGATGCTCGACTTACAGATACTCGTGGAGTATCGCGCTTACAGCTTGCTACTCTCGAGCGAGGTAATTGGATACCTTTGGCAAAGCGGACCTGCACGTGCGCTTCCTTTAGAGTTGGCGTTCAACGATCTCCACCAATTATCGCCATCTACACAACTCGGATCTGCTTTCAGGAAGTATCCCGCGTTCCAGAGGAAGACATTGAATTTCCTCCCAAACTCTCGGCAAATGACCAAACGACTTACCTAGAGCTTCTTTTCTGGCATGTTCCCTATAGCGTAGTCGATTTTGGCCTTGCTAAATAGTGAAATGCTGGTTTTGAGCCCGACTTGAGCTATTCCTCTCTTCGACCGATGAGACAATTACTCCTGTGTCTGTAGGGCTTTGAGCGATCACTGTTGCAATTCCCATTCCTCCTTCATCACGACGATAAGTTTTCCACAAGTCGGGCTCTTGGGCGGTGTCGGAAAGATGGCAGCTTAGGTGATGAAAATTGGAAGCTGGAGAAGAAGCATCAGTGAAGAACATAATCATACGTGGAATCCCTTCGATAATTATTGGCAGGGTTTATGCTGTGAATCTGCCGGCGTTTCTGAGAGAACATATTCTCGAGATGTACGTAATCTCTTACACCTGTGTCATTTGAGAGGACTACACAAGCAATTTCTTTCACAATATCAAAGGTCGAGTGAGCGTGCTTCACTCTAAGCGAGCTAGCGTCATCACGTGTGATAATTGTTTGTTTACTTTCCGCTCTTGGCTTCTCTCGTTCACTATTTTTGGATGATGGTCTGGCTAATTATGCACTATGGATATTAGATGCGCATACACAGATCTATAAGCGATGAAAAGGCTTCTGCGACCTTTGTTATACTAACATAGGGAGGGAAGCATGTGGAAGCTGCTCGTGAAAATCATGTTTAACACAAAAGGCGCAGAATAATCTAGCGGCATTCTCTGCATTTCCTGTGCAGATACTCTGACCATAGGTCTCTCGAGATAGAAGATTTGCGCTTGTGGAGATCGAAGAGTTGATGAGCGCAAGTTCAAAGGTGAAAGGCAAGCAAGGTCTGGAACAGGGATCGCTTCATTGTCACCTCGCCCACGTCACGCCGACCTAGCTTTATTAGCGACAACGATAGAAAAAGCCGTGACCTGCGCTCTCAAACCCGAACTGAAATCATCATCCACGTTCTCGAAATATAACTCGAGCCGCCGTGCGCGCGTCCCCGATCACCATACGAAGAGTGTTCTGCCCTCCCTTTGCCACAAAAAAGATCTCGATCTGTTCGCGAACATCCAAAATGTCTCTATCGAAATACACCTCGTCACTCAACATGATTCCTCCTCGAAGCAAGCCCGAGTCATTTCATCACTTTGTATACGACTTCCCTTGCGTGTTCGGAAGACAATTTCCTAACGCCACGGCCAAGAGCATCGGTATCATCCCTGATTGGGAATTTCACTTCAACCAGAAGAGTAAGCACCCTCTATGTTGTCAATGTAACTTGCTGACATAGCATAGACAGAGCGAATCTCCGGCCACGTTTCGAGACCAGGGTGGCGGGATTCGAGCCTGTTGGGAACGAATACCTGATTCCAGCTCCAGCAGCGAAGAAGCAATGCTTCGACAGCAGAAAGGGCTATCCTGCCTGTGGTGTTGTTTTTGAGGTCAATGGACATGACAATCAACAGATCGAACAGGCTTTCGTGAAGCAACGCCGCCAGCGTGTAGTGTGTAGAGCATTGGTAGCTCCTGCTCGAGGCCTAGCCATCGATCCCAAGGCTGTCCGCATCGTCAGCGCCTTTGTAGACTTGCATCACACTCGGCAGGGCAACAACCCGGCTGGTTTCATGTCCCCAGCAGAGCGCCAAAGATGGATCGAAACGATCGCTCTGTACACTCGTCACAACATGCCCAGAGCTCTTCGAGACTTCATGTTAAATCTTATCAATGGGCGAGCCACAAATCTGTTTTCCCCGATCTACGTCGATCCTGAAGCCTACCCTCTCGAAGCTACTAGAGTCTTTCGAAGACTGCTGGAAAAGCGCGACCGCGAAGAATCAAATATACCTCGACTCCCTCTTCCACTTGTCAACCTCCAGAAGCATGTCTCCACTCATAAAGGTACAATCAGGCCTGCTGTCCAAGTCAACAACAACAACAACCAAGGCAGCCCCATTGACTGCTACAACAACGAGCAGATAAAGGATCAGGTTGACAATCTGGACGAGCACAATCTCCCTCAGAAAGCCTACATTCTCCGGGAAGAATACTACGAAAAGCACGGCATACTGGCACCTCCCTGTCCAGTCAACGACAAACAAGCCAAAATCTACGAGGATTATCACGACGAGGTTATGCGAGGCCAGGTGGATGTAGACTTTCAGGATACGAAGTATCTCAAGGCGACCATCAACTACTGGGACCGAATCTCTGAACGCTGCGATGATGGACTTGACATTCTAGACACAATTAAGGAGAGCCGTGGTGAGCGTCGATGGATACACCCATACACTGCGGAGATTATTGACGACAGCGAGGATGAGGAGGAATCTACACTTCCACAGCCAAAACCAGCTCCTAATGTGGTCACGAAGAATCACTCCAATGCGACCCACAATGGGGCTTCCAATATAGCATGGCAGGTTCCCTCTACTGTCGTCGATAACAAGAGACAGCGCCCCCAGAATCAGCAAGAGTACCAATCCACAGGGCAGCCTCCACCCAAGAAGCAGAAAGCTCAGAAACCAGGCCCACCTAGAGCATTGAACGACCAGCAGGATCACGGAATGGCTAGCTATACAAGCACACTTGTCCCTGTCAAACAACAGCGACCAGCAAATTAGATGGGTTCTGGTAGTCTGCAATTTGAGGGTTGGTCGAGATAGAGGGAGGTTCTGAGGAGTGGCACTTGAAGCGAATATCAACAAAGACTCTGACACAAATTTCCATTTCGCTGATGCGAATCTGTATGGTACGCCATCACTCTTCTCTTTGAACCTAAGCAGATGTCAGTGTGTGCCTTGCATGCTGTCTCACGATCACGTGTATATGCTTTCAAATCCAGAGCGGAAGCGGACAAGCCGTTCATGAGACGCTCAATAGAATTCTCCACTTGTATCGAAAACGAGAAGTAACATTCGCATAGTGGTATCGGGTGAAGGTGGGTATTGCAATAGGCTACATTCATCTGGAAGTCGCATGATTTCTGCTTAGAAATCAATAATCCGAATGTTGAGACGTCGTGTACTTATATTTCGGTAGCCTGGAAGGAGAAGAACTTGAGGAAATCACAAAGAACACATACATGATGCCTTCTAGACAATCATCGAAGACTGTTCTCGTTACGGGAGCGAACGGCTATAGTGCGGTTTCTCCATTCAATCTTCTCTCCCCATCTTCGATTCCTGAAAGATTCGCCAAGAAAATCTCTCAAGCCTTCCTTATACGTTCCTCAAATCATCGTTAAGTCTTTGAAAGAAGATTGCTAATTTTCACTTTCTCCAGTCGGTCATGCCATTGCTCTCGCCTTCGTCCGAGCAGGATACAAGACCTATGGTCTCGTCCGGAAGCCAGCATTTCTGTCCACTCTCGCCGCCGAAGAGATAATCCCACTCCTGGGTTCGCCCGCATCTCCAGACTTCCTCCCCTACCTCGAGAAGGAGAATATAGTCTTCGACGTGCTCGTTTCAACGACTGAGCAGATTTTCGACTACTTCCCGCACTACAAAGAAGTCGTCACTCTACTCCGCAAACTCGCCAAGAATACTCTCGAGAAGAAAGGCAACAAACCACTGTTGCTATTCACCAGTGGTTGTAAGGACTATGGAATGTCGCCATACCTGGCTACTTCACCCGACTTAGATCCGCACACGGAAGAATCGCCGCTCAACCCACCCCCTTTTGCTATCGATCGTGCGAACGGTACGAAGAAGATCTTCGAGAACGAGGATGTGGTCGATGTTGTTGTTCTGAGGCCGACCAACGTGTATGGTGGCAATTCAAGTTATTACGGATTGTTCTTCATCGCTGGTGAAAATGCGAAGAAGAAAGGTGTTCTGGAGATCGACGAGGACCCTGAGACAGTATTACATGCGATGCATGTCGATGACTGCGGAGATGCGTATGTGGCGCTTGCTGAGTATGGTGATAGAAAGGCTATTAGTGGGCAGTGCTTCAACATCTCTGCAAGAGAGTATGAGACTCTGAATGATATTTGCAAGGCGCTGGTGAGGGAATATGAGATTGAGGGTGGATTGAAGTATGTGAAAGGAGAGGAGGGGAGAAAGGCGCCAGATGAGAATATTGATCGAATGTTGATGGGTTTCAGCCAGTGGATTGGAAGTGACAAATTGAGAAAGCAGACAGGTTGGAGTGACAGGAGGTTGTTGTTCACCGAGGGTATACATCAGTACAGAATTGCCTTCGAGGAAGCGAGAAACAAGGGGCTAGGTGTTTTGCAGGCGTTTGTCAAGAAATAAGAAGCCAGATCATGAGCCTGGCTACCCCAAAACCGCCAACACGACAATCGACGTTGACAGATGGCTGACGAAAGGAAGCACTTCGGGGAAGCAACAGAGTAGAATCTGCTTGTAAGTCTGTTCGAAGAACCTAGAAAAATATCAGACCATTTACCCACATGGTTCCTCTGGCCAGAAGGTTGAAGTGAAGTTCACAAAATCAAGCCAAGATTAGTGACTAAGGAGATCAGGTAGATCTCGGCGCATTTTTCCCGGCCCGCTTCTATCTTCGACCTCAACTGTCGAGGATCTGACTCAGGAAGAGCGGTGATTTCTGAGCTTCGCTTCGAAGTGTCGGTCTCAAATCTAGAGTGCTGATTACCAGCTGGACTGGGGACCTGTCAGATGTCAGCTGCTACTTGATGCGAATTCTTGCTAACCTGAGCAGGACAGCCCCAGAAAGCATTTTCTAATAGGAAAGTGACGGGATGAACAGAACTCATTCCACTACACTAGATATCAAATAACACTAAGAGAGAACAGACTCTGGGTATATATGGGGCAGTCAACCGCTCAAATAATTTGTTGGTAGCGAGCTCAGTCGATGATCGATCGAGGATAGTCAAGCCGGCGTGATATTGTCTTAGCGTAAGTCATTGAATCCCGGTTCTTGGATCAGGTATGGCGGGGGGACAATAATGGCTCTGTGGCCGTTTGTCAAATTTTGCGGCGTCGTACGTGAGGTATTGCGGGATCTGAGATGGTGTTAGGGGAAAGCAATTGTGTTACAACACTCAGGTTGTCAAATACGGTCACCACAGGATCTAAAACTCTTTCGAGAGACTCTCAAGAGCAAGGATGATACTAAAGTTTTCATGATCTCTTGTAGGCACAGAAGCTGCGCGGGAAAAACCTGTACCAGGCCGAAATCCCGAGCTGGCGATCCCCCCTGCCGCTAAGAATGGAAATCGCCTTGCCCACAGCGCAGGGACAGGTCTAAATACGATTATATGTGGTGTAGAAGCACGGAGGTGATATGAAAGATTCCTTTTCCATCTTTAGGGACTAGAAATACCTTTTCACAGCCCGCAGCCCACGAGAAGTGAGGTCTGGTACCACCTGGTCGGTTCTCCGATGGCTTTCGCGCCTGCCGCTATTGAGACACTTGAGGCTGATTACTTTGTGTGGCTTGTATTCCCCAGTCCAGTGCATGGTGCCTGAATCGGGATTTTGACCAATGGATGTTGTGCTGAGTCCAGTCCGGTGTAATGAGGACGGAAAGCCATGTTCTAAACATTTTCGCCCCGCTGATGAGCCAATTGTCTAGGACAATTATAGAATATCGAACCAGGATGACTGTGGTTTTCTACTGGGCTCTTTTTCTTCGATCCGTTGTCTTTCCTTTAGTGCTGCTCCAGATCTTCTTGGTTCTAGTCGCGAGGGTACACTGCCTATAACGGTCCTCTAATGTGCAACATCTTTTACCGACAACACCTGCTCGGTTTGCCATCCTCGTTACGCCATGACAGGATCAATGCTACTACTTCTTGACAGTTGCGGCAAAACGGTCTTGGGTCTGACAGAGCTAGCTTCAGCTGACCTGGGTATGACAGGCAGGAGAACAGCTACAGCTCGAAATCTGTCCCATATGGGAATCTCCTCCTCATATCGGATCATTTTGGTATCTTGACACAAAAGCCTGGACGCCTCTGTTGAGAACTTTCTCTCCGTGATGCTGTGAGGCGTCTGTAGTCCTACATCGAGCCCAGACAAGTCGAATATGAATTCCCAGGATCATTGATGTCGCACAAGCCAAGCCAAAAGAGAGACGTGGGTTGCAAAAGTGTGATGGTGATTGTAGCCCTGAGCCTGCAGGTACCGGTATTCGTGTATCGAGGTGAGGATCAAAAATCGTCCATTCATCACATCACCGTACTGATAATTGACTAAAGTCCCGACGACTCACCAGAGTCCTTTCTGGCCTACAAACCCTTCAAGGATGATACCATCAATGCGGCAACCCAAGCCAACGTTCCTCAAGGCTACACTCTGGCCTTCTCGAATCTCGAAGCTTCCAGCAAGACAGTCTCTAATCTTGGATTGAGAACACAGAACAAATATGATCCAACCGCTTGTGCCAGCTACTGCGACCAGCACGCGGGCTGCGTTGCGTTCAATCTCTATTATGAACGGGATCCATCAATTAGTCCGAACGCCACGAGCTGCCCAAATCCAACTTCCTTGACCAACATCAAATGTGTCCGCCTGGGGTGTGCAAGTCTCTGAGACCACAGCAAAAAGTTATGGGCAGCACAGGAGTACGAAGGCAGACATGTGTACATGCAGCTCGCTAACTTGCTTAAGATGACTTCCACGTAGTGATCTCTGGTTCGAATGGTTATAACAAGAATGCCCCTCCAGCTTCGCAACCAGGATTCAAAAGTCCTGTGAAGCTTGGAGGCGCCATCAACGCTCCCAACGACCCGATCACCAACACGAACACATATATGGGATACAAATTCTTCTCGTTCAATCAAGTACAGACTTTTTCGAACGGTGTTGCAGCTTGCACTGCCGCCTGTACTGCTCAGACTGCTTACAACTCGCGTCATCCTCCCAAAGCCCCTGCCAAGCCCAGCGTATGCAACCAAGCTGTCGTCTACGTTCTGAGCCAGAACAACCAGCCCCAAGGAATCTACAGCTCTATGTATTCCGAGGAGTGGGCTCCCAACTATGCCACCAACTATGGACAGTACAGAGGAAGTGGCTACTGGAGTGTCAGCTCGGCATACGCTTATACAAACGGTACCTATGCAGCATCATATGGGCCAATATGCGCAGTTGGAGGGTGCCCATCTGGCTCATTCAGGGGTGGTAACTGCGGAGGATATGGAGCCGGCACTTGCTAGAGATTTGCGGACTGCTTCTGGCTTTAGAAATGGGTAGGACATGAGGGAGGGGCAATAGCTTTGTATATGATAATACTTCTGTAATGCCAAAACATTTTGTAATGAAAGCTTTGGTGACCAAACAGATGAAAACAACTAAACAAGTAATAATACTGTGAAGTGACACGACGCAAAGCAATGTAGTAATTTTGCAAATCTCAACGGTGCCCAACCTGTTCCCTCACTAGAGGACAAGCATGGTCCAAAGCAAATGCCCAAATATTCCGTCAGGATTCTATTGAAAAAGCAGCTTTGCGAAGTTGATCATTTGACTTGCTCTGAAACTCGGCTTGCAAGCTTAGTAATGTTGCAAATAGTATCATCTGGAGAACTTTCCCGTTCGATGATTCGATGATTCGTATTTCTTCAGGGCATGTCGTTGCCATTCGTCCAGCAGCGCCAGGCCACGTCAGGCACACCAGGCAACCGTTTATGTTCCCTAACGCGTCCTCCTGCATCCATTCATATCTCACCAAAAGACCAGCCTGCTTTCCCAATATTTGGGAGTTGCTCATGGACGCGCAACTCCAGCAGGCAGCTGTTTGAAGCTTGGTTGCTCTTCACTTCCCAGACGGGACGCGGGATCCGCGGGCTGGTATTGGGATAAACCTCGGCCCAACTTTACCACGATATCGTGGAAATACTTCAGTCAAGGATGCGCAACAAGACCAGCTATGACGAGAAGGTAGGCAGAGTGATCTCTTTTTCTTCTTAGACTTGTTGTTGCCCTTTTACTTCTTACTCCTTCTTCCATATATTTAAGGCCCATTCCTCAGGCTTTGCTGCTTTTCAATCAAGGATTTATATCCCACTTTCGAACGCGACATTTGGCAGAGACCTTCTTTACACTTGAGTCCATGAATGACAATTCCAACTTGGGCAATTGGTACCTCTGGACCTAGCACAAGACAAGGCCGCGCAATGGCAACTCCATTCGATCCCGATAGTAATGGCGACAATGCGAACGAAACTTCCTCCCTCCTCCCGAGAGACCGCCTCCCCCATACCCCCGCCACGACCTCCTTTGTACACCCTTCGCACTCTCCCAATGTGATCATAGGTATCTTGTTCACCATCGTATTTGTACTCGCCTTCGGATCGACCATGATGGCAGTACCTGCTATGCGGTTGGCTGAGAATATCATCTGCCACCATCACTACGATCAGATTGAAGGGCCAGGACATATTGGATTTGGGGATAACATCGACGAAGGACTATGTAAAGGAGACGAGGTGCAGAAAGAGTTAAACGTTATATTCTCGGTCATACCTGTGCTGGAGGCCATACCATGTAGGTTTAGCTACGGTGTGTGAAAGTTGAGGTCTGATGTTATAAATAGCTCTTGTGACTATCGTTCCATATGGGCTTCTCGCCGATAGGTATACTATCCGCTTCGTTTGCGATAATTCGGGGGACTGACTTATCGTAGAATCGGCCGTAAACCTGTCATAATCTTATCTCTTGTCGGTTTGCTTCTGAATGCGTGTTGGGACATTATTGTGATGTGGTTTTGGAAGACTATACCATTGCGGGCCATATGGGCTGATGTTGTTTTCACATTCATCGGTGGTGGAGATTCTGTGACTTTGATGGTGTTTTATGTAGGTGTTGGAAAAGCTCACAGTTTCCATCCCAAAAGTCGCAGCGGTCACCTGCGACATTGTTCTGCCCTCTCTCAATGTAATCGTGATAAAGCATTGCTAACTTGCTCTCTGCCTAGGCCACTATCAGTGATATAACCACCGAGGAAAACAGGTATGCTGAATTCCAGAAAACTTCACGAGCAGATTTTCCTGACACGCACAGGTCTAATATCTTTCTCCTGGGCACGTGTTCTGGTCTTCTGGCGGAACTTATCGGTCCATCTGTAGCATCGGCACTCATGGCTAAATCTCCATGGCTCCCTTTCCTACTCGGACCTGTCATCATACTTCTCGGCACTTTGATGATTCTGTTCGTGCCTGAAACTTTACACCTACGACCTCGAGCCACCGTCTCTGCTGCATCGACGTCCGACTTGGCATCAGAGCAAATTACTTCGAACGCCAAAGTTGATGATTCAACATTCTTTAGAGCTGTCAAGTCACAGGCGGTGAACACGCTGAAAGAGCTTTGGAACTCCATGGCAGTGCTACATTCATTACCTATTTTCCTGCTTCTGCTCGCATTTATCAGCCCTCCATTCGGCCTCTTGTCGATAAATCTTTGCCTGCGTTACATATCGAGACGTTTTGGCTGGACTCTAAGCGATACTGGATTTCTCCTTAGTCTCCGAGCCTTCGTCAACATTATTCTCCTGCTGATCATCATCCCGATTTTCTCGCATATACTCGTCAAATACCTCCATCTCTCCTCCAGGGCGAAGGATCTTCTTCTCGCTCGTGCTTCCGTCATTATCCTCGTCATTGGCGCGCTGTTCATCGCAGCTAGTCCGACAATCGGTCTGACCATTTTGGGCATAATTGTCTGGACTTTGGGAACTGGCTTTGTTGGTCTCATACGGTCAGTCATCACTACCTTTGTCGATCAGCAACACATTGGCCGATTATACGCCGCTGTCTCCGTCGTGGAGACTACCGCTTCCTTGATTGCTGGTCCTCTACTTGGAGCTCTGTATACCTGGGGCTTGAAATGGAAAGGGCAGTGGATCGGTTTGCCTTTCTATTGCCTTGCGGGTATCACTTTTATCAGCAGTATCGGTGTTTTCACCTTCTCATACTTTGAAGAGAAGAAAGCTAGCAACGAGTCCGACACGCTTGGTGCAGAAGAAAGAGAAACCGTCGGAAGTGTCTAGATTTCCAGACCGGTATGACGCGAGACTAATGGCACGTATAAAATATTGTTCAGAATAATCTTCATAAGTAGCATGTTTTGTGTTTCAACATTCTGTTCAAGGTCATGCAATTTATATAGCATTCTTGATTCCAGATGCCCACCGTGGGCAAGTACATTTGGAGGTTGCTTGATTCATCAACTTGGCGTCACAGCTACAGCTGCAATGGGTACCGGACGCACATGATCAATGTCACTCCGAGTTTTTCGCTGAACTTGCGGTCCGGCCGTTTGATAATTGTGGATCTTGATTGCTTGCTGCTCACTTGTGAGGTAATTCGAGCTGAATGTCCTCAGACTTGCTCAATAATGTCACAAGGGACTCATATATAACCAGTGGGATCACGCTGCCAGCTGTGATTGTTACTTCTACGTCAAGTGGCTAAGAACGTTATTGCTTCACAACCCCATGAGCGACTTCAGGTCATCTATCAGGAACTTTCTGGTACAATCAGTCTGCGAAAATCTCATCTCATGTTGCTCGCACTTTGGTCGCCGCAATCTTTGGGGTGAACTATTCGCGCATAACGTCCCTCGAACTTGTTGCGTACCTAGGAAGCTATATACACGTCCAATGACCTAAGTTACCCAAGTTTCCTGGTATCCAAACCCCAATCTTGCAACTTTAACCTGACAGAAACACAAAGGAAAACCGTCTATACCTCCCGAACACCACTCATACCCACCCACCTTCCCAAAGACAAGCAAGGAAATAGTATAGGTCCCGACTGTTTAGACGGACGGGATAGTTGGGACTGTCGTCTTGACGACCACTGGCACAGCACCGTCAGGAATGGCGGACGCATCTGCGGATGCATCCCAGTAAAGGCCATATACACCATCGGTGGTAGAGTTTGCAGCCCAGAACATCAACTCGAGATCGGATTCGCTGGCAGAGTAGGCTACCGATTTTCCGAAAAGAGAGAACCCGACGTTCACGGCACCATCCGGAAGAGATGCATTCGTCGAGTAGCCGACCTGAGAGAAAGCACCAGTGGTAGGAATGATGTACATGGATAAGGTCTCGTTGAAGGAAACGGTAGAAGAGTTGGCTGTGATGGTCCACGGAATTGTCGAGTCCGAGCTGTCAATGGTGAAGGTGACGTTGGTGGATACGGAAGCATTGGATGGGCCAGTGAGTCCAATATAAGCAAGTCCTTCCCAAAAGTCAGTCGAAAAAACAAGTTGACAAAGAGGATAGCTACCTACCATCGGCATAGATCAGAGGCAATCCTGAGCCAATACCATACGCATAAAGAGTCACTCCCGACACAGACTCGCGTCTGAACATTGCTGCTGCATTGGCAATGGAGCCAAGCGCCATCAATGAGGCAAAGTTGGAGCTGGTGAACAACATAGTGAGCGAAGGGAGATCGAGAAGAGAGTGTGCAAAAGAAAGTTACTCCAAAGGACAAGATAAGTACAGTGATAATCAAGGTAATAGAGAAGAGGATGGTAGTGCTCTCTTACAAACAGATTTCATCAACTACTTATCTTAGCTGCAACTTGCTGATTACTTGGCAGAAGGAAGATATTTTCGGAGCAAAAAAAAGTATATTCCTGATTATCCTTTTCTGGACAACATGACGCGTGTTGACTCTTAGCAGACCAGCCCTATCTATGTCCACCTCAGCGAGGCTGAGGTGTAATGGTTGTTAATGCTCTCTCCACCCCGGAAATGACGAAAGTCCTGCGCCATCACTCGCGCTGCGTGCACGAGTGTCTGAATGCCCCCAGTACTTTCTGAAACTCAGCCGAGGGGTCATCCTAGACGGATCTTCCCGTTATCTTCGTCGCTCTGTCACCGGCATCTGGGGATGAATGTCGGTATACTTCGTGGTCTCCACCACGTGACTCACCTAATCGACCCCTTTTGAGAGCCAAGACCAAAATAGAAACCGTTGTGCTCCGTGCCCCTCGGCACTCCCCCTAGTCAGCCTCCTCCGAGATCCACAACTTTCTCGAATACGTACCCCAGACGAAGCTTGGTCTCTATGGAATCAGACGAACGTTCAGCTGGGATAAAACTGGCCGCGCAAGCCGACGACGTTCGAGTTTCAATAATTCTCATTGGACTGATGTTTCGTTTCCTAGGCTTGCAAAGCCGACCTTGCCTGACCAGATTTACCGTTTTAAGCATACCTGATTCACACGGGCCAATTATCGCCCTACTGTAAACTCAGCCTTCTGGAGAACTCACCGAGAAAGCGAGCCTTGGCTGATATGTTAATCCGAACTCATGCTACCTAGGATGTCGTGTCTGTCTTGGAGTATTTTGGGCTCAAGTAGAACTAAGCTTTGTTAACAATTCTAATTATGTTTCGATAATGGGCCACGCGGTGATCTCTTGTGAGTTGTTCCAGAATTGGCAACGGGAGTACTTCGACATAGTTCGGATAACTTGACCCAGTACCAAGCAGTGTGTATCGTCGAAGATATATAACACGAGCAAGTGCCATCAGACTACAATCATTATCAGCCATCAATCTATCATCTTCTCTCTCTAACAACCTCAACTTCCTCCTCTTTCCTCATTGTTTTTCAATTTTCATAGTCATCTGTCTTTATAGCATCTCAATATGCATTTCCATCCTTCTTTTCTGGCCTCTGGCCTAGCTCTGTTCTTGTCGGCAGCTTCGGCAGCTCCCTCGGTTTCCCGCGACACAGGGACTCTCAGCAAGAGATGTACCAACTCCGCAAGTGATCGTTCTTGCTGGGGAGACTACGATCTCACTACAGATTACTACAACACTGTTCCTGACACGGGAGTTACTCGAGAGTACTACCTAGAACTCGTCAACACCACAGCCTCCTTGGATGGAGTGGAAAGAATGGCACTGCTTGTTAACGGAACATTTCCCGGACCAACCCTCTTCGCTGACTGGGGTGACACTGTTGGTAAGTAACCTACCTTCGCATCAAAAATGATAGCTAATCAAGGACACAGTTGTCAAGCTTTACAACGGGCTAGCGAACAACGGAACAAGTCTTCATTTCCACGGTATTCGCCAGAATTACACCAACCAACAAGATGGAGTTGCTTCCATTACCCGTAAGTACCGAGTTGCCCAGCATATTCATTCTGAATTTCTCAATCCTGCTTGAGGACATGTTTCTATCTTTTCATGATACCCGAACTTGCCACTGACTTTTTTTTTACCACACAGAATGTCCAACTGCTCCGGGAGACACAATTACTTACACATGGAGAGCTACTCAATACGGCTCAACTTGGTACCATTCTCATTTCGCGCTGCAAGCGTGGGAGGGTGTCCTTGGTGGAATCATTATCAACGGACCAGCGACAGCAAACTACGACAACGACATGGGACACATTTTTCTTAACGATTGGACCCACGAGACCGCCGATGCCATGTACCATGAGGCTGAAACATCTGGGCCGCCTACACTCGATAACGGCTTGATCAACGGCACGAATACTTACGGAACTCTGGGTGCTCGCTTCAATACCACTGTCACTGCTGGAGAATCCTACAGAATCAGGCTTGTCAACGGCGCAATCGACACCCACTGGAAGTTTATGATCGATGAGCATGAGATGACAGTCATCGCCATGGATCTCGTGCCGATTGTCCCATACACCGCAACCACGTTGTCCATCGGTATGGGGCAGCGATATGACATTATAGTCAATGCCAGTCAATCATCTGGGAACTACTGGCTTAGGGCTATACCCCAGACAGCTTGCTCTGATAACGACAATACTGACAATATCATGGGAATATTCATGTACGATAGCACCAACACAACCGAGCCGAGTTCCAGCGCATACTCCTATACCGACTCTTGCGACGATGAGGACATGTCTACTCTCGTTCCATATCTCTCCAAGACTGTCTCTACCGAGTCAGAAGACGATGACTTCGCGGTCACTGTTGGAAGAAGCAACAATGTTTTCAAATGGTACATGGCAGGCACCACTTTCGAAGTGGAGTGGGAGGACCCAACACTTCTTCAGATTTACGAGGGAGATACCAACTACACTACTTCATCCCACGTTATTGAGCTTCCTACCGCAGATGAATGGGTTTACTTCATCATCGAGACCACACAGGCAGTTCCTCACCCAATTCATCTCCACGGTCACGATTTCTTCGTCATTGCTCAAGGCTCGGGAACCTACGATTCTTCCACTGTCACTTTGACTACCGACAATCCTCCTCGTCGAGACACTGCCATGCTTCCATCTTCGGGATACCTCGTCATCGCGTTCGAGACCGATAACCCAGGTGCATGGCTCATGCACTGCCACATTGGATGGCATACATCTGAGGGTTTCGCTCTTCAGCTTGTCGAGCGCATCGATGAGATTCCTGCTCTCACTGATTATGATACCCTCAACTCTACTTGCACTGCCTGGGATACTTATGTCGATGAGTCCGGTGTCGTCTCCGAGGACTCCGGAGTGTAAATGCCTCATTTCTTCACAATTCAATCAGCATTTCATACAGTACACGATACGATAGTCATAGCTTTCTCTATGATACCCCATAGATTTCCTTTGTTCTGGAGGGTGGGATTATGGGGGGGCGATTCGGATATAGAACGGTGGAGTTGTGTATATACGGGTCATCGGGTTGATGTATATTTTCCTTTTCACTGGTTTCCTTTACAATTATGTCATTGGCGTTGGAGTCTGACATGGATAACAATATAAGTTCGTTGTTCTGAATCTCTATTTTCTTTTGATCGTGACGAGAACTCGGCGAGGTTTTCAAAATATGACTAGCTTGATTAAGCGAGGCCCCTGAATTCACCCCATCGGTTCGTTGCTTGTCTCCTGCCAAATGTGCAACCCTCAGAAGAAAATTCTACCATCATTGGGATCCTTTCATAGACACCCGAGATACTCCAACACATCTCTGGCACCATTCAACGAGCGCCAAATCTTTGCCGATCCGTGTGTATAATATCTTTTCTCACGCAGCCACCCAATCAGATCCTCTCGCTCCCTTTCCAGCCACGCTGCTCTGACTTCGACACCCTCAAAGCATAGCTCTACATCAGAGCCAAGCATCTAAAGCAGATTAGTTCTCCGTCGTGATAGTACCGCAGACTTAAGAACTTACACTCGAATCTACATTTTCCAGATATTTCCTCGCGCCCTCACTGTACTCTGTTTTCGCCAAAGAGTCTAACACTAATTCGCCAACGGGTGCGATCTTAGCCAGTGTCAGTCCTGGAAATTTTGACCATGTTCCAGATGCTATAAAACGCCAGAGTCCATATATTCCCTTCCTGTGTGTGGCGAGTGACTCCAGAGCCGGCCGCAAGCCCACATCTGCGATCATTTCAGAGGTCGTTGCGAGCTGGATTGTTTTCTTTATGCAAGCGTTATTTTGGCAGTATCCTAACGAGCGCATGATGTCCTTCCGGATAGAACCACTGGAGGTATGACATTTGTTCAAGAGCTTATTGAACTGGTAGATGTTAGCCAAAATGTTGCTCCATTTGCGGATCCAGTATCCTCGCCTCCTTCTTTCCACCCCGCCTTAGAACGATCTCGAAGACTTCTGCACGAACATTCGGGTCGAGCATCTTTCCATCGCCAGTAACAAAATTCTCGAAAGTAGACTCTGCGGCTGCTACAACTTTCTCGTCCCCACCAGAGTCTCCGAACATTAGAGCCTTGAATCGTGATTCATCGATGTCATCATTTTCGTTGAGGTTTCCCTTCCGGCATAAACATCTTTGTATCAAGCTCCGCTGGAATTCCATGAACGCAGTTCGGATAACATGGTCTTCGAACAGCAACCTCTTAGATACTTCCCGCAGTGTGGCGATGATAGCTTTCCAGACCAAGAAGCTCGCTTCATCCTCGAAGTTTTGCAGGAAATTCAACAAGTGTGATGTTCTCAGATCAGTGTTCCCAGCAAAAGCTAGAGCGGCTATGTCACAAACCAGCCCGATACGATCTTCAACCGGCAGTGTCCCCTTCCGGACTTCTTCTCCTAGCTTTTCTAGTCTAGAGACTGGGTAGGCGACTCGATAGAATCCCATCTGTCCTGCATTGAGCTTATAGAATGTTCCAGGTATTTTGATAGCTTTGGTGTATTCGTCGAGACACTCTCTGAGTATCCCTTTATCAGTGAGAATCTCAAGATTTACCGGGTAGAGAGTGGTACTCTCGGTTTCACGCCCGCAAAATCTCGACTGCACAAGAGTGATCGTGCCCTCTGTATCATCTTCTTCAATGCTGACTACAGGATGGCCTGGGACATCGGTCCAGATCTGCATCGCAGCAGCAATGTCGGTACCACTGATCTGGCTCAGAACTTCCCATAAATCCTCAGGATCACCATTTCCATAGGCGTTTTGCTGTAGAAAGCGACGAATACCTTGTAAAAATGCATCCTTTCCGACGAATCCGGCCAGCATTCTCATTACACTGACTCCTTTCCCATATGTAATAGCGTCGAGATGAGTGCCACGGCCTGCTAGTGCGTGACTAAACCGACTTGAGTCGAAAGACAAAGCCTTCTGTATCTTCTCCAACACGAAGTCTTGCCAGGGTAGATAATCAGAAAGCCGTTCTTGAACCATAATCTCCGCCCAATCTGCCAATGCTTCTTTCAGCCAGAAGTTCTCCCAAGAAGACATCGTGACAAGATTTCCAAACCATTGGTGGCCGATCTCATGAGCAATTAACTGAGCACAGGATAGCTTTTCTGCCGCGCTGCTGTCGGGACCAACGAACAAAACTGCAGAAGAGACGGTCACAAGACCACAATTCTCCATAGCTCCAACCATCCCTGGTACAGCTAAGATATCGAGCTTCTCCAAGCCGCAGTCGAGCTTGAAAGTCTCCTCATAGATAGCCAATACCCGGGAAGCGATCTCAAGAGCATATTTGCAATGTTCTATATCATAGTTCAATGGTGCATAAGCCCGGATTGGAATTCGAAAATCGTGACATTCAAGGAAGTTGAATTCTCCTACGGCAAAAGCGAGCAGGTAAGTTGGTATTTGAGGTGTATGATGAAACACGACCGTCTTTTTATCCCGATGAGCAATTAAACTATCTGACTGAGATTTTATGGGCATGTTGCTAAGATACGTCAAATGGTGTGGGACGGCTAGTGTGACCGCGAAGGTAGCTTTGAAGCATGGCTCGTCGAAGCAGGGGAAGACTGTTCTGGCGTGCATCGGCTCAAAGAACGTCGAGAGCATCTGTGATCCATGGACTTCTGTCGCATGTAAGCCTACTCCAGACTTGTCGATGAAGCCAGAGAAAGTCTGGTGGACGAATAATCGCGAGCCTGGTGGTAGAGCTTGCTCGAGGATTATTGAAAAGGTTTGTAGTGTGGAGACTCCGCCAGCGTCTGAGACCTCGATGGGATCACCTTGGTTATCATAGAGTGCTGTACTTCGAATAGCAAGCTTGTGTGCGTTGAGAATTATGACTGTTGTAAGTTCATGAACTTTGACTTCGATGGTTACTGAGCCACTGAAAGTAGCAGTATCAGTGTATGGCTCGATACGAAGGTCGTAATGTTCTGGTTCGACACTTCGAGACAGGATCTGGCTTTCCATAGCGCTGCAGAATTGAAAGTTACTGTAAATGAGAGACAATTGGTGGAGATGAGGTCAGGACTGCAGTTTGAGCACGCAGTGTCTTTGGTGTGCTTGGGGAACGAAGACACTTGGGCTAGATTACGACAAAGAAACTGGCAATTTGTGTCATAAAAAGTCGTGAAGGCCGAGTGCATTTCTAGGCGGCACAAGAAGCACTCAAGAACAAAGCACTGACTCCTGAATCCAATCAAATTCAAGTATCATAGATCCCAAGTGGCATCTCAAGTGAACAATAGCTTACATTTTTATTAAATTCAACTAAGTGAATTCTCCATGTGGAGGAGCAGTAATATGTACAGTCTGGACAGTCTTGAGAACATTGATCGCCAAGATGTACAGCCGGCTCAGCTTTTATACAATAGGATACATGTGAGTCCAAGAAATGAAAGCTGCAAATCGCTCTGAGCGTGACTAAGGGGCAGCGACCAGATCGGGAATACTGTCCGCGGAGTCACCGGATTCTTCAGAGTCCGAAGAAAAGAAAGAATCCGAATCAGTATCTGTTTCGGATTCACCGGATTCGAACCCTAAGCCAAAGTGCCTCAAGAGGATTTCTTTGAGGGGTATTCCACCCTGACTAAATGGCGAGTTCGCACCGTACTCTCTGAACCAAGGTCCTTTTGGCGTCATTTCGAATCCATCCTCAGACTCTTCGTCGGATTCTGTGGGATCTCCTCGTTCTCGAACGCATGACACCCAGCCCGTTGGGTATTTGTCAGTACGCTTGACGACAAAATCCTCGAGGGCATCGGTAACAGCTCTTTCGATGACCCAGGTCGGATCAAGGTTCTCATTGTCATCCCAGAGCCCAAAATCATTCTTTCTAACTTCTTCACCGTAGTACTCATGGAGCCCTGTAGACAATTGGAAATGGTCTAGTGACAAACGAGCCCGGAGACGCTTGCAGAGAGACTTCATTGAGCCCGTGAACAGACCACATGCAAGGAAAGTAACACCTTTCAGTGTTCCCGAATGGGAAGACAGGTACTCCACAAAATCATCCTCATCAAACTCCAAGAAGTAGAATTCGACCTTTCGCAGTGAGGGCTTCTTCTTGCGACCTAGAAGATCTCGCAGCTTTAAGCCGTGGTCTAAAGTGCAGTCTCCACGTTCCCCCGAAGGCTCGATGAAAAGAGTCTCGAGTGACGGCATTAAATCTAAAAGCTTCCCCGAATAGCCTTGTTGCAGTGCAGAGTTCAGCGACGAGTAGCTCATGGTATCCTCGCTATCACGATCGTAGCAATCAGGCATGATCCACTGAAAATCTTGAATGGATTTCAATACAGTCTTTGCGCAGGCCATGTCACTTGCACCGAGGTTCATGAATGACGGACTCATGCTGTGTGGATAGGTTCGGGCTCCGCCATCATTCGTGCCGCAAATCTTCAGATGATTGAGTCGTAGGCCAGCGGCATGTCCAGCTCGAAACAGATATTGGAGTTGGATCCGGCCACAGTCTCGGAAGCGGCATGCATTCGACCCATCGAGGTAGTTGAATCCTTCAGGGTCTGTTTCGTAATGAAGCCCTAGTTGCTCAAAGCCGTGGCTCTTCGGATTGCTACCATCAGGGTGATCTGGGAAGCCAATCGTTACTGATTTTAGAGCTGGGAGGTTCAGAAACGCTTCTGTAAGCATCTTGATCCCTCGTCCAGTCAACTCCAATCCTTTCTGGGCTTTGATGAAGGAATTTATGTGTATTGAGTTCTTATTATCCCAGCCACAGCATACCTCTCCGTCAACTACGTGATCCCATCCTAACCAACCATTTTCTTCGTCCACGGGGAGAAGTTCCAGGCCAATTCGAAGCGTTTTGACGTATTGGCGGAGGTGTGGCTGTTTCGAGATCTGCAGAAGTCTTACGAACAGTCAGTATCTGACAGCTACCACGCTTGGGGCCAGAGTCACTCACATATCCAAGCTATGCTCTTGAATGAATATGGACGTATTTCGGAACAGGACCGGGGCAGCTTCAGATGCCAGGCTCTTGCAGACAAGGCGTAGAGCTTTGATTGCGGTCCGGTCAAGATACTTCAGTATCTCCGAGGTCAATTCCAAAGGAAGTCGATCCATAGTGCCGCTATCATCAGGATTCTCTGACAAGCTGATTCGGATTTCCAAGAATAGGAGCGACAAGATGTGCGAGATACGAAAGTTTGTTTACATTGAATGTGAGGAGGAGGAGGTGGCGTGTGTCAACGACGCGGAGACGCGCCGCAAAATGACGTAGCTATCTCCCTTTAAATGCAGACGGCATGCACCTTTCAGAGCACCCCCACTGGTGCCACAGCTTGTGAGGCAGGCTTCAGTGGCTGATCCGTCGCCGCTCAGGCCTGGAATTTCTAACTATTCTCGCGCATAGGCTTTGCTTAGGGCCTTCGAGACGGTGTTAGGAACCGTATTTCAGGGAGAGCATCCCAGCTCCCATGTTATTCAATGGAAAACGTGACATCACATAGCCTTCCTGAATCATGATGATTCTAGTAACTTGGTTTGCTGGAAAATCTATAAATCCATTCCTTCAGGACTGGGGGATACTGAACGGCTCTCGACAGTCCGGCAGCGCAGCCTCATGTGTCTGACCCAGTCCCGATACACGAAAATGTAGCCCACATCTTCAACAGGATAGCGAGAGTTCACAAACTGATATATCATGAAACTTTCATGTGGCATTTTCCTTCGTTCTTTTGAGTTATTGCATTTCTTTGAGAACATGAGATTTACTAACGTAGCTGTTTCCGCCCCTGAGGTAGCAACTTCGTACACTCTTAACTTTCTGGAGGGTCTCTCTTGCACCTACACCATTGCTCTGCCGAGCTTCATTGGATAATCTGAACACCGCTGGTAGACCCTCGTCTGAAGACTTATTACTCTAGGATTTCGAGAAGGTTTCGAATATATGGTCCCCTATAGAGTCTATGTTAGCTCCTCGAGAGTCGCTACATATGATTATGCCGGGCTGGTAGGTTTGTGTAATCACTGCTATCTGGGGATATAAATGCCCTAGGTCTTCATCTTAAGGGTCTTGCATTGTTTTTGCAGACTTCAAGCTCCTGATAATCTGCTCTATGTTTTTTTTTTACGATATAAATGTCCAGTCAGAGTATATCGGGCGAGTTGGCGAAGACTCTCCCGAAAGCCGGTTGGTGATAGAATCGTAGCTACTAACCTTAAAATCGAATGTCATAATCAGCTTGAACACATGAAATACATGACGCATCTGACACATACACGGCCCAGTCGGGGGGTAGTAGTCACATTGACCCAAGCCCGAATTTGGGACCAAGATGGGCAGCATACAGGCGAGAAGAAATCTTCCATCTAATTGTCCTTTGACTGACTAATGAAAGAGGCACGATATCTCTTCCTGTTATTTTGCTTTCAAAATAGAAACATTCATCATAGTTTCTCGATACTAGTGAACAGTTTTGTCCTCAAACTCTAAATCTGAATCCACCCGAGTTGATAGCCCCTTCGACACGAATACCCTGCTCCAACTTCCTATTCAACCGCACAAGAATAAATCGCTGAGTCGTCGCAGCCAAAATTGCCATCAGAGCCATCGCACAGTTGACGCTCATAGCTGTAACATATCTCGGTTTGGCCGCATCGGTGTACATATAACTGGCGTAGATAGAGCTAGTATTAGAAATGGCGTTGATGAAGGCCAGTGCCGCTGCTCTCTTTGCTGGTGGGCGAGGAAGAGAATTGGATATCCACGCTAATGCGACCACATATCCTGTAATACATTAGTATTAGTATATTGAAAGTCTTAGGATCAGTTCGAGACATTGGGACCGGACCCTAAGACACTCGGAATTCAAGGGCGAACAAGAACTGACCTGTGTAGACTCCTGGAACCATAAACATCATTGCTACGTAACGAGGAGCTGTTGAAGTAGTTGCTGCTGCGAGGATGTACGCGAAGATGGCGAAGAGAAGAGGGAGTGTGATGTGGAAGAAGCGTTCGCCAGTACGATCTGGGATCTGTTAGAAAAGACTCCAGATGCGTTGAAGTTCAATCTCCTTACCTGCATGCCAAGAATTCAGGAATGTAGTGATGACTGCAAGAACATATGGAGGAGCAGTCAAAAGAAGCGTGTTTACATCGTTTTGACCAAGAGTCTTGACAACAGTCCTGCACCATGTTAGCCGAAGTCAACGTCCGCATTGGGGGAACTTACGGAAAGAAGTTAGTGACAGTCCCTGCCGCGACGATTCCGAAGAGCAGAAACATCAGGACATAAGTCTTGATGTCTGAGAAGGCAAGCTTGAGGCCAACGACGAATGATTGGTGTTCGCTGTCCAACCAGTCGTCCTCTCCCACATCTTCTTCAAGACGCCAAATTGCGAGTTCTCGTTCCTCCACCGTGAGCCACGAAGTTGTTCTTGGGAAGTTGGGGAGGACCCACTAGATCGCAAAGCAGTTAGCGTAGGCTCTCTATCTCTGTATGTATTCAAAGAATCTGAGTACATTGAAAACGGAAAAGATGGTTGCGATAGTATCCGGGCTCGGCACTTACAAATGCTACAATAGCAATTCCTATAGTGATAGCACCTTCAAGGATGAATAGCCACCGCCATGCAAGAAGTCCATGTAGGCCGTTCATGTTATATCTGACTCCTGCTGCGATGAGCCCCGAGAATGCACCACTGATCAGAGCTCCGGAATAGAAGATCGCAGTCCGGAAACCCAGTTCCTTGCGGGTGTACCAGCATGAAAGGTAGTAAAGACATCCAGGCTGTATCTGTTAGCGAAGCCACCGACTTGGCAACGTATGGTGAGAGACTTACAAAGTACGCAGCCTCAACAAAACCGAGCATGAAACGACAGGCAATGAGCCCTCCATACCCCTGACATGCAGCCGTTGCCGTGGAAATAATTCCCCATACAATCATACACACCGGAAGATAAATCGCAGGCTTTCCGATCTTATTCAGGAAGAGGTTGGAGGGGACCTGCATCAACAGGTATCCTACAAAGAGGATCGACACCGATGTCTAATGTCGCATTAATGCTATGGCACCACTTTATCTGAGTACTTGACCCACGTTGAATTCTGTTGTAGACAGGTCCAGATCATCCATGATACCCGCCAATTTGGCGGCTGCAATATTATTCTGTCAAAACGCACACGTCAGTATCTGACCCCAGAGCTTAAGATGGTAATAACTTACGCGATCAAGATAATTCATGATGTACCTAAGGAGCCAAAGAGTAAGTATTTCGTAGCATGGCGGTATCTCCAAATTGTCCAAAGTCCTCTTGGGACAGCTGAAAGATAGATTTCGATGACTTACATCAAGACGATCATGGGCATGATCCGTAAATCCAGTTTCTTCCTCAACTTAAGCTCTGTCGCCTGCCTCACTTCAGGCGTCATATTGCGTATAAACTCTGGTGCTCGATGCTCTCGGGGAGCAATCTCCGCGGCGGTCGCTGCTTTCCCATCATGATCAACATGTTGGCTATCGTTCTTATCTGAGCTGGAATCGATGTCGCCGACAGGGATGCCCTTTTCGAGATTGTCCTGCGTGGTAGCCATTTTTGTCAACAATTTGTTCCTTTCTCTCTCAAAAGGCTTGGCGATTTCTCGGCTTCTAGACGAGGTTGATTCAATTGAAGAGAAATACGCAAGAGAGAAAGCAGGAAAGTAAAGTCTTTTGAAGCGGGAGAGATTGGAGAGGTGCAGCTAAGTCTTGCCCAGAACCGTCGGCTTTTGATAAGCTATGCCAATCATACCAAGGATAGAGCCATCCACGTCAACTCCGCCAATTTCGCCGAAGAGGATGCTTCCCCAGACTTTACCCAGCCAGTTGTGGGACCTGGTTCCTGAGAGAAGCTCCACCATACGAGACCACCCGAAGGCGGGGTAAAGCTCACCCCCGGCCGTCCCTTCAATGATCGACACGGCCTTTGAATTGGTTGCCGGAAAATCATGTCACACGGAATACGGAAAAGACTGGCGGCATATGAAAAGAAAGGAGATGTCATTGCATTTTGTTTTGCCAAGTGCTACTACTCGTACACAACGTCCCTTTCAAAAAAACCTTAGCAGCGACTTTGATGTGAGAGGTTAGGAGGACTTACTCAACCCCTGTACCTTCTCCACGCACCTCCCTTGATCTTGCCATTGCGACCTGCGCTCCGGCTTGGCCGTCCGATCACTGCCGACTACTCATCAAGCTGTTGGGAGTTTGCATAAGTGAAAGAGGTTGTGTTGACTTGCTGATTTCGCTTCGGCATCTCATTGGTTCATCTGTCGTCCCCGATGACTTTCAGGTATCAGCAAATTATTCAGCATCAAGGACTAAGCGAACTCACTGATAATTTCTTCCTTCTTGATAAAGTTTCCCTTCTCTCTCTCCAGTCTTCCCTCTGCTCGCTTCTTCCAAGCTCTCTTCCTCCCGACTCGGCTCAATGGGATGGTTGTCTTTCTGTGCTTTCTCTTGAAAGCCGCATCTCCCTTCTTGATGACCTCTGCCACTTTCTTGTCTGCTTTGGCTTGGATCCATGGCTTCTCCCAGTAGTTGAAACTTTCCTCGGGCTCGCCGAGGGAGAAGCCATCATCGGGAATGTCTTCATCATCGAAGTCGAAGCCGTCTGGTGGGAGCAGATCGTTCAGGTCCGTTACCCCTGGGGAACAACCCGCGTCAGTAATAGACTTTATTCGTGTTCTCGGGGGTCCCGTGAGACTACAATAGAGATCTAGGGAGCAGGAAATGCCTGCTGTCCGAATAACTTACAATCGTTCAACCAGGGAGTCAAGCCCGGCCTGAGAGTCTCCACGGGCCTTGGAAGGCGCTTTCGAGGTGGTCGGGTTGGTAAACCCGCAAAAAGACCATGACCATTAGGATGTCCTGGGGATGGTTTGGTATAAAGACGTGTTCGCTGGGTGGCCAGCGAGTGTCGTTCCTCTAGATTGAGAATTGGTTGTTGCATTTTGAAGCGGGTGTTGTGTGCTGGATGAGATATGGCCGTGCGAGGAATGAGTGCCATGGAGGTACAGGAGGGTTTGGATATGAAAAAGAAAGCGAGTTTGCGGTTGAGAGAGACAGGATATGTGTCTATGTGTGTGTGTGTGAGAGAGAGAGAGAGAGAGTGTGTGTGTGTGTGTGTGAGTGAGTGAGAGAGAGGGAGAGCTTGTGCAGCAAGATGGACAAAGTTGTGTAGAAGTTGTATCTGAAGTTTGAAGAGGAAGATTTGAAAGTTTTATTGGGAAGAAATATATAGGTTCGTAGGCATTGTGGCAGAGCAGTAGACCATAGGAGTAAACCGCAATACTATACAAGGCGAAGACGGTTTCCAAAAAGAAAAAATCAATTCTGGGACAATAGGAGCAAGTTAAGCGAAGGAAGCGATTCACCACTTCGTTGGAGCTCCAAATTGAATTGGATTGGCTCCAGCAATGACAGCGCATCTTGGTGGATATAGTAGACATCTGTCATATTTTCTGGTGCTATATATTGGACCTTAACAATGTCCATGGCGCCAACTGCAAGTGAGAAGGATGGAGTTTGCTCACGTGATCCACGATGGTTTGCAAAGGTCTGCTAGGACACCAACCTATACAGCACAAGCGAGACCCGATCTAGAGCTTCGATTGAGTTACCAGGATCCTCTTTAGCCCCTCCTTGATGTTCGCATTCATCCCACTTGCTGCTGGTCTTCCTGTCTCTCGGTCGACGAAGACATGGATGAGCTCTCCTACCGACTTCACCTCCTCGACTCCACGCTCAAAAAGACCAATCTCATATGTAACACTTGTGTTGCCAAGCTTATTCACCCTGAGAGCGAGGTCTGCAACAGCAGGGAAGGCTATCGATCCGAAGAAGTCTCCGTGAGAGTGAACGACCAGTCCATATCTGTTGCTGTCAGTGACTGGCCGAATACCAAGCAAAAGCAAATATTGTATCTACAAGGCAAGTCATAAAACCTGTCGAGCGAAGGCATATAGTACAGAAATATACATGGTAGCTTCTTCACGTAATTTGCTACCCCGAGCAAAGTAAGGCAATTCGCCCAAATACGATGATTCCTCGTGGTCGCTTGCTAGATCTGAGGCCAACATAGCTTTTGATGCAGCTCAACTTTTGCAAAGTAAGAAAGGGATTTACTCACTGTGAGGACGTCGGCGGGTGTTGTCCGCATTCTTCAATTAGGTAAGTGTTGACTACGGAGTCATACCTGGGTCCATTAGCCGCCCAGACGGGCGTGAATGAGGTATGGACACTCACAGAAAGTTGTAGATAGAGTTGTTCATATGGTCGTACCTAAGGATTGGGAGAGTCAGCAATCGGGATGAAGTTTAACTTTCATGATAGACGGCGAGATAGGAGATATGTCATAGGAGATATGACTTCGATACATGGGAAGACATCGAGATAGGAGTCATGTCTTCGATACAGGAAGACATCGAGAAAGAAGACACATGAATCACTAAGCGCGTACATATCGTTGTCTGACCTGTTCGCATCTCAGCCAATGACCATGTTTCAAGTTAATATTTTGATTCTCACCACCTCGTCCGATACTCCAGAAGATATCCATAGTCTTGCCTTCGACGTAATTTAAGATCACTGCTAGCCATCTCACATCTGATAAAGCTTGCTTATGGTCCTGACAAGAATTCGCTATGGGACTGAGGCTCAACTAGCAATTCGTTCGAAATCGAGATCCAGATATTGTGATTGTGATGACAGAATTGAGACCGAATAACTCGGAGCGCTGCAGGCCGAGGTAGCGAGGTATAGCCGGGCCTACGCTAAGCAGCCCCCCGTTATGGGACTAGGCTGAACTAATATTAGCGGCCGCCCTGTCCCTGAAGAACGAGGTACGAGAACGAGACATTAAAGAGAGGAGATGGACCACTTCGTGCCTCAATATGCGTGGTTTGATATTCTACTTCCAAATCGTTTTTCATGACAGATTTGTTCCCAAGCCTACTCCACAAATTCATTATTTCCCTGCTTTTGAATCTTGCAGCAAAATTTGTGATTGCCTGACCGATTTCTTCGCACCAGTCGAAGTCGATATCTGTCGATGACGAGCAGACAACCGAATCGTCGGCGGGGATGTACGAGAGACAAGATTTGGGACGACAGGTTGAACATGATTCGATACGACTATAGCTACTTGAAACAGATAAGATGAGCATAACGACCTCTACTTTGAACACAGAGCTCGCGAGATACATCGCGAAAATGAAGCTATTTTGGATACGGTAATCAGCTTCTGACAAACTATGCTATCTCGCCTGCTTACTTCCACGAACCAAGGGAAGTAACTTTGGAATGGAAGCCTTGGTAGAAGCGGTCAGAGAAGAATTTGAGATCGCATAATACTTGGAAAGTTCCTTCGCTTCTGACCAGGCACATTACTCTGCCTGATCCAATCAAAGATGGGTCTGAGTCAACACACCGCACGATGGATCCAAGGAACAAGACTCTGGCGAGGATCCGCCCTTCGTTGATACTCAAGGAACGATTAATGTGTTAGCCTTATCGTGCTTGTTGAAACAAGCGTGCCTTCGTTTGCACTGCCACATTTACACTATAACTGTTTAACTTTCTTCGAATCGAAGTCAGAGCGTGCAGCATGTCTCTTGCAGAACTGCGGTTGTTTCCAGGTCGAGTCTTATCAATTGATTAGCTGTCTCATGCGAGCCAGCACATCTGATTGAGGGCCCTGGCGGGTTCAGATGGAGGGGTCTGATTGAGGGGTTTGACTGAGGGAGTCTTGGGATCGGGGTTGAAGGGTCCAAGTGTGCATATCGACCAAAGATTTGCAGATCCAAGGTTCAATCCAGGAAGGCACCCGCAGGTTTATAGTATAGACTTGTCGCAACTAGCAGCATCTAACCGCGTATGGACGCTTCGCAACTTGGACACGCCCTATCCCCTAGTGGTAAAGCTACGCCGTGTCATACTATTGAAGTGCATTCGGAGCAAAAGAACAAGTATGCCATTTGCCACACGGATATGAGGATCCTCTGGTATTTGTGTTAATCCCCTCGCCTCATTCCGCTCAGGGACCCAATCGTTGAAGATTTTAGACTTTGTGACAGTGGCTAGCGAAAGTCTAAATTACCGATGCCAGCACCATGTTACCGATCGTTTTCAACATTTCCTCATGAAAGCCACCCAGATCTTACTTACTCGCAGTTCGCCAATTATCAAGGATCGCAGTCATGCCCGCCGCCGCGATACTTACACTTTCCTCACTTTTCCTGTCTGTCTCGACTCGAAATGCACCATGGTCTTTCCACGTCCTGGAATAAAAATCTTCGTTTCCCGAGTTATAGCCCGCCCGAGAGCTTAGTTTAGTTTCGATTAGTATGCGATTGTCTTTTAGAGCGTTCAAACTCGTTTCTCTCTCTTCTTATATCCTATCTTTTCTGCGTTGCTTGAAACCGAGTCATTACCTTACAGCAGACATTGTCGGAGAAGCTCGCACTCCATGGGTGCGTGGAGTACAACATCGTCGTATACACCTTTGGGCGTGGGAATTGAGAAGCACCAAGATATAGAAGTGTATAAGTCCACACGATAGCATGGCAGACGGGCAGCCCACCTACCCTCCCTCCAAAGAAGGCATGGAAACTGGGGACTCATCCATCAGCAAACCTGGAGCGAAACGCAGAGGTACGGACAGAAAGCGCAGCTCCCAGTACAGGTCTTCACCGTCCTCGATAATTTCATGATACTCGGCACTATCTAACAGCAGTAGCGTCTCGCGCTGGAACTCGAAGTGTTGCTTCCCTGACACCGGAGCAACTCGCACGAAAGCGGGCAAATGATCGAGAAGCTCAGGTAAGCTGAGACGCTCCATGGGGTGTCATTACATGTCGTCCGAAATTCGGGATCTTGTAATCTGCGTTTGCGACTCGCGGCTCCAACCCTAGCTTCTATATTCAAACACACACATGCTAATCTACCCTGGGGACACCAGAGATCCATTCGCCAGAGGACAAAAACCCATATCGAGGAATTGGAACAACGAATCCGAGATCTGTCGCAAGACCAGGACGCTAGAGACTTCGAACAAATCAAGAGGCGCAATGCAGAGCTTGAGGACGAGCTGAGGCATCTCAGAGAGTTGCTAGGACGATCAGATGGTAGTGTCGCTTCATCTCCAGAGCTGACTCCCTTATCCTGTAAGTACCATGAACATCTTAAGCTCGTTCAGGGAAAAAGTAGAGAACGTCGAATTTCAGGTCGCTACGAGGTTCCTAAGCCCATATCTCACCCTTCACGTATCACATCGCGACTCAAGTATACAAAAAGATCAATTTGATCGATCGAACTGACGTTCCGTGAGATAAAGCCAGGTATGGTATGGACATCGTGGAAGAAGCACATCCGTTGGCATATTCTTCGAGCTGGAGTACCCAAAATATCGGAGGACCAGGCTCGCCATACTCGTCGTTCCCAACCACAAGCGCAGGCGACCTACTTTCATCCTTTGCCTCAGATCACTCAGGGTTAGCATCAGGATTTTCAGACCCAGGAAGTGCAAGAAGCGACACGTTCAACGAAGCAGACATGGCATACAATGACCTTACAAGTTCACCAACAGCACCAGCTCCTATTAGTCGTAGAGGTGCACCTAATTCCAGACCACAGTTTGGTCGAAGCAGATCATATCCGCATGGAAGATTTGGTAATAACAGTTGTCAACGCTCAATGTGTTCTTACTGACACACTGGCAGGAGTACCAACAGCTAACGCGCCCTTAAGGATGAGTGGTGGTATTAATGGAGTTGGTTCGTCACCACTGGCAGGCCAACCTATTTCACCTGTGAACAGATCATTGATGATGAATGTCAATGGACTGCGCCAGCCTCCGCCTCCGACAAGCCATCCTTTGACTCTGAACCAGAACAAACCTCGCATGGACTCAAGTATTCCGCCACAACAGAATGGCACAGCGTATGAGATGCCTGGACCTATGAGCAATGGAATTGGTCGTCCAGCTTGGGAACTTTGTCTTCAATTCTTGCCGCCCACCGGACCAGTCGACAGCATTCTCATCGGCCTTCTGCAGCGTCAGAGGAGCATCGCCACCCAAAGCACGCCTAGTAGTCTAATGACCGGGCCGTATCATCCCGATTTTAGAGCTCTTCTGAATCCAGAAGTGCCTAACAACTTCCATCCTGTGATGTCCATTGTCTCCAGTCTCTTTCAAAGAATTGAATACACAGGGTTCGCTGAGAAAGCTGCGGCATTGTTCCTAGTGTATCATTTTGTGCAGTGGCAGATTTTGCCCACGATGGAAACTTATCACAACTTACCAGATTGGTACTGCCCGCGGCCCTCACAAATGGTCACAGCACATCCGTTTTGGACTTCACTTGTAAGCCACTCATTCACTGATAGTGTCATGATGTATTCTGACATACAGTCCAGGCAATCTGGGGAAGACTTCGAGATGTTATGGTTGGGGATCAAGACAAATACGCCACGGACGAGTTTATGAATCTGTACCAGAATTGTATCTGTGTAAATTGGCCATTCCGGGACGAAGACATCCTGACGTATGTTGGGGAGGAACTGAGGGTGACTGATACTTTCATTCGCCATATCGAAACCCAAGCAAACTGGAGTTTGAGCGGACCATTTCAACGAAGGTACCCGGAATTGAGGGATGTTTGCAGCTTTGCAGAGGCACCTGCACCGAGATGAGCAACAATCGTCAAAGAAGCACTTGTGAAGGGTGGGAGAAAGATCTCAGCGATTTAGCGATGAACTTCGGGATTTTGGGTGAATGGGTAACAAGCAATATATCAAAGATGTTGGGGATAGCGCAGGATAGAAAACAAAATTGTACACAGAAACTTGATCTCCCTAGCTCAAAAGAAGCGTTTCCCATTAAGAACTTGAGTTTCAGTCACAGCCGCAGCCATGATTACCAAATCTGTATCAAGGAACAGCCTAAGAAGACGCACAGCGGCTACTGCAGTACTGTACTCCTGGTGGCTGATCACGGGAATATCTCACGCACCGTCTTACTCGTCGCTCTCCAATCTTATTGGCGTTCGGCCCCACTGGTTCATCTCTAGCCGCATCGCCTTGTCTCATCATTCAACTTCACATCTTCAGTTCCTCAATCAATAAACGACTCAAAGCACTTGCCGCAGTCATCTTTTTGAGCTGCTACTCCCGATATTGTTAGGCACAGTGGGTACAGCAGGGAACAGAGCTAGTGTCCAAGCGGCGTGAGTACGGCTCTTGGAAATACTTCCGATCAGTAATCCTGTGAGACTGATAATGATCTCCCAGGCGACACAACTGTGACATTATCGCTGGAATAACACGCAGGAACACTTTAGATAGCGCCTTTGCCAAGAAGCTTGACGTCACTACGTACATAGATCGAAACACACGCAAAGATATAGAACTCCTGTCGAGGTTCATCTCGGATACAACAACTTTGGCCCGAGTCAACACATACCAAAAAGCCTTACCCCATATTTGGCGGATCAACTACCAAAGATGACGTCCTCACTCTCGACTTTCCACCTTCTCAATGCCACAGATGTCCCTCTACCCTCTCCTACATCCACGTCTTTTACTCTCACCCCACCCTTGACATCTATGACGGATATATGGCGCAAACCGGGCCCACCAGAAATCAACACCTTCAACGCGCCGGTGATCTACAAGATGATCAACCTTGCAACCTTCCAGCGCCTCCGAGTCACTCTCAGCGGAGCTTGGGACAAGCTATATGACCAAGGAGGGCTTGTCCTCGTGGTTCCTGACCCGGGCTGCTCTCAAAATCCAACCGAAGCAGCACTGAAAGGACAGTGGGTGAAAAGTGGGATCGAATTCGTGGATGATGCACCGAAAGTTGGTACCGTAGCGTGTGATCGCTTTGCTGATTGGAGTCTTGTGACCGAAGGAATTGTTCCGGCATCTAGTGGAGGAACAAATGCAACCCAGGTTACGATCGAGATGGAGAGGAGACCGGTTGATGATACTCTCGTACGTACTTGGGAGCCATGTTTTATTCTCTTTTCATTGTTTCGAGTGTCGAATGTATCCCGATACATGTCTTGTACTTTCTCTTGTACTTTCTCTTGTACTTTCTCTTTCTCTTGTCCTTTCTTAAAACAGATCTGACAGTCAAATACTAACACCCAATTGCGTAGTGGGTTTATATCGTCCAGGATGGAAAGAGGTCCGGCGTGAGGGAGGTGACCTGGTTGTTGAGTCTCGCTAAGGATGAGGATGGAAAGCCAAAGGAGAGAGAGGCTTGGGTCGGTGTCTATGCTGCTACACCTACGATTATTGAGGGTGCTAAGCCACTGGATGTTCAGTTTGAGGGGTTTCAACTCGACCTGAGGGATCTTTAGATTACTCAAGTTCGAAGGAGAAGTAAAGCAACGGGAGCTGGGTCTTGGACCCTGACCGTCGTCTTTTCCAATGATCGAGCCGAAGTGAGATCTCCATGTGAGCGACGAATCCACAGACAAGCTCGTATAATATTGTAGAGCAAACCATGGGTGGGAGACGAAGAACTATATTGAAATGGAAAGCAATGTTAGAGGAAAGACTTCTAATCTTGCGCACTAGAAATCCTCTAGCCACATTGAAGCGACCAGAGAAGGTCATTAAGATCCCGAAGTTCGATGGATGGAAGTCTCAAAGACAATAGAGGATTTCAGTTGCAGGGGAGAAGAAAACAGCCTATCCTCGCTTGAAGTACCATCAGTAAAGCGGACGGATCGATTGCGTAAATGAAGTAACTTCCATGGAATACTTCTGCTAAAACAACTATGCCTAAGTCCTTTAAAATCTGGTATCAAGGAAAGAACCCTGATGCTACGACATGGGATGCACTTTGGAAGTCCTTGGTGGAGAAGGTGGGCAGATCCCGTGACTTGGTGTCGCATTTAAAGTCGCGTCGCAACCCCGCCACAGGTCTGTCCGAAACGCGACGAATTATCTCCATCTCGACGAAGCTCCTATGGCGCGCGCAGAAGATCAGAGCGACGAGCAGACTGAAGATGACAATGAGCTTACTACACCGGAGAATAGAGGTACAGCGATAATAGGTACAGATGAGTATATCAAACGTTTGTCAACCCCGCCTTCCAATCTACGCCGCTGACAAGACACAAGTTGTGCGACGAAGTTCCGACACAGATGCGGACTCCGATATCGAAGATCCAGGCATCGCGCCATCTAAATTCGGGAAAGGAAAGCGGAAGGCAGGTGAGCGGGTCGAGTGGTCGTCGAGTGAGGGAGAGGATGCATATGACAAATTCAAGAACAGGAAATCCGCGAAACGGAAGAAATTAGCAGCGAACAAAAAGAAATTGAAAGAGAAAACCAAGGAAATCGTAGAGGGCAGAAAGAAAGCAAAGAATAATGGAGAGCCGTCGAGGAAGGAAAGGATGTGGGGTGACGAGTCTGAGTACGAAATGCTAGATGATGACATCCCGGAATACTTGAAGAAGCGCCGGAAAGAATTCGATGCGGATCACAATCAACGCCATGAGGATGCTTTGAGAGTTCCGCCGCGATACGAGGAAATCTACTTCTCGGATGATGAGAGAATTGCGAATCTTGCTGAGCGTCCTGACTTCCCACCATCTGTAGCGCCTTCCAGAGAATACAAGGACATCGAGTTACCTCATTCGGCAGGGGTCATACCAGCTTCTATCGCTCAGTACTTGAGAGACTATCAGGTCGCTGGTGCGGGTTTCTTGCATGAATTATTCGTTTATCAGAAAGGTTTGATTCGAATCTCGAAGATAAATTACCAAGACTAATAGCAAATGCAGGTGGTCTTCTCGGCGATGATATGGGTTTGGGCAAAACTGTTCAGGTTGCTGCATTCTTGACTGCAGCTTTTGGAAAGACTGGAGACGAAAGAGATGCTAAACGTATGCGGAAAATGAGAAGAGCTTCTGGAAAGCCATGGTATCCTCGTGTTTTGATCATTTGCCCCGGATCGCTGCTCGACAACTGGAAGAATGAACTTGAGCGATGGGGATGGTGGCACGTCGACAAATATTATGGCAACCGTGGGGAAAGGGAATCTGTTGCCCAAGCGGCGAACTCGGGTCGTCTCGAAGTTGTCATCACTACCTATACGACATACAGGAACCACATGGAAAAGCTGAACCAGACCGAGTGGGATTGCGTCGTTGCCGATGAATGCCATCAATTGAAAGAACCCTCTGCTGAGACTACGAAGGCCATGAACCAAGTCAATGCTTTATGTAGAATTGGGCTCACTGGAACGGCCATCCAAAACAAATATGATGAGCTATGGACCCTACTTAATTGGACCAATCCTGGCAGATTTGGTCCATTGTCAACATGGAAATCCAGCATCAGCGTGCCCTTGAAAATGGGTCAGTCGTAAGTGTCCCTGACCTCTTACGTCTCTTACATCGCTAAAAAAAAAAAAATAGACACGATTGCACCAATCATCAACTTAAACAAGCACGACAGACCGCTGAAAAGCTTCGCGATAATCTTCTACCACAGTTCTTCCTTCGCCGAATGAAGTCGCTCATCGCCCACCAGCTTCCGAAGAAGACCGACAAAGTAGTGTTTTGTCCCATGACGAGTCTTCAAAAGGAAGCATACGAACGATTCCTTGAAAGCCCTCTCGTAGAAACTGTTAGGACCTCGGGTGAATATTGCGATTGTGGCAGCGAAAAGAAACGTGGTTGGTGCTGCTACGGCAACATTCCAGGATCAAATACTTCATGGCGGGTAAGGTTTTCTTGTACTTGCGTTATGACCAGGTCGCTTACATTGTTCCAGGCAATGGTGTTTCCAGTGATTACCACTCTTCAGAAGTTATCCAACCATCTGGCTATCTTGCTTCCTAGAGCTGATGACGCACCTGAGAAGCGAGAGCGAGACTTGGAGTATCTTAAGGAGATGCTTCCAGATCACTGGAGAGAGCTCTATGAGAATCGAGGGTCTCTGGCAACGCTCTCCAATCCAGAGTTCTGTGGCAAGGTTCGAATGATGCCCGTCTTAATGAAATGTTCTGATGTCTTTGCTAGTGGGCAATCCTCAAGAAGCTTTTGAAGTACTGGCATGAGAATGGGGATAAAGTCCTCATTTTCTCGCACAGTGTGAAATTGCTGGAGTTGCTGCAATATCTATTCAACAATACCAGCTACACAGTCAGCTTCTTGAGCGGCAAGACCAAGAACGAGGAGCGTCAGAAGCTAGTCGATTCTTTCAATGCCGATCCCAACCAATTTGTATTTCTCATTTCAACTAAGGCTGGAGGTTTGTGTACTTTGAACACGCCACCCGAGCCTTTTGCTAACTTGTGCAGGGGTCGGTCTGAATATTACCAGTGCCAACAAAGTGGTCATATTTGATCCGAATTGGAATCCCAGTTATGACCTGCAGGCACAGGATCGAGCATACAGGATCGGCCAACTGAGAAACGTTGAGGTCTATAGATTGGTGTCTGCTGGCACTGTGGAAGAGATCGTGTATGCTCGCCAGATCTACAAGCAACAGCAAGCGAATATTGGCTACACTGCCTCGACTGAACGTCGCTACTTCAAAGGCGTCCAGAATATGCCTACTCAGAAGGGTGAAATTTTCGGGCTGGATAATCTTCTTACATTCCACGCCGACAACGTTGTTCTCCGAGAAATCGTCAATAAGACCAACGTAGCAGAAGCCAAGCGAGGCGTTGCGATCCTGGATTTCGATATGGATGATGCAGCTAACGACGAAGACAACCCACTCAAGGTCGACGATCTTGAGGATGAAGACGGAGCTATGAGTCAACTCGCGGCTCTCCTAATCGAGGACGACTCGAAGAAGAAAGCCAAGCCACGACCTAAAGCAGACCCAATCCAGGCAATTCTTGCTGCAGCAGGAGTCGAATATACTCACGAGAACTCGGAAGTTGTGGGCTCATCCAGAGTAGAAGCAGAACTCAGTCGTCGTGCTGTGGAAACCGGCAACGATGCAGAATACGGAGAGCAGAGATTGTTCGATGATTCCCAAGCTAGGGATGTTAGCCCAGGCCGGATCCAGTACGAGTATCATCCACCAGAGGATGTGAAGCTAAGGCAATTCTGTACCATGGCGAAGGAGTTCGGATTTGGAAGTGCAACTGAGTTTGCGTTCGCTGTCGAGGGGATGACTCAAAAGCAAAGAACATATTGTTTGGAGAGGTTTTATCTGAAGAGAAAGGAACGTATGGCTGAGTTGGAGCTGAAGGATAGCCGAGTAGATATTGTTGATAGTCCGCCTCAGTTAGATGTGGATGCTGAGATGGAAGCCGAACTAGAGGAGGCTCGAGCCTTGCAGTCGAGGGCTTTGGAAGCAATGGCCATGGAATCGAGGATCACGGAAACAAAAGTTGCGATCCCCGTTGAAGAAGACGCAGAGACGGAAGGCGATGATGATGAATTATGAGGACACGAATGATACCCAGGGAACAAACGGCGTTTCGGCTTGTAGACAGCAACATGCTGCTACCTTTTGAAGAAATCTATTCATACGCTGGGGATGTGTCTATGTAAGACTTAACTAAAGTACTGGGTATCTCAAACCCAACCCGAGAATGCTGATGATACAAGAATTATTTAATCACTGGCAGTATCATCATCCTCACTGCGCGACTTCATCTCCTTCAACCCTCCCTTTCCCTTGCCCTTTCCGCCCTTCTTGGCCTTTACACCCTTACCCCTCAATCCAACAGGAACCTCCTTTCTGACCTCCCCATCCTCGAACAGCACGCCGATATCGGCTCTGCGAGCAACAACCTTCTTCCAGTTTACCTTGGCAATGCCACCGTTGGCATCGCCCTCAGTGACGACGTTACCGGCATCAGTTCGTGCCCAGCGGATCTTGGGCTCAGCCTCCATGATTTGGCGGAGGTTGATATGGATTGAGACATCGGCATCACTCTTTGGGGCCCTGACTTCGGAGCCATCCTCTTGTACAACAATGGTGGCGAATTGGAGGAGAGCCTGTCCACCAGCTCGCTTGATGCCTCCCGAGGCGAGAATGAGCGGGTAGTTGGCGTATGAGGTCTCGTAGACGATGAAATCTGGGAGGTCTTCGGTAGTGGTGGTGAGAGGGGTGAACTTGGGGGCTGCGGCGGAAGTGGGGCTCATGGGTCCCGAAGGAGTGGGGTTGGCCTTGATGAGGTAGTTGGAGGAGAGGGGCTCTTCGGCTTCAGGGTCTTCTTTGCTGTCTGGCTTGAGCTTCAGGCTGAAGCGGGATTTGGAGGAGGGAGATTCGACGAGGTCTTTGAGTTCGGGGAATTTGACTTCTAGGGAGGAGAGATTTGGTCTTTGGAGCTGTATTTTGTCAGATTGGTGGTCTTGGAGATGCAGTTTCGAATCAGTTTGGATTATAAGACTTACCACTTGTTCACAATCCACCCAGCCTTCGGAGTCAGCTACAAGCTTCTCCTCACCCTCAGCTTGCTCCTCACCCTCCTCGATTGTTCGCTTCAAGACCCAGGTCAAGGCCTTAGATATCATGCCCTCGCGGTCGTCAACGACGCTGTATCCTCGGCCACGGCCTTTGGTCTTGGAGACACTTCCGCCGTGCTTACTACGGCCGTGTCTGGAAGCATTTGGAGAAATTGGAGAAGGGTCCATGATCTCACGATCAAGGGAGAGACTTTGAAGAGGTTGAAGAACTGCGGCGGCCATTTTGAATAGTGAAAGAGGATTGGTATTGAGAAGAGAGAACTGTTGGTAGCAAAATTGGGTATTGTAGAAGAGTAAGATTCAGAGGAAGTAGAGCAGAGGAAAGTTATGAAGTGAGACAAGAAAACAAACGGGGAGAACTGCAAGATATATGGGAAAGCAGTCCTGCTTCGGGGGGAACGGTGAAACTAGACCTTCCTTTCCTAGATCCGCGTCCCATGCAGAAACTGTCAACAAAAAACGCGAAGCTTGCCAATGCCAGCGTGCTGTTGCAGAGCCCAGCCAACGGCTTCGCGCCTTTACATTTACCCATTCTCTTGCCTGCATATCGATGCACCAAGTCATAGGTACTTACTGTCTCCGTTCGTGTCTAGCAGCGGGGTCGTTCCTGCACCGCTCTGCAAGTCTGAAGCTATACACATGGCGGTGTGGATCTCGTGTGACAGCGAAGCGATTAGCCCACGGCTCGACCCGCAACAGAACGCGTGCGAGTCTCTCATGCGTTCGTTTTGAGGGCTGGCGGGTCTCAAGATGGCGAATCGTGAGGTTGGGAGGGAAGCGGGAAGAGCGGTGTACAAACCTCGCTTGACTTGCTTCCACGAATAGGATACTGATCACGTGTTTCGCCCCTTGGGCGGTTCTGGCGGATGAAAAGGAGAGTTTCGGAGAAGGCGTATGAAGGGACCGCATGTGACTGCTTTCTTGCATTTTCAGGTCTGTTTTGGGTAGAGGGGTAAAGAGAGGGGTAGCTACATCGGATCTAAATGTAGGGAACAGCTGTAACCAAGATTTGTGTGTTGTCACGTCTTAAAAGTTCCGACATCAATACAGTAGATTGCTGTACTCCACTTTGGTACATGAAGTCGCATATTGGAGAGCCTTAAGCTGCTCTCAACTTTTGAGCAAAGATGATACACCGGTGAGAACCCGATGCAATAGGCAGAAAAGTTTCAACATTCAAAATCTCGAAATCAGAACCTTGACTTTCAAGGAAAGGAAGAGAACGCCAAAGTCTTCACGATCGCCTGGACGAGAGAAGTTTGTTTGTATTGTCTGCTGTAGCTCCACTTGTGAGCGTACAATGAGGTGACTCCCATGGGGCTACATCATGTAATGTATCATGCGGTGCACAAGTTCGCTCGTCTCAGTTGCGTTAATGTAATCCACTTCCAAGTGAATGCCGAATCCACAGAAGGAAGTGGAAGACTACAAAAAGGCTACACTGGCTGTTTGAAGCAGGAGGCTCAAAACAGTCGAGGTTGGCTCATTCGTGGCAAGATATTCTTTGTCATGACATGAACCTGCCGAGTCAACATACGCCAAAACACGCATATGTACCAGGAATCTGGAGACATACCTGGCCATACTGTCCAAGCTAACGCTTGATGAGCTGCTAGCCTGCGAAATCACGTCCACACAACAGCAGTTGAGCGAAGTGTCGAACAAGTCTCCCGAGAAGAAGACTATTAAAATCCAGCCACTCTTACGAGGCGGTTCTGGTCTCTCAGATCACATAGCGCACCCGACATTACCCCGCAGCTGGTCCAGCTCCGTGCCCATGTCCTTGATCGTGATAGTAAGGGCAGCTGATGCATCCTTTGAAACCATACCCCACTTTTGGGCTGGTATGCGGGTTCAAGCTTGCCCATCAGCAAGATCGAACACAGGACTTGCACACATCAGACCAGCCACCATAGAAGAGTTATGGACTGCAAACCGTACAGCTTGAGGCGAGAAATAGATATGAATCTGAAGAAATATGTTACAGTGCGTGACCTTAGTGGAATGACGATCTCGAGAGAAACACTGGATGACCCAGATAACCTTGTTCTCGAATTTCCGAGACTTCGAACGACAAGGCGCGATGCTTAACGATCCCGTTCGAAGGGGTTTCAAGGCACGAACGACACCGAGAAAAGGCCCAAGAAATTCCATGACTCTTGACTAACAATCGTTGACAAAAACTTTATTTGCTATTGAGTATTTGGAAATGAATATAATGGCGGTAACTCCTTGTATTTCTCGACTAAAAGAAGCCTCAGACAGCCTCAAGATTAATGACAATATGGCACTTGCCAATGCTATTGAATACAGTCAGATCCAGTCAGATAAACGAAAGAGATAGGCGGGTGCGTAGATGCAATAAGGAGACAACCTAGAGGTATGCTCAGCTTGTACTTGTACGAGATGACCGAAAGAAGCAACCCAAGCGGCCGCGGGACTCAGCGGCTGACTGGTACGCCACTCAAAACGCCACATCGTGGTTGTTCGTCACCAGCCACCTCTTGGGGCTATCGACGGCATTATCATCTTCAGGTGACCATCATTGAGCCTCCACCGACGACGATGATGAGTCTTGGTAGAACTCTGCGCCTTGAATGAAGCTCACCGATGTTCTCATTGTAGATTTTGGGCCTCCTCTCCGAAGCTTGGCTGCGCCGTATTGCCTTGATGCCACTTCTGCCGAAAGTCCCAAATTGTCCCTAACGAGATCGGGATGAAGCTGAGTGAGAGAGTGAAACAAAGCCAATCCATCTGTCGATTACCCATCCAGCTCACTCGATGAAGGGACGTCCTCAATACATTCAGCCAGCATATTTGGCGTCGTGGCTTCTTCTGGATGTCGGTAATATTGCCGGATATCTGCTCAAGTAGAAAAGCTGCTTCGTTTAATCTGAAGGGCAATGAAGGGTCGCGTGTGGTGTCTTGTCAATATCCAGCTCGTTGGTGCATTGAGGCTGTGTCGGAATATTGCCTTCTAGACCTCCTCACGTCATATCCACTCCGATGCATGACTCCAGAAAGCCACCTTCCCTTGTTTCGGGGTCCATCTTGCATCCAGGTACGACATGATTGTGAATGTGATAGTGCCTTTCTCGAACATTATTCAGATAAAATTTTGATGATCATAATTGAATAAGATGGTGTTTGAGATGGAACGAATTTTTTCTACTGAGAAGGAGAAAGGGTGCCCGGACATTTTACCCACAGGCTGGCTCACCATGCAAGGCTCCAGGGGTTCAGCGTCGCTAAGGTTTGGGGCGTCGCCACTAAAGTGATAGCGCCAATATTGCCTTCAAGGAGCTCCGATAGAACGTTATCTGAACCGACCTTACCTTGCCATCTTCTTTCACAAACAAACATGCATTTTTGTTGCTAACATTCATCGACATAAGGGCAGGATTCTTGGTTAGGCCCTGGAACTGATCTGTTGTGTTACGGATCATAGGAACAGTACTAATATCACATCGAACCGCGAGACGAGCAAGCGTCCGGGGACATCATGTCGACCTCCCCTCAGCCAAAGTCGCCAAAGAATTATGGGACAATCGAGAATTGCGATACAGAGAGCAACGCTTCAGATGATATCTCACCGCACGGTACAGACTATCGAGACCAGGCTCTCACGGATGTTCATCATGAGCCGTCCTTTGACAGGGCTCGGCGACGGTCTTTCATCGCGGAGGACGAGGATCCTCTTCAAATCGAGCCACCGACGATGAAGAAGAAAGAGGAAAAAGTTACTTGGTCAAGCTTACCACACAAGAGTCAGTTAGCTATCTTGACACTGGCCAGACTTTCAGAGCCATTAGTACAAACGTCACTTCGTGTGAGTGCAGAGACATGCTATTCAACGGTCTCACGTGACCACATACTGACTTCAGACAGTCTTACTTGTTCTATCAATTGCGATCATTTGAAAGAAGTCTTCCAGCTTCAACCATTGCTTCTCAAGCAGGAATCATGCAAGGTTCTTTTGCTGCAGCACAACTCTGCACAGCTATGTTATGGGGACGATTCTCAGACCGAGGCGGCCGAAAACGGATCCTGCTCATCGGTCTATCCGGGACAACGATCTCATGTCTTGGTTTCGGCTTCTCAAGAAATTTCTACCAGGCTTTAATGTGCCGGATGTTGGGTGGTGCTTTGAACGGCAATGTAGGTGTTATGAGAACGATGATCAGTGAGATCGTGAGGGAGAAGAAGTTCCAGTCAAGAGCATTCTTGATTTTGCCTATGGTCGCAAATATTGGAAGCATAATAGGGCCAATGATCGGGGGTATCACATCTGATCCAGCCGGAAACTTTCCAGAAATTTTCGGAGGCAATTGGTTTCTCGAAAAGTTTCCATACGCACCCCCGAATTTGATCAGCGCAATATTCCTCTCATGTGCTGCTATGGCCGTCTTCCTCGGCTTAGAAGAGGTAAGATTCTCCACAAATACCATCTATAATGTACTCACAAAATCCAGACACACGAAGGTTATGCTCACCAGAAAGATATCGGTATTACGTTCCGCCGCAAAGTCTTTTCAGCCATCGGCCGCTTCTTCGGAGGTAAGAAGGAAGGCTACGAACCACTTGCAGCTTCGCAACCCATCGGTCCCAACGGCCACATTATCGAATATGATCCCGACACCAAACCACGAAAACGGGTTGCACCACGCTACAAGAACAAACTTCCCTTCCGTCGCATCTTTACTTACAACGTCGTGAGCACGCTCGTCTGCCATGCACTAATGTCGCTTTCAATGGGCACCTTCCAAAATATCTGGTACTCATTCCTTTCAACGCCCGTCTACGACCCCGCGAACCCACCGGAAAACTACACACCCCACCTCCCCTTCATCTTCACAGGCGGTATCGGTCTCCCACCTCGTTCCGTCGGATTCGTCATGGCGATTCTAGGATCCATCGGCATAACCCTCCAGCTCTTCCTCTACCCCATTGTCAACCAGCGCCTCGGTACCGTCCGATCCTGGCGTATCTTCCTCTACTGCTTCCCAGTAGTGTACACTATAGTCCCATTCCTCTCGCTTATTCCCTCCACAACTCCGCCTCCGAGCCAGAAAACCGGGGTTCCCATCTGGGCGGCTCTCACCTCCCTCCTATTTGTACAGGTCGTGGGCCGCACGTTCGCGAGTCCCGCTACGACGATTCTCATCAACAACTGCAGTCCGCATCCCAGCGTGCTCGGCACCATCCACGGAATAGGCCAGAGTGCAAGTAGTGCTGCGAGGACCGTCGGACCGGCATTGGGTGGTTGGTTGTATGGTGTTGGGCTGAAGAATGGAGTTGTAGGCGCTATGTTCTGGGTTTTGGCTTGCGTTGCTGTGTTTTCTATTATTGCTAGTAATTGGGTGAGAGAGGGTGATGGGCATGAGATTCGATTAGAAGGGGATGATGAAGCTGAGGCGGAAGCGGAGGCTGAGAATGCACCGCTGTTAAGAAAGTGACGGGTGGACTTTTGCATAGAGCGGCGCTTGTATGGGTGTATTTTACTTTGTTGATTGGTCTTGTCATGGTATTCACGGGAGGGCTTATGCTGGCGTTGTAGTTTCTGAATACCCTTTCTGGAGCCGTCCATGCAGAAGGCATGTATTAGAGTAGACGTAGATTTCCATAATTACAACAATTATGACACCGGAATCACTCGTCTCACATGTCTTCGCGTTCATATCTGCACGACAACCGCCGCGCTGTTTTGTTGATATCGAATTAAAAATCTACTAAGCGAGAGTTTATTTATGCTGACGATCGACATCGTCCGCCTCATCACTACTAGTCACCATAACATAACTCGAAAACAAATTTACAGGCGCCGACTAAATCACTTGCACCACTTAACTCACGCAGCAAATCAAGCACCCCTTCCCCTAGTGCATGATCTGCTACTCCCATCATTATCCACGCCTCGCAATCTTTGCACAGTACTAACATCTTCTCATTGCCTCAAAGCACCCCCACAAATGGTTTAGTGGCTCTCAACCTGCCCAATGCAGGTATAGCGAACCTGTCAAGTTTGAGCGCGCAATCCGCGATTTCGAAGATGGGTTTCGATTCCAGAGTATTGGTAATACAAGCTGTGATATCTCTGAGTGTAAAGAGTGTATCTTCAACTAATCGGGGCTGTATCGGTACCGAATGTCGGAGAAAAAGATATCGATATCTTTCACCACATCCGCAATCTCAGAGAAGTTTCAGTGAACACGTGAGTTCCTTTAAGAGGATCCCGAGGACTGACATCTATGAGAATCTGATTTCCGTTGAGCGCCGAACAGTATAAAGCCATGTTCGGTGGCTCATTTTGCATCCTCGAAAGCCGAACACGGTTGGATCTAATCATAAGCTCAAAGATATCTCTTGTACGAAATTCAACCAATCCTTTACCCAAACTCCAAGCTTCACTTGCCCATGTCCCTCAATACGCCTCTCAAATGCTAAGCTCTTTACCCATTCCTCAAACAAATTGTCTACCTTGTACCGACTCTTGGTAGATTGGAGGGTGGTTCCGTTGTTGGTAATCCATCTGGTTGAGATTGATATCGCTCGAAGGTCCAGAGTTATGTGGGGCGACCCACGGTTGTGCTTGATATCCTGTCGGCTCGTCGACAAGCGCATTCTTCTTGTGGATATTCCTGCGGTATCTCCAGAAAGCGAAGGGACCAGCTAGAACGACGACGAAAAGAACGCATGCGAGGAGGGCCCAGTTGTACTTGGAATTCATAGCCAAGGGGAAGCCTAGGAATCCATCGGCTATTCCAGCAGGAATTACAACCCTTCCGAGCCAGACGTGGATTGGTGCGAGTTTTGTTGTTGCTTGTGTCTTCTTGTACATTCTGTGGTGGAGAAATCCGAGAACGAACTGACCGATCATGGCCATGATAACCACGATCCCAAAGATTTGATGGGCAGAATTGAAGTCCTTGGACTGGAATTGATGTTAGTATTGAGAAACAATGGGTCACCTGGAGTGGACTTACTCGGTTGTATTGCATGCCAGCTTTGATTCCTACACCTGTGCCAATTAAGGCGACAAGTGCAGACGCAGTCTGTGCTATTCCATGCCACTTTGGGCTGTTCAAGATTCGCAGAATCATGACAGCAAGTGGCATCATCCCAACAAATGCCAAGATCATCAATACAGCGTGGGCAGGAGGCGCCAAGTCTCTGTCCGAATCGTCTTCTGTTTGCACAGTCCCAGTACCGTCCGCGAATTGAATCGCTGGCACGCCTTTGACTCCGATTGCCTTCGTCAAGTCCATCGTGAAAGCTCCATATAGATCGTGTCGCTTGATGCCGGCTGTCAAAGAGTTACTCTTCAGATTTCCACCTGGTCCTGTCGCATAATTGAATTTTGCTGCGGTATTCGTGGGATCGATCGAGCCTCCTTTCCATGAACGACAGTTACTGCACATGGCATTGACTGTGTAATTCCCATTCTCGATTTTGGTGCCGGCGAGCACTTCAACTGTAATGTTCTTCGTGTAGGAGGGCTCGACATGGCCGTACGAAAGTCGCGGACTCAGTGTTACATTCTTGCCGGTAGAGTCGGAATATGCCATGAACATCAGGGAGTTCTCCATCTTGTCACTGCCCAACCCGATAGCCTAGGGAGGTCAGTGATGATTACAGCAGAACTGTCGGATTGCTTACAATCCATGTGCTGACGCTGGGCGCTTGAATCGTGAAGTAGAGGTCATTGTTGTCATCTCCTTGGGGGATATTGAGAGCAAAATTAATGCTGCGGTCTTTGGCATTGAACTTTGTGCCGACTGTCGTATCGACTGCTGCTGTGGAAGAAATAAACACTGATGCTGTTGATTGATGTCAGCCATGCAACTCTGGGCGCGCGTTCCTGGGGACGGGGTCGGGTGCCACAGTGCTAAAACGTCCCCGGATTTGTACGTACCCACTGTGGCCAACTCTAAGAAGCTTAATCGCACCATCTTGTCTTCCTGCACTTCTTCTCTTCTAAAGATCTTTTCTGGATTGTGAGACTTTATTCTTCGCAATCAACTCGAAATGATGAGCAGCAGGGTGAGATATAGTTTGGAGCAGTCCACAGTCTTTATTTAACTCCACCACACCACAATTCGCATTTCTCCACGCCACGCTCCCTGATCCCTTGCTGCATGGCAAGGGAACAGCTTCAGCGTGTCGCTCTACTGGCCCGGCTGGGCTGTCTCTTTGAGGCGCTCACTCGCTGGGGAGACAGACGCCGGAAGGCTGGCGCTAAAGCAAAGCTTGGCCAATCACCACCGACCAATCTCATTCCGGCTTGGTAAAGGACTTCAGTTGATTGGGTGATATTCCTGTGATACAGGGCATACGTGGGAGACTGAGGCTGTGGTGAAGCAGCTGAATGTCACTGTCAGAGATGGTCTTGATGTGGTAACGAAGGAAAAGGCAAGAACTTACGCATGCTCGAGTGCCAAGTCACTGCAGTACGACGTCGCTCATATGTTCGCGAGAGATTCGGCATTCGCATCTTTAACTGTCAGATTGGACTCGGGAAGCGACTCGGCCTTCGCGTCTTTGACGTCAATTGAAATCTGTGAAGATTTGGACTTCGCATTGTTCTGTCGCAGCATCGCCTTTCGCTGTCCTTCTTGTGCTGCTCTTCCCTTTAGTCTGTCGACCCCATTTTGGGACGATAATTGAATTACTAGCAGTCAAAGTTGACGCTGGATTGTCTGGAATGTTTGTTTTCAGGATACCCAGTTGGAATCTTGACTTCACAGAGCAACTTGCAATTGAGGATACGCCAAGTGGTCGTCTCCCTCGCTCTTGCCCCGTTGAAGATGGCAAGAGCACGCCACGTTAGGATCTGAGTGTATTTTCTTTGTGGTCGAACATCTTACATTATCTCCGTAGCATTACATCACATTGCAAACATAGACAGCACATTTACTACTAGTCAGATGGCGCCTTACATGTCCGTTCAAGATCAGATCGACCAAAGAATGCAGCGCGCTGGATATCAATGTCCTGGTAGTCCAGATGCTATCCGGCGCGAAATATCAAAACTCGTGGACGCCCATGCTGATCCGAACTGGCGTAGCTATGAGTGTGGGCGCTGGTTGAAGGAGTATTGATAGTGGGAGGTACTTTGTGAGCAGTCCCAAACTGCTGCAAAATTCTCCTGATGTCAAGCCTAACATTCAACAGTCCCGGATGAGAGATCTCCTGGCATACGAACATGTTACCCAGATCGAAGGCTCGATCGAACATATGGTCAGAAACGCGGCCCGCCCGCCTGCGCAGAATGTTGGAGAAGGAATGGCATGCCGCATTGGGATCCGAGGCGCCCATATTCTGAGATATGACAGTGTGATCATCGTCTTCACGCTGACTATCCCTTTCGAATTGGTATGGAGGTCAATGATAAGCCTATTTGTCCAGAATGCTACAACGCTGGGATATCCGATTTTGACTTCGAGCAGAGCCTTGTGGAAAGATGGAATTCAGGCCGACAAAACACGTTTAATGCTGGTGGGCACCTGAACATGTCCAACCGGACTAAAATCGATACGGAGGGGTTTGCCAGAGATTACAGAAAGGAATTCACTCTGCGTTGGAAACTCAAAATAAGTGTCAGACGGGCTTTCAATAAGGTACGAGGGAGGTTGGGCATTTAGCAAACGATGTTGGAGTGCCTGCCTGTTTCGTCGCTATAGCTGGACCGTGGGTTCGATTCACAGAAAAAGCCTGAAGTGTACCCATACACTGAGCGTTGAAATAAGGATGGAATGGGGAAGAATGAGTATTTAATTTAGCTGATCCTCTCTTCTTCTCCTTTCAATTTCAAGTCATGTCCCCTTTCCGTATGGTCCAGTGTTGAGTTCCCGGCCACTCTTTCCAGCACTTCGTTGAGCAGGGGTAGGGGTAGATATGTCGTTGCACTTTCCATCCTGAAAGACATTTGGTATGAGAACAGCCAAGTCTTCAGCCGCATCCCAACAACATCTCATGAACATTGCCATCAACATCAATACATAACACATCCACTTCATCGTCAACTTCCGTTGTAAATAACACCATCACTAAATCCATCGCTAACGATAAGTCATCTCGACTTTCATCCACGCGTTTCCGATTCTAGACAAGCAATGCCCAACTCCAGACAGGCCGTGTCCAACTCCGGACACCACATTCAATCAACAAAAATGGGCAACCCTCGCAGGTACTCTCGATATCGTCACCTAAAAGGCTGTACAACCGCGCCTTGGAGATCTCCATCTAGATCTGAATCTACATCATCATCGCCATGTGCCCACAACATGGGAACTAACACCGAAATTAACAATGGAAGCCGCACCAAGCGCAAAACTGTTGACATTGCTGGAAGTGAAAGTCCGTTATCCATTCCACAAAGAGCACAAGTGTAGATAGAAGTGCAAATACTCATGCCACTCGAGCCGAAAGAGACGCAATAGAGCACGTCGGATGAGAACCTCGAGGCACTTCGTTTACAATCACCCGTCAACACCGGCTAGTCCAGACATCCGCGAACTATTGCGACAAGCAGGACGCGCCGCAGGAAGAAGGTCATTAGGTCGACGCGGACCTCTCTTATCAAAGTCAGATATCGGCCAAGCACTGCGGGCTGTAGGACGTGCGGCGGAATTAAAGGCACAAGCTAGGGCTCAAGTCAGGGCAGCGTAGCCTCCTCTCGCCATGGTCGGATTCGGACATTGATTAGAAATTGCGAGCTGCAAATTTTATGGAAAAGGGAAGACCACAGGCCATGGTCGGAGCATTTAACCAGGATATCGGTAGGGCCTAGGGTCTGATCTTCCAAGATACAGACATGAAGACGCAGAGTCTTAGGAGGACTGATGGTATTAAAAGTAATGAGATTCTCTTCGGACTTTGACTTCGACAGGATAGAATCGGACATGGACTTTGGGGACAGTGATGTTATGGAGTTGTAGCTGAAGAAGCTGTGAGCCCAACAAGCGTTTTTTGTAATGCTAGCTCTATGGTGTAGACGAGTCGAAGCGTACCCATCACACTCGATAAAGAGACTTTTGACGAGCCTGTTGTTTACTCCATATGATCCTCACGTAATGGCAACCGACGAACCTAAACTTTGAATAGTCTTTCGATTGCAAGTGGTCGTCCTTCAATATTCTGATCGTCCGTAAGAAGATATTGCTAGTTGGAAGTCAGAGTGGCTTCATTCCGAAAATGAAAGTACTAATTGAACCTCTCTTTCCACACAAGAAATCAAAAAACGTGCAAAGGCATCCTTGGAAAGTCTGCCAGTCGGATCCGCATCCCAGAATGGAAGTCCGGTTCGGAGCCATGCCAAGTCTTGGAGCTCATCGCCAAACCTTCCTAGTGAAACATCACCGACGAGAAGGATGATGAAAATTACCAATTCGATGGCGAGACATGACTATCATTGGTTTCTCGTACGAAAAGAGATATGTCATCGGCTTTTGAAGGACGGTTTGGGTTTTACCCGTTCTGATTGAGACCTATTAAATATCTGTGAAGGATGTACAGTAGCTACCCCTCAAATTACCCCTCCATACCTTCCCTTCCTCTTCAACAACCAGACCCCGTAAACAACCAGACACCAGGAACAACGTCACAAAATGTCTATCGGCGTAGCAATCATTGGAAGTGGTATCTTTGTGACAGAGCAGCATCTGGTAGATCTCAATTCCAAACTCCCCCTATTCTTTCTAGCTAACCCCACCTACAATACAGCCCGCCGTCAAAGCAAGCTCAAACCTCACCCTCAAAGCCATCTACTCACGCAGCCTCAAATCCGCCACAGCACTCAATGCCGGCGTCGACCTCTACTCTGACGACTCAGGCAGCGGCAAGACCTACCACGACCTCCTCCTCCGCGACGACATCCAAGCCGTGATTTTGGCCCTACCCATCCTCACCCAGCCGGAATTCATCGAAGCGGCTCTCGTCGCAGGCAAGCATGTCTTGTCAGAGAAGCCCATCGCGGGCGACGTCAAGCGCGCGGAGCAACTGATAGAATTCTACAAGAGCGATAAGGTCAAGGCGGGTGCGACGTGGGCTGTGGCTGAGAATTTCCGGTTCTTGGACTCATTTGTGTTTGGGAAGAAGGAGGTTGAGAAGTTGGGGAGGGTGTTGGGGTTTAGGACGACGATGTTTACGCATGTTAAGTTGGGAGGGAAGTATATTGGTAAGTTACGGGCATATCGTAAAGAGATGCTGGCATGCTGATTGGTGTTGGTAGAGACTGAGTGGCGAAAGAAGCCGGCATACCAAGGAGGTTTCCTTCTTGATGGTGGGGTTCATTTCACGGCTGCTACGAGGATGCTTCTTGGAGATTCGGCCAAACCTACGTCTTTGACCGCATATACACATCTTCTTCAAAAACATCTCCCTCCTGTTGATACTGTTGACTCGATATGGCAGACGAAGTCTGGTATCTCAGGCACATTTTCTGTCTCATTCGGTACCTCGCTCTCTGGTAGTGCATACACCGTAGCTTGTGAGAAGGGTACGGTTACTGTCAACAGAGGAAAGGTTACCGTTACTCTGGTCGAGGGCGACAAGACCACAGAGACGGACTTTAGCGATGAGGGAAGTGGCGTCAAGCAGGAGGTTCTGGCCTGGGCTCAGAGTCTGGTTGATGGAAAGCCTCTTGGGACACAATCTCCCGAGGAGGCTTTGATCGATTTGGAACTTCTCGAGAAGATGTTGAGGAGTGGTGAGCAGAATGGAAAGGCGCAGACGTTGCAGTACTAGGTGTTTGGCTGTGGTCGGTGGAGAGGTAGAAGATTGATTTCTTTGGGAATTGCTCTGATGACAAAATGGAGCTCATGCATGCATTTCATTGGAGCGAGGAGGTGTATCTGTATCGAGGGACACGCGTTTACTTGCTCATTTCTCTCAAAAGTCCTGATACAAGTGCTTTTGCGATTCGTACCGTATGACCAGCCTGACATTTGACCTTTACATCCATCTCTGTTCGTATACTGCTCTGTGTCTATTCTTACAAGCCCTAGCTACATTTCGGACATCCTTCTGTCTTCCCAAAGATGTACATGCCATGTCCAAGAACTGAGCACTCAAGAACCCGCTCTTGCAATACTTTGGACGTACATTTTAGCTCTTCGTGAGTGCGAGATCCGCATCTGAGGCAGAGAAGAGGCGCTCCAACAGAAAGACATAGAGCGCTCGTCTCGGCGCTGATCTCCTTCTCTTCGTTTTTGATCTTCTTCTCTTCCTTTCTCTGCGGAGTCATTCTGATCTTGACATTCGGTTCTCGCGGCGCGTCTTCTTTCTTGACAACAGGTAACGCTCTCGGTTTCGTGCCAGGAAACCTATCCGTCTCGTTCGGAACTGTCATTTTCTATCAGCACGGCGTACTCTCCAGAGTACCCCGTCTTCTTCAGTACTTACACAAACGTTCCCATAGCCAGCGCTGGATCTGCCACTTCATGAGCTCGCGCTGCAAGCCGGCATACTCAGCGTCGAAGAGCTTGTCCTCGCAAGAGGCTTTGATGCGATCGATTTCCGCGGCGCTGAGTTGTATGGTGCCTGCTTTGCTTTGGATAGGAGCTTGGAAGTGATTGACGTGTAAGACTCGACCTCGACTTCGACCTCAGCCTCCATGTTTGGGAAATCTGCGAGCTCTGAAGGGGGCTGCTGTTGTGTTTATTTTATCGTAGCGTCTTGGAGTGGTGGGTTTGTGTGGGATGTAGAGCATGGTGTATTTTTTTTTCAAAGGTGTTCTGAGAGTCTAACAAGATTTGAGCTGCCTTCTGGCTCTTTCAGAGGTGAATGGCATGTCTTAAGCGACGGTCTTGTTTGGGTTGTGTTCGAGGCCAGTCACGTGGATGCACTCTTCAGCTGATCTTTGCTTTTGTTGGCATGTTATCTTTCAGTTGAAAATTGCTTTCTCGAGCGCAGTAGTCCTTTATCTCAACAGTATCATTGTGTCAGTCTGCAAGAAATCGACAAATATCATGAACAGCTCCATTTTTGAGACGTGCGGCGAAACCCAGCTTCGTTGCTACGATGTCTCGGTGTCGCTCCCGCGCCGGTTTTGCTTGGAGGCTGAAGAATTCAGTTGCTATTGGTACGACCACTGTCTCGACTGTCCGACTCTTAGTGCCGATCCTGACATTGCTAGGAAAGGGGTGCGTAGAAAACTGTTCTCTAATTCTTCTCTGATCAAATTATTAACTTGTTCAGGTTATTGTGGCTTTTATCGTAACAGCAGGCTTGACGTTGATTGGTACAATGGCTTTCCTTCTGTTCCGCCCAGCAAGCCAGTTTGACACTGTCAATCCTATCAACAAATGTCAACGGCGTAATGTGTCCCAAAAGTTTCAAAATATCATCGGCACCAGGATGACGACTATCTGGTCTGAAGCCCTGTTCGAGATCGTGATGGTTCTCAGCGATCAACAGCTCGTTACTGGAACGGCCATGCTAGCTACGATTATATATCTAAGAAATCAAGGAGCTATCACAGTCTATCACAGTCTATCACTACACGATGGCTACGGACCTCGCCTGGTTCAGCTCCAATACCCATCTTCTGTCACTAGTTGTGCGTCGGGGCTGGCTGTACGAAGAACGCAAGATTGCCAAACGAGACAAGCATTTCAGTACGAGGCCGAGATCCCGTAGCAGATCCGTATTGAACGAATTTCGTTCTATTTGGCGAGCTATTTTCATGGTTGTCATGGCTATCTTACTCATATATACCAATCTCTTCGTGGCATATGAAGAGTGGTATGACCACTATAGTTGCCCTGCGAATTGTGTTCCCTCGAGACCTATCGGAGGGGAGCCGAAGCGATGGCTCATCGTCAATCTTGTTCTTATCTGCTATAGTTATCCTATTGGTCTTGTTGGGCTCTTCGGGCTCACACGGAGTGCATGGATGAAAGTACGACGGGATGTGCGAGCCTAGGATAAGAACGGTGAAAATACTGTCAGGAAACTCGTTGGACCTCGACTATACAGAACTATTCGTACTGTTGTGCTCGGAATCTGGTATCTCCTGGCTTCTGAAATCTTTGAAGTTGGGGAACGAATCGCCTGGGTTGGACTTGGAATTAAGTGGGTGGTTGATGATCGGGAGAGAGGGCATGGCATGCTACATGATGAAGCTGTGACGGAGGATACGATAGGCTTTGGACAACTAGTTCCGATTCTCCTACTTGCTCTGCCAGTTATGGCGTTTTTGGAGGCCTGTTACTGTGACTTTTAAAGACCGATTACACTCATCAATGTGGACCAACAGATAGATATTGACAATAATCAGACTCCTGGACGGGCATTGACGCGGCAGCCGAGCAGCAACACTTATTTGATGGGAGAATGGAAGCCATGCATCCACTTGAAAACAGCAACAGACTATGGAACGACTTCAACAATAATCCGCAGGGTCAGATTTTGCGACTACGATCCACCTGCTCTGACTCATTAAGTCGACCTGCAGCTTGCCCAGGCCCCCGCATTTCACGCATTGAGTCAAATTGCTTGGTACTTGCAGCCGACGCTTCTCATTGGTCGGCACCACGAGTATCTCCTCGTTCTACAGCTTATGTCCGATTGTCACGAATTAATCGATCATTACGGACGTAAACCCCTCACGGTGACAGGGTTACACTCACGAACTATCCATAGTGACTTGAAGACTTCTAAAAGGTATATATCTAGGCAAGTATCACTCGAAGAAACAAGGATATCATTTCCTCCGCCTTTCACACCTTTCAAAATGGCATCCCACATCCCAGCAATTCAAGTCCTTTCGAGGCAAAACTATGAGGACCAGCATATTGTCTCCCTCCCAAACGCATATCCCCTCGCTCCATTGAAGCCTTCTTCGATTCGCGTCAAACCTACAATCATTTCTTTGACCACCAACAACTTCAGCTATGCACGTTTTGGGCACATGCTCAGATGGTGGGACATTCACCCACTTCCGCCTTCCATTCCCAAGGAATACTCAGATTCTGAAAGGTTTGGTCGGATCTCATGCTGGGGATATGGCGAAGTGATTGAAAGCAATGTCTCCGAAGTCGAGAAAGGAACGCAGGTCTTCGGATATCTTCCCATCGCAGACTTGCCTGTGGACATGGAAGTCAAGATTAGCGACAAGGTCACTCAGCAATTCATGGAAGTCAGCAAGCACAGAGCACATGTCCTGTCGATCTATAACCGATACTACATCTCTCCACCATTCAAGAGTGAAGAGGAGAGATCGCAAGCTCGGGAGGGGCTGGGTTTCGATTCGATCTTCTTCCTCTTCGCCACTGGATACAGCATGAATCGTTTCCTCTTTCCATGGGATCCAGCCGAGCTTGTTACTCCATCTGGAACCCCAGGCGATAGCTGGACCCTTCAGAAAGGGACTCTCGGGCCCAATGCTGTGGTGCTTGTCTTTTCAGCCAGCGGCAAGACAGCACTGTCCTGTGCCTACAACTTGAAGCACGGACGTCCTGCCGGGAATCTACCCCGAATGGTCATTGGAGTCGGATCAGAAACATCTCAGAGCTTCACTGAAGGAACGGGTCTGTACGATAAGGTCGTGACTTACGACATCGATTCAGGTGATCTTACTTCTGAGCTGGGCCTCCATGAAGATTCCAAGATCGTGATCTGTGATTTCGGAGCCAGAGGTGGCGCTTCAGAAAGATGGGCAGCTAAGCTGAACGCAACGCACAAGGAAGTCGTGCAGCTAGGCATTGGCGGCGAATGCGTGTCTATCACTCCAGAACAAGCAACGGCTTCCTTCCTTACCAGACACAAAGCTGGCGGAGATGCTAAGCCAACGATCAATGCTTCGGCTGTCAAGGATCAGGCGATGGAGATCTTGGGAGAGCAGAAGTTTTTTGACGAGTTCAAGAAGAAATTTGGGGCGTTCAAGGAGCAGGGTGCTGTCAAGGGTATGAAGCTGACATGGGGACATGGAATGGCTGACGTTGGGAAAGGATGGGAAAGGCTTTATAAGGGTGAGGTTGGCCCTGATGAGGGTTTGGTATTTGATCTGGGTGGGAAGAGCTCGGAGAAGCTGTGAGGTTGGTGAGATGGTATCGAAACCGCATGTTGATTCTCAAGTGCGCTGGAAACTCCACAAATGTAAGCAATTTCCTGAGAGATAAAAATACAGAGGAGGCTATCACCATCAGCTAATGTGTTTCAGAAATTGATCATATGAATTCGACGCAGCCTAGAGCTGGAAATCCTTCAACATCAAATCGACCAATTCGAGGGCTGGCGATGGGCAGCTTGGTGGAGTTCTTCGAAAATTCACCACGACTGGCTAGCTAGCGCGCTCATTAGACCAAAATATTTAGTTTCTTTTGGAATTGCTTTATAGACTTCATCGATCTTGGTCTCAAGCTCAAATCAAACGAAATTCATGGAGTGATGGTCGCGACTTCCTTCCAGAGCGCTCTTCTCTGGCCAGACCCAATGAACTTGGCAAAGACTTTGCCTAGAACCTCTCATATTGTACAGAATCTTTCTTCTTGAAATGTTGTCGTATTCTCGTGAGTGAATCTTCAAAAGAGTGCCAGCTCCTCCGTGGGTGTCTTGGCCCATTCTTTTTATCACCTTCTATCCATTATTCCTATTCCTACTCCTACTCCTAATCCTACGATCCGATACATTTCCTCGAGAAGCGATCTCATCATTAACCTTCCTCATCGACCCTGATACTAGTTCCTAGGACTCGAAGTTTGGTTGTTCACTTGTGCTCCATGCCTTAGTCGATTCCCATGCCATAACTTGATACGTCTCCGGACATATTCACGTCTCTGCAGTAATCCTGGATGTTGAAAATCATTGCGCTGCCGACAAGATGTCTGGAACTCAGTTGACCCCGGAGGAACTGATGGCGCTAGAAGGACACATCATCTCGAAGAGTTACAGAGCTGGATATGTTGTCCTGTCGTATTTCATCAGCTGCCTTGGGGCCTTCACAACACTGGAAATAATGATGAGGCGCACAGCCTCGAAGGGCTGGTACAACTGGTGGGTCGACTCATTCTTATCTCGAATTTGTATGCTGATGTATCGTCCAGCTTCCTGATTCTCGCAGCATCCATATCTATGGGTGGTATCGCTACTTGGTGCATGCATTTCGTTGGAGATTGTGCAGTCACCCTTGGAACGGGACAACCCCAGATACAAATAGTCTTCGGCTCTGGATTTACAGTGATATCGATCCTCATTCCCATTATCATTGAACTGGTTGCACTATGGGTAGCTGGGTCCAATGAAGCAAGCATCCCTCGGTCCGTCCTGGGCGGTGTCCTCGCAGGATTAGGAGCATGCGGCATGCATTATCTTGGTCAGTTTGGAATCGTGAACTACGACAGTACATACGATGTCGGATACCTTATTGGAGCCACGGCACTTGCAATAGTTGCTAGTGTACTGTCTCTCTTTGCATTCTTCATGCTTCGTGCTCACTGGCATTCCTCTTGGTTGAATCGAGCCTTCTGTGCGGTCCTGCTCGCCAGTGGTATCTCTGGGATGCACTGGCTTAGCTCCATTGGAACAACCTATCGACTCAGGAGATGGGACGATGATATTTCAAGCCATATTTCCAGGACTACAATAGTAACAGTGGTCATCGTTTTGGTATCTTGTCTCCACAAATTTGCAGGCGCCGCTGACCTCTGAAGTCTATTGTTTGTTGCATAACCCTAATATTCCTCACTTTCCTCGAACAATCACGCATGATACGAGCAGCAAGAAGAGCCGAGCAAGTGGTGCTAGCAGCTGCCATTTTTGATGATCAGGGAAGAATTTGTGTCACTCATGAGGGCTATTTGCCTAAACGTAAAATTGCAAACTCGTGGTTCGAGAGGGTGAGTCAACGCACTTAGCTACTAATTCCAAGGCTGACATTATAATAGTCAATGGATGATGTCTTTGGTGTTGCTCATCCCGTATTCCAGTGGATTTTCAGGGCAAGCCGCAATTGGGATGCGATTTCACACCTCATCCCCAGGATGCGGCGACACCTGTTTCACACAGGTATAAAAGCCCGTATGGGCTCCTTGGATGATAACACTCTTCTCGGTGAAGAAGGAGCACCTATAAAGGACTATTCGGTTGTGTTCCGTGAATTGTTCTGTGTTGCAGCAGCCGAGCTTGCCGCCGACCTGCATCAACCGCTCCAGAAATTGGGCGTCCTCTACGATGAAGTGGTGGTTACAGGACTCGGAAAGAATGCACTGGAGAAGAGTCACAGAAGTGTCACCACTGTAGCCAGTTCAATTCTGGATCTCGAAAGAGAAGGAAGAGAAGGATCCTCCCTTGGCAAAGGCCAGCTTCTGTTTCTTGTAAGCAGAGTTGGGAGAGTTGAGGTAGGTAACCTAGAAGCTGCTGGATTCCGATTTGCTCAACCAGAAAGTGTCATCATGATCATTGCGAATAGCCTAAGAATGGGACCTCGCAGTCTTGCCCGTCTTCTGGAAGTTATGCGCACATACTACACCAACCACCACATCCTGGATCCTGGTGTTCATCTGGCATGCTTTGGCATTCGTGCATCACTCGCAGTCGGCAGGCGTGGATTTGACATACTTGTTCGACGAGACGCCAAAAACCAAATGCCCACCATGCGAGCTCCTTTTGATACACTAGAACCATGGCAAGTGGAATACCTTAAAACAATGGATTCAAAGTCTGTCTCGTTGGTTGGCAAGCAACTTTACAAGGAGTCAAAGCCAAGTAATAAGAACGTCAAGGAGCGAAATCTGGCAAGAGACTTGCTCAAGACATTGGAAAGTCTCAAGGAAGAGATCGGGGACCCATTATTCAACGACGCTATGCTAATTTCTCGGCCGTTCGACGTTCCATGCCGTGGAAGGGACAGCAACTCGCCCCCAGGGATTGCTTCACTGATTGCATTCAAAATCATACTGCCACTTCACAGTCGCGCTCCGGGAAGAAAGTTAAGCTTTACGCCTCTAAATCTTTTCAGGACGCAGCAGCGTGTCTACGATAATTCTCCAGATCACGCTTACTTCGGTAAAAGCGTATATCGGGAGTTCGTACCTCTCTTTGATATGGCGCAGCCCAACACTCCTGACTACTTCAATACTGAACACAATTCCATGGCACCTAATAGTGGGAGAGGCTCTAATGCTACACGAAACAGTCGCAATGATGTCGTGATCGGAGAACACATCGACGTGTACGGAAATTTGCTGCCAGAACCGTCTACCCAGCCATATCGTGGACCGTCGAAGATCAGATTCTGGGATAGGCCACGATCTGTGTCGAAAAGCAGAGGCGAGAACTCTTTTGAGAAAATTTCGGACAATTCTGACATGAAAGACAATGGTCACCTCGTCTCGGGTCAACAAGCCATAGCAGGTGACGACTCGACTTCACAACGGCGCTCCAGCTTGGGAAGTTCACAACGCAGCCCAGGAAGACCGCTAAGTCCTATGATGCCGGTGGTCACGCCTAACGGGTTATTGAAGCCAGGCACGGAAATGCGAAACATGGACTTGAATGAGGAGGCACCGAGCTCACCTCTCAAAACACCAATGGGTCCGGACGAAGAGTCGGCGATTTACATAGATGAGATGTTTGCATTGACTGTTGCCAAAAGGAAGGTATGAAGGACCGTGGTATAATAAGTCGCTAGAATGGATGTCAAACATTGTTGTATGCGATGAATGAGGGACTAGTCAATTTCCTAGACACAGGATAATGGTTGAAGCGGCCTCAATTGAATCAAGCCTACCAGGGTGTATCAACCCACTCGATGAAACTGGCTGCTGTAAAAGAGATGAGCTGATTGTATGTACTCCTAGGTTTCAGATTGTTTCTTCTCACTGAGCTCTTCTGATTGTCCCGTCATCCAAATACCGGTGAACGTAAGACTTCTCCGCTGTTCCTAATACTTTCAATTATTCAGCTTTCAGTTTAGATCTGCATCCTTTGTACCCCAGATACTGTGATATTATCCGGAAGCGCCCAAGCCATACATGAATGTGCCATTCTTGGGACTCCCAAAGTGACTTTCACATCATAATGCAGAATTCGTACATATCCTAGATTACCACCAAATGTCTTCCGATATCCCAGAACTAATACTAGTCAAGACTGCATCAACATTTTGCTGGTTTGTAGAAAAGTTTACTGTGCCAATTTCTTTGCGCTGTAACTCCAACACTTCAACACCATCTCCTGGAATATGCATCCCCTGAGAATCTTGGATATCAGGAAGCTTACTGCCTGGTAATCCTCCTCAGTGCCAAAACCTCTTCTATGTTTTGTCCAGTGTGAACTCGAATACACCTTCCCCAAGCCAGATTTCCTGACAGTTTCAGAATCGAGCAGAATTCCCCTAACATCGGAATTCCTGCTTGGTCTTGGATAATGGGGAACACAGACGGAGGCTCATGCCATGTAAAGTCTTCATAGTACGACTCTATGAGCTCAGCATATATTCGAGCTGCTCTATTGAGGAGTTCAATATCTTTGGAGAGCATGTAAGCTCCGATATCCCGTAAAGATTCCAAACTAGGTCGGGCCATCGAGGTGTCCCGCAAAGCAGTATCATTTACTTTCCATTGGAGTGAACGGCAGTAGTTCTCGACATATTGGCCATACTCTTCGCAGAGTGAGATGTATCTCTGTCGTAAATGCTCGTCGACGACGGGAGCAGGCATATGACGAGAGAGTGTATTTGGGGACCGCGAGTATTCGGAGAAATCAGGAACAATCGGGTGGGTGCCCCACATGGAACCCTGTCCCGTTTGCGCGAGATTCATTTGGTAGCCCATTAGCCGCAGATATCTATCGCGTTCGAACTCTCTATCCAACATGTCCCGTCTGTACTCTTCCTGTCTGTACTCATGTTGTCTTTGGTTTGCAAGTGTAACAGCTTCTTGATCGTTCAGGCCTTCTCCCCGAGTGCCTGCAACGCCTCCAGTGGAAGTCAAAGGATTCCTCTCAAGTGATTGCGCGGCAGGAAAAGGTGAGACTGCTACATGACCTCGTGGTAGCCTCGTTATTTGGGCAGATATATTTCGGGCTGGTAGTTGTTGTTGTGCTGCGCTCAATGCCTGAGAACTTTGCATTTCGGAACCGGCAATCAAAGGCCATGGATACATGTCTCTCTCAAGACCGCTACTGAAGGTCGTGGCTCTAGCTGGGGAAGTTATGCGGCTGAGGGGTGGCATCTGCTCGTCGTCTCCTGACATGAGTCGCTGTCTTTGGACTTCTATCTCTCTCAGTCTTCGTCGTCGTTCAATATTTGCTGTATTTCTCTCAGTCTGTGTCGATTGCTCGTCGCCAATGCTCGGACGGATATCTTTTGCCTGGGAACTGCTAAATAGAGGTAGCCCCATGATTGCCAAGCGGTACAGAAGAATCTAAGAATGAAATAGGTTTTTTGGTGAAAGAAGAAGTATGCGCTGAAGGTTTGCGGAGGGAATTCTGAGGACAAAATAGTAGACTTCACATTTTTCAAAATACTATGTGCCCTAGTACTTTCTTCCTAATTTTAGATCTACCAGGTTGCGCTTTGTGTGGTCTAATTCTTAGTATGATATCCGGTTCAAAAGATCGTGGAAGATGGTAAGAGAGCAGAGCACTGTTTACACTCGCTGAAGGAATTTGAGGATTAGCGAGCCAATAAACCGTCATCCATTCATCATTGCCTGGACCGTGCGCTGATCTTATCGATCAAAAAACAAATCTGCCCCGCCTCGATACAGCGATTTCCGGTCGAGGACGAGAAGTCTGTCTCTCCTTCTCTTCAACCTGTGTGCGACAGCAAACGGATACGCAGACAGCAACAATGGCATCCTCTACACATGTCCGAATCCTTCCTCTCGCAGACTTCAAGCCAATTTCGTCGTCGCGCGCTTGGGTCTCGATACCAAATCCCAATGGCCTCCCACTCATCGCAACCGCCACCTCCGACAAGACAGCACGCGTATACTCGCTGAAGAATTTCACACTTCACTCTACCCTCGAGGGGGGACATGCCCGCTCTGTGCGATCTGTAGCATGGAAGCCAGTGACGAAGAATACGGGGACGTTGTGTCTCGCGACGGGCAGTTTTGATGCTACGATGGGTATTTGGAGGAGGAGCGAAGAGAGCTTCGCTGCGAGGGAAGAGGAGAAACAGATTCATACTGCGACGGAAGATGAAGATGCGATCGAGGTCGAGATTACAAGTGATGGTGCTGCGAAGCCAGTTCCGAGATTACTACAGGGCGACGAGTCGGAGACGGAGGATGATTGGGAGTTTGCGATTGTGCTGGAGGGACACGATTCTGAGGTTAAGACGGTTGCATATTCACCTTCGGGACAATGGCTTGCAAGTTGCTCGAGGGATAAAAGTATTTGGGTGTGGGAAGAGATAGGCGAGGAGGGAGAAGATGAGTTTGAGACAGTCGCTGTATTGCAGGAGCATACAGCAGATGTGAAATATGTGTGTTGGCGGAAAGACGACGGTAATGGGGAGGTCCTGGCAAGCGCCAGTTACGACGATACGATACGCTTCTGGCGGGGAGACGACGAGGGCGAGTGGAGCTGTGTAGCTGTTCTAGAAGGGCATGAAGGTACAGTCTGGAGTCTCGACTGGGAACCAGAAGTCAGCCAGAAGAAGTTCGACTCCGAGTCCTCCCCAAAGCCAGACGACTACAGTCCTCGGATCCCACGTCTTATATCTGCTTCCGCAGATTGCACAATCCGTGTATGGACTCAAGCTCCTGCACCTCCACCACCAAATAAGCCATCTTACTTTAATACCGGTATACCCTCAACCATGCGCCCTCCGCCTTCAAATGAGGTTTGGGAATGTACAGCTACTCTTCCAAAAGTTCATACGCTACCTATATATGCCGTGAACTGGAGCACCAAGTCAGGCCGAGTGGTATCTACCGGCGGAGATGGCAAAATCGCTATATATGAAGAACGCGAGAAAGGCAGAACGAGTGTGGGCGGTGCTATAGAGAAGGAGTGGGTGATTCTGGGTGTGCTGGAAGGGGGTCATGGCCCGTATGAGATCAATCACGTAGCGTGGTGTCAGCGGTTTGATGTGGGGAGGAAGGATGCGGGTGAAGAGATGGTCATCTCGAGTGGTGACGATGGCGTTGTGAGAGCATGGGCTTTGGAGGATGTGACTGCTCCCGAGGCGAAACTCCTTACCGTTACTCCTTGATACTTCACTCAAACAACGGAAGTGGATCGGAATGAGAAGGTCAAAAATTCATGTATAGGCTGAATATGGGCATGGTGGTTAGGCACGAGGTGGATCTGGATGGCAAGGTTGTTGGGATGGTATTGAACGTGAATACAATGCGGGGTATAATGCATAGCGAATGGCGTACCGGAAATGTCTCTTTGCAAGTTACAGGTAGATAAAGAGATAGATGGAGGCGCGTCCTCTCAAAATCAGGTCTTCGTTCAAATAGGCAAGCAACTTTGAGATCTCAGGTGGCAATACTCCTAGAGGCAGACAGTTTACATTTATGAAACCTCCGACAAAAGGCCTCTTCGAAGTGAAATGATCACCGGAGCCGGGAGCCTGACTCCACCTGCCTACGTAGCATGTGAGTAAGTCTCCTAGCCTGTTCCTCTCTGCTGCCTACCCATTATCGACGCCCACTTGATAATTCGACCATGCTGAATCATAACAGACTGAATCATAACAGACTAGGCAGCCTTTCCCACAGTCGTACGTACAGCTCGACCGAATGCGCTATCCTGGAAGAGTGCTTGCGTGTTAATGTGTCAGTGGAATTCGCCCAAGGCTACAAACGAGAGTCTTGAAGTTGTTGCATACGTATGCTCACCAGGCAGCAAGTTTACGAAGACCCGGCTGAGGCAACCAAAGATGTGGTCAACCTCCAAGGATAGCAACTCTAGATCTCAGAATTGCGTGGATATGGTTATGGCTTCCCGTCGTTCGCAACTAAGGCAATAGGGTGTGGCTGTCCGAGCGAACTAACTCCTTTCCATGATATTTCGGAGTAGATTGCCCTGCCAAATCTTGCGAGGCAACTGTCCTCTCAAGTAGTAGTTGGCTCTATACACCAGGGAAGCTTCACTGTTCCGTGCTTGCTAAAGTCGTAGTCAGTGTTGAAGCTGCCACTCAAATCAACTTGAGAAGCCTTGTTCGGACTGGGGACGCTTAGAAATATTCTGGACTCGTGAAAGCTATGGATTTCGCTTGCGAGGTTGCTAAAGTCCTAGAGGCAGTGTAATTCGACATTGGGGGTATTCCACCAACATGATGTCCAAGACTGGTGCGAGAAGCCATGGCTTGAATGTCCTGCCAGTCGCAGGCAGAGCCGATGAGGTGCAAAACAAGGACCAAGCCTATGTCACAGAGATTTCAAATATAGCCCTTCAAGTTGATCTACATTGTGCTACTACATGAAAAATAAGAACTGTATGCCGATGCTACTGCCTTGATCTGAGCTACCCGGGTGCTGTGTTTACTTCGCTAAGCACGCTGGTCAGCATGAAACGCATGCGCTGCGATCTCGCGGCGCAGAATAATCAACATACAAGGTATCTATCTCACAGAGTTCTTTCAAAACATCACACATTGAATCGTTATTATTTCAGAGCCCCTTCATCAACTGTCTCTGTCTATTTACCAAAGCAGATAAGGCACTATCCCAACACACCGCACCGTCTTCAATGTATCTTCCCTCCTACGCAACTACCTGCCTCTTCCTCATCTTCTGCTTCTTCATTCCCCCCTCAACCGCCGCATCTCTACCACTTGAAAGAACCTCCTTCGATAATCCTAGCCAGCTTTCCCTTCAATTCCAAGCTCAAATCCACAACACTCTACGAGCGACATCCATCTATGCTTCTGCCGTGGCCGTTGGAACGATCAGCGCTTGTCATTTGGTCACGAATCATTTCCACCCGCATCGTCCCCGTGATTATAGCGAAAGTGCGTTGCAGTTTGAGCGATGTGTGGTTCTGGGGTTGGGAACGGGGGCGGTGACTGCGTTCATGCATGCGAAGTTAGAATGGGGAGAGGAAGTGTGGGTAGAACTTGGGAGGTGGAGGGAGGAGAGGGGTTTGAGGTTTGGGCTTTAGGAGGAAGGATAGCGTCAGGGATGGATGCATACAACAGATGCATCGAGTGGGAGGTGAGAAGTGGTAGTAAGGTCTGTGGGAGTGAGAGCTCGGAGGTTGTTTCTTGGTAGAGTTAGGCTGGAGAGTGTGTTAAATGAATTTCGGATGAGGGGTCTAGTGATTGACAGAAGATTGAGTACTGGGCTGAGTTTCCTTGGAAAGAAGTGTTGTATGTATATATGTATGTATGTATGGGGAGTTATAGCTCGGAGGCAACGTACGTCGGATACATGGGCTTCTCGCAAGGGAAGGTAGCAATAGTCAACAGGTGTCTTCACAATTATCCCAATACTCGCTTGCTTGAACGGATAGTACTAAATGAGATGTTCTTACCGATAACGACCATCTGCAACGAGATTGAGATGGCTTAGAGTTCTTGGAAATTCAAGGAGAAGTCAACGGTGCACGAATTAGAGTAGAGCAAGATGAAGGTACTAAATATTATTCTTCATATATCATCGTACCCTATGCACACACGCACACGCCATTCAATCTTTGAAGAGGGTCTCTTTCATCATCGATCGATCAGATCGACGAACATCCCACACATGCACATATGCAATGCACCATCAATTCCGTTCCACATAACCAAAGATATCCCAGTCCCAAATCAAGCAACTGCTCCAACGCCGTTCCAATGTATAATGTTTGGTATCCCGCCCCCGAAGGAACGTACACACGAATCGATCAACTCTCCAACACCCCCAGCGCCAAACAAAATAGTAGCGCTCCGTTCATTCCAAAAAAATTGCATCAAAACATATGTAGTAGAAGACCTCTCCCAATTTTGCCTCCGATTTTTTGTGTGCATGTGATGTGTTGTTGAGGATTGGATTATTTCGTGGATGATGAATGTATATGCATGCATGCAAGAACCCCCGTGTCCCGTTCCTTTCCCATAAACCCGTGGTATTGTGACAAGCCGTCTCAGCTCGTATCATGATTGTTGTACCCCCATCCCATCCGGGAATGCGCGCGGCACCGAAGAATGAATGCCTCCTTGATGAACAGAAATAAAATTCGATCCCAACGCCCTCAATGCCAAACAATAAAACGCTCAAATTGCAGAAGTGGGGTATTCACTGGCGGGACTCATCATAATCCCCGGCTCGGCAATCTCATCAGCCGAGCTTCGTCGTTCTCGCGAACTCGAGAGATTCAAAACTCTATAGAGCAAACTCTTTCTCTTACTTGCGGCGTATAAGCCACCCCCTCGATGTCGAGGTCCCAAAGTGCGGCCACCACTGGGTAATCTTCGAGCGACTTCTCGCTCCCAAGCGTGGTGGCCTTCGATACTGGTCTTGCGATCCAATTCTTCTTCCCAACCGTAAATGTCGGATGAATTTGTGGTTGAAGCGGATTGGATGCTGGCGGCTGAGGACATCATGCTTGCTGCAGAGCTTGCAACGCTGGTATCCAAGGTCAACGCACCATTGCTAAATCGATCGTCGACGAGAGTGCTTGTGGCTGTGGTTGTAGTTGCCAAGCTGGTCCTCGATTCATGACCTATTGGATGCGCGGAAATCCAGGTTCCATTGTCTTCCTCAAAGTCGAAATCCATTGCTGTCGTCTCTACCGATGTGTCCAGAGCCATCTTGCTGTCTCCAGGTATCGTGACTTGATGGATCTCTTCTTGCTCCGGTACCTTGGCTGGGATGTAGAACGGCTGCAAGCCCGTGACTCTCCTCTTCGGGATCTTCAGTTCATCCCTTTCTCCCCCATTTACGCCATTCGAATATCCTTTTGCGGCCACGCCGTTCCTCGTGATAGCTTCTTCTGTTCTCCCTACTGCTTTTGTCGATCTCTCAAATTTCGAAAACTCCTCTTCGCTTCCATGGTACAGACGTTGGACTGCCATTGCAGCCGTCAAAGACGGACGCCGGCCAGTCAAATCCACAGGGGATCCAGGATGAGCTTCGAGCACCGGAGACTCGCTACCTTCACTAAGCCTCAAACTGGTTCCCCCATGTACCATAGGTGCTTTCTGGCGAGCTTCTCGATGATTCGAATATCCCGCGACGGGATGCTCCATCGGAGCAATGACAGGGATGGGGATAATAGAAAAAATATCATTCGGTGACGACGTGACCTGTCGCCCTCATAACCCACTTGACCCATCTTCACCCTCTCTTCCCATTGGGTACCTTGAGCTGCTGGAGCCTGAACCGTGACCTGATCGACTCTTCTTCCATCCTAGCTTGGCACCCATTTTCTTCCAGCTACTGTTGCCTTCTCGAGAGGTTCTTGGACTAGTCCCAGGTGACACGTCAAATGCAATGTTTGACGTCGGTGGGGTGTTGGGCGGTGTCATCGGCTCCAGCGCTGTGGTTGAAGGAGATGGTGAGTCAGTGCTGTCATCCGTCATATTTTCAGGACCTTCTCCTGACGACGTTCCAGAGGATCCAGAAAGGTACGTTGAAAGTCGAGCAACTCCAGCCCGTCCGACGAGAGCTGCAGTCAAATGTGACTGGTGCGAATGTCGGGGTGAGGGTCCGTTTTGTGATTGGGCGACAACGTCGCTTCCGGAAGGTGGGCTTCCATCTCTTCTATTCCGAGACTTTGCGGGTGACAGTGACCGCTCATCCAAAGAACCGGACATATAGGCATCTGTCATTGACTCGTCCGATGTCCAGGGACTTGAGTAAGTTTCTGGACCACGTGATGGTGCAACGGAGTTGAGGAAGGGAACCAGGACCGACTCATCCATGAGCTCGTAGATGATCTTTACAGCGGGATCAAGTACTGCTGGATCTGGGGGCGAGTGTTCACAAGGTTGTGATAACAGGTGATCTCGGATGTTGGAAGGAAGGTTGACTTCTCTCGGTCCATTGGGTGCGATGTACGCGTCTAATAGCTTTTGCCATAACATTCGCACATACTCACACTCTGGACTTTGCGGTGATACTGGGCTGTGGGGGTCTTTATCCACCATATCTCGATAATGCTTCTCATATCTCTTGGCGTCCATGGTAAATTCTAAAGTTTCCAGGCAATGATTCTGCGACAGGTACTGCATGAATGCAGTTAGTGTCCATGGTGGCGGCGCGGTGTTCGATAAAACTTCTTGTAATGTTGGTCTGCGAGGGCAGTATGGACCGGAGGGTATCGCTAGACTCAGTGGCCTCGAAGGCAAGAAATCTCCAGAAGACATGAAGCCTTCGTCGTCGGCGTCCCAGTCCGAAAGGACCGACGAGCAGCGCGGTGATGTTTCTCTGGATGGTTCTATTTTCAAATGCAGTGAAGGAGGCTTTCGGCTTTTCGACCTTCGCATTGCGCTTCGAAGATATTTCATGGGCACACGAGGAGTCCTGTCCTCTCTTCCGTCCGCCTTGAACGGATTATAATACCAGTCAAATAATACAATCCCCGAATTCTCGCACGCAGTGCTTTGTGTGTGATGCAGCGGTCGTAAAGAGACAGAGACTGATTGCTATGGTTTCGAACACATTGGTCGTCGAGAACTGCAAATACTTGTACAAGGCCTTCGAGTGTAGGATTCGCCGTTTGCTCGGAGGAGATGCGTTGGAGAGCCTGCCGCCGATGCGAGAAACAAAGAAATGTCGTAACGTCGTTGTATGCAGGTATCCGTTAAATGCCGAGTCGTCGCAGATTCAAGTCCAATGACTGGTGGTCTCTCGCTGAATACAAATGGGCATCAACAGCTGGTGATGTCGGGTGAAATTCTTCTGGAACTGGCGTCTCCGAACGACGGTAACGTGTAATCTATGGTTATTACAGTGGCAAAGAATGCGTGTGCCGGTAGGCAAATTCTTGTGCTGAGTTGTGTCTGCGAGTTCGGTGTACTGCGGTGTGACCTGCCAAATCAAGACCAGGCTGGGAGACAAGCAAGCAAGACCTTTTATTGAAACAGGACGAATGTTTTCAAGGAGCGGCTGAAGTCTGTGACAGAGCTTCGGGTATCTCTAAGAAAGGAAACAGCGACAGCACAAATAGTCCTAGGAGATGAATTGGTGAAAAATGGTATCGTGGTCCGTTCAATCCGTGATCAGTCGAAATTCGAGTCTCGTGGTGGTGTTGATCGTATCGTGGTGTGGTTGAGGTCGATGTATTGAGGAGAATAATGGATTGGTAAGGGTCGAAGGGCGAGAGAAGGAGGGCAGTGCAGACTTGGTGCAAAGCTTAAAGGGTCGATGACAGGCGCGAGAGGCCAATTATGACGGAGGGCGTTGTGGGTGCGAGTGGGCTTTTTTGTTTCCAATGGACGAAAATGTTTGGGTATGATTAATAGCTAGGTTGGCGTATGTAGTGGCAGCGGTGGTATGCTGGTCTGATCTGACTTTTGTTTGTCCGTTTTGTTTTGTCAATGTTGTTGAATGGTGTGTGTCTCGTGAGTGGCTTTTGCCTCGTTCGTTCTTTTTTGTCGGGACGTCGAGAACAAAGAAGAGAGCGTGAGGCCGTTTGTTTCAAAGGCAGAGGCAGAGGCGAAGGGGCCAGCAAGGTGCCAGAGTAAAGCAGGCCACGCATGAGTCGTCGGCAGGGAGAGGGCAGCGGGCAGGCAGAGGCAGTGGTGATGCTTTACTTTAGCGGTCTTGGTGGATGATTTTGGGCGACTTTACGATGCAGACTCAGCGGCGTTGAGTGGGTAATCGGACAAAAAGGAGGAGCCAGGGAGAAGGGAGCCAGGTAGGAGGACAAGGAGAAGGCCAGGGAAAGTGATTAGTAGTGTGTAGTGAGAGAGACTAGGACCAAGCCCAGAGACTGAGGATAATCGAGACAGGCAGGTGGTTGTGGATGAGGATGGTGGATCTGCGGATTGGCATGATGGAATGGGCGTGGGTGCGGGCGTTCAAGCATCGACCTTGTCGATGAAAGCCAAGTAGCGTTTGAGCGGCGGGCCTAGGCTGGATAGGCTGTCCTCAACCCCTACTAGAGCGCCCAGTCAGGACTAAAGTAGCGTCCGTCTGCGAGGCCTAGTGGCCAGCTAGTGGTGCAAAGTGACGAAGGGCAGCCCGGAGGTGCAGCGTGTGGTTTGTGGTGTGTAAAAAGGTGCGATGAGATGGAGGACAAGCAGCAGTTGTGAGTGGTGTTGATGCAGACTGTTTGGGAGTTGAGAGGAGAGGATGGAAGTGAGGAGGAGGAGGAGGAGGAGGAGGAGGAGGAGGAGGAGCAGGCAAACGGACACGCCTAGCCCGAGACAGAGGCAGGGTGTTAGACAGTCGGTACGGGCACGGCGATGCAAACGGATACGGCTGTGTTATGTGAGGAGACGTCTCTCCTGTGGTGCTCACTCGCTCACTCGAAGCTGCTCCAGCAAAATGCGACGCCAGCCAGACCTGAGACGGGAGGGGAGGGGAGGGGAAAACAGCAGCAGCAAGAGAAACAGACCACGCAGAGCAGAGACGACGGATCATGGATCCATCATGGAACAATCACAGAAGGGCGGCGCATGGTGTGGGGCGCGCTAGAAGGCACGCTAGAAGACTGACCTCTCGGCAAGGCAAAGAGGGCGAATTGGGAGCAGATTTGCATCGTGGCAGACATGGCCTGCAAGATAGCCCGCAGTCCCCCGCCAATCAACACTAGGCAGAGTGGCACCATTGTCCAACACGGCCTAGCATCGAAGCAGAGAATTGCTTCTGTAGCCGGGATAATCAGCTGCACGCAAGGGTGGTCCATGCCGATTGACAAAGGCGGCGCTATTGGCTTCTTTGAACAGGCCAGAAGAACAGAAGTGACAGGGAGTCCCAGCCGGTCTTGACCACACAAAACAGACTAGCCCGCTGGGCGCTCTTCCCAAGCTTCCCTTTCGCGCCTTTGGCCCTGGACTTGGCGTGCCTCCGGAGTAAAATGTGGCCGATCGCGAGTCTTGGAGCCGTACGATATGATGCCCAGGGGGGAGGACAGGGGAGCAAGGGACAAGGGACAATGGACAAGGGACAGGGCAGCTGGATGATGGCAATGTGACTTCCAAGAGGGACGGGAATAATGGGTCTTTATTCCATGGCATCGAAGGGCGCGCTGAAGCGGCGATGCAACGAGAAGGAGAAGGAGAAGGAGGTCATATCAGAAGCTCAATGACAGACACGGCTTGAGCTGTGAGTAGGAAAACGAGAAGAACTCTTAAAACTTACACAAAACTCAAGTACAGTACAGTGTGAAATGCGAGGTCAAGGTACATCGGCACTTGCCATCGAACACTTCGTACTGGACGAAACCTTAACAGGTGTTCTATGCAAGCGGTGAGCTTCAGCTTGTTTGTGGAAACGCGGTATCAACCATCGTTTAATTAATAAGAAAATACAGTGCCGACGCCATACATCATGTTGATATCTACTCAAGAGTGACGACTTCCAGCAGACTGAACCTGTGCTACAGTGAAGTCCCAGGCCAAGCGTACAACAATCTCAAACCCTCCCATTCATGCTCTCCAAACCTCTGGAGCCTCTGCATGACGAAGAGTGTGAATGCGATGCCCTGTTCGCCCCTCAGGAGTGCCATATGAAGCAGCCTCCTGCAGCCTTCCAGAACTTCAGAAGTCCAATGCCATAGAGGTACCAAACTTTCCACTTGAAGCATCAGCACCACCACTATCCGGCACCGTCAGGCCGCCTCAACACCATCAGAGATATTTCTCGAATCTCCTGGTCGCTGTGCCTGGCTGTACCTCTGCAGAGCAATCTATCTCCTGATATTGCAATATCGAGATCCTGATCCTGGGATCGCTCGCTGCTTTTTGTTATGCGCAAGTTCCAAGCAAACTGGGTGTTGATGATGATGAGCATGCTTGTCTTCTTTTTCTTATCTTTCTCATCTCATCTTTCCCCTCAATCACCGCCGCGGCATGCGATGTCGATGATATCTTCTTTCGGAATAATTCATCTAAAGCCTATCTTAGTCCGTATGAAGATCGCTTTTCTTAGCTCTTAGCATAGGAGCAAATCCCCCTCAGCGATACCCCACATCGCGCATCTGCCGTACACCAGCTTGCGCACGACGCTGTCAACGTCAAGTGCCGAGAAAAGTTATTAAGAACCTCACATGTTCTGAGTTTCAGTTCCCACAGAAGATGATGCGTCGCCGTTGTTATTCGATGATGCGATGCGCGATGAGGAGCCAATCTAGACCACCCAGCTTCTCTGGGTATCACGGCACTCAAGCTTTCTGGGCTTTCTTGCGACCCCTCACTCAAGCACACCACCAAGAACACGACGACGACCACCTCCACCATCATCAACACCACAGGTCCACAGCGTGGTTTCCTTTAATTGTGGCATCATATCGCCCTTCAAATATAGGCGCGTTCCCGTCGATCCTCATGCGCGAAATTTCATCCAGCGCACCTGATTGATTCCTTCCTCTTCGTCTCCTATCGTTCGAGCAATCAAATCAAACGTGCATGCCTGTTTACACTTTAACGAGCTACGCCACTGTGAGAAGGTGGAAAAGGCTGCCCCCTTCCGGATATATCGTAGTAGATCAGCCTATGCAGCGTTTGATATCCAGCCAGCCGAGCAGCAAAAACAAGCAGCTGGATGAAGTCGAGAGGCTCTCCTCTCTCATCAATCATCTACCTCCCCAGCTCGCCAGCTCGCCAGCGTGCGCGCGCGCCGACGAATCATCCCCGCTATCCACTACTGCAACTGCTATCTTCCCCGGATACGCCATTCCTCTCCTCGGTCTTTGAGGCTATGAGTGGCCGACGTCTCCGGCACCCAAGACTCGCGCTGGTGCGATTCCGGAAGGTTGTTATGGGATGGTATCATTTAATCTTACATACCGCACATCTGGCCATCTGGTAGAACACCCAATTAACATCACGGGGGAGAAAGCTTATCTGGTCGTGATTATCGAACTGTCAAATCACACCTTGAGTCTCCTCTCGTTCGTGGAGAAAGGAATGTACCAATAAACGATTGATATGATACGTTCATTTAACCGAAACAGGCCTCGATTTACCAATCAAAGATCCAGATCCAGATATCTAAATTGATGCTGAGAATAGTATCATTGGTATGGTAGGCTGTCTAGGTTAGGTTTGATTTATCTGCTCTTTCATTCTCGGCTTCTCGTCAACTTGGTTTACTTTGGAGTCTTGGACGTCTCTCGCCGCCCTAACAAAACCGTAATCTCACCTCATAGTGAGGGGTTCACTCTTCAGTCATCAAAGTTTTTCGAGAAAGACATCTCATTCCCATCTCATCCGGTCGTGCCGCTGCCCTCCCCTTCCTTTCACAGTGACATCTTGAACTTCCCATCAAGGTCACGAGCATGCATGTTACACGAAGCCCCAATCAACAAACGGGAATAGAACAAGCATGGGCGTTTTCTCACTGCTGCGTGTTAAAATCTAGATCCGCGAAACGAATGTGTCCCCTGGCTGAGGTTGTATCCAGCCGCCTTCAGACCGGACCCCAGTTCGTAAGATTATGGTTCACGGATTGGTAGACGAGATAAGCGTTTCGGGATAGGATTGATGAAATTTGATGATGCTGATGATGATGATGATCGATTGGAGAATAATAAGCACCATCTACGGACTATTGCCAGTGATCAACTTCGGCGATCATCCACGGCGTTGGGCTTTGATGAATGCTGATGAAGTCGGACTTTTACACCTCTCCCATGAGCCCCATCCCAGCTCCCGCTTTCTTACTCTCTCATGATATCGAACAAGCGAGACAAGTCAAGCACAGATGTCAGCTTTTAGTGACATTTCCTACGCCTCTGTAATTCCTCCCTAAGCCTATTACAGGCTACGTGCCAGCCTGAGCCTGACTGTACCATTCCTTCATTCCTTTCGTACCGAGAAATAGCAAGCTAGAGCCGTCGGGCGTCAATTATCGGATAACCAACAGTCCAAACTTCGGCATGCCAATCGGGATGGCATGCAATCAAGCACTTTTTGCGCGCGGCTCCGGATGCGATGGAGGTTCTTGGGTGTGTTTCATGGGGAGGAAGTTGGAAGGGAGCGTTAGCGTTGGGTGTTGGCGCTTGTTCTGTTTGCCTGCCATGTCACCTGTTTGCTTTCTTTCCCGTCTGTTGTTCGGGTATAGGCTTGTCTTTTATGTCTCATGTCATATCAGGAGTCCGAATAAGTGCAGTGTGCCGTACCTGGAAAGTAAGCACATACTGTAACTACCCGATGTCTGGGTCGAAGGAGTCAGTCACACAATAAGCTCGATAATCGAGCAAAGCAAGCTATAGCACGAGATAGATAGGTAGAGCACGAAAAGACAGGGACATCATCTGCTCCAGCCCAGTAAGGAGAGATTTGATATCCAGAATGCTCAACTTCTAGGCGTCAGCTCACCCACTGATGATCTGATCCACTGTAAGAAACCTTCCACGCAATCTTCTAGAAACATGTCTCCATATAATTTTATTCTGGACACAAAGGCATTCCCGCCGATCACTCTCCATCCCGGTTCTGACTCCCAGCATCCCCAGTTAAATTAAATAACTGAAGGTAAATTCCCCGAAGACAAGCCCAAAAGCCTCAAACCGTCAGGAAGGCTCGAAAGCAACAAAAAGTAATCTCCACCCTCCTCACCACCTCACCGCCATCACCAACATTCACAGCCATCCCAGCACAGACATGCTCAGACAAGGCCATGTTCTCCACTGGTGTGCCGCCAAGTCCAGTCATCCCTTTTCCCAACCTTCTTTTTCGCCACCTAGTCTCCTTCCAGAAAGACGCTAGAACACCGGGTAGAACGCGTGGCGCTCTTCTAGAACATTGCCGTAATCAGCGGGTGCATGTCTCCTTCCTTGCCCATCCTTGCAGGTGCGCTGCGTTTGCATTCATCCCCGTCCCCGTCTGCATTTCCACCAGCCCAACCATCAGCATCACGAGAAGGACAACAGCGTCCATCCCACCTGTCTTGGCCTTTTTGGCTTCTGCTTCGCTGCAACGCGACTGCAAGCCTGCGTGCGGGCCCTGTCTTCCGATTCGAGTTCAGCCAGAACGGTGGACCTTTTACCCTGGGACCGACCCCACCCCCTACTTTGCTCTATCCACTCTGGGCTGGGCCCGGAAGGGATGGAGGCGATTTTGCTTTTGGGCTTCGGAGGAAGAGGTGAGTTCAGGAAGGAAGGAAGGAAGGAAGGAGGTGAGGGAAAGATAATCATAGGAGAAGGGGATTCCATGGACTGAGAGGATCCGGTGTGTCCGTTGGTCATGGGATAGGATTGTGACCTTCTTCATCCATACCTTGCTTGCTTGCTTGGAGTACTGGCTTTGGGGGCAATTATTATCTACAATCTTAATTCTCACTCCAGTAATGAACTCATTCTCAACTTTCTCAGTCAGACAAGACAGAGGGCAAGACAAAATGCCGAGGCAAAGGGCAAAAACTATCAGATTCCGGACGCAGGCTGCTATACGATCGATGGATGACTTGCTTGCTTGCTTGCGTGCTTGGCCGAGGAGCAAACAAATGGAAACGGCTTGCTCTACACGTGCCTGCAGAACAAACGAAGACGTGCCCCATCTTGACATCCAGCCTTGTGAGGAACGGGAAGGAGGACATGCAAGCGCAGATGCGAAGAGATGACATACACAAGACTCAGGTCTGTGGATCGTGTGGGCCATGAGCTGAAAAACTCCGAACAATCCAATCCACTTTTCCTAACGTAAAGAAGAAGTTACTTCTAGAAAGCAACATCATCGTGCCGTGCTACAAGCCTCTCAGTGGGGCAGAGATTCTCGTTGATATTGTTCATAGCTTCTGGAAACGAGGTTCCTGTTACGCGATGTTTGAACTGTGCGTCGTTTCAAGTGTCTATTTTCTGTTTCTGGGCCGCCGCGCATGGTAGGTAAGTGACTGTTGTGCCGATGCAATGCGCTTCTGGTACTTTTGATAAGACCTGAGTGGGCCCAACATGGCTGTACTTTTTGAGGTTTTATAAAAGCTCGTTCTTCAGATAAATTTCTTCAATACTTTACGTTATCGTCGCGTGTTTTTTCCATGGAGTTCAGCTTGGCTGCTGTATCCATCCAGGTGGTTCACCGAGGTTCGTTTGCCTTGGTGTCACTGTCCGATCTCAGCCTTCGAAGTCAGGGGCACATTTATTATCTGACCAGATACAGCGTGCATTGTTCATTTGCTGCTTCATATGCCCAATCACCGAGTGATCAATTTGTTGGATGAGATGACTGGACCTGCGCTGTTCCGATACCGCCAGTCGATTGCAGATACGGTGTGTACGCTGTGGCATGGTGTGTCTCTGTTGGTGTGAAAATAAGCTCCTTCTTCTTGAGGCTGCTTTTGCCGCTGCCGAGAGTTTGGCGCCGAGCATTGCGGATGCAAGATGTCTATGTTAAGCTCCCGTCTTGTCGTGGCCTGTTAAGGGAAGGCGATGCGAGGCTGGCTGGACTGTTCTACGGATGGACATAATGGGTGCAAAAGTACCGACCGTTCGGGTGGATGGTGTCTTTGGGCCTTTGAGGTGAGCTGACGACTGCCAACAATGGGTTGGTGATAAAGCGAAACAGATTGCCGACCCGAGAAATTTTGGTATCCGGAACCAGATCAGGATACGAAAGTCGAGCGAGCGGTGTATGAGCAGAATTCAACTTGCCTGTTCGTGGAGGTGGATTTGCAAAGTGGATTTCAATTCCTGGGCTTCTCTTACCCCATCATCAATGGGAGTACTTCGAGCTACGACACAAGTGTTTGAATCTTGTGAAGTGTTGATTCAAGCAAGAATAGCATGATATCAGATACTTGCAAGTCATAGTTGCCTTTCTATTTGGTTGCTCTTAGAGAATTCTGCTCCCAGTTATCGTTGCTGTGCTTTTTGTCAAGTCCGCCTCAGGGACGAAGGCGCGCGAATTTGCTAGATTCTGTCAATCAGCAATTGTTAGTTTTTGAAAGCAATTTCAGACGGATTGTGGTTTGACGAACCAGGATTTTGTGAGAATCTAGGCTGTGGTCATAAACGTTTCAACATCGGTTGAGGATGTGTCTTTTCTCCTTCGTTTGCTTACGTTGATCGAAAAATGAGCTGCAGTAAATAAGGCGATGAGTTGAGATATATCCAGATGAGCTATGACTTGCTCAGGACTATTGTTCTTTCTGTCTAAGATGTCTCGAGTCTTCCTCATACAGCCCAAGGCATGAATCAGAAAAGAGACCACGGAGCTCCAAGCCACGAGTCAGCATATGTGGTTCATTTCCTGTTGCTTTGGACTTCTTCTCAGGTTACCACGGATCGTTCTCCATTACTTCTCACATGGTAACCATCATGTACTTTGACGCAAGCTCAACTCCAGGGCTCTTTCCTTGAACGAGCCGCCCTCGATAGATGCTCTTCCAGAGTAGCCATAACAAAACCCTCTGCTTCCAAACTCTAACAAGTTTACAATTCTTCTACCAAATCTGACAAAGTAGAAACCGATGCGTGTGCTACATTCAAGTCAATCTGCTTAAAGCTCGTTTCGTCTTTATCATAATGTTGAAATGCGAGTATCGTGAAACGAGTCTGTCAGGTCGTGCTTTCCCTTTTTGTAGACATCCTCTTTTACCTCAGTCACAACGATGGTTTCAGCTCTTCACCATCATACACAACTCGAGAACAGATCCGAGCATCGCGGCACTGGGTCGCCCACTGGAACACACATTTCATCCGTCTAGTATTTGTACACAATGCCTGCCCTCCGCATCAGATCAAGCTGCTGCGGCAGCCAAACACCCCCATCTCCCGATGCCGTTCCTGCCCGACTGGCAGTCACAGGTCCCAAAACAAGCAATCGAGTGTCCAAAGATCACATTCCATCATGGGTCACCGGCGATACAACAGAGCTTCGAGCAATATTCGAAGAAGCGCAGCCGATCGACCCTTGCCGTGCCAAACATATTTCCCACAAGAACAGCGCCAAATTCAGGGAGCTCCTCGAAGGTGACAAGTTCGATATCGATTCAGAGTCCGAGAAGATCACGACGAAGAAGAGCTCCAGTACTCTGAAGGCGGTAAAACAGAAGCTGAAGAAGCATCTTTCGAAGGACGATGGCCTGTCGAAGCGACATTCGAGAAATAGCATTGGCACAAGCGAGGAAGAAATTGAGCGTAGAGCAGAGTTGAGGAGGATCAGAGAGCGGAGAATTAGGGAGGAGCTTAGCAACGAAGGTATTTACGACGACGATGCAAAGTCAGTGGCTTCACCTCCAGAAACACCTGTCAAGAATGATCGTTCTTCGGCTTGGATTCCTGGAAAGTCTGTGCCTATGCCGGCGCTGTCTCCACTTGCATTACCTATGCCTGAGCTTGATCCTCTTGAAGCGTGAGTCCTCTATTCACGAGAGGCTGAATCCATACTGATGTACTCAAGTGCACATAGGTTATTGCTAGAGAGAGATTCGTCATCTCTGAAGACGCCCAAACGCCAGACGCACCCCGTCACTCCAAGCACAACTATGATTAATTCCAGCGCGTCAATATCACGACGACACAGTTCCCCAATCCTCTCCGAGTGGGATTATGGCCGCAATCTCGACGAGCCTCTTGTCTATGTGCCTTCCCGGAAGCGCGGTTCTATTCCTCAGATGCCCCCTGCGCCAATAATACTGGCCCAACGCCTTCCAAGTCTTACAGATCCACTCACATCGCCGTGGCGTCTATCATTCTCTACAGACAATCGAGGCCAGCACCTACGAAAACTTAGCCAAGGACATACGATTCCAGCTACAATAGACACAGAGCTTCTAAGAGCGGCCTCTCCTTCAAATCGGTGGCTTCACAGTCAAGGACTAAGATCACCATCACAGCCTCCTGTGTCATTGAAGGACTCCGAGGCCCTCGCAAGTGCGGCGCCACGTGGAGGCGCTGATACGAACCAAGATCTGGGTGGTGTAGACGGTGTTAAAGATCCATCTGCAGCTATTCATCTGCATGAGATGCAAATTTCAAAGCGTCTTGCTTCCAAAGGCCTACATAGTTCTGCCTCGAGTCCCCAACTGTCGAGTTGGGGATCCCATCAACGCAGCGTCTCGGGTGTCAGCAATACTTCTCAAAATGCGATGAATGAACGAGCTCGCTACTTGCGTAGTACCTCAGACTCGGCTCCATTGAGTGAGCGTATTCCTCAGTCATGGGGCACGGTTGTAGAGCGTCGCACTTCATCCATCTACCCATCAGCTACAAGCAGCATCCAACATTCTCGCCAGAGCTCGTTTATGGATATTCTGTCTCTATTTTCTAGCCCCAAGACTCGAAAGTCTCAAGTAGCCGCAGGTTAGCATCCTTGATCTCTTCAATTTCAGCTCGCTGACTCTCCTTCTGCAGAAGCGGAAGCCTTTCGGTCTCTACTCAGTCTGACAAGATCGCCTACGGCCAACCTTTCTTCTGCCAGTCTTGCAGCCCCTCTTACTCGGTTCCCACGCGCAACTCTTGATGACAGCTCAGTTGTCGCTTCTGAGACCGAATCGTTTCGCGAGCGCGAGGCAGAACTCAGCATTGTTGCGACGCGTTTTGCTTCTTCTGGATTCATACGCAGTCGAACCACTCCAGTCTCCAGCAAGTTTACTGAAGAATTCAACATAGATTCTGAGATCGGCGAACCTGAACCACGCAAACTTTCCCTCTTCAACAGGCTGGCAAAGCTTGCAGTCAAGAGCTATGATGGATCTTCCAAGCTGGAAGATTTTTTGGATATTCCAATTCCAACATTTAATGCCGAGGAACTTCGCACGCCGAGAACCGCTGGTAGTGTACTGATTACTCCAGGTGGCTCTGTCACTCTGATGAGTCAATTGGCAGAACTCGACGACTCCGCGCAGATGTGGGAAAGAGCAATAAAGAAAGATGGCAAAGCCGAGCAGGTAGCGGATAATCTACACATCCCGGGCCAACAGAAGACTGTGGTAAGACAAGAAAGTGCCATTGAAGAAGAAATACCAAAGAGCGCATTCGGAACCTTGATTGAATTGACAAAGAGTAAGAGAAAGAAGACCGGCATCAATGACCACAAAATCACTGCAGAGGAGTATAAGGAGCGGTTTCAGGAGCGTCTAGCTGTGAAGGAACTAGTAATGGACTTCTGGGAGGATGAAATGGCTGCTACAGCAGCCAAAGCTAAAGCCAAGAGCAAGACTATTATCAAGAGGTCCAAAAAGTCAAAGATGCCCGACAAGAGGTATCCACTTACTTGGTCACGCTACAATTCAGAGACTCGCGGCGAACGATGTATCAGTGCTGGAGCTGGGGACGAGATCGAGGTGAAGGATTTCGCTGTTCTGGGACACAAGGAGGATGGAGACATTATCTGGTGTCTTGAGCATGACGATGATGGTCATCATGCTGAGATAGACGAAGTACGAAAAGGCTTCAGAGACAAAGTTGGAGACAGGATCAAGCATAAGGCGTACAAATTTGACACTGGCGATGAGCAGTCTCAACAGACTGCCGGACGCAGAGGAAGTCTGACCATTGCTGGCGAGCTAGAGTATCCCGAGCTAGAAGTTTTGCCTTTCACGCTTAGGACGGAAGAGCAGATAGAAGCAGACATCCACGCGGAGGAAGAGGCGGAAAGAGTAAAACAGGAGAAGGAGGAATCCGAGAAGAGACTACACATTCCAAAATTGTCAATCAGACACGGTCACAAGGCTAACGATGGGTCCATGGATATGGATGAGATGGTCGTCAGCGAAACCGAAGTCAGTATTGCTGATCCAAGATTCTATGATGATTGTGTCATTCACCCGATCTTGGAAATGACCCAAAAGGAAGAAACGGTGCGATCTCAAACAGTGAACGCGACTGTCGCAGAGAAGAAGAACAAGTATCGAACTTGGAGTGGAAAGGACTGGGAGGGATACCTCGATACAGCTGGTGGCCTTGGGAGCAGCCGAAGAAGCAGATATGTCAGTATGTGTACCATGGTCTTGAGGAAAAGTACAGACGATCATTTCGTAGAGTTTGAAAATATGGAGAGAAGGGAGAGGGAGAGTGTTCTGAGTGTCGCTGAGGTGGCTTGGGGTCATGAACAGTGATTACTGATACAACCAGTCAGAAGATTTTTGCTTGATTATGGACAGTAGTTCTTACACATACGGTTTCGGAGGGTGTTAGAAAAAGGGTATACTTTCAGGCATATTATTCTTTGGTATTAATACTTTGGCGGCGTTGGTTGAGTATGGATGGTTTGGTAGGCGGCCGCTCGGCTGGCTAGGAATTGGCTTTGATATCAGGGCCATGAGCTTCATTGTATCGATAATGTAGGTAGTCACAAGTAACTCTCGATCCCAGATCTCGTCTTTGCGAATGATCACCGTTTCGCTGGAGCAACAACGAGTCATGTCGTGGATTGGGACCGTAAACAAAAAATCGTGTTCGCAAAAGTGGTGGTGGTAGGAGGTTGGATGATCAAATATAACTCCAGTCACAAAGATTTCCACGTCACGTTGCAGCAACTGGAATCCTTGTGCAGCTCTGTGGTCTATCTTTGCTATAGGGCTGATATGTATTTACGCGGTAAGGACAAGCTCAACTGTGGTATGAACTGGTTCGGCGGGTCAACTAACAATCCCCTTGCCATTATCGAATCACGGCAGGCTCTTTTGCAGCTTTGCACATCACACGCCAAACAAAATTCTGTATATCTATCCATAATGCAAAGACTTTGTGCTTTCTTCGGGAAAGGCTGGGAAAGTAGTGGGAACATGTTCGGCTTTGAAGTCGAACAGACCAGTTAAGCTGCCGGCCATAAAACGTTCATCCCAACCTTCTTCTTGCTGCAGCGTGTTGTTGTTCAAGCATCCACTCTTTTCATCTGTTCAAGATGCGGTGAGAGGTAAGTGAGGCTTCAAAACGGGAAAGTAAGAGTCAATTCAGCCCCAGAGACGGTTTTCTGCAGGGCTGTCCATGGCGGAGTGTGGTACCTGCGGACTTACAGAATTTTTGGGTTCCTGTCACGCAAATAACAGATGGCTGTATTCTTGTTCTCTCTCTATGAAGTTGTGGATTCTGAAGAGGCAGGCAGTATCAAGGATTCGGGATGTTGATCTCGCTTCGGTTGGGCTCTGGATCCACTTCAAAATAGGGGGGCTGGTCGGCTGTCTACCGAGTGGATCTGCTGGACGAACGGTGTGTTAGACTGAGGGTATCGTCGAGTCAGGTTAAAACTTGAGGAGTGGTTCGTATCTGTTCATTTCGCATCTGGCGAGCTCTTCTCTAGGCGGTGAACAAGGGTCCACGAAGTCTGATTTATTGCTTTCTTCTCCAGTCCCAGAATCGAACATGTTCTTCCTCGAAGTTAGCGGCAATGTTTGCTGTTGCTGACTATTTTCCCTTGTCATTCGATAGACTTTTGACCTCCTCTAATGTCAAAAGAACGTCCTTTTTCCGACTCACATTTCCTGTCCGAAAGTGATCCGTGATCCATTCTTCTTGATTGGCAAGCTTATCGAAATCGTTGAGATTGATAAATAGACTAGTCGAGGTGGGCCGCACATCTACACAACTTTCACATCTACATCTCTCGAATACTTCTATGAATTTCGGCGTACATGGCTATGCAGTGTAGATCAAGGGTCTCGTATCCTTCCTAGCAACGCGTCATGATGTCGACTATTTCCATGGTTTGGATTTATCCAGTGGTTCGCCTGACCCGAACTGTTGGCACCCACAGAACCAGATGAAGTTGCGGCAAGGTTTCTTTTTCGCTCGGCAACACGAACATATGCGTTGGTCTTCCGGATCTTCTCGAGGAATCAAGGTAAAAAGAAACAAATCCGAGCCACACGTGACGCCCCTGAGCATTTCCTTTCTCAAACGAGCCTAGTGGGCCACGTTGAACTTTTCCAAGTTCTTGCTTCCGGACATGAGCGACGACGACGACGCAGGATTTGTCCAACTATTTCTATTCAAAGACGGCACGGAACATGACTCTCGTCGTGATACCTCATACAATTGCATTAATCCTTCGAAACTATAGGTAAAGGATAGTCCTTACACTGCGAACACGATGGACAGGCATCCGAAGTCGGAAAGTCCGGCCATTGATCAATTCGATCATCATGGGGCTGCTCCCCTCCTGGGATGAGTCCCAAGATCATCGTCTGTTATCTGTTATCTGCTTTTTATCGGGGTGCCATCCCAGGGTCGTGTTGCAGAAGGGGCTGGCAGTGCTTGATACAGAGCTGTAAGAGGCGTGGCAGCGAAGTCTCGCTTCGAGGTTCATCCCGGCGCAGAGCCCCTTATGAGATGAATTATAGATCGAGAAACCACCACCCGCCAGCTGCGTTTCACCATCTCGCGCATACCTTCTTGTATGGATGCCCGATCTGAACTTTCAGTTGACGTCAGTCACGTCACGCTTCCTTGACTTCTAATAACTTTCTACCCGAATTATGTCTGTGCGATACCATTTGTTGATCTGCCGCTGTCTGGCGAGACCACGACCAAGCATCGTATCCCCGGGTCCACGTTGACTTGCATTGATCTTCGCGGGGGATTCCCCTGAACTCCGGTCTTGAGTCCCGGTCCCCAGCCATTCGGACTCATGTTGTTGAAAATTTGACTTCTTTATTCTGCAATGCATTCAATATTACATGCTTGTATTACAGGCATGCAGGGCATGCTGAACCTCGAGGCTGTGAAATGGCGGTGGCTCGCAGTACGTCGGTGGCGGGCGAAGGTTTATGGAAGCAGGGAAGGTTGGAAGCACGTCTGGCAGGTCTCATCTCAGATGCTGGTGGCTGGATGAGTGGGTAGGTGAGCAGATGGACGAGCAGGATTCGGAAGCATGAAACGTCTATATTACTTTGACAGGTCCCATTTCCTTCATCTGTCAAATCTCATTAAACCTTTCTCCTATTTCAAAGAGCAATTTACAGATATAGGCCCTCGATCAGAACTCAGTCACGATTGAGAAGGCACTTAGACGAAGACCATCCAACACTTGGATACCAGGTTAGTATATATTCCTCTCACTCCGCCACTCATCGAAAGGTGTTTGGTCTACAGACGACACATCCAAGACTTCTTGTCTCAACATCTATAGTAATTTAGTTCTAATCTGCTTCATAGCACCCATCCTCCTCCCATATTTCGTTGTCAACATGCCTGGCGAAGGCTCAAGCGAGCTTCCCGTTCACTATGGCGGGAAGACGACCGACGGAGAACTCATCAAACGTCCCACATCACCACCGATTCCTCCAAGCTCGCCCATGCGAGCATACCATCAACCACGAATCGGCTACCCACCTGAGAGAACACCCATCGAGCAACCCTTCTCATCTGAAGATCTCAGAGGCGGCCTCAGACGCAGACCAAGCAACCAAGCACCATTCAGACGACACTCTGGCGGCGAGTATGACCGTGAGCGCCCTTCGTTTTCCCAGGACGGAGGATCACGAAGGCCATTGAGGTCCAGAGATGATGGCTTTTACCGTGACGATGACCGAGGACACTCGCGAAGAGACGAATACCATCCCGACTCTATTGAACGCTCAAGACCCCCCCGGACATATCGAAACGTCGATGCATGGGAGAGAGCTCCGGGTTCAGCCTCAAAGCCATATTTTGAAGAGAGTAGATATGACAGAGACTTGGAAGCTGGTCAAGGATGGCATCCAGATAGGAAGAGAATTAGCGATGAGGAGAGCATCGATGGCTACAACTACGACGCTCATAGGAATGCACGACCATCACTCAACTTCAAGAGTCTGAGTGCCGAGGAGAAGGCGGAGGTTATGAGACTTCCTTGGACACAATGGATGAACAGCGACGTGAAAAATCGTAAGTCTCATCTAAGGTTCAAAACTGCCTCGACTAACTCTCCACCAGACTTTGTAGCCACTATCGGCGAGTTCGTGGGGACGACCATGTTCCTTTTCTTCGCTTTCGCCGGAACACAGGTAGCCAATATCCAGTCGGAAGCCTCCACTGATAACTCCTCAACAACTAACACCACCTCTGGTGGTGCAACTGGTTTCAACGTCTCGGTCTATCTCTACATCTCAGTCATTTTTGGCTTCTCACTCATGGTCAACGTGTGGATCTTCTTCCGTATTTCTGGAGGACTATTCAACCCAGCCGTCACTCTTGGAATGGTTATGGTTGGAGCCGTGCCTGTCGTCCGAGCAATCTGCCTATTCTTTGCTCAGATTGCTGGTGGTATCGCCGCCTCTGCAATGGTGCTTGGACTCTTCCCTACCAAGTTGAACGTCAGAACCACCCTGGCTGGTGGTGCAAGTCTGGTGCAAGGTGTCTTCATCGAGGCTATCCTGACTGCCGAATTGGTGTTCACTATCTTCATGTTGGCCAAGGAGAAGCACAAGGCTACTTTCATTGCGCCAGTCGGCATCGGACTTGCTTTGTTCATCTCGGAGATGGTCGGTGTTTACTACACTGGTGGCTCGCTCAATCCCGCCCGCAGCTTTGGACCTTGCGTCGTTACTGGTGTATTTGACAAGGAGCATTGGATCTACTGTAAGTTCTTCTTATACATATCTTTGCTGCTTGAACTGTGCTAATCAGATAACAGGGGTTGGACCGATGGTCGGCACTTTCATTGCTGTCTTCTTCTACAAGTTCATCAAGATGCTTGAGTATGAGATGGCCAATCCAGGTCAAGACGGTGATGCCAAGAATGACCCTACTCAGAACGAGGAGAAGAAGGCCGAGATCATGCAGAGAAGAGAGCAGAAGCGATATGCTAGATCTCAGTGATATCATGATACAACGACAGACGAGCACACGAACACGACTTGATGTCTTTCTTGTTTCCTATCACTATGTTTGTGGCGTTTGAGTTTGCATTTGAGGGGGTAATGGATATTATGATTGCTATGCTTTACGTGTGATGGTTTGAGCTAGTTATACAGTACCTATTGATGCAGGCAGAATAATGAAGATGAAAATGTCAAAACTCCCACGCTACCATTTCTTCATTACCCGTGAAACGCCCACCACTCCAAGAAACCCACTTCTCCACAGTACACCTCCCCGAATCATAGAATTCCAGGTATGATCGCCTTCCTACCAGCAGTCTGCTCCTTGCCGAACCGCTCCTCATACCACTTCTTTCCCTGCAGCGCTCTCGGCAACATCGCTGCGATCTCGTTAAGGAGGAAGCTCCTAGCAGGGACACAATTCCATCCCCCAACAACCCAAAACCCAGTCCACTCAACCCACTCGCATAAGTAATGGGGATAGAAGATCCAGCGAAAGAGCCCGTTCTCAGGAATCATGTAAACCTTATCAACTCCCTTCTTTGCCGCCTTACCCTTCCCCGTACTCTGCTCGGCTTCTTTGGATGCTGCTTCTTGGTTCCTTAGAGCTGCTCGCCGAATTTCACGGAGCTCGTCATCATGGAAGACGTTTCCCATCAAGCCGAATGCCCAGAGGAACATGCCGAATTCGATTCGGCCGCCTGCTTTGTAGGTGTTGCCATAGCTTTGCCAGTCGAGGCGGGAGGTTGGTCCATGCCCTCCCAGCCAGGATCCGATGGAAAGTCCGTTGGTGACCTGGAAACTCAGAGCCAGCAGCCATACCAGGGGATGAATTGGGGACATAGAAGGTGCAATGATAGGGCAAAGGATTGCCCGGTAAAGGTAGTGGATTGTCTACATTTGGTCAGGTTTTTGATCAAGCAAAAAAGATGTTCTTTTGAAGACTAGAAACACTCACGTAAAGACCAGCCATGACTTTGTTCTCCCAAGGAATCTGTGCCATACCAACTTGAGCAGGCAAGGTCTTCATAACATACAACAACGTCAGAAGTCCTGGAGTCTCCATTGTGATCCAAGCGATCTTTCCCGGGATGTTAAATCGACTATTAGTCGAAGTCTTCCCAGCCCCATACCATGGCTGGACCCATTGGAAGATTGTTACCTGTGTTGCTGATCAGTATTGTTCCATCTTGAGTGTGACTGTATCTTGACGTAAGCCTTACGAGTGGAAAGAACTGAAAGAGAAAGACAATCAACTCGTAATTCTCCTTCGAGGGGGGCATCCAGTTCTGAATGATCGCCATTATGTTTAGCTGATTGCAATGGAGGTGTGCAATTGCTGGCAAATTGTGGTGATTCTGGATAACTTCAATGTCGTCAGGACTATGTAGGGCATGGGTGTTCAAGAGCAAACCAAGCAAACATAGATGCCAGCCTCGCCTCGGCTCGACCCCTGAATAAAGGGATGATATCCCCCGCGTCGCTCCACTTCATCAGCCTTGCATTTGAATTGTCCGATTGGACATCACTGGCAGCTTCAAGTATTTGATTGTCTGCCAGCATTTCATCGAACTATCTTCAATCAAAATGAGCACATCTCCCTCCTCAGATCCGGATCAAATGCTCACTCACTTCAGGCAAGCCCTTCAAAGCTTCCGCACCTCGAACGCACCCTTCCGAATCCTCTCCTCAGTACCCAAACCCCTCAACTCAACGTCCCTTCCCCCACCTCCACCTCCCAAGACCCTCTATATTCTCGATTCCTCCTTCAACCCGCCGACACTCGCACACGCCCGCATAATACTTTCCGCCCTTCAATCCTCCACCTCCGCAGCGACGCCGCACCGAGTCCTTCTTCTCCTAGCCATAAAAAATGCAGACAAGGCTCCCAAGCCCGCATCTTTCGAAGAGCGGTTGGCCATGATGGAGATATTCGCTCAGGACTTACTTGCGAACTTCAAGCCATCTTCCACAACCCAGCCCGAGCAGGGCGAAGTTGGGGTTGACATTGCCGTCACAACTCTCCCGTACTTTGCAGATAAATACCCGCATATATCCCCATCAGAAGCGTATCCTCTGCCGGAAACGGAACAAGTCCATCTAGTAGGCTATGATACGCTTGTCAGACTTCTGGACACAAAATATTACCCTCCTTCACATACGCTCAAGCCTATTCAGCCATTTCTTGAAGAACATAGATTGAGGGTGACGTACCGGGCTGATCATGAGTGGGGTGATCGGGAGGCGCAGGATCGGTATCTGAGCGATTTGGGAGAGGGGAAGAGAGAAGATATCGGGGGCTTGAGCAAGTGGGTTACGGAGAAGAGGATTGTGATGGTGGACGGGCGGAAGGACGGTGAGGAGGTGATCAGTAGTACGAAGGTGAGGAAGGCTGTTGTGGATGGTGATGAGAAAGCTCTGGGGAAGCTGGTCACGACGGGTGTGAAGGATTGGATATTGAGGAACGGGTTGTATAAAGAGTAAACTTTGATGATTGTGAAGCAAGGAGTTTAGCGCAAAGAATTGTTGCATTTTCACGAATGACCTAGTGAGTCTACCAATACAGACTTCATTTTCCGTTAGATTTTCTGATAAACAAGCATCTAGCGCAAAATTCCTCCTATATGAGACACAAAAGGTCCGTATGGCTTTCTTTGTGACTTTGAGTAGGTGCCTTAAAGGGTAGTGGTCTGGTAGCTAGCATCATTGAAAGCTTTGGAATTGATTAGATGTATCACAAGTGTGACATCTCGACTTTCCTTCATTGCAATGTCAATTCTCTTGTTTGTTTGTACGCTTTCCTTATCTTTCAACGCTCGTCTCATCATCCCTGCATGAAACTGCCAGCTCCGCGAAGCCTTGACCCAAAACTCCAAAGAGCTTCCTGGATGCTTAAGAGCCCACACTTCAATTGACTTCTCCAAGATCTACTTCTTCAAGGTAAAGAGAACTCATTCAAAAGACTTCACTCAAGTTGTCCTTCTAGCTTCTGTCACACCCAATCTTGGTGTTATCTGACCATCGAATTCAGGTGTCGAATGAAGACCAGCAAAGGTAGCAAATGTGTCCAATTGGGAGAAGCAACCACCACCGTGATTGGGCTCGCGGAGCAGATCTCCCAGAAAACATCGGGATTCATCCATTCTAGCAATCATCGTGATCTTCTAGACATCGTTGACCCACTTCGTTCCAACGGAGTCAGTCATCAGTAAGTAACGCTCGACCATCCTTTCCTGTTGATTTGCAACACTGACCGGCCACGGCAGTGTCGACCTTGCACAAATCATCGTCTGTCGTTCTCAATCTTCTGGAAAGTCTTCCACACTAGAGTCACTCTCCGGCATTACCTTCCCTACCGCCGAGGGTCTCTACACCCGCTTCGCCACTGAACTGATTCTCCGCCGAAGCGAGAAGTCGGAGGTCAAGGTCCAGATTAACCTTCTGCCAGTAGGACTGAGAAGTAGCGTGTTAAACTTTTGAAGTTCCATGAGAAGGAGAGTGAACAGAAGAACTTTGCAAGATCATCGAGTCGGCCAAGGTGGAGATGGGACTTACGGGAACTCGTCCTGATGCGAAGGTTTTCAGTACTGATGTGTTGAGGATTGAGAGTACTTCGCCTACTGCTCCCAACTTGACCTTAGTTGATCTTCCTGAGCTATTCAGTGCCTCAGATAAGGACCAGTGAGTAAATCTGCTCCAGCGTGCTCCTATTTACAGACTTTTCCCCGCTGTCAATTGAAGACGTTGACCAACCGTAATCTAGATCAGAAGGCGATGTGGATATGGTACGAAATTTAGTGGTATCGTACATGAAGCAGAAGCGTAGCATTATCTTGGCTGTCGTGTCAGCAGACAGTGCTTTTGCCCACCAGCTAGTCACCCAATTTACCAGACAGATTGATCCTGCCGGCACCAGAACACTTGGTCTGATCACGAAGCCAGACAAGATCGATAGAGGGTCGGACATTGAGAAATATTACAGTAAGTTGAAATTCTGACTATATTGATTAAACACTTGAGATGATGGGAGAATTCTTTGGACTTTGAGCCATGAGTGTTCGAATGTCCTTCGCTGACTTCCACTCTCAGTCGAGCCGTCCAAGAACGAGAATGTCAAACTCACACTTGGATGGCGTGTCCTTCGAAATAAGAGCCATGCTACCGCTGACGATACATCTGATCAGCGTGATGGGAGAGAGGCAGCTTTCTTCGCCGAATCAGATTGGGGTCAAGCTCTTGAGCCGTCACAACTTGGAGTGGCTGCGTTGAGAGATCGTCTGCGGAAGGTTCTCTGGAAGCAGATCAGCGAGTCGCTTCCCGGCGTCGAAAGTGATGTACAGAAGGGCATCAAAGATTGCGCCGCCAAGCTGTATCAGCTTGGAAAGTCGCGCAGCACGATGAAGGAGAAGCACAAATACCTTCACGGTATCAGCAGCCAGTTGTCGACTATGATTCAAGCAGGTATCGACGGAGTGTAGGCCGATCCGTTTTTTGCTTCTTATCCCGGACAGCAGGATGCCTTCGACCGACGCCTTCGCGCCAGTATACAGAAGACTTTGACCATCTATGCTGGCAGGATGGTTCTTCATGGCCACGGCATAGACTAAACTTGCCATACAACATGATTATGCATCATAAATAAGTGACTTGTACGGCCAAAGGTACTCTTACGAAGTCCACGTCTGTTCCGACGGACTGTTGCTAATGAATTTCTGGCAAATCAACAGGAATATCATACGTCGACACAATTTCTCAGAGCTTTTTATCTCATCTACTCTATCTCCATAGCAATGCGTCACTTTCCCGTTGTGACCTCCCGCCTTTGTGGATCATCAGAGTAGATGACTGGGGCTAACAAGAAATATTTTTCGGGAAGAGTAGATAAGGCTTTCGCGAAAGGCGCTCATAGAACAGTAAATAGATGTTCACTTTAGGATGTGAAAGTTTTCAGCATTGTGGCTTTTTACACAAGTCTTATCTGACTCATTGTTCTTTCCGCCGTGCAAATACAAACAACCCCCGTTTTCTGTTCTCTCCCAGCATGAGCAGGAGTGAAACTGCTCTCAGAACACCCGAGTCTCAGAATACATATCATCTGAACTTGCGTCTCTCTGGTAATACGTCCGGAAACCGGGGTCATAATAGCCAGAGAGTAAAACTTCACATGCGAATCATCATGGATCGGGTCGTATCTGCTTAAGAAACATTATCAGAATCGTGTGCGCCTCCTACCAAACCCTCTCGGATATCTCACCACAACAAGGAACCACGATGGTCAATATCCTTTATGAAGACTGCATACGCAAATGCTACAATGTCTTGCTCTCGACTACCCCCTCCTAATATTCATTTGCAAACGTGGCCCCCCTCTACTGATCCTCTGTGGCATCCCACCACATCAAGGACCCAGCAGGTTTGCTGAAGCCTGTACACATACATACACAGAGCTTCGTTACCAATCTCAGTATTCGGACGCCAAGGCGCAGCAGCGCTCAACAATGCATCGAACACTACCTTGCCTTACTCGCGAATATCTTCGTCACCGATTGTTTTCGTTGCTTCTCCATCGTTACGTTCTTTTCCCCTTTCGTGAATGATGATACCCCAAGTACGTTGCATATGACTACTTTTAGCTCCGCAAAAGAGTGCAGATATATATGAGATGAGTCGTTCTGACGAAAGTTCTCTCTCATTTGAAAGAACTGCTCTGATAGATACTATCTGATGTATACCATTGCAAAAAGTCGTTGGTACCAGATGGCATCTGTTCTCAGGTGTTTAGACTGAGTTGGACTCGGATCTCAGATTTCGAACCCGAAAGCTGGCGACTGATCTTCCATTCCCATGCGATAGAATGAGCGAGTTAAGTGCATCGATACGTATTGGATGGAAGAACATCACTCGGCTCTGAGCAGTGTCATCATAGATCGATAAGATGCTGGAGGGAAGAGTGAATCGAGGGAGACAGGCTTCTGAGTTACAGTTCTCAATGTCCCCCTCTCTTCTCTTCTGCTTTTTTTGCTTTCCTCGCTTTGCATGATGATATGCTCTAGCAATAGTGAACAATCCACTAAGTTCCAAATGGAGCTATGATTACTTTTGAGCCTTTCTGAAGCATGCGATTAATTTCCCTCCTTCTGTCTGATATCCTTTGTATTGTGGATTCAGATGCTGACTGTTGAGGGGCTTTTGATCTCAAATGTACCGGTCAGAAATTTCCTGCGAAGAATTTGTGTTGCTCGCTGGAACTCTGAGTGACTGGTTGGGAGTGGTTTGTCATTGATCAAGTGGTGGATGGAGATGGAGGATTTGCTTGCCGCTTGGCTACACTTCATGTACTTATCTGTGTGATTAAGTGAATATAATTGATTTGCTTTTGCCCTTGATGGCTACCGAAGCACCAAGAGTCTTCCTTCGTATACTCATTCTGCCCAAAACAGCCAGTTTTATGTTTAGAATGATTGGGAAAGCAGCCAAAAAATGAGCAGACGAAGCATAACAAGAATCTCAATTGCGTAGATTAGTTGAAAGTGATTGCTTGACCGCGCTGTTGCTACACGCAATGATCTACACGCAATGATAGCTTGCGCATACTCGTGCTCATCCGCAGACACCACGCCACATATGTACTGTGTATGCATGAGGTTCACTGCGAACCAGCATCAAAAGGAGAAAGTTCGTTTCAAAGCTTGCTTCATCTGCACCAGCGCGGCATGAGATCTTGACTGGTTGTCTAGCGGGCCTCCATGTTGAATGCAATAAGATGCAACAGTAGCCATACTCATTCTCCTTCGTACCTTATCCTCACCTCACTTGACCAAAACATTATGCTTTGCGTGGTGCTTGCATACTTATCAGCAGCTTAATGCAACACATCCAAGTGGGCAACACACAAATGACATGCGCTTGTACCTCCGTACACTCTCGACTGTTGTCATCAATCGGGGTGGCGGAGGAAGAGCGAAGGGGTGAGAAAACGAAAGACAGGGAAAGGAAGCTGCAAGTAGAATATTTCATGAAGAAAAGTGGTGGTGCGAGGCTAAGAGGGCTAGGCAATCAGTTAGATGCTGCGTGACATGACGTGGCACACGAGAGGCAGGTGCGGCACTCTCTGACTGATGATGTAGGATCTCTTTGCAGAGATTGGAAAAATGAATTGAGAGGTACTTCTACTAAAGGGATGGAAACAGACTAGGCAAGAAACGGATTTTGAGCTTTGCAGCCGAAAGAGGAAAAGGCGAATGAGGTTCGAGGTTGGAAGTAAGAGGCCTACTCTGGAAGCTACCCAGCCAAACATTGATGGTACCTACAGCCATGGTCAACATGAAAAGCTTTTAAAGACGATTTAGTGTGATTTCTTAAATTGAATAATTAAAGACACTCTCCTCAATGTTGCCAACTCGAATGCATGCCGGGAAGCGACGACTTACCAACATGCACACATGTACACATCCATATCTAGGAAGCGAACAGCGGATGAGCGAAGGAAGCACTTGCTTGCTTTGTCAACATGTTTCCCTGGCAAAGAGATTTCCGCAGGAGAAATAAGCGGCTTCATCGGTAATGACAACATCATCCTTCGCAGAAGGCTGGCTTGGTCTCATCAATCAGAGTCTGCCGAGATTCTTGGATCATTTCCGCTGTCATCCTCCCCTCTCCCCTCTCGCTTCGCTTGCCTCATTCAAACGTCACAAATTCGCAATTCACCTGGCCACACCTCACCGACAAGGCTGTTTGGACACGATCAACCTTGTGAGACGTTGGCGATGGTGGAGTGTGTGTGATTTCGCCAGCAGGGAAAAAGAAATTTCGATAAGGTCCGTCGGAAACTCTAATTCAACCCCTCCGTTGTTATCGCGATTCATGCCTACTGTACCGATTGTCTGGACTCTGGACTCACGGCTGGAATATTGGAGGAAAGGTAGAGGGATTTTAGCCGTCGCGGGATCGCGGCTCGAGAGGTATGGGGATGTACGGAGGTAAGGGGAGGGGGGGGGGGGAAGACGGAGATGTCATGGGAAATGTCTTGTCGTTTCACGAAGTTCTGATAAAATGGAGGGGTATGCAGTGATGGATGATGGGAAAATAATGGCTGTTTGAGGGATGGAAAGAAAGCGGAAGGATTGTTTGTGCAACGGCACGAATAGCGTTCGCTTTGGCTTGTCTGCTCACCTGCAATTGTTCGACTTTCAGTCCGTTTCTCGGCCCGTCTCGGTGGCACAATGATGTTCGAGATCCTGTCAAATGGTCCGAATAACGTCATGAGCCAGCTGGCAATGCAAGAGACCGCGCTTGGAAGAACGAAGCAAGAAGTTGTGTGTTCTTTGAGGCTTGACAGGCTCTGGGACTGTCATTGTCGTTGTTTCTCAGGGGTTCAAAAGCTTGGCTGAGTGGCGCCTGAGCTCGCCAATGGGAGGCATTTCTCTCCTTGCAGTGGCGTCGTTTCAAGATTCCACCCTGCTCCATGTTCGAGCAGACGGGATGAGAGTGATTTGGAGGAGAGGATTTCGATCACTTCAACATCCACGACGGAAAGTCGAAGTCGAAAGACAACAACACGCACAGAGAGACAGAGGAAGTCAAGCAACAACCGCCTTCAAATCTTAATCTTTCCTCGATGCACCTTGGCAGTCCCGGCTCCTCTGGCTTCGCGGATCATTTGATGCTATTCCAGGACTGCCGATGACTATCGATCCACTCTTGACGGGAACTTGGAAGTGGGAGGGTGCCGGTGGATCGTAGGTGGAAGATGCAGATGCAGCTACGCTAGTTTTATGCAGCACGCAACTCGCGCATGCGATGCGGTGCGATGCTCACTCGTTCATCATCGTACCGACTAGACAGACCTCTTCTAATGTAACCAACGGCCATCGGCCACGGTTGCGGCGTCCACGAATACGCTCGTAAATAATCTCCGGCGGGCCCTCATGTAGCGGGGGCGTTGATCTTAATAAGATTTAACACGAGGAGGGTGATGAGGCCTGGACGCTGGATGGAGACGGTCAATATTACTTGTAGACAGTCAGCATTCGCTACGAGTAACTTTGAGTGTAAGGTGTTCAAGAAAATGGTTATGATTGAGAGAAGGAAGGGGGGGCTGCTTTGTACCACTCCTTCGACTGTCACCAGACCGAGGAAGAAACAAGAAAAAAATCCAATCTTATCCGCCAGCCGTTGTCAACAAAGTTTAAGTTGAGCTCAGTTGAGGCCGTGTGAGGCTGCTGCTTGGTTGTCTGCTTGGATGCCGTGTGTTCATCCCAATGCGTTTCACACTGTAGCCACAACGAATCAGCGGCCTTGGGGACCTGAATGCCCCTGAAGGATGGTCCCTGGTGGTCCCAACTTTAGAATCCTCCTCGCAGCCAACCGAGCTGCTGCGCCTGTTTACTCGCCAATCAAATCGCCTATCAGCCCTCCTAAGGGTCCCTAGCACCCAGGCTCAATTTTAGCTTGACCGGGTAGTCCACAGACGGCCCACTTGTTCTTCTTGTCCGCCCCCCTTTCAACCTCTCATGGGCCCCGGACGACCTCCTCTGCATCCTCGCTCTCCTGGCTTCTGCACGATGCACCACCATCCAAGCCTTCACTGGTGGTCTTCCCAACCTCGTCGATCCCCTTTGTGGTGTTTGCAAGCCCTGCCAGCGTCATGGGAGTGCCCTGGCGCCTGCACACAAATCTCCCTCTAGCTCTCTTCCCCTGTTTACCGCAATCCCGCGCTTCCCTTTTGTCCCTCGACGCCCCGTCGTTTTCGTTCTCGACCTTTCTCTCTTTCCTCTCCACCAAGATTTCTCTTGACCACTACAGTCCTTACAGTCATTCTTTGCAATAGTTCTCTTTCGTTCTCAACTTCAGTCATTCTTTCTCGAGAGATCTTTGTCAAGTCGACTTACACTCATTTAACCCACTGCCTATAACCGAGAAAATCTGCCAATCCACGACGTTCAACGATCATACAAGCTTTGAAAAGAGGCAATAGGAGGACTTTTTGATACCTTTTCGAATATCCATATTTCACAATGCAGTTCACGACTGTAGCATCCCTCGGCCTTTTCGCCGCCCTGGCCTCTGCCAGCCAGCACGTTCCCCAACACTTCCACCAACGCCGTCAATACAACACCAGTGTCCCATCCACTACTTTGACCGTCTTCGCAACTGAGGTGTTCACAATCACCAGCTGTGCCGCCACCGTCACTGACTGCCCAGCTGAGCAATCTACCTCTGAGCAGGTCATCACCAGCACCGTCTCTGCGTACACCGTAAGAATGATAGATAAACCAATGCAGGAGGAATAAACGTTGACATTACTTTAGACTGTTTGCCCAGTTGCCGAGGCCGCATCCGCCAGCTCCGCTCTCCTCTCTTCCTACTCTGCTCAGGTTTCCAGCACCGCAAAGGGCCCCGTTTCGACCCCCGTTGGAACTGGATACCCAACCAAGCCATACCCAACTGGCGAGACCGAGACCACCCCAAGTGCCCCTATCGGAACTGGATTCACCACCAAGGGCGAGGTTGTTTACCCAACTGCCAGCGGATCTGAGAGCGTTGTTTTGACCTACACCCTTGGATCAGGAACTTCCACCACAGTTGTTACCACCACCATCAAGCACACTCAGACCGCTACCGTCTACGCTACCAAGCCAGGATCCCCAGAGGAGTCTGGATCCCTTACTGCTGGTGTCCCAACTTCCACCGATGAGCTGACCACCACCATCACCGGTAAGCGAGTTTCTTTATTTTGTTGATTGAGATTTGGATCTCGGCAAATTCGCCTAGAGATGAAACATACATTCCAATGATTACACCCCCAAAAAGACTTCGCTAACGTGAATCGATAGGAACCTCCACCAGCACCCGTTACATTACAGTTGTCCCAGCCCCATCTGCCAGTGGATCCCAGGGTATTGCCGGCTCATCTGAGTGTGTCCCGGTCACCGTCACTGTCGTAAGTAATTTCCAAGCGAGCATCACTTGAGCAATATTGACCACTTTGTAGACCCAAGCCACCGCAACTGTCACTGTCACCGCCCCAGCTTACCCAACAAGCACCGGTGCCAACTCTGGCGATGTTACCACTGCCCCAGGTGCCGAGAGCGTCCCAACTGAGTCTGCTCCAAACAGCGAGATCGTCTCCTTGAGCACCGCTACCGTTGTCCCGGTCCCATACGTATGTCATTCCACCACAAAGTCTTTGATTTGGGAAATATATACTAATTCATAACACAGTCCACTGGTGCCCCATACGGTAACGCCACCATGTCCACCAAGACCAAGAAGAAGTGCTCTTCCGTCTTCCCCTCCGGCTACAGCACCGGCGTCCCATCCGGCGCCGCCATCCCCACCGGCAGCTACCCAGTCAAGCCAGTTGAGTCCTCCAAGCCAGCCGGTGTCGCCAGCCCAACTGGTGGCTACCCATCCTACCCAGCTGCCTCCAGCTCTACCGCCGAGGGACCAGCCACCACCCCAGCCGGATACCCAGTCAAGTCCGAGTCTGAGTCTGCTGCCCCCAGCACCACCTCCACCGCCGAGGGTGCCGTCAGCTCCTCTGCTCCAGCTGGATACCCAGTCAACGCCTACCCAACCTACTAAACGCCTCATTTCCGACTCATTTCGTTTTGATCTGGAGGAGTTTTGAGAAGGGGAGGTCGTGCCAAGTAAGGGGAAAGGGAAGGGAAAATTATGATTCTTGCGCTATATTAGACTCGCCATTTTTCTTGTGTTTTGTATACGCATGTCCTTTTGCCTGCCTGTTTCTTGACGTTGTGATAGAGAGGGGTGTGGACGATGAGCTGGAAGTTTCGCGTAGGATATGATTTGCCAGAAGGGCGTAGTGTATATACTATAGTGTATATATCGTGCACCTTACTGTCTCGTCTTCATCTTTGTCTCCTGGTGCGGTTGCTGCTTGATACTTGAGTGCATTGTCTTTTTGGCTTGAGGTCGAGAGACTTGGTGCCAGGATGAGAAGGGGAGAGTGACGAGATGATGGTTGCATCACCAGCTGGCTTGGAAGGGCGTTTTTGTTTTGTTTTGTTTGGTGGTAGATTCTTGATTCTGGTATAGATAGGCTGGTAACCTAACCTACCTTGTGCTAGATACGTAGGGTATCCAAAAATTTGCGATTATACTTATTGTTTTGTTCACCTTGCAAGCGATCGCGATCGTGAGATGCAACCCGAGTCACTCTCGCGCGAGTGAGCTACTGAGGATAAACCTCGTGATCCTCTTCTCATTCTGCAGTAAACCCCTCCATTGTTCTTAGCTTTGGAGATCAATGTGCGATGATGCGATGATCTGATGTTGCGATGATGCAGAGATGCTTCTGTGCTGCTGATCATTTTATTCTAGGTCGTTTCATCTTGAACACGGACGCGAGATGAAGCTCCGAGATGAAGGAGCATGGTGGTGAGACAGTGATGGCTGCCGATTGTGGCTGATGGAAATACGATGGTGCCATGCGATATGTTGAAACGGCTTCCTTCTTTTCAAACTGTCGAGCTTGAATTGTAGATTGCTTTTTGTAGCTGTCTGAATTGCGAAGAAAGACAATTGACTTTGCACTGTGTTGAGTGGTGTAAATAGTGTCAATTTCACATGATCAATCTAAAACCCCATAATTGATTAAGTCGGCTTCTATTTCGAGCTTGTCGAAGACTATGCAGCCCTGTGATGACGAAGGATCCAAACCAAATCAAACGAACTCACGCCGGACGCGCACCCAGAACCAGAAATCAGCTGCAAGCGGAAGGGAAGGCGGCGGTCAAAGTGCTAGAAACATCCCTCGAGATCCGGGCATGGTAGGGCATTTGCAAGACATCTCGTCACATTTTCGCATCATTACTATCACATGGATTGTTTCAACTAAGCATCAAGCATCAAGCATCACGGACCCGAATATTATGTGAAGCTCAGCTGAGCTCTTATAAATGACAGAAAAGAGCAAAAGAAGGAGTGAAATACAATAAATTGATGCTTCTCGTTGCTTCTGATTGATGCTTGCTGCTCGGTAATCGTGGTGGCTAGAGACGGAAACAGCCTAGCACTCACCATCCCGCCCGCAACCAGCTGCTCAAGCGCACCCTGCTTTCTGTTTGGAGGGTCAGATCCAGCAAGGCAAGGCAAAGACTCGGTCGAGGCCTCTTTACGACATCCATCCTCAACCATCAACCAGCCTCCTTCTTTTCCACCTTCTCCCCTCTCTTGAGCTGCGCCTGCACTGCCCACTATTTGATTGCCTTCTTGCATTCATTCTCTTCTCTGTACTCTTGTTTGGGCATAGCTTGTTCTGCGACCGTCATCGTTATATTGACTTCCATACCCCACCTCGTGCTTTTCTTCTCACCAGCTACCAAATACATTCACTTCGACCCAGCATTGCTCTGGACGTTCGACGGCATTGTCAAGAGACACTTGTGGAGAGCGACGGGTTCCTCCATTCTAACGCGACACCTACCTTTCAGACAAACACAACATTCATGATGCGTCGCGCCTCAGAGAACCTCAGCGACCCCGATCGCAACCTGGCCGAGTCAACAGGCCCATCCGACATCCCGGAAGACATCCCCGAAGACCTCGACCTGATCAACGAAGAATCAAACGAACATCGCATACATACTCCTCCTCCGCGAATAGCTGCACGCTTCTATCGACCTACAACCAACCGTCGCAAGTCCTCTGCCGCATCTTCCCGTCGCAATTCAGTTTCTTCCGCACATTCGCATCAGAGTCAACTCTCCAGCCGTCATGGAGGTTCGCAGAGTAATTACATTGCGCAGCACTTGCGCCGCGCATCGATCATCGAGGATAGGAAGGCTAGATTGGCGGACAGAGCTGCGCATGCAGAGAAAGTGCGCTTGAGGGCAGCTGTTGCGAAAGCCGCGCCTAGAAGTACTACGAATAGCGAGGAGAGAGCTTTGGCTGCTCAGCATGCGAGAGAGAAGAATCTCGCGGAGATTGTGGCAGCTTGTGCGGAGGAAGTCAAAAGGGCGAAGGGAATCGCAGAGAGCATGAAGGAGAAGAGGGAAGCAGAGGGCAAGAAGTTGAGGAGGGAAATGGAAGAGAGACTTGCGGAGGCGGAGAGGAGGAGAGAGGAAATTCTCAGTAGAGGGCACTCCTCGAAGAGAGGACGGTCTCTTAGTCAGCCGCGGAAGAGCACCTCACCACTGCCCTCTGTTCGCGAGTCTATCAGCGAGGACACCGCGGCTTTGAGGATTCAGCAGAAGTGGAGAGTACACCGTAGAGCTAAGGCTCTGAAGGACTTTGCGGCTCTCGGTCTCACGATCGATAGTGTACGTGAGACTTTGTTCGAGGATGTGGTCGATTTGCTGGCGCAAGAGAAAGTCCTGGTCGGGACCGCACAGATCCTCAGAATTTGCGGTTTGAAGGAGGGAGAAACTGGCTCAGTCAACGAGATGACTGCAGTCCGAACTTTCCTCAGCGCTTTCCTCATTCTTGGGCACCCAACCCAAGTCCTTAGTGGCAAAGTCGACATACAAGAGCAGGAGCAGGTGGGAGTGTTACCAATGCGGAGAGATGATCTGGCTAATCCACAGTTGCAGGACCTCGTAGCAAAGGCTCGAGATTTGCTTATTTCTTTCGAGAATGTTTTGTCACGGTTGAACTCTGCAAACAATTACACGCCTCCACCGGCGCAGCTGTCTACGTTGTCAGAAGTCTATGCTACTTTCTTCAATGCTTTCATCGCATGGAAAGCTAGAGACTCGACGACCCTCATCGATATGATGGTTCTCCAGTTTGTGGAACTTGATTCTATCTGGCAATCTGTCAAGGACAGTACAGAAGAAGCGGTGACTGATTCGTACCGAGATGGCATTCGAGAAAATCAATTGAAACTCATGGTGAGAATCAAGAGACTTGCTGGTGCTCAGCAAGGTAAAAAGTTGATCACGAATGCCATCCGGGAAGCACGAAAGGTCAAGACAGTGAAGAAGCCCATTGGAGACTCGCGGCCTCGAGCTGCCGAGTCTGTCGAGCCTGAACAACCTCCTTTGGCGGATCTGGCGGCGTCGGAGAAAGCAGTCGACTCCCAATTGCAAACTTTGACGCCTCCGCCTACACCACAAAGACACCAGAAATCGCATGCCGATGAGTTGCGGATCGCCAGGCCAATACTGCCTCCAAATAGGATCGTTACTCACGAAATTGCAATTAACCGAGAATATCGTATCGATGAAGATGCCCTCGAAGAGAGAACTACCATCATGCAAGCCGTGTTCGAGAAGATGCGTCAAGAGATCGCTTCGGGCAATAGTGACATTTGGGTTCTCGCCATGGCCGAGAATATCAGAACGAGACTCCAGCAACTTCTCAAGGAAGGAAACTCGACACATCAGATGATTGGCGAAGCACTCGACAACGAAGTCGTAGCTCGTGAGCTCCAAGCTGGATCCTTCTCATATGAGAAGTTCTTCTCCTTTATGGCTTCTCTTCTTCCGAAACTCTGTGCGCCTTTCCGTGATGCAGAGATCAAGGATATTGTCGAGAACAAGATGCAGAATGGAGATGTCGTCGAGCGTCTACAAGCGTTGATGCATGGCATTGATCTTATGCAGCTCGATTACGCCAACTTCATGTTGCAACAGGCCGCTCCAGCTCTGGTCAAGAATGCTACGGAATACGAAACTTCAATTTTCGGCCAGATCATAGAAGAGACAGCCAGTGACCTACCGGCGACTGAAAATGCTTGGAGAGAAGCCAGGACCAAGGTCGTAGCTGAACATGCTAAAAGAGACCCGGAAATGGTCAATTTGGCAAGAGCTCGACCTACGCCAGATAAGATGTATGCACAAATGCTTGTGGACGTTTTCACTTCCCTCGACTACTCAGTGCCTATTCCGGAGACTCTGGAGCTAGACTTAAAACGCATCACTCGCATCCGAGCCGATGTCCTCCGCATCGTCACCTCTGGTGCCATCCTCCTCCAATGTAAGAACCTGCTCAAACGAGACGTCCGCAGCCAGTGGAAAACAGAAGCAACACGCATTTTCTCCGTCCTCGAGAACGCCAAGACTCCCGAGCAAGCAAGCCAAGGCATTCAAGCAGCCCTTGAGTCCTCACGTAGCATGCCCGCCGCAACCAAAAACCACATCAAAGACCTGGTCCTCCGCATCGTCACCACATCCGCCTCTTCCGCCTCGGGAGCTACCGAGCTGCGTGATCCTGTCACTAGACTCCTCATGACGAGACTAAGGGGCTATATTCTGACCCGCCTGGCTGCAAATACGGAGAAGGAGAAGGTCAAGAGCGCGAGCACGGCGAGTGAAAGACTTGCTAGTTTGGGCTTGCCCGAGTTCGTTCATAGGATTGGGGCGATAGTGGAGGAGATGGCGAGGGTTGGGGCGTTGGATAGGGAGAGTCATGGGATTTGGTATGAGGAGATTGCGAAGAGAGTTGAGGAGGGGGAGGGTGCTGCTATGGCGGCGTAAGATGCTTTGAGATGAGAGGAGATGGGATGAGGGCTGTATACGATGGTCGAGGAGTTTATGGTTTGGAGTCTGGGGTGCATGGATTTTGATTGATCGATTGCTAGATTGGTGCATTGGGTTGGGTTAGGTTGGCAGGCGTTATTGGACCGGGTGGGATGCTTATTTTTGAGCTGAGATGAGCTGAGATGCTACGATATTGCTGCTTGGGATGGGCTCAGGTTATAGGATGGAGTTGATGGCATGGATGGATGGATGTGTGCAAGGAGAGGAAGGAGGGGTTTTGGTTTCTTCATGATGATTACGACTCTCCTTGTCGCTTGCTCATTTTTATCTGGTTCTTGGGCCGGTCCGTTAGTCTGTATGATGGGATGAGATGGGATGGGAAGGGATTCAAATTGGTATTTGGCTGCATATCTACAGAGGTTGTATTTCATATGGAAAGGCTAGAGACTGAGAACGAATGAGATACACGCTTTGCCGTGTGGCATTGCATGCACCGCATAAGTGACTTTTATCCAAACTTGAGAGGATGTGATTGTGAGATTGTGCAGTTCGGCTGATGTCGCTTCAATATGTATAATAATTCGACTTTGAGATCACGTCTATGTCGAAGAAGCTCTTGAGGTCAGATTGTCATGGCATGGCCATTTTACTTCGAAGATGCTTATTTTGTTTGATTTATTGGGTATCATTGAGGAAAAGCGGGTTAGGTAGGTGGGTAGCTAGGTAGTGTACAGACATCGTGATGTACAAAGCAGGTAGGTAGGGAGTATAAGCCTTCATCCCAGGAATCCTCCCTCTGTTCATTCTCTCAGGGATGGCGAGGCCAGATCCTGTGCCTGCCCCGTGTATACTTGCTCCCGTACGTCCATAAACATACACAGTCGCTTCATTAAGTGACTTTGTGTCCGTACTGATCGTTTCGAACAATTTCCGAGGAAGGAAATTGCAAGGTATTAGTGGCTGGCTATAGGTATTGGTTGTTGTTGCAGGCTTGCTGCTTCGGCTTCAGCATCGGGGCGGTGTGACAGCGCGGAGGAGCTCGAACGGACGGTGTGAGAGGGACTATGTGAACTTTGTGTGGATGATGTCCGGATTCTCGTGCCAGTCGTCGATGCTGACCCACATCTGTATTTACCATTAGCCGACCTCTCCAAGCATTTCTTAGCTGCAACAGCAGAACAAACAAACGTACCTTTCTGAATGTGCTCAGCCCAGCCAGAATACTACCGCCAATCCAAGTTGAGTATTTCCTCTCTGGCGGCGCAAAGATCTTGATCCGCATGTCCTTCACAGCTAGCCTCTGTACCTCGTGCAATAACCTATCTCCAAAGCCCTTCGTCAATGTACTGCCTCCAGAGAGCACGATATTGCCAAAAAGAGATTTTCGCAGGTCTAGATCGGTGCGGTTGATGGCATCGACGACAATTTGGTGGATGCCAGGGTATTCGAGGCCGATGATCTCGGGGTCGAAGAGGATTTCAGGGGCGCGGAATCTTTCTTGGCCGATCTTGAAAGTATTAGCATGTGTGACTTTTGTAAGAAAGAAGCGGACATACCTTGATCTTGTTTCCATCTGGCAAGGCGTATTCCACCACTCTCGAATCCCCACCCATCTTCCCTGACGATGCGGCCCAATCCTTCTCTTCTTTCTTTGGATCTGCCGCTACATAGCTGACTTTCTCCTTGATCATTCTCACCACCTCCTTTTCGGCACTTGTGTGGAAGACATAACCAGATTTCCGTAATAGCAGCTGCATATACTCTGTGACGTCTCGCCCAGCAACGTCTATCCTCCGTATCGAGCTCGGCATAGCGAATCCTTCGTACACGGGTACAGCATGAGATACGCCATCGCCGGCGTCGAGCACTATGCCTGTTGTTCGGCCGGATGCGTATAGTGAGAGAACTGCTTGGATGGAGGTGTAGAGTGCTGGAACGTTGAAAGTCTCAAAGAGGATTTGAGCGGCCGTGTCGCGATTACTTCGTGGATTGAGAGGCGGTTCTGTTAATAAGACTGGATGCTGTAGAGGTCATTCGTCAGCCATTGTCTCAATGTAACCATAATCATCCCTCAGGGCAGCGCCCATCAAAGCATTGCTTGTCCATGCCAAACTCACCTCCTCACTCAAAGTCTTCAACCCCTCTCCATACACCCATTCCCAAATCCTCTCCATATCATCCCAATCAGTCACAATACCATGCTCTAGTGGATACCGAATCTTCAACAGTCCTCTTAATTCTTGTGCCCGCTGCCCGATAAACACGTCGCCTTCTAATGCGCCTGCCAACACCCGCAGATGCTTCGGCCGGCCTACGAAGGATGGGAAATAGCATTTGGGGAGATCATCGCCGGCGAACCCTGCGCGGATTGTGCCAGATCCGTTATCCAGGACTATGGGGGCGTTGTGGAGGAGGTCGGCCATGGTGAGCTTTGGAGGGAGGGTGCCCGGTGTGGCTGCTTGGCTGGCCTTTTGGAGCTCAGGGCAAGGCTAGAATTGTGCGGTCTTGTGGCGTTGATGAGAAGTTCGGTAGAGTCGAGAAGTGCGATTTGTTTGGGTAATCGTAAAAGGAGAGTGGAGGCTTTTGGACGATGTTTGTTGCTGGTTTGCGACCTCCTGTTGTTGGAGAGGTTCGCGTCTGCCAAAATCTCAGGTACGCGATGGTTGATTGAATTACAGGGGAGCTTGATTAGGCGACTTCTTGGCATATCGGTACTCAATTTGATCTCATCAACAACAGCATCGGGACACATACAATGTGAAGAGCAAATCAATGTAGCATGAACTTTCCTGACTGGGCCTGTAAATCCTAAATGAGGCTAGAATATATCGCACCTTTGACTTTTGAAGTTCTGCCACTGAGAATCTAAAGTCCATAATCGGCACGTACCAGTCTTGCCGAGCCCCTGAATAGTGGCAGACATGATTGCAGTGCTGGTAAAAGTTCATTGAAAGCATGTCTTTTGGAACGAGGGAGCTGGAAGAAAGAATAGTAAGACCAGCACCAAAATAACGAGATAGAAGAATACCAAAGCTTCGGTCACAGGTTTGATCTTGCCCGCATACATGTGCCTGCAATGAGGCCCAGTTTGCCCTCGATTCGTGTCGACGACACCTTTTGGACACGGAACAAAATATCCATGACGACGAATACTGAGAAATCCAGTGACGGTTCTTACTCTGAACCCTTTGAATGACCATATAACACGAGCAGTCTTTCTTCTTGAAGAATGAAAAGCAACGCTTAACTTCAGGACATTTGTTAGCAACAATTTCCAGCCTCCCTCTTACTTTTCCTCCCCGTGATACTTCCTCTCCTCTCACCCAACGAAGCTAGATCTCTTTACCTTAGACATCCTTCCTCACCAAGCAAGCCCCAAACTCCCCATTACGTTAAAGCCCGCTGCCCAGGACTCCGGGGTCTCCACCTCAAAAGGGCAAAGGTAACACAGGCCTCGCTTCCCCGCATACGCCCCAATGCAGCAGCAGCTCAGTTTCTGTTACGGCATCGTGGATGCAAGGCTAGCATTTTTTTGCAGATCTACAGAAGGGTTAAGGGAGCCAGTACTAGTTTCCGGCGTTGGCATGTGTGCTAGCTGTTGGTTTTTTCTGGGGAGCTTGGAGTTGCCCGTCAGCTTGCTACTGGCTTGGGAGAAGAGGAGGTAAGTACGGACTTGTCGACCGGGTGAGTGCTGGGAGAGTCGGTGTGTGTCCTGTCTTTCTTTTGCTTGGTGTTTTTTGCAGAGGAAATTCGAGAGGGTTAGTGTCATGTCTGAGCAAGGGATCGAGCATACTCGTCAGTAATTTTACCTTGCGCTCTGCCTTTTTTCCAGGGTTTCAGCGAGTCCTAGTTACGCAGTGGTCGTTTGGCCGCATGTGTCGTGTCTCCAGGTCTAGAGGCACAGGTGCACCAGCACTACTGGACAGCCAATAGTCCAGTGAGCGAAAGTGTTTTGTTGCACGTCTTATTTTTGCACTTCAGAAATTTCCGCGGAAGGTGATGACTGGAGCGGTTATTTTGAAGGAGCCCTAGGTAATTGCGACATTGGGCTGGGAAATGAGATGTTGTTTGATTCTTGTCGAGTGAACATGTGGTATGTGTCATATGTGTCATATGTGTCATATGTGTCACCTCAGAACCGGAAGCATGTCAAGTTGATTGCAATTTCAAAGTGAAGCAAGGAAAAGAATGGTTGGGGAAATGATGGTTTCAAGATATTGTTCATCTTTCATTACTATTCGCTATCCTATGCCCGTCCAGAGACCAAAACTCATCTCTGAATCAAGAAGACAAGGTCGCCCAAAAATACAGTACAATGACAATAAAGTTGTCGGGTATATAAAAAGAGTTGGGGTATATCCATCGCTGTCGCTGTGTCGCCGCTGACAAAGGAAGAGATTCAATAAAAATCACCAGGACAAGTACATCTGGAGTCATGCCAGCCAGTATGTCTTCTGTCCTGAGGTCCCAAGCTTTTTTCGTTTTCCGTTCCGCAAACCCAAACCCCAATGCAATATCCAATGCAGAAACCATAATCAGAGATGAACGCCGTGTTGATGATGATGATGATGATGCATACGCCTGTCGCTTTTTTCTGATGTTTCGATATTGCGCCGTGAAGAAGAGATGTCGTTATCAAATGATGTGGGAATCAGAACCAGCCCGCTTGACTGGTGTCGCCCATGATGATGATGAAAAGCCGAGCGCCGTTCGCTGAACCGTAGAAAGATGTACCGGGTCAAGAGTAAATGTTCTAGTGGCGCTCGAGGGTGTGGCTCAAGCGGCCGAAGAATCCACTTCGTACGCTGCCATTGCTGTCTGAAGAGCTGGAGGAGTCCTTGCGAGATGCCTCTGGGCGAGGAGTAGACCAGTTGCCAGCTCCTCCACGGCCGATGCTGTACTTGACAGCTCCGTCCTTCATCTTCTCCTCGCGGGTCTTCTGGAGTTGCAGCTCCTCATCAAAAGAGAAGATGGCACGCTCAGATGGGCTGTGGATGTTGCCTGCTCCGCCTCGGCCGCTGCTGAACTTGGACTTGCTCTTTGGGAGACCGTGCTCAAAGAGAGAGGCAGGGCCGCGAGCAGTGCTGCCGTTGGAGGTCTTTGGGGCCTTGAAATAGTTGCCAGCTCCACCGCGACCTGCATGTGCGTAGTGGTTGACGCTTGGGTGAGGCTCAACAAGTTGGAAGTTGGATGGCATTTTGATGTTTTTGGCAGGTGAGTGGCAAAGAGGTCGGTACTTATTGTATGAGGATGACAAAGTGTCTGAAGTGTTTGATGTAGCTTGAGAGTGAAGCTGTAAGTAAGTCTTGATGTGAATATGTGACTTTGGAGTGACTGTTTGCTGTGATGAGTAGTGCAAGAATGTCTGGTAGCAAAGCGGACGAAGGCTCTTATACCCTACCTGGCCTTCCCCTCTTCTCATCGAGTCATTGCTGAAAAAGCTTTCACTTCTTTCACGATGTTTCGACGCCTGGACAGCTTGCCTCCCAAAATTGGTCGTCGGGTCCTCGGCGCAGGGGCTAAGACCAGGCGGTCCCGTTGACTGGCTCGCTTGGCGGGGCGATTTCGTAACAGAACGTTGCGCGTGATGTTTGATTTGATAAATATTACCCCCTCAAAACTCCTGACTGGAGGGCCCAGGGATGTCCTAAGAGCATCGTGAGATTTCGTCAGCGTTTCTGCTTGCTGGTTTCTCGGCTGCCTCGCCCTTTGTCTGCCCTGCCCTGCCCTGCCCTGCGGTGAGGAGTGCAAATTATGGCATGACCAAGCCCGGACGGCCACATTCCATCCAGGATATGGCAACGTGCTCAGGGCGATGGAAGACATCATTTGACAGGCAATAATTTGCTCACTCATGATGTGCTCCTGACGATTCCCAGACAATAATGAGAGTCTTGATTATCAAGAGGCGTCACTGACGTCTGATTAATTTCCCATGTCAACAATGTTTTGCCTTCAAGCCTCCCTCGCCTCTGCTGCACAATAATCGCCTCAAAGCTCTGATCTGCCCCATCAGGGTGCTTGTACCAGCCAGCACCCGGCAGTGAAGCACCGAAAAGTTCAAAAGTGCATGGCATCTGGGATCCAGCTCCCCATAATTTGGCCCACCAACCAGTGAAAACTCTGAGGAGCCTAAAANAAATCGCTATGATTTTCAGGTACGCTTGAAGTGCAGGTGACACGCATACCCGCCTGTAAGCGGAGTTAGATCCGCCAGTAGAGAAACTAGCACCTGGCTAACGGTGATGTAATTTTCTGGGGAAGAGGGCCACAGGGCCAGGGCAAGGAAGGGCAAATTTTCACGCCCAGCCAGCGACCAACTTGGCATAGTGAGACGGATCCGGGGATTAAAATAAGAGCGCTAAGAGAAAATCTTCATAGGGCTTGGCCTCTGTTGGCTTTGTTTGACTTGAAATGCGGGGAAGCATTACTGAAGCTGAAGGAGGCCAAACAAGTCTTCGAGTCCGGCTTCCATGCATAACCTGGCGGTAAGGAACATTCGGAGCCGAGCGATGAGGAGCGATGAGGAGCGATGAGTGGTCTAGAAGGAGTCTGGAAGTAATCAACTGAGGTCATGAGGATGGTTGTACAAAGACCACCTGGCTCGTTGTCAATGCAAGATCCGCGTTGCCGCTCGCTGCGGATTTCAGGTACGTGTGATGCTGTACTGGTACGAGGTCACAAGGAGGTTGCGCACTGGAACCTAGCTGAATGCTCGGGAGGCGGTGACGATAACCTTGTGTGACACCGGTAGCGTCAAATCCTTTGTTATTATTCCGTGAAAAAGTCAGAAGACTTCGCCAGACTTCGAAGAGCGGCGTTCAGTTGGCATGCTCGCAGTCAAGGTCATGAATAACAAAGAAAGAGGCCAAAGACAAACATTCCTACTGATGGAACAACTGTTTACGCTCGTCCGGCAATACTTCGCGAGTCTGTAATTGTATCGAAACTGTTGATAGAGGTCGATAGGAAAAGAGAGACAAGTCATTCTTTCTTTCTGTTTGTCTAGAGTTTGCTGCGAGGACAAACGAGAAGCTTTGCAGCTGGCAGCTTGGAGGACCGAATGCATCACGTGTGTCTCGCTTGGGTTAGTGCTCACTAGCGCAGATCGCGAATTTCTCGCCATAAAAGCTTCGCGTGCTTTGGGAACTCTTCTGTCCGCAGACCACACTTCAATGAATCATTTCTAAAGGTTCGTACCAGCAAGAACTCCCATCATCAGTCATTTCTAACCAATCATCCAGTTTGCGTCCTCTTCTGAGCTCCTTACAGTTGCTTCAGACTCGCACCTGCGACGATGAGCCATCTCCTCGATGCCCAAGAGTGAAGCCGTTCACTTTCGTACTGTCTGCAAAGGCGGCGATTCCAGCTTGCTGGTGATTGTATAGAAAGTGGTGATGATCTCGGCCCTTTCCTTGTTTGCTTCGGCCATGAGGCCTGGGTGGGCGTCGATGGATGCCTGAGCAGTCATTTTGTTTTTTTCATTGCATACTTTGATTATTCAAGGTCGCGAAGAAGAAACCTTAACGCCGCGCGCGCTGAGGACGTGTGGCTGGACCTACCTATCTCGTACTCTGTCCTGGGGAAGGAAGCCGGTCCAAATAGGCACGTATACCACAAGTTTCTGGCCAGCAAAACTATGTATGAATGAGACTCATCACGCTTCCCAGTCACTTTGCGTCTGCTGGCTTTTCATCGTAGAGCACGAAGTTAGCAGCATCTTCTCGGTCAACCAGATCGCGACGCGCCTTCTACTGTCAGTCCAAAGGACTGCTCCAGAGTCAGCCTCAGATGTGCCGAGGGGACGTACGAAATTCTCAAGTTACACTGAATACTCCGCTACAGAACGCGTCGAGCATATTAACACCATCAGCTTTACACGACGTGACTCGCTCAACAGCTGATGGGCAGCAGATCGACTCTCAATGGCGTGTTGCTAAAGAATTGATGCCACTCCAAAAGGCCTTAGATCAGTACCTTCCATTTTATTTTGGTAGAGGTAAACTCTTCTTGCTACCAGCAAGCATAGGCCTTCGATCTAGCCCCAGAAAGCACTCAGCGCACTGTAGGCTACACCAGGTAGTTCCGAGTCCTAGTCGAATCGAATCCGCATCTTGACCATTAAGTCAGCTGGCATACGAAGGGAAGAGCGATGGGACAGTAGAACAGCTGTTCCTTGCGCGTGGTAACTTCACTTGGTGAGGCGATGACTTAGTTCAGGGAAGGTCAAGTTGGCAAGTTACTAAATGGGGCAATCGCTCATCCGTCAAGGTTACTGAGTGCAACTTCGACAACGAGACACAGCAGCAACGATGGGAAGGACGTCAACGGATTCCCCCCTCGTATTCAGAGTTCTCTTGCTGGCCCTCATTCTGGTGCTCCAGCACCAATCAATCGCAGAGCACTTCACTCAAGAATCACTCAAACGTATTCGACTCCCGGCCATGCTCGTTTTCCCGGATTGCAAATTCTCTTTGCAGCCTCCTCGAACCTCAATGCTTTCGTCATAATCTTCGTCATTCCGACCAAATACTTGCCATTTCTCAAAAAGGCAGTATTGCAGCCAAGCCCATACGACTGAAAGCCAAACGCTCCGTCAATTCATTCCATCTGACACCGCCGAGCCTCCTAGCGGTATTCTCGAAGCAGACCTCCCGAATATGTGCACAGATATCTTGCTCAAGCAACTTTGATGTGTCGCCACCAGTAGATCGTCTTTGCAGCAATTGAATATCTGGTGATCTGCTGCTTCGAGCTCTAAGCTAAGGTATATGAGAGATCCACAACGTTAGGCACCAAGATTCAGCATGTCGGCACTCGAGCTGCCGCATGTGACATCAAAACAGCCACTTGCCGCTGCTGGTAGATCCAAGAGAGATCAGAGGGGCATTACAAACTATCACCGTTGAACGCTCATTCTCCGAGATCATGGAACACAGAATCGATGATCCCATCCCCGCTGGCCGAACCGATTCGGGATCAGCAGAATACATGGCCACAGAAGCTTAGTTTCTGACCTCCCAGGAGAATAGAGGGGATTATACTGTGGTCAGACAACCATTTATTTCCAGATTCCCTCCGATACTCCGGTACTCCCTCCTTGCTGAATGGCCAATTAAGCCTGGCTTGGAAACAGGATGCAATGCAAGATGGAATGAGATTCCCTTTGATCTCACGCGCTATCTCACAGCGGCATCAAAGGTCTCTTCGTCTCTGTTGATGCCCGATGGGTCAAGGACTCGATGCAAACATCATACGACAAGAAGGGTTGCACGGCGAGCGAAGAAATTCTGCTATATCCAGCACATCGACCATCCATGTCGAGAGAAAAGTGACTTAGTAAACTCGACTCACACCATGCTTGGTAACAAGGGCCTGTTCAGCTACTTTGAGCAGACCACAATTTCTATTCACGGCAACTGAAATTCAATTCAACAAATTGACCTAAGCTAGGAATTTGTGAGAAGCTTTCTTGATGCCTAAAGTATCACAAAGAGGAGAAGCCAGACAGTAACCCGGCGTCATGGTGACAGACAACCAGCTTGCTACTGGTGGAGTCGTACCATCTTCGTTGATTAACAGACGAAATAAGAAATGGAAATTCATTGAGTCCATGCAGGGCGAAGAGACGAAGTCCTGGCTGCTCGATGTCTCAGTGTCATAGAAGCAAACTCCTCGAAGATTTTGTCAGCGATACAAAGGGAATCGCCGGACCGCAATCGTCTATGGAGTAATGGTACTCCGTCTGAAGATCGGATGTGGGGGTCCAGTGTGCTGGCATTGTCGAGATGCAGCCCCCCGGAGATTCGGCAGATCCAAAGTTCTCGCAAATTAGCGCCACGATAATACTTATGATGTGACGAAGGCTGTCTTGACAGGAAAAGCAAGCTCTAGACTCGATCAATGGCTTTGTGGGGAGGCGTCGAATACACCGCTTGCCACTCTACTCAAGAGATCTAGGTATGGAGTAGTGACTATTTCGTTCCTTCGCTTGTTTAGTAAGCACACACATACATCAGCATATCTATCTGACTATGCAATACAAGCCACAGCATCGTCCCAGCCACTTCACACGATCCAGACTCGTGACACCCATCGTCAACCAGAACTCGTGAGGCAAGTCCACCAGTCAAGCTCCGGCGCTTCAAGCCGGTATTATCCTGTACTACGATAATTGTACCGAGACGGCCACCTGATCTTACTTCTGGCAAAGATACATGCCTCCTTAATGAGCAAATCCCCACGTTGCGATCCTAAGAATGGGCACACCGCATTCATGAAGCACTGACATCGAAAAGAAAATCCATGATTACAGCCTCGTTGAAGGAAATAACTAGACTCCGGATACCTACCCCACGGCAACACGACAGGATAACATGCCCGTGAGGATCCCGTGCTGGGATACAAATCGGTCATCTGCACAGCTGCAAAGATAGACACGATACTGGATCTCAACGCAGCGACGTGCCGAATGTCATCATCCGTATCACCTTACACAACAGTAAAGCTATCCAGACCACCAACGTCTGGCCCGTCATCGAAGATAATGCCTCGTAGATGGAGATGTCAACATGCAATTTTCTTTTGATGGGCTGGCTGAGCAGGCAAGCAAGATACAGAAGTTGCAAAAAGGTCTACCGTCTTCTTCAACGGACGTTGTGAAACGCTACATATCCTTTGAGGATAATTCAAATGCATTATCAAGCAGAGGGGAGAATTGAAACCGGATCAGCAGGCCACATGATGGGTAGTTGGCAGATTGGCAGGATCGTTCTGGGCGATATCTGTTGTAGTAATGCCACTAGCAGTGGCTCAAAGACCAGAGGAGATATGGAATGAGATCTAACTTCCGAGGTTGTGTCTCAGTCCACACCCAACTCTAGATGGCCATTCACCAAGCATGAAGGAACGGGAATATGTCCGTGGACCTCGTGCAACGCGGCCGACGGGCAGCCTCACGTGAACCATATCCATCCAAACCCAACAAGTAAAAGGAACACCAACGTCAAGATAATGTTTAAGCGTATCTAGTCTGGCTGATAGATTCTGCCGAGGAGATTGGAGGCAGATATCTAGGAGTTGGAGTGTCGACCAAACGAAGATGCAACATTCCAGAATGATATGTGTGATGGGAACTCATGCAGAGCTGCAAGCCCAGCTTGGCTATCTCGCACGTGGCACATTCTGAGCGTCATGGATTGCAGTAGGGGTAAGCTCTTCGAAGATGAGTTGCCAATTGCACACCTCAGTACGAGTTGTGCTCGTAACGTTGACCAGTCATCAAGCTTTTGCCCTTTCGAGGGATAGATATGGCAGAAGTATATTTCGCTTATAAGTGTACTGTATACAAGGGAGTAGCAATCGACTATTTACTTACGCTGCAGATACATGGAGATGAAAACACTACCGATAAGAACAGCCCGCGTGATGACGCTTCTCGATCAGTACCCTATCTCCGCCCACGAAATCGTCATGCTCTCCCAGTCCATCCGAGCTGGGTACCACAACACCAACCGCCACCGGTTATGTTTCCGAGATCGAAGAATGCTCTAATAAGCCTGCCATTGTACGGGAAGTCAAAGCAGAAAAACCAGTAAATATGCAACGAAAATACAAGAAGACAGGGGACAACAAATAAGCGAAGCGAGAGTTCAAGCGAACGACGACCCCTGATCGATGACGGCTGACACTTCACTCCACCATTCATCCCCTCCTTTGACCCTTCTCGCCGGGAACTCCAATGTTGCCACCGCTATGAGATCGGAAACAAAATCAAGGAAATTAAGAAGCAGCTCATGGTAGCTGCTTGGCGGGGTCATTGCCCAACTGAATGCCCAAGATATGCAGGGCTCTGCAAATTCCCATCGCCAACGATGCCCACCAGCGCGGAAAGCGCGGATGGAAGCTAGCTCGATCTGAGAGAAGCGTTGTGTATAATAACTCCGAGTCCTTTGCAGGTTGCACAGTTCACAGAGCTAAATGAAGAATTAGCTTGCTGATCGTGTAGATGCATGCAGTCAAGTGAAGATTGGCTAATTACGTTCGCCCTCCCGCGCAATCGGGGCATGTTTCATAGCTCGTGTCGCTATTGTAGCTATTGTATCTCTGACACCTGGTAGAACAGGCAAATGGAGCATCGGTATAGACAAGCGGTGCAGAAGCAAAGTTGGAGGCTCCAAAGTGATTTGCGGGACACCGGATCTTCACTGTGCCCCAACCATCGCAAGCATCGCACTTTGCAAATCTGGACAAAGTTGAGTAGGTAATCCAAATAATGGCGATGTCTTGGAAATCTGGCAATACCTACTTCAGAGCATGCCCACCGCAAGATTCACAGGTTTGAAAGACATAACCGTCAATGCAATTGCAGTCATTGTCTTGAGCAACAAGCAGACATGGAGCCATTGTGCGAAGGTATGTATTGGCTTCGAGAAGCTTGGTATGTGTGGTAGTTGAAAGGTGGTTGGGAGCAGGTAGACTGGGGTGTCAGACGATGTCCGGGAGTCCTTGAAGTGAGGTGTGTATGTGTGAAGAAGATGCTGACTTGAGTTTAATGTTATATTGCGAATATCTTGTTGTTGTATGTGTCGATTCGATGGCCTTCATCAACGAATGGATATCAAGATCTTCTTATACTTCACCACCCTCTCACAAACTAACAAACAGCTCGCGGCGTATCTCACAGCTGAATTATCACTCACATAACCCTGCCTAATCTCGCACCCATGGGCTGACTTTGCTCCATGCCTCCAGTGTAATATCGATCTCGATCTGATCATTGGGCGTAGGCGGACGAGTGACCCATCATTTCCTCCGAGATAAGACTTTAGGCTCAGGCACAAGGTGAACCAGCAATCTCCCGCTCCACTCCATTCCATACAAGAAGTGGCATGAGGGAAGGAAGGAAACATGTGTCTCACCGTCCAAGGAGCCGAAGCCGAAGCCGAAGTAGAAGAATCGCAATTCCCTACTCTCAAAGCCGTCGTTGAACGATTGGAGAGGATCTACCTGGGCATATGTTCTCATCCTTGTCATTCTCTCAATATATCGAATGCGGCATGTCAAAATAACGGATAGACATGCAGACCTGAACTAACTTTAAGTCTGTATCGCACAGTGGTCTGCTGATCTGCTCATCGTTTTCTCATTGCTTACATGCAGACGCCATGGCCATGCTATCTACTCGCTCGGGAGTCCCAATGCAATGGAGACGAGGAGAAGGAAAATACTACAAGTGTGGGTGCAGCGGCGTGCTATTCGTGGAGAGAGCATGATATACGGCCGAGGGAACCATCGATGGCTAGCATGTCTCAGCAGGAAAGGATTATGGTGTGTCCCGAGGGTTTGATAGCTGTTGCTATTGGAGGATAGTATGTGCTTGTGTGCACCCGCCATGGCGTCGTGGGGAGCGCGAGCGTTGGACGATCAATGGGACGGGACGAAGAGGGGGGAGGGGCCTACTTCTTGTGCTTCGGAAATACAAAGGTCCTCGTTGACTCGACTTGACGAGCTCCAAGCATGATATCATTCCCTCTTCTTGGACTGGACCCAAGACAATGGCAGAGACCTCACCCCTATCAGCGCGTGTCCGATGTCCCGAGCTCGCCGGCTTTGTCCCTCCTCTCACTTCCAACAGAAAAATCAGAAAGCTGCAGAGTCGTGGCACAGAATGGACGCCAAAATCATGGTAATGTATTGAGACAATCTGCACGTTGCCGTCAAGCAGAAGCCTTTTGAGTTTTGAGTGGATCCTATGTAGAAAAGGGGGCGCGCATTCGCTGTCCTGGTAACACGAAAATTAAGCGAGCTTATGTTGTGTTCCCAAAACATGCTGTGCGACCAGCACGCCAGACTATTCAGGACTGCCAGTGGCCATTTAAGCTGCGGAACTAAGAGGCAATTGGGTACAGATCTGTATTCGCTGGCAGAAGTGCAGGGACCTGTGCGATTGCACCGCAGAAGAAAATCTGGCAGGATCGTCGAAGTCTGAAGGTCTCCAAGATCGACATTTCCCCGTTTGTTGACCCGCCGCCGCCCACCATTCCGTGGGATCGACGACGAGTAAGCTTCCGTGCCGACGTCGACGACGACAACAGATGACCATCAGGAGATACACCAATCTTTCCTTCTTCGGCAGCGCTCGAGCCGACTGAGTGACTTGATGCCATCCCATCCCATCTCATCCCAACCCGAGCTGAAAACCACAGGACCCCTTGTGTATTCTTGGGCAGCAGGCAGGAAAGCTTCGGGTTAAACATAGCACACTTACACACATAGGTTGGCACACACACCTTCTTGACGCCGCGGAAATTCTGTCACAATATCGCTGACTCCGAAAACGCAGGCACAATCAGACAGAGTCCAGCCATAGAATGCTTCCACGCTCGAGGCGTCTTCGATGGCGCCCTTGATAGTCGCACTAATGTACGCGTGCAGAATCTACAGCGATGACTTCACTTGAGCGAGCGAGTGAGGTGAATGCAAGCGAGCCTATACAGCTGAGACTTCAGGCCCAAAATCAAGGAAATGGTTTATTCGTGTCAAGGAAAGGAATTATTTGTTCGTGCCGAAATTACCGCAGCCTAGCAACATCTGGATTCAAGGAGAAGCACCTCCATTTTTTCCATCTTATTTCTCGTAAGCGTCAAAAAGCTGATAGCTTGCTCAAGCTCTTCTCCTCTCTCCGACATACCTCGCTAGCAATGGTTACCTCACCGCTACCGTTATTGGAGACCTTCTGGTAAGCCACAGAGATAGAAGCATGTGAAACGATAACCACATGGATGAGGTAGCATGATGCAGTAGACAAGGAGGGATCTTCGAGGCAGTGGCGGTCACGCTGGCTGATGATTGCCCCCTCGAGGCGTGATGCGTTGATGCAGCCGGCTCGTGCAATGTTACCGAGAACTACTCGATTTAGTGTGAAGGGCCGACAGGGTAGAGCGAGAACTAAACCAATATCAAAGGTGATCGACTCGACATGCTTGAAGCTTCTCAGAACTGGCCCGATGAAAATATCTAAATAGCAAACATTTCGCTTACACTTTTTGAGCTATCCACATTCGGTGCTTTGGCGATAATGAAGATTCGGAAATTTGGCCACAAGCTTTCACAACGTGAGCCACGAAGTAGCCCTCGGGGCATTTAATGATTCTGCGACACAGTAGCTTCAGTTCATGAGTGTATTGAGTTGATGCAACTAGTGCCTACAGAGACCAGCAGACTGATAATAAGGCCGTTGCACAGGAAACCATAGCGCCTGGATAGCGCCGAAATGCAAGAAGAAAACATAATGGCCAGCCTGACAAACACCGTCGCCGTTGATGACTTCCGATTCCGTAGAAAACCCCGATCCCCCATCGTTGACTACGACATAAATTCCGAAAAAACGCTACTAAAAGAGAAAAAAAAGCCCATCAGGCGGACACACTCCGAGACATCAGTCTCACATCAAGTCTGGAGCGGTTGCAACAAGAGCAGCGAAAAGTGTTGCTCCTCCAAGAGCAACATAACCCGCATTCGCCAACAGTTTCTTGAACCGCTTGGCTGGTGGGGCTTTGACAACATTGGACAGATCATTCGATCTCTCTCCGTGAATAGAGACTGGAACGGAAGCTGCAGGGAAGTCACTCGAAACATTCGAGTTTGCCCAATTTCTCAGCTCTTTTTCGGTAACGTTTGAAATGTTTTCCGCCTTCCGCTTCAGGCTGTTCGTACTGATGGATGGACTTGTCGACTCGACGATATCTGTAATCTTGATGGCAGACCGGGCGTTATGTTGCGTGTTTGTGGTCAACTTCATAGTGTCCTTGCTGGTGTTGTAGCTGAAAGAACTCGTCATATCAGGCAGCGGACTGGGAGTACGCTCTACAATAGGAGACTCATCAGGCTTGTCCAGGAAGGAACAATAGTCGCGGGTGGGAATGCTCGAGACTACTCTTCTTAGACTCGTTTTAATTGTGTTGCCACCAAAGAACTTACCAGCATTGCCTAAACCTACAAAGGTTGGCATCGATGGCTCGGAGTCAATGTTGTCAAACAATATGTTAGTATCAGCCAATGGATTCTGCTCGACAGCTGGCTCATTCCATCTGTTGACGTGACCAGCACCTGCTTCAGGCATGGCCGGAGCTTCTGGAATCTTTCGAGAGTTCGAAGGGCCAAGGAAAGTATCAATGGTTTTGTTCGATGCTTGAAAAGCACTCAGAGGCTGGCCCGACTCACTAGATCCAAATTTCGCCTTATTGACCTCTCTCGCAGCGAAGAACGCCGGCTTACCACTCTTCTCACCAAGGGCCTGAGGCGAGTAGTCACCGGACGCTCCTAGGTCACAGATACCGGCTTTATTCGTCAATACAGCACTCTTGACCATAGCAGCATCTGATGGGCTTGGCTGTCGAACGATTGAGAATGGTCTGAGAAGACTTGCGTGGGTGCTGGGCTTGCCGACCGACGAGGAAACTGCCTGGGCTGAGAAATCCATATCTTGAGTCGAAGGGAAGAGAATCTGCGGAGGTGCTCCCTCGACCTCGCTCTGGTCTGCATTCTCTCTCTTGAAGTCGGGAGCATCATGGTCAGGGATGATAGAGCTGACACCGTAGAGAGCCTTCATACCTTCAGCGCCGGCTTCACTCAAGCCAAAGTCACTCTCATCATCGTCGTCGTCATCATTATCGCTAGTTGGCAATTCGACGCGTGTGCGAACGTCCGAAAGGCGTATGACTGGGTTGTCGTCAGTCGCAACAGCGTAGCGAGTGAGGTTGCTGATCACAGTTGGCTTGGGTGTAGAAATAGGCTTCTCGTCTTCGAGTCCGGCGTCACTATCCATATCCGAGTCTTCTATGGAGCCCTCATTCTCTGAATCCTCAATTTCCTCCGAATCATCTTCAAAGATGGCATGAACTCTAACCCGATCGGAGTCTCTCGAGACATCATCCTCCGATTGCTCATCAAAGTCTGACGAGAAGTCTGCATCCTTGTCTTCTCCCTCCTCATCCGAATCGAGAACGATCGGATCATTCCCAGCGTATACACCAATACTGATGGGATCCGCAGTCTCATCTATCTCACTAGGCCGGCGAGACATAACGTTCATCATGCGATGTTCGGCATCCGTCTCGCCGGTCAGATCGACTTGGTCGGATACAGAGCTGCTGGGGAAGTCCTCTCCTGTGAGGTCAATGGCGCCAGAAGCCTGGAATGACTTTCTAGGAGCCGATTCGATCGACACGCCATCTTCACTACTATATCTTTGCTCCCGTTCCTCCATTTCCAAGTCGTCTTCACTAAAAGCATCGTAGTTCTCTTCCCCATCTTCTTCAACATCAGAGGATTCTGGAAATGCGAACGTGCTAGCAGCCCTAGTTTACCATAAGTTAGCTAGAACAAGGATATGGTAGTTATAGAGTAGCTTACCTGCAAGAGACGATCTTGTGATTGACCATGAAAGAACAGGCCGGAAATGTCTCAGGACCACGTCTAACTTCGGCCCCAAATACAACGACATCACCGTCGTTGATCATTGTCGGCGTATCTTTGGGAAGCTCGATGTCGTTCAACCAAGTTCCGTGCATGGAACCAATGTCCTGGATCGTAACCGTCTATAAGATATTAGTTGAGACTCGGCCGGGTATGAGGCAAAAGAGACATACCCTATTCTCAGAGTCGAACTCGATAGTTGCGTGGTTGCGGGACATAACTGGGCTGTCAAACCAGGCATTGTCAACAGCACCGAGTATTCCCTTGGTGACGCTCTTTGATGCTCTGCCGACTGGAATGACATTGTCTTTGGCAGTGAGTGTAAGGGTTCGCTCAGCGATGGAGAGGTCGCCATTCAAGGCTGTGAGGGTGACTTTGGCTACACTCTTGTCAGCAGGTGTATGGCACATCGTAAGAAGCTTTGAAGTTGCTAGAGAGGCTCGCAGATCTTGTAGCTGGTGATGCTGATGACCATATGCCATGTCAGAGTTCTCGGAGAGATATCGAAGCTTCAAACCTAGGCTGCCGCCCAGCCGCTGCTTATCTCCGCTCTCGACTTCACAGCCTCGAGATGGAATGAAATACAACATACCTTGATAATCCATCTTGATGGTCGAGAGTCTCCCAGATACCTAGTGTAGGTAGGCTGATGATGGGGCAGCAGATGAACAGGGTGGAAAGGCGTGGAGTGCCCGGCGTGTAGAGGTGATGTTGGTGGGGTCGAGGTGAGGTGTACGAGCCAGCCAGCGGATGTGAAACGTCGAGGTAGACTGCTCGGAGGAACGAGTTGAAGCCTCGAGCAGACTTATCTTGTGACTCGAAGTCGGACCTCACCTTCAAAGCGAGCGTAGAGGTTCGAGGCAGATGTTGGTCGTTTTGTTCTGAGGTGGTGAGGTTGAAGTTCGAAAGACGAACGAGGGGTTGTCGTGGTATGAGGCAGCAGCTGCAATTGTGGAGCCAAAAGCCAGGCTGTACCCAATAGATTAGCAAGCTGGGGCAGGCAGTACGATAAGAAAGGAAGCGACCGACTACCTATCAAGCCCTGGGGGGTCGTCAGGTCCTTTCTCAAAATGCAGCCGTTTCTCTGTCGAAGGAAAGCTCGGCTTGACTTACGATATTCCCTCCGTCGAATCTTCTACCAAATGGAGCAGAAGGCAACAAACATCTAGGTAAGATATCTCACAATATCTTTGTCGTGTCATAGAAGCTCACCAGTACTGTACTGTAGTACATCATGTAATCATTCTATCCACTTTTCTGCAGCCGGATTTAGCTTTCCCCCGCCGTGCCCTCCCGGTCTCTTATCTTAGCCGCTTCTCCACTCCTCCCATGCCATGCCAGCGAGTGCTGTGTACAGTAGGGTGCAACAACTTTGAACACCCCCCCTGGCTGCCAAGGGGCCACTTACTTGATTTGGATACTCTTCTCATGCTGCTTTTTGCCTCCTTTCCTACCAAAAACAACACTTTTTTAAAGCTCTTTACAATGCCTCCTCGAAAGGAACTCTCTCCGCAGATGCGCTCACGTATTTGCGAGCTTCATTCTCTTAATTGGAGCGCCGGTCGAATTCATCGCAAATATCNCGAGATTCCTATTTCTACGATTCGAACGACTATTCGACGAGAAGCTCTTCGAGACGATAATCAAACAAGACCACGCTCTGGAAGGCCGCATGCTCTCTCGGAAGAACAACGCGATCATGTATATGATATA